>ERZ795052.1329-NODE-1329-length-34050-cov-41.466922_pt1 | contig 34050 bp, 31 predicted proteins | sample MGYA00375136_ERZ795052 | MGnify/ENA primary metagenome ERZ795052 (study PRJEB30181, sample SAMN05720156) | activated sludge metagenome | isolation source: Anaerobic digester | place: Japan | collected 2015-05-26 ... | reverse complement strand
TCTCTACAATATCTTCAAGGCGGTGAAACTGGATAAGCTCTTCCCGATTTCAATGAGGTAGATCATATGGAAATCCAAAAGGATTCATCCGGTACGCTTGTCCTCAAGGGCTCACTGACCGTCACCCATATCGAGTCGGCGCATTCGCAGATCGAGCCCCTCCTCGACGAGTGTATCCGCGAAATCGTATTGGATCTGTCCAAGGTGGACGACATCGACATTTCCGGCCTTCAGCTTCTATATGCGATAAAGAAGAGCGCTGAGAGCGAAGGAGTCTTCCGCATCTGCGCGATCAGCCCTCAGGTGAAAGAATCTGTCCTCCTTTCGGGATTTGAAGCGATCTTAAAGGAGGCAGCCTGATGAAGAAAAAGATACTCGTGGTTGACGATTCAGCCACCCTCAGGGCGTCCGTGAACTATACCCTGAAAGAAGCGGGGTTTGAGACCATCAATGCCGTCAACGGAGTTGACGGTCTGGAAAAGCTGAACCAGGCCATGAAAAACGGCGACCAGATCGGCATGATCATCAGTGACATCAACATGCCCGTGATGGACGGCATCACCTTTATCCACGAGGTAAAGAAAACCCCGTTCAAGTTTACCCCCATTTTGGTCCTGACCACGGAGTCGCAGGAAGAAATGAAAATGAAAGGGAAAAAAGCAGGCGCCTCGGGATGGCTCGTGAAACCCTTCAAGCCTGAGCAGCTTGTCTATGTGACGAAAAAGTTTATGAGGTAGAAGATGGCGATCGATGAACTGGTTCAGGTATTCCTCGACGAGAGCGAAGATGAAATACGGGAGCTTGAGGCAGGACTCATCAAGCTCGAAGAAGACCAGGACGACGAGAGTACCATAAACCGGGTTTTCCGGGCGGCCCATACCATCAAGGGCTCTGCCGGCCTGGTCGGATTCGAAGAGGTGAGCAATTTCACCCATAACATCGAGAACATCCTCGACAGAATACGCAACAAAGACCTGAGAATCACCAAGAAGCTCATCTCCAACCTGCTCTCGGCCGTGGACCTTCTCAAGCGCATGATCACGGCATCTGCAGAAGGCGAAGCTCTCGACAGGACCGAGATCGAGAACATCACCCTTACCCTGAAACGGTTTACAGGAACCAACCGGCCTGCCGAGGAGGCCCATCCGTCCGGATCGAAGGAGCAAAGCGAGGAGAAGGAACGGGTCCTCTGTATTTCCATGAGGTTCAGACCCGATATTCTCTCCACCGGTCAGGATCCTCTCATGCTCATCAGAGAGCTGAGCGACAACGGCAGCATCATCGAGACCCGCGCATTCACCGAGGCAATCCCTGAGTTCTACAATCTCAATCCCACAATCTGCTACACCTGGTGGGAGGTCATCCTCAGGACCGAGAGACCGCTTTCGGATATCCAGAACATTTTCCTCTTTGTCGTGGATGAAAACGACATCCTTATCGAGGATGTTTCGTCGCAATACAAGGATGGCGTTGAACTGAGCCTTGCAGAGAAACCCATCGGCGAGATCCTGGTGGAAAAAGGCATTGTCAAGACTTCTGACATCGAAGAGGTGCTCAAAGACCGGAAGACGACCGGCGAGGCCCTGGTCGAGAAGGGCAAGGTGCCCCGGGAGATTGTAGAAAAGATGGCGATGGCGCAATCACAGAGCAGGAAGATCGCCAAGTCGTCCACCATCAGGGTGGACACCGACAAGCTCGACAAGCTGGTAAATCTCGTAGGGGAAATGGTCATCAGCGTGGCCCGTATGTCGCAGCTCGCCAGCGAGGTCGATGGCAACGGCGCCTCCCGCTCCCTGCAGGGCGCCTCTTCTGCACTGGAGAGGATTTCCCGGGAACTCCAGGAGCAGGTGATGAGGGTCCGCATGGTCCCCGTTGAAGGGACCTTCAACCGGTTCCGGCGCGTAGTGCGCGATCTCTCCTTTGAGCTGGGGAAAAAGATCGAAATCAAGATGAGCGGCACCGACACCGAGCTCGACAAGAATGTGATCGAGCAGATCGGCGACCCGCTCAAGCATATGATACGGAACTCGATCGACCACGGCATCGAATCGCCGGAAGAGCGCAGACGCCTCGGCAAGCCGGTCGAGGGAACCATCTGGCTCAAGGCCTACCAGCGCGAGGGCAACATCTTTATCGAGATTTCCGATGACGGCAGAGGAATCGACAAGGACAAGGTTCTGGCAAAGGCCATCGAAAAGGGCTTGGCCGAACCGGGGAGGACCTATTCCGAAAAGGAAATCTTCGAGATGCTCTTCGCCCCCGGCCTCTCCACCTCGGAAAAGGTGAGCGAGATCTCGGGCAGAGGCGTAGGCATGGATGTGGTGCGGAAGAACATTGAGGATCTCCACGGCTCAATCGAGATCATATCCGAGAGGGGCAAGGGCTCGACATTCCGGGTGAAACTCCCGCTGACGCTTGCCATCATCGACGGTATGATGGTCCGGGTAGGCAACGAGGTGCTCACGATCCCCCTGTCGGTCATCGATAAATCCGTGCGTCCCTCCAAGTCCGAGATCAAGACGGTGGAGGGCAAGGGAGAGCTGGTGGATATCCGGGGAAACTATATTCCTCTGGTGAGAATCTATGAGCTCTTCAACATCCCCTCGGAAAAGACAGATCCCACGGATGCCCTGGTGGTAGTGCTTCAGAGCACGGAAGGCCGTTTCGGGGTTCTCGTGGACGACGTTCTGGGCCAGACCCAGGCGGTTATCAAGAGCATCGACAAGAACTTCCGGAAGATCGAGGGCACCTCCGGTGCAACCATTCTGGGCAACGGCAAGGTTTCCCTCATACTCGATGTTCACGGTATCGAACGTATGGCATTCAACAACTAGGCAGGCAGGCGATGCGAAAGATGAGGGCAGTGCAGAAGCCATCCGGTACAAGAAAAATGAAAAACAGCACAATGATATCCTGCGGACATTGTGCATCATATAGTTGTGTATAATAGAAGGAGTATGTGCCATGGCAATTGAAATGAGGCTACGAAGCAAGCTCATCGTACTCAGTCTTGCGTCAGGACTCATACCACTGATCATCGCCATTCTATACCTGGGAAGCAGCAGCGTTGATGTTCTTGAGGAGCAGGCGGGGGATTATCTGAAGTCGAGGGTTGAGGGCTTTGCCCGCATCGCGGAAATCCGGAACACGAGCATCTCAGGCAATCTCGATATCATCCGGGAACAGCTGAAAAAAGGTCTCAAGAAAGACCTGATAGACGAGGCCAAGAACGAGCGTTATTACGAGACCGGCTACTTGGCCATCTTCTCTTCCGACGGAACCTGCGTCTACCACCCCAAGGCGGAGTTCATGGGAAACATGAGCGCGTATAACTCCCATGATTATGTTCGTAATGCCGTACACCAGAAACAGGGCCTCTTCAAATACTCGGCCGAAGGCGAGAGCATGTGGGGTTATCTGGCATACAACAAGGATCTGGACTGGATCATGTGGGCCTCTGCTGCGGAGGACGAAATTCTTGCCAAGATCAACGCCGTCAAGATGCAGATGTACGGGTTCCTCGTCATCATCTCCATCCTGATAGGAATCGCCGGCTGGCTGGTAGCCCATCGGATAGCGAGTGTGGCAAACGAGATATCCGACAAAATGAAGGACATCGCCCAGGGTGAGGCGGATCTCTCAGCACGCCTTCCCGTGCTCTCCAAGGACGAGGTAGGTGATATTGCCCACTGGTTCAACGAATTCGTGGCGAAACTCGAAGAGGTGATCTTGAGCGTCAAGCTCGCGGCCGCCCAGGTGGACACGGCCACTCAGGAGGTGGCATCGGGCTCTCAGGGACTTTCTCAGGCCACCCAGGAGCAGGCATCCGCCATCGAAGAGGTTGCCGCCACCATCGAGCAGATGACCTCCTCCATCAAACAGAACGCATCCAATGCCGCCCAGGGCCGGGAAAAGGCCCTCTCCATGGTCCAGATGGCTAGCCAGAGCGGAGAGGCCTCCCAGGAACTGGTCAACGGCATGTCCGAGATATCCGAGGCATCCAGGAAGATCGGCGACATCATCGTCACAGTCAACGAGGTGGCCTTCCAGACCAACCTGCTGGCCCTGAACGCCGCCGTGGAGGCGGCCCGGGCGGGCGAGCACGGCAAGGGCTTTGCCGTGGTGGCCGAAGAGGTGCGGGCGCTGGCACAGCGCTCGGCCGAGGCGGCCAGACAGATCAAATCGCTCATCGAAGACACCGTCAACAAGATCAATGCCGGCGACGAAATGGTGAAGCGCTCCGGAGAATCCCTCAACCAGATCATCGACCATATCCAGGATCTTTCCCAGACCATGGAGGAGATTGCAGCGGCATCGTCCGAGCAGGCCAGCGGGGTGGACGAGCTCAACCGGGCCGTGTCACAGATCGACAACACCACCCAGCAGAACTCCGCGACCGTAGAAGAGCTTGCCAGTACCTCGGACCACCTCAGCAACGAGGCAAAGGAACTCGCCAGGATTGTAGGCCGGTTCAGGGTATCGGGCATCGATTATGCGCAGCAGAGAATGATCGGTAAACCGGCTTCGCTTCCTGCAGAACAGAAGCAGGGCAGAAGCATGACACCCTCGTATCAGGATGATTTCGAGGAGTTTTGATATTCCGGTCGAGAGGCCAATAACAACGTTAATACGAGGAGTATATTTATGAGAATACAGTGGAAATTACGTGAACGTCTCACAGCACTTGTCCTCGCGGTGGGGCTGGTGCCCCTTCTGGTGGCGATCATCTATGTGGGGAACAGGAGCAGCAACCTGCTCGAAAAGCAGGCCCAGGACTACCTGAAGGCCAAGGTTGACGGGTTCGCCTCCATGGTGCAGCTGAGGTTCGACTCCATCGAAGGCAATCTCGATATCATCAAGGAGCAGCTCAAGAAGAACCTCAAGGAAGAACTCATAAAACAGGCTTCCCGGGAACAGTACTATGACTCCGGTTCTCTCACCATATTCGCCTCTGACGGTACCTGCCTCTATCATCCGAAAATTGAATATCGCAATAATACGAATCTTTACAACAGCACCGACTATGTACGCGAGGCGATTGCGAAGAAGCAGGGATTCTATCGGTACGAAAGCGGGAACATCGACACCATATCCTACCTCACCTACATAAAGGGGGCGGACTGGATCATATGGGGATCGGCCCCTGCCAGCGAGATACTCTCCAACGTGAACACGCTCAAGATGCAGATGTGGGTTTTCTTCCTGATCATCGCCCTTGCGGTTTCGGTCATAAGCTCGTTCATTACGCACAAGACCGCGAAAAGGGCCCGCGACATCTCTGCGAGAATGATGGACATCGCCCAGGGTGAGGCGGATCTCTCAGTACGTCTTCCCGTGCTCTCCAAGGACGAGATCGGGGACATCGCCCACTGGTTCAACGCATTCGTGGCAAACCTCGAAGAGGTCATCAGCAAGGTCAAGCTCGCGGCCGCCCAGGTAGATACAGCCACTCAGGAGGTGGCATCGGGCTCTCAGGGACTTTCTCAGGCCACCCAGGAGCAGGCATCCGCCATCGAAGAGGTTGCCGCCACCATCGAGCAGATGACCTCCTCCATCAAACAGAACGCATCCAATGCCGCCCAGGGCCGGGAAAAGGCCCTCTCCATGGTCCAGATGGCTAGCCAGAGCGGAGAGGCCTCCCAGGAACTGGTCAACGGCATGTCCGAGATATCCGAGGCATCCAGGAAGATCGGCGACATCATCGTCACAGTCAACGAGGTGGCCTTCCAGACCAACCTGCTGGCCCTGAACGCCGCCGTGGAGGCGGCCCGGGCGGGCGAGCACGGCAAGGGCTTTGCCGTGGTGGCCGAAGAGGTGCGGGCGCTGGCACAGCGCTCGGCCGAGGCGGCCAGACAGATCAAATCGCTCATCGAAGACACCGTCAACAAGATCAATGCCGGCGACGAAATGGTGAAGCGCTCCGGAGAATCCCTCAACCAGATCATCGACCATATCCAGGATCTTTCCCAGACCATGGAGGAGATTGCAGCGGCATCGTCCGAGCAGGCCAGCGGGGTGGACGAGCTCAACCGGGCCGTGTCACAGATCGACAACACCACCCAGCAGAACTCCGCGACCGTAGAAGAGCTTGCCAGTACCTCGGACCACCTCAGCAACGAGGCAAAGGAACTCGCAGAAACCGTAGCACGCTTCAAGGTTTCCGGGGTCGATTTGCACATGAGGTCCATTCACAGCGCAGTCAGATCGGCAGACTACCAGCCGACCCGGAAAGAACGGCTTTCTGCTTCGGCGCAGCCCTCATATTCTTCAACGACTGACGACTTCGAGGAATTTTAAAGGAGGGAAGTTCTCATGGCAACCGGCACGACGGTTTCAAAGGGTCTTTCCTCCCAGTACGTGACCTTCCTGCTGGGAGGCGAGACCTACGGCATCTCGATCCTCAAGCTCAACGAGATCATAGCCTATCAGGAGTGCACGACCATTCCGAACGTTCCCGGATTCATCAAGGGCGTGCTCAACCTGCGGGGCATCGTTGTCCCCGTGATCGACCTGAGAGAGCGTTTTTCCATGGAACTGAAGGAATATGATCAGTTCACGGTTATCATGATTCTCGACGTTTCGGGCAGGATCATGGGGCTGATCGTCGATGCGGTGAGCGATGTCATAACCCTGAACAAAGAAGACATCAAGCCCAGACCCAACTTCTCCACCGGGATCAGCACAAACTTTATCCAGGGGATGGGAGTGAAGGACAAGAAGTTCATCATCCTTCTGGATGTCGACAATCTCCTGTCCGACGATGAATTGAACCTGGTCGACGGAGTGTAGCTTTGTTCAGCCAGAGTCTTGATCTCAGCGACAAAGAATTCCAGCTTTTTCAGGAGATCATTTACCGTGAAACCGGTATCCACATGTCTGACAAGAAGCGGAAACTCATTGTCGCCAGACTCTCCAAAAGGCTCAGGGCACTGAACTTAAGCACATTCACCGAGTACTATAACTATTTGAATGAAAGCCCTCACGCCGACGATGAAATCGTGAACCTGGTCAACCGGGTCACGACGAACAAAACCGATTTCTTCCGGGAAAGACACCATTTCGATTTCCTCTCAAGAGAGCTCTATCCCCGGATCATTGCAGAAAGCAGGGCAACCGGGGTGCGCAGGCTTCGCATATGGTCAGCAGGATGCTCCTCGGGGGAGGAGCCCTACACGCTTGCCATGGTGACGCTGGATGCATTCAAGGGAGAACGCGGGTGGGATATCAAGATCCTCGCCACCGACCTCGACACCGAGGTCCTGCAAAAGGCGGTCACTGGCGTGTACCCTACCCAGGCGACCTCACCTGTCCCCAAGGAGTTTCTCCATAAGTATTTCATCCGCAAGGGAGAATACTACGAGGTGGGTAATGCGCTGAGATCGATGGTTGTGTTCAGAAAGCTCAATCTCATGAACGAGGCCTTTCCCATGAAGAACCCATTCGACATCATATTCTGCAGGAATGTGATCATTTATTTCGATACGAAGACCAAAGAAGAGCTCCTGAAGAAATTCCACCGACATCTCAAAGCAAAAGGACACATATTCATCGGACACTCGGAGTCGCTCATGCACATGAAGGACCGATTTCGATACCTCAAACACACGATCTATCAGAAGGTGTAGGATGTATAAGCGATACAGCGAGAAATTCAAGCGCAACATGGTGATCATCTATCCCGGTGAGTTCTATGTGAGCGACCGGGACATCATCGCTACGGTACTGGGTTCCTGTATCTCCGTGTGCATCAAGGACAAAAAGACCGGACTTGCCGGGATGAACCATTTCATGCTCCCCGGAGACGCCCGTTCAGAGGACATGTTCCTCTCCGCCTCTGCGAAGTACGGCATGTTCGCCATGGAGCAGCTCATCAACGAAATGATCAAGAAAAAAGGATCGAAGAAGGATTTCGAGGCAAAGGTATTCGGCGGCGGGCATGTCCTGAATTTCAGAAAATCCGACGGGAATGTGCCTGAAGCGAATATCGACTTTGTCCGGGCCTTTCTGAGAATGGAGCAGGTTGCAGTGGTAAAGGAAGATGTGGGCGGTTATGTAGGCAGAAAGATTCTCTTCTTCCCGGAAACGGCCAAGGTGCTTCTCAAGAGGCTCGATACATCGGTCGATTCCAACCTGATCAGGGCTGAAGAGACATACAAGACAAGGCTGTTCAGGGAAAAGGAGAGACTGCAGCATACAGGGGGAGATCTTACCCTCTTCTAGGGTTAGGATAAGGTTATGGACAAGATCAAGGTTCTCATCATCGACGATTCAGCTCTGGTAAGAAAGCTCTTGACCGAGGTGCTGGACAACGACCCGCAGATCCAGGTCGTGGGTAGCGCGCCAGACCCCATCATTGCGATCCGCAAGATCAAAAGTCTCAAACCCGACGTGATCACCCTCGACGTCGAAATGCCGAAGATGGACGGGCTCACCTTCCTCGAGAAGCTCATGAAGATTCATCCCATGCCGGTTCTCATGTTCTCTTCGCTGACCCAGCGGGGGGCCGAGGCCACCATGAAGGCCCTGTCGCTCGGCGCCATCGATTTTGTTGCCAAGCCAAAAATCCGGTTGACAGAGAGCATGGAAGATCTCCGCTCCGACCTGATCATGAAGGTGAAGGCGGCAGCCACGGCAAAGCTGAAGAAGGCGGTTGCTCCGATCATGAGCGTGCCCCCCCGGCACAGCATGGACGAGGTCATCAGACCCCGGAAGGTCTCCGCGGCCCAGGAGGGAGAGAAGGTGCTGGTCATCGGCGCCTCGACCGGCGGCACAGTCGCCATCGAACAGATCCTCAACAAGCTCCCGGCCGATTCGCCCCCTACCCTTATCGTGCAGCACATGCCCCCCTTGTTTACCAGGTCCTTTGCCCAGAGGGTCAACGGCCTGACCGAAATGGAGATTCTGGAGGCTCAAGACCATGATCCTTTGAAACGAGGCACCGCCCTCATTGCCCCGGGCGGCAGCCATATGATCATCAACAAGGGATCCACGGGCTACTATGTGACCGTCAAGGACGGGCCGCCGGTGAATCGGCACAAGCCCTCCGTTGATGTGCTCTTCCGTTCGGCTGCGAACACCCTGGGCTCAAATGCAATAGGGATCATCCTCACGGGCATGGGCGATGACGGCGCACGGGGGCTCAAGGAGATGAAGGATGCGGGTGCATTCACCATCGCCCAAGACGAAGAGTCCTGCGTGGTGTTCGGAATGCCCAAGGTGGCCATAGAGATGGGTGCAGTGGACAAAGTGCTCCCCTTGCAATCCATTGCGAAGTTCATCCTGAGTATGACGAAATCCGAATAGATTTCGTTGAAGGGACAAAGAGTTTGTGAAAAATAACAGGCAGTCCATACTGGCCATAGAAGAGGACGTCAAGACCAGGGAATTCATCAACCAGGGCCTATCGACCCATGGATACACTGTCTACAGCGCCCTGGGGGCCAGCGACGGACTGAAATCGTTCCTCACTATCAAGCCCGAGTTTGTCATCCTGAGCGTATCGCCCCTCTCCCAGGGATGCATGACCATCCTGCGGGACATCTGCGAGGCGGACCCGCAAGCCCAGGTCATCACCATCAGCTCATGCACGGATGACACCTATGCCATGGAATGCATCAGGCACGGTGCAGCGGATTATCTCAAAAAACCCATCCGGCTGAAGGATCTCACCCAGTCCATAGAACGCATCAACAACCGGAGGCGAATGCTCAAGATCGTATCCGAGCCCGATGTTGAATGCGTGCAGACGGAAGACAAGATCCTGGTGTTCGACAACGACATCAGGAACCTCCCCTATATCCTCAACCAGGCCGTCTACAATGCACGAAAGGTGTGCAAGGATTTGAATATGCTCAAAACAGCCCTGGGCGAGATCCTGATCAATGCGATCGAGCACGGCAACCTGGGGATCACCCGGGAGGAGAAGGCCCAGGCGGTTGCAGAAGACAGATACGAGGACCTCCTGAAGGAGAAGATGTCCGATCCCCGTTATGCGCAGCGCAAGGTGACGCTCAAGGTGCACATGTCAGGCAACGAGCTTAAGTATACGGTAATAGATCAGGGAGACGGCTTCGACAGCCGGTCGATCTTCGAGAGCGATTCCCATCTCCGGATGGGCAGCGGCCTGGGCCTTTTCATTGCCAGGAATTTCTTCACCTCTGTCATCTATCAGGGAAAGGGCAACCAGGTGGTTCTCGTCTACAGGGCCCCGGCCGAACCAAGGGTCGAAGACAGCGATGCACGCAATGCAAGATAATGAGTTCTTTGTGAAGTTTACCGATGCACTGCCTGCAGGCCTTCTGGCCGTATCAGGCGATGGGCGGATCTTTCTCTGGAACTCGACCGCCGAGTCGATCACGTGCATAAACAGGGGCGACATTATCGGGAGGCGTGCTGATGATCTGCCCGAGAGCATCAGGGGTCTCTTCCATTCCGACAGCAGTGAGGTCATCATTGAAATTCCCGGAGGCCAATTCCGCCATATCAGCAAAACCGTCCAGGAGATTTCTGTAAACGAGACAGAGAACAATGTCGTCGTAGCGTTTATGGATATGACCGAGCATCTGATCAGAAAGCAGGAAATGGAGCAGGTGCTCATGGAGACCGCCGAGACCCGGGATCTCATGGAGGAGCAGGCCGCCAGGCTCGCCATAGCGCTGGCCGAAGTGGATGAAAAGAATGAAATCATCCAGGCGCAGAACAAGCGGATGGTCGATGAGCTCAAAATGGCGGGCAAACTCCAGAAGAGCCTTCTGCCCAACATTTACGAGAATATCGGCGGGGTGAGCGTCTCCTGCAAGTATATCCCCTCCATTCATATCGGCGGTGATCTCTACGATGTGGTGGATCTGGGGCAGGGACTCTCCGGCTTCATCATCGCCGATGTGTCCGGGCACGGTGTGGCTGCGGCCCTGGTATCGTCCATGTTCAAGATGAGTTTCCACACACTGGCGGCGAACGTGGCGAGCCCCAAGATCCTCTTCCACATGCTCAACCAGGAGTTCAACCCGATCCTCTCGGATGACTATATCACGGCCTTTTACCTCCTGAGCGACTCCGTGAACAACGCCATATCCTTTTCCAATGCCGGTCACCCTACTCCACTCCTCTACAAGAAGAGCACCCGGGAGGTCATAGAGCTCGATACCGACGGGTTCTTCCTCGGGATGTTCGACGACGGCGCCTACGAGGAGAAGACCATCACCGGCATTGAACGGGGCGATGCCCTGCTCCTCTATACCGACTGCCTCCTGGAGACGGAGAACAAGGAGGGCGTCCCTTTCGGGCTGACCCGGCTCAAGGCGCTCTTCGCAAAAACCATCGAGGAATCTCACGGCCAGGATGTCATCGACCTCATCGAGGCCCGGATACGGGTATACAACGCCAGAGAAAACTTTGATGACGACTTCACCGTCATGCTCCTGGAATTCTGGGAGCAGGCCGATCACAGCCGGGAGAACGGTATGGACTCACTGCCGGCAGACAGCGGCGGATTCGTGGAGTTTTAGCGCTTCAGGCCCTATCCGGGAATCCCCTTTTCTCTCCAATAGCGGTAGCCACTGCTCATAAAGGAGAGATCGGAGGTTTTTAAACAGGACATCAAGCCATCCCCAGCCGCCGTTCTAAGAGGACTCACCCTTTTGGTACATACGGGTTGAAGTATCCCCGCCTCACGGGAACCTCCTCGATCAACCGCCTGATGCCGATCCCGGAGGGAAAGGCCTGGCCGAGGAGATCCAGGTAGACATCCGGGTCCATATTCTGGTTTCTCCACTGCACCATGTCGATGCGGTTCTCTTCGATAAACCTCTTGAGGGCCTCTGCCTCCTTGGGCGCGTCCGTCACGCCGGGAAAAACGAACAGGTTGATGGACACGAACCTGCCCCTCTTCTTCATCTCGGCGGCGCTCGCGGCGAGACAGCCGAAATCGTAGGACGGTCTGAAGTAGGAGCGGTAGGTGGCCGGACGTGCCGAGTTCATGCTGATCCGCATGCTGTCCAGCCCAGCGTCCGCGAGCTCGGCGATCTTCTCGGGCATGCTTGCATTGGTGTTGAGGTTGATGGTGCCCAGATCGGTCTCTTTCCGGATTAGGCGGATGGCATCCCGGATCACGTCGCCGACAATAAGCGGCTCTCCTTCGCAACCCTGGCCGAAGCTCACAACAGGCTCTTCCACTTGAGATATGTGCTTCATCGCCACCTGTGCGATCTCTTCGGGTGTGGGCACAAACGTGATGCGCTGCTGGGGCGAGGGAGGCTCGCACCCTTCCTGAAAGGAGATGCAGCCGATGCACCGGGCGTTGCACGCCGGAGAAGTAGGCAGCGGCCCTTCCTCACGTCCCTGGAAGAGGTTGAGAGCCGCAGGGCACCCGTAGACCATTGCGCAGTGAGTGAGGTGTTCTACCAGGCGGTTCTTCGGCAGCTCCTTTTTCCATGCCGCGATCCCCTCTTTCACCTTTTCCATCCGGAACATGTCCGGGTCCTGCCGCCGGGATTCGTCCGTCCTCATGGCCGCGGTCACCAAGCCGTCTTTGAACCCCAGCGCTGTGTAGGCGTAGAGAGGCAGCACACCTGCGCCTTTCCTGCGCTCCCAGGCCGCGAGATAGGTCTGGGTATGGGCCGCGCACAGAAAGGCGGCAACGGCAAAGACCGGGCCCTTGCCGTCAAATGGGTTTTTCTTCAGGACCACGATCTCTCCGGTCTGCCTGTCCACGCCGATGGGATACCTGTCAGGGAGCACATAGAGCTGCGAGCCCCTGGGCAGTGCAATGGTCTCTTCCGATGAGACCGGCACGAGATAGTCCCCGCTCCTGCCCACCATACCGAGGCCTTCAAAATCCATGATGTTTCCCTGCCGGTCGGCGAACACCATATTGGGGATGTCGGTTCTCATAGGGTAGAGCACATAGTCCATCACTCTCACTATTGCAAGGGGAATCGGCCCCTGGGGATCATTCACGAGATCATGGCCGGGCCGCCGGATATCGAGTATGGTTTCATCCTCTCCACCGGCCGGACGTATTCCCAGTATCAGACCTTGCGGGTAAACCGGCTGATCCGGTCAAGAGAATCCTGCTGATAAGCAATGAGGCCTTGTTTCATCCGCCCTTGCCTATCAGGCATTGCCTCGCATCCCCGGGAAGTGTTATAAGGAGTACATTGTAATGTAAATCCTCTCGAAAGATATTTCTCGTATGAAGCTGCAGAGCCGCCTGGTTATGGGTTTTCTCATTGCCACCTGTCTTACGGGGGCGGTAGCCACCGTGGTGGGGATCACCACGATCAACAAGAGCACCTTGGATGAGGTGCAGCGAAAGGTCCAGCAGGACATCAACACCGCCAAGCTCATCTACCGCCACGCCCTGGAGCGCCTCGAGTACCAGCTTGAGTTCATCTACCTCAGGAGTCCGCTGCAGGAGGCGATCCTGAACAACGACCCCGGCGCCCTGTCCGGCCTGGAAGGTCTGATCCGCACCGGGACCCACTACTTCGACGACCGCCGCGCGCTCGACATGCTCACGCTGGTCGATGCAAACGGACGGGTGATCTACCGGGTGGCGAACCCCGAGGCCAAGGGTGATGTCATTCTGTGGGACCCGGTGGTCCGCAAGTGCCTGTACGAGAAAAAGCCCCAGGCCTCGGCGGTGGTCATGTCCCTGGAGACCATCAAGGATCAGAACCCCCGCCTTGCCTCCCGGGTCCTGATTCCCATCGTGAAAACCCCCCAGTCTGTCGAGGTGCGTGAGACCACGCTCTCGCAGGGCATGGTGCTGAGGGCCGCCTACCCCATCTTTCTTAAGGACGGGACACTGCTCGGCGCGCTTATCGGCGGCATCCTGCTCAATCGCGACTACAACATCGTGGACACCATCAAGGAAACCGTATACCAGCACGAGACCTATCGCGGCAGGGATATCGGGTTTGCGACCATATTCCTGGGCGGAGTGCGGGTGTCCACCAACGTGATCAATGCCGATCAGCAGAGGGCCATCGGCACGATTGTCTCCAAAGAGGTCTACGACCAGGTCATCACCCGGGGAGAAGACTGGATCGGCCGGGCCTTCGTGGTCAACGACTGGTACATCAGCTCATACACCCCGATCTACGACATCGACCGGAACATCATCGGCATGCTCTACACCGGCATCCTGGAGGCCAAATACCGGGACATCAAGCTGAATACCATGTGGCTCTTTCTCGGAATCACCTCTCTGGGCATGGTCGTGGCATTCTTCATCTCCTTCCGCCTCGGTCAGAGCATCATTCGCCGGATCAGGATACTCAAGCAGGCCACCGAGGCCATTTCATCGGGCAATCTGGAATACCAGCTCCCGCCCGGAAGGTCCTCGGGCTTCGACATGCTCGACGAGGCCTTCAACAACATGGCCAGATCTCTGAAAGACCGCGACGACAGGCTCCAAAAGGCCTTCCACCGCATCACGCGCACCGAGCGCCTGGCCTCGCTCGGCCAGATGGCGGCCGGGGTCGCCCATGAGATCAACAATCCGCTGGGGGGCATCCTGCTCTACAGCAACCTCGTGCTCGAGGAGATGGAAAACGATCACCCCTGCAAAGGCAACTTGGAAAAGATCATCTATCAGACCAACCGGTGCAAGAAGATCGTCCAGAACCTCCTCGACTTCGCCAGGACGCCTTCGGGCGACATGCGGCCGATCAGCATCAACGATGTGATCACCACCTCGCTCAACCTTGTGAAGGACCAGTCCATGTTCCTGGGCATCACGGTGAAGCACGATCTTTCCCCCCAGCTCCCCCTGATCATGGGCGACAGCTCACGGCTCGAAGAGGTCTTTCTCAACCTCTTCATCAATGCCTCAGACGCCATGGAGGGCAGAGGGGTCCTCACGATTTCTACATGGCTCTCCAGCACCAATGCGGTCAAGGTATCCATCTCGGACACCGGCAAGGGCATTGACAGGCTCTATCTTCCCCACATCTTCGAGCCCTTCTTTACGACCAAGGACCCGGGCCAGGGAACAGGGCTCGGACTTTCCATCACCTATGGAATCATTCAGAAGCACAACGGGTTCATCGACGTAGACAGCGAACCGGGCAAAGGAACGACCTTTATCATCACCCTGCCTGTGTATCTTGGGAGCGAAGACAAGCCGGGTATGAAGTCGTCCGATGCCATCCAAGGAGCGGAAATTGGCTAAAAAGAATATCCGAATTCTCATCATCGATGACGAGGAGTCTATCAGGGACGGTTGCCAGCAGATCCTCACCCGCCAGGGATACGAGCCGACAGCAACCGCGGACGGCATGACCGGCCTTGAGCTCGCCCGGACCGGCGCCTTTGACGTGATTCTCCTGGACTTAAGGATGCCCAGAATCGAGGGGCTCGAGATCCTGAGGATACTCAAGAGCGAACACCCGGTCGCCTCCAAGATCATCGTGATCACCGGATACGGCACCATCCCGGTGGCTGTCGAGGCCATGCGGCTTGGGGCGCACAACTTCATCACCAAGCCCTTCAGCGCCGCCGAGCTCAAACTCGCGGTGCAGGACTGCCTCTCCGAAAAGAGCGAAGAGCGCCCCACCGGAGACTCCCTCTCGATGATCATCGGCACGAGCGACTATGTGGAAGAGCTCAAGGAAACCATCCGGCGCGTTGCCAAGACGGACAGCACCGTGCTCATCACCGGGGAGAGCGGCACCGGAAAGGAACTCGTGGCCCGGACCATCCACAGCCTGAGCGCACGGTCCAACAAGCCCTTCGTCCCGGTAGACTGCTCTTCCCTGGTGCACAATCTCATGGAGTCGGAGCTCTTCGGCCACATCAAGGGCGCGTTCAGCGGGGCCACCGAAAACCGGGACGGCAGGTTCCAGACCGCCGATAAGGGCACACTGTTCCTCGACGAGATCTCCAATATCAGCCTTGATGTCCAGGCCAAGCTGCTCCGCGTGATCCAGGAGCAGGAGGTTCCCCGGGTGGGAAGCTCTATTCCCGAGAAGATCGATGTCCGGCTCATTACCGCCACGAACAAGGATTTGAGGGTGGAGGTGCAAAACGGCACCTTCCGTGAGGACCTCTTCTACCGCATCTCCGTGGTCCCCATCCATATCAAGCCCTTGCGTGAACACCGCTCCGACATCGCGCCCATCGCGTTCCACTATTTCGACATCTTCCGCTCGAGGCATGGGAGCAAGGCTCAGTCGCTCTCGCCCGAGGTCGTGAAGTCTCTGACCTCCTACACCTGGCCGGGCAACATCCGCGAGCTCAAGAATACGATCGAGAGGCTCTGCGTACTCTGCGATCACGAGGAGGTCACACTCTCCGACATCCTCTACTACGGCCAGGACACATGCTCCAAGGCGCCGGTCGTAGACCCCTTCTCCGGAAAGATGACCCTGGTGGAGGTGGAAAAGGAGCACATCGAAAAGGCGCTCCACCACTTCAACAACCAGATCAACAAGACCGCCAGGTTCCTCGGGATCGACCGGAAGACCCTCAGAACCAAAATCCGCAATTACGGAATCGAGATAAAAGACGATGAATGAGCTGCCCCCCTCCTGACCGGGCGGCATTCCGGATCTCTCAGGAGAGGGGTCCGGACCTTATTTCGCCCATGGGGTTATCTTCCTCACCAACGGGGTGTTTTGCCCCTCAGACAAAGTCCAAGGCATGTATCATCAACCATAATGCCATGTAATATCTTCAAGTTATATAGTGGCACCGACCTTGCTTTCTTCCAGTGAGCAGATCAAACAAGGAGGAAGAGGCAATGGATGCAAAGAAAAAGATATTGCTCATTGATGATGACAAGGACTTCCTGATGGCCACCAAGCTCATTCTGGAAAAGGGAGGGTACGAGGTTTTCCTGGCCGAGGACGGCAAGAGCGGTGTCGAGATGGCGAAATCCGTAAACCCCAACCTCGCGATCGTCGACATGATGATGGAGACCTGGAGCGAGGGTTTCAACGTCGTATCCAAGCTCAGAACCTCTGATTCCGGCAAGCAGATCCCCCTGATCATGCTCAGCGCCGTGGACCTGCAGGGGCCGTATCAGTCATTCGAGCCCCCGGAAGGGCTTCCGACCGTGGACATGGTGCTCCACAAACCCATCAAGGCGGACGACCTCCTCAGGCACGTAGGGTCGCTGCTGGGGGAATAGCCGGTGATTGAAACCGCTCGCGGTTCCCGTGTCCTCATCATCGACGATGAAGAGTCGATCCTCGATGGTTGCAGGCAGGCCCTTGAGAAGTCAGGGTATTCGATTACCACGTCCTCCGACGGGCTGGCCGGCGTCAACCTCGCCCGGGAGATCAAGCCCGAAGTCCTCTTTGTAGACCTCAAGATGCCCAACTGCTCGGGCATGGACATCATCGAAAACATCTCCCGCGAGATGCCGGACATCGTCCTGATCGTGATCACCGGATACGCCTCCATTGTTTCGGCGGTGGAGGCCATGAAAAAAGGCGCGTACGACTATCTGCCCAAACCCTTTACCCCCGACCAGCTCAGGGCTGTCACCAAGCGCGGAATCGAGCATAGGCGCCTCAAGGTTGAGGCGGAGTTTCTCCGGGAGGAAAAGGCCCGGATGGAGAGGAACTTCATCACCTTTGTCTCCCATGAGATGCGATCTCCACTGGTGACCATTCAGCAGTATATCGAGTCGCTCAAGCTCATCTCCGAGGGCGAGCTCAAGCCCGAGGCTAATGAGATTATCCAGCGGTGCGAAAAACGCATCCAGAACCTCCATGATCTCATCGAGCACTGGCTCGATATTTCCCGCATCGAAAACGGCACCTTCTCAGAGGCGAGGGTCCCCCTGAACCTCACCGAGGTGATCGAGCGAAGCCTGGAAGAGATGTGCCCCCTATGCCAGAAACGGGGGATCAGGCTTGAATCGGACCTCAAGAAAGGTCTCCCGATGATCTACGGCGACCAGGAGAGCCTGCTACGGGTTTTCAGCAACATCATCGGCAACGCCACCAAGTACACCCCCCCGGGAGGAAGAATTCTCGTGTGCACGGACTGCGATGATTATTACATATCGGTGAGCGTCTCTGACACCGGCCAGGGCATCCCCCAGGACAAGCTTCCCTTCATCTTCGAGCCGTTCTACCGGGTGCGGGGGAAGCAGGAGCGCCAGAGGGGCTCGGGCCTCGGGCTGACCTTCAGCAAGAAGATCATGGAGGCGCACAACGGGAGGATCGAGGCGTTCTCGAAGGAGGGAGAGGGAGCGACCTTCGTCATGAAGTTCCCGCGGGCCTACGATATGTGAAGGATCATTTGCTGCTGCCCTTATCCCCTTCCCAGGGGCGGGTATTGTCGAGGAGATATTCCGAGGAGTTGCTCACCATGCACTCCCCGCACATATGAACCATCTTCATGCTGGCGATCTGCCGCACGATGAACAGTTTCCGGGAATTCTCGCTGCAGAGGAAGCACCTCTGAGCGGTATCGTCTTTGTGAAACTCATAGCATTTTTCATCGAGATACGTGCACTTCATTGCTTCCCCCCTTGAATTTTTCAAGTCTATCACAGCAACTCCCATGCTGGCAACCGCATCGCGGGGAAAAGGGTTGATCCGGCGGCCCTAATAGTAATAATACAACCTTGCAGTCAAATGTCTCCCGTTTGAGGTGAAGAGAGTGAAGAGGCACTGGAACTTTCTCGAATCGCGTGTCGCGTATCAGAACCGGATCGTGGAAGTGCGGGAAGAAACCTATCGCTTCGTTCCCAACGGCATTGTCCAGGACTTCACGGTGCTCGGCTTTGCCGACTGGGTGAACATCATCCCCATAACGCCTGATGAAAAAGTGGTCATGATCCGGCAGTACCGTCTGGGCACGAGGAGCGAAACCCTGGAAATACCCGGAGGGCTCATCTCCGAAGATGACACCGACCCGGCTGAGGCGGCCCTGAGGGAGATGATCGAGGAGACGGGCTATCACAGCGACGAGGTTGTCCATATCGGGACAGTGGAGCCCAACCCAGCCATCCAGAACAACCGGTGCTACACCTATCTCGCATGCAACGCCGTGCCCGTCTCCGGGCAAAGCCTCGATCCCACCGAGGCCATCGAGGTCGAACTGGTCGACCGGAAGGACATCCCCGCACTCATCCGCACGTCTTGCATCACGCACGGCCTGGTGCTGGCCGCGTTTGCGCATCTCATGATCTACGAGGCGTCATCGAACCTCTGACCCTTTAAGGCCTTTCCCGTCACCGGCGCCCCCTGCCCCTTTTCCCCCCTTCGTTCCCGTCCGGGTGTTCTCCCTGCCTTGCTCCGGGGCATCGGGACTCCGCCGCAAACAGAGGATGCCGCTTTTCCCCTTGAGAAACACCGCCCTGTACTCGTATAATAATGATCATTCTCAAGAGAGGAGGAACCATCGTGGCCGAAGAAAAAAAGTTGATCGGAAAAGTGACCCACTATTTCGGCAAGATCAGTGTGGCTGGCATATCGCTGACCGACACCCTGAAGGTGGGGGACACCATCTCCATCGAGGGAGCCACCACCTCGTTTGAGGAAAAGGTCATATCCATGCAGATCGATCAGAAAACCGTGGAGCAGGCAGGTGCCGGAGACCTCATCGGCATCAAGGTGAAGGACAAGGTCAGGGTCGGCGACAACGTCTATCTCGTAAGCTGAGCATCCCGCCCGCCTTCTTCCCTGCCCTCCTTTAGTACTAAAGCGGCAATCAGTCATGAGGTCATCATGGGGGCAGATCATGGGGTCAGGCCTCAACATATGAGACCTGACGCCGGCATGTGCTGATATCGACCTGTGTGCTCGGGGTTTACTCCCCTATAGGACAGGTCCCGGAAAGAAGCATCATCTCTCGTGCGCCCGGCCCGGTGGACTTCAGGTCGTGTTCTCCTCGGCCTTCTTCTCCACCTCAACAACCACCTTGACCGAGGGCAGCTGTCCGCTCTTGATCCGCACATCGTGCGGCAGAAGAACCCTTGCATCCATCGAGATGCTCTCTTTGATCTGAGAGAGGTCGATCTCCTCCGTCTGGATCGGCACTTTCTTCTGTATGGTGCTGTTCGGGGCGAGAACGGCAAAGGTCTCCGGGACCGCGGCTACACGTTTGAGCGTAAATCCCTTCTGCAAAGAGCCGGTCGTTCTGACATGGACCGGGGCATTATAGGCATAGAGACGATATGCAGACAGTCTGATCCGTTCGGGCTTTATCCTCATCAGGGAGAGATTCGACGGGATCCTGACCATGTCGCTCGTCAGGGGGATTTCCTGCTTCCCTTCCGTCAAATTGGAGAGATCCACCGAGACCTTCAGAGTGGACGGGTCCAGAAGATTGAAGGCCTGGACAGGCCCCATCAGGGTCACGGTCACCTCCTTGTGGAGATTCTCCTCGACCTCCCACTCCTGGGAAATCTTCCGATATTCGATGGGCACCACAAAATCCCGCTGGATCGATTCCTTCTGATAGCCGAAGGCAAACCAGAGCCCGAGTGCCAGCACGACGGCAACCGCCTTTTCAAGGGTATTTCTCCGCGTCCAGTGCGGGTTCTGTCTCTTGTTGCCAAGCATCTCCTCCCTTTCGTAAAAGGCCCTGATCATAGAGCTCAAGTCCGAGGGTTTCCGCGAGACCACCATCTTCCCGTCCTGGACCACCGAGATGGTCCCCCGTTCTTCCGAGACCACGATGCACAGAGCGTCACACCGCTCGGAAAGCCCCAGTGCGGCAGTATGGCGAAGCCCGTACTTTCCGAACTTCTCCGTATCGTGTGACAGGGGAAGATGGCACCCGAATTTCGTCACCCGGTTGCCGTGTATGACGACCGCCCCGTCGTGCCCGATGGAATGCGGGTCGAAGATGCTCGCAAGAAGGGGCTGGGTAATCTTTCCGTCAAGTTCGTATCCCCCCTTGAGATGGCGCTCGAGGGGGTCCCTCCCCTGCAGAATGATGATGGCGCCCACCCTCTTTGCAGCAAAATCAGCCACGCTCTCGATGATCACGTCTACATCAACCGGCCATCTCTTCTCGCCGGAACTCTTTCGGGCCGTCCTGAGAGATCCGAGGGTTGCGAGCCGCTCGAAGAACCTGCGGATATCCTCCTGAAAGATCACCACAAGGGCGATGAGCAGGATGGTGAAGAATCCCTGCAGAACGAGCGAGGTCAGATACAGGTGAAAGACACGGGCAAGGATATAAACCAGGCCCAGGAGGCTGATCCCTGCGAACACGAAGCGTGAGGCGGTATCCTTGAACCAGATGAGGATGACATAGATCAGGGTGGTGATGATGACGATATCGAAGAGATCCTGAATCCGAAAGCCCTCTATCATCCCAAGAAGATGTTCCATGTTCTACTGCCCTGTCTTCTTTAAAAAGTTCCCCTGCATACGCTCCTTATTGGGGGCCTGACGGGGTTGATACGGCGCTCCCTTATTCGACTCTGGCTTAGTATCCTGTTTCCTCCAGGAAGATGAATGGAATTTGCTGCGTTTCTTCCAAGTCTGTTTCTTAACGCGTTAGCCGCGATTATGCAAGAGGGATTGACGATTTCTGCAAACTTGTTCGAGTTTGGCTGCATTCCTTGAAAATTTTCCATGAGCTGGGTCTTTCCATAAAGGAATGGCGGTATACATCGAGGGCGGCATGCCTCTGACGACACCTCCGGCGTTTTAGACGCGAGACTTCGGTTGGAAGAGGACAGACGGCCATTACTATCTCTCAATAGATACATGGAGAAATCCGGGTGGAGAAAGGAGGCTGATATGCCTGTTCATGGGAAGACGGCACTGGTGACCGGTGCAGGCAGGGGGCTCGGAAGGGCCATAGCAGAGGAACACGCCCGACAGGGGATGAACGTCGTGATGATGAGCCTGGACCTGAAAGAGCTCGAAAAAGCGGCGGATGAAATCTCCCGGGGAACAGGGGCCGAGGTGGTTCACTTAGCAGGTGATGTATCGTGCTTCGAAGACGTGAGGCAGACTGTGCAGAACGCCCTCGCGAGATTCGGCAGCATTGATGTCCTGGTCAACAACGCGGGAATCATCGGTCCTCCGCGTTTTCTGGAAGACACCGACCCGGATGCCTGGAACCGGACCCTGGGAGTGAACCTCACAGGTTTCTACCTCTGTGCCCGCGCCGTGCTTCCATCCATGATCGAAAGGCGGCAGGGAAAGATCATCAATATCATCTCAGGCCTGGGCGAGATGCCCTATCCGCGCTTCTGCGCCTATGCCGTGTCCAAGGCGGGCGCCATCCAGCTCACCCGGTCCCTGGCATCCGAGATGCAGCCCTGGAACATCCAGGTCAACGCCATCGATCCCGGGGTCATGGATACCTCCATGCAGACTCAAATCAGGCAGATAGGTCCCGGCATCCTTGGTGAAGACGTTCACCGGAATTTCGTCGCCTACAAGGAACAGAGCCTGCTCAAGGATCCCCGGGACGTAGCCAGGCTGGCCGTTTTCCTCGCATCCGACGATTCCAGCCATATCACCGGAGAGATCGGCACCCTGAGACATTTCCGGCAGCTCGGCTGGAGGCCCGGCAGATGAATTATCAAACTTATTGATATCTATTTACATTGCCTCGATCATGTGCTAGTATTTCCCCATTCCAGAAGTGAGCCTGATTTTCGGGCATTTTGAAGGCCTTGTCGACTATTGTCAAAAAAGGAGGAGGACCCATGAATCTGAACCATCCGGAAGCAACGCAGCAGGCCCTGGACATCGTCAGGTCAGGGGACCCGTTTCAATGGTACGTCATCACGCTTGCGGTCATTGTATTATATATCTATGGTCACGAGTATGAACGCGGCAATTACAAGGCGATCGCCGCCGGTCTCTCGCTCTATATGGTCCACTGGTTCGTAGAGATCGTCAACGCCCTTATCCAGCACTTCTCCGGCCATGCCCTGTGGACCGTTCCCGACCGGACCGCGTTTTCCATCATGGTGGGCGTGGGCATCGAGATCAGCCTCATGTTTTCAATTGCCGGCATCGTGACCACCAAGCTCCTGCCCAAGGACCCAAAGGCAAAAATCGCGGGCATCAACAGCCGCATCTTCGTGGCGGTTTTCACAGCGGCCGCTGCCGCCATTATCGAAATCTTCCTGGTCAGGACACCCGCCTTTGTCTGGGTGTATCCCTTCTGGGGATCCTTCCCGGTCTTTGTCACGGTCTACATCCCCTTCTTCGCCGCCGCCGTCTATGCCTACGATGCTCCCCTGAAGCGGAGCTTCACCTTCGTGGGCGCCCTTGGGGCTGTCAATCTCGCAGGGCTTGTCGTTTTCGGGTTGCTTGGCTGGATCTGATTCGGTGAGAGGATAGGCCGTGAGTAAATTTCATGAGTACGATCAATACGATGCCCTGGGCCTGGCCGAGCTCGTCCGCAGACGCGAAGTATCTCCGGGCGAATTGTGCGAGGAGGCTATCAGGAGGATCGAGCGGTTCAATCCGGCGGTCAATGCGGTGATCTGCCGCATGTATGACCAGGCGAGAAGCTCCATCGATTCAGGGCTGCCCGATGGCCCCTTCACCGGGGTGCCCTTTCTCATCAAGGACCTGGTTTCATCCTGTGCCGGAGCACCCATGACAAAGGGGTGCAAGGCATTGAGAAACCATATCCCCCGGCATGATTCAGAACTGATGAAGCGCTACCGCAACACCGGCGTAGTGATCCTGGGCAAGACAAACACCCCGGAATTCGGGCTCATGGGCGTTACCGAGCCCGAGCTCCACGGTCCCACAAAGAATCCATGGGATATCACCCGCACCCCCGGGGGTTCCAGCGGCGGGTCTGCCGCGGCCGTTGCCTGCGGGATGACCCCCATGGCATCTGGAGGAGACGGCGGCGGGTCAATCCGCATCCCCTCCTCCTATTGCGCCCTATTCGGGCTCAAGCCATCGCGGGGAAGAAATACGGCCGGTCCCGACTACGGCCAGCTCTGGCAGGGGGCGGCTGTTGAGCATGTGCTCACCCGGACGGTACGGGACTGTGCCGCCATGCTCGATGCCGTAAACGGCCCAGCTCCGGGCGATCCCTATGAGATACCCCGCCCGGTACGTCCCTATATGCAGGAGATAACACGCTCTCCGGGAAAGCTCAGGATCGGCTTCAGCACAGCCTCTCCCCTGGGCACCCCGGTGCATCCTGAATGCATGAAGGCCGTTGAGGACGCTGCGCGGCTTCTCGAGGACCTCGGGCATGCCGTAGAAGAGGCAGGACCGCGGATAGACGGAATGGCCCTGGCCAGAAGCTATTTCATGATGTACTTCGGAGAGGTAGCCGCGGACATATCCGAGATGCAGCAGATTCTGGGGAGAAAGGCGGCACCGAAAGACGTGGAGGGGCCCACCTGGCTGCTCAACCTCCTGGGCGGCGCGTATTCGGCGCGAGAGTTCGTTCTGGCCTTAAGAGAATGGAACCGAGCAGCCCGGGCTATGGGGGAATTCCACCAGGACTACGATCTCTTCCTCACCCCCACGACCGCGTATCCGCCGGTGAAGATCGGCGAGCTCAAGCCCTCTCCCGCAGAGGAGATGCTCATGAAGGTTGTGAATACCTTCGGCCTCGGTCGGCTGGTGCGGCTCTCGGGCATTGCAGACAAGATCGCGATCGAGTCGCTTGCAAAGACCCCCTTTACCCAGCTGGCAAATCTCACCGGCCAGCCGGCCATGTCTGTCCCTCTGTACTGGACCGAAGAGAATCTTCCCTGCGGGGTGCAGTTCATCGCACCCTTCGGGAACGAGGCCTCCCTGTTCAGGCTGGCTGCACAGCTCGAGCAGGCCCGGCCGTGGTTCGACGTGAGGCCTCCGCTCCTCGATCCGGATCGATCGAGCCGCGAAAAGAGCAGGCAGACAATCTCGTGATCCCACTGGGGAAGCGCCCCATACGGCATTTTATCGGCTGCATCACCGGAGACAGGAAGAACCTCTGTGACCGGAGGCGGTGCAGGTCCGGCCGGGCATCGCACCCGCATGAAGCAGGAGGCGGTTTGCCGGACGCTACCACACCGGCTGTTCACCGGGACGGATCGGGTTCGAGAAAAAACGGCTGATGCACGCAGAAGACACCCCTGCAACCCGGCTGCGAACCGTCGTCCTGTAAACAACCCGCTCCGGATTCCGGATGTCCCCGCCTCACCCGGCCGAGTCCTGGGCGGTCTTCTTGCTCCGCTTTTCCAGCTCCTCCTCCCGCAGTACCTTGCGCAGTATCTTGCCCACGGCGGATTTGGGCAGCGACTCGCGATATTCGATGATCTTGGGCACCTTGTACGGAGCCAGTTTCTTTTTGCAGAAATCGATGAGCTCCTGCTCTGACACCTGCTCCCCGGGATTGAGCACCACAAATGCCTTGACTGTCTCTCCGCGATACTCGTCCGGGACGCCGATGCAGCATGCCTCCATGACCTTCGGGTGCTGGTAGAGGACCTCGTCGATATCGCGGGGATAGATGTTGAACCCGCCTGCGATGATCATGTCCTTCTTGCGGTCAACGATGAAGATATAGCCGTCTTCGTCCGCCTGGGCGATGTCGCCGGTGTAGAGCCATCCGTCTCTGAGCTGGCCTTTGGTCTCTTCCGGGTTGTTCCAGTAGCCCTGCATGACGAGCGGGCCCTTCATGATGATCTCGCCCGGCTCGCCGGGGCCCACCTCTTCTCTTCCCTCGTCCACGTCTACGAGCTTCACGTCCATATCAGGGAACGGAATGCCGATGCTCCCCGCCTTCTTCAAACCCAGCACAGGGTTGGATAGGCCCAGCGAGGTTGACTCGCTCAGGCCGTATCCCTCGCTGAAGTAGATCCCCATGTCCTTCACGTGCTCGATGAGCTCCACCGGCATGGGGGCCCCGCCTGAGTTGAGAAGGCCCAGCCGCCTGTCGAGGCTGAGCTCCGCCGCCCTGGGGTGGTTGACCACTGCAGTGATGATGGTGGGTACGGCCGGGAAAAAGGTGATTTTCTCGAAGTTGGCGATGATCCCCATGAACTCGTCTATCTCGAAGCGCGGCACCAGGATCTGGGTTGCGCAGTTGAACAGTGACCAGTTCATGGCGACGATGTTGCCGTAGACATGGAAGAAGGGCAGCAGGCACAGGGTGATCCGCTTCTCCATTGGCACCAGGGTGATGGTGGGGTTCCCCCACAGTGAGGCCTGAAAGGTCGCTGCGATGATGTTCGCATGGGTGAGGACCGCTCCCTTGGGAACACCGGTGGTACCGCCGGTGAACTGGATGAGGGCTGGGTCTTGAGGCCCCACATCCACCTTCGGCACCCTCGCAGCCGAACCGCTTTCCAAGAGCTGGGAGAAATGATGCCATCCTTCGTCGAGATCAAGATCCTTGGGCGTGCTCACCCCGAAGCCCTTGATGAAGTCGGTCACGCGGGTGACGACCACCCTCCTGACCCCGGAGCCGACCAGCACAGGGCGGACGTTGGCAAGGACCAGGTCGAAGGTGATCAGGGTCTCCATCCCGGTGTTCTGTACGATGAAACCCAGCTCGTCTGCGGTGTACATGGGATTCAGGTTCACCACGACGGCGCCCAGGGACAAAGATGCGAGGTAGGAGATCACGAACTGCGGACAGTTGGGCAGGTGGATGCCCACCCGCTCTCCCTTCTTCACCCCCAGCGCGCCCAGTGCGCTCGTCATGCGTCTCACCTGGGAACGGAGCTCCCAGAAGGTTGTTTCGGTGCCGTAAAAATTGAGCGCCGGCTTATCCGGAAAGGTGTTGGCTGCAAGCAGGTACAGATCATGCGCGGGCAGCCTGGGATACCTGATGGTGGTGGGAACGTTGTAATCATAGTGCTGGTGCCAGGATTTCTCAAACATGGCAAGAACCCCTCCTCTCGATACAAAGCGTTAAAAAACCGTTTCATGACAAATGGTGTCTTCTATAATAATTTTCACCCGCAGGAATGCAAGGAGCTGCCAACAGATTGTGATCAGAGAGGGATATCCACGTGCGCGAAGGGAAATGTATGGGGCCTTGAAAAACATTCTTCCTTCAGTCTTCTTCAGGAAGAATGCCTTTCAGAGACTTTTTCTCCAGGTCGATTTTCGCGGGTGAATGGATTACCTGTCCGTCCGCATCGAAACGTGACCCATGACAGGGGCAGTCCCAGGACTGCTCGGCATTGTTCCAGCTCACAACACAGCCCAGGTGGGTACAAATCGGGGAAACTGCATGGATATTGCCGTCACGGTCTCTGGATACACCTACCTTGTCATGGTCCACGGCAAAGATCCCGCCCTGGCCCAGTGCAATCCTGCTTTTTTCGAGCCTCTCCGGCTTTGAGGTGATCCGGTCTTTCACAAAGGTCTTTGCCACTTGGAAATTCTGCTCGAAAAAGGTGTATGCGCTGCTCGGCTTGAAGCGGAACGGATTGTACAGCTCGCTCCAGTCATTTCTGCGCCCGAGCACGGCATCGGTAACAATTGTGGCCGCCACCATGCTGTGGGTCATTCCCCACCCGTTGAAACCGGTAATGATAAATATATTTTTGTGCATGGGCGAGGCAGCGCCGATATAGGGCACCCTGTCGGTGGTGACATTATCCTGGGTTGACCAGCGGTATTCTATGGCTCCTATGTCGAAATGCCTGCGGGCGAAGTCTTCGAGCCTTTTGTAGAGGGCGGCCGTGTCGCTGACATGGCCGGTCTGGTGCATCTCCCCGCCCACCAGGAGGATATCGCCCTCTGCCCCAGGGTGGGAGCGGATGGAGTGAAAGGGCTCTTCGATGCTGATGAACATGCCGTCAGGGAGAGGATAGTTGACCCGCACCCCCAGAACATATGAGCGCTTCTGATACATCCGGGCAAACATGAAGGTGGGATCAAAGATCGGGAAGTTCGTGGCGATCACGACATTGCGGGCCCTGACCGGGCCGCGGTTGGTTGTGACCGTTGTATTTCCTCCATCCTTTCGGACACCCAGTGCCCGGGTGTTCTCAAAGATCAGTCCTCCTGCGCCGGTATACTTCACGGCCAGGGCAAGCAGGTATTTCCTGGGATGGAAACGCGCCTGGTCCCTGAGACAGACCGCAGCCCGCGTGGGAAAGGGAAGCGAGGTGTCCTGGACAAGGAATGCCGGCAGGCCGATGCTCTCAGCCGCCTTCACCTCTTCTTCGATTCTCCGCTCCTGGCGGTCGTCCACGGCATAGGTATAGGCCGATGAACGGCTGAACTCGCAGTCTATGCCCTCCTTATCGATGAGAGCCGCGATCTTTTCGATGGCTGCCTGATTGGCCTCTGCGTATATGCCCGCACCTTCCCTGCCGAAGTGCATGATCAGGGTGTGGTAGATGTCACTGTGCAGGGAGGTGATCTTTGCAGTGGTATGGGCTGTCACACCACTGACGATGCGCCTGGCATCGATCACCGCAGTGCTCGCCCCTGCCTCCTGCAGCAGCAGGGCGGTCGTCAAACCGGCTATGCCTCCGCCCACGATAAGGGTGTCCACCTTAAGGTCCCTGTCGAGAGCAGGGTAATCCGTATCCGGCGCGGTATCCAGCCAGAGTGTGGTGGGCTTTCCAGGGAGATCCTGCACCGGCTCAGTGAACGTGGTATGATGTTCGCTCATAATCGTTCTCCCTTCTTCATATCAGGGGATGTGAACTCACCCTGCCCGGCGATTCTCCCTGAATCGGGTCTGTTCCGGGCGGTGCGCCGGAGCCGGGCATCGGGTGAGCAGCAGAGACGATCACAGGAGGGTACCCATGATCTCTTTGTCCCGGCATCTTTTGAGCAAGGATGTTACGAGCCATAAGCATCTCCGTTTGGGTAAGGGAGGAAACTATCCTTATCAGAGGTACCAATGGCTCGTAAGAGTGATGATAACGGCGCGGTGTGGTTTCACAAGAGGAAACCAAAATCATTGAGATGGGCTTCTTTCTTAGATCTCCCGGCAGGAATGCCGGCATGAGATCCCCTCGCATGCCTCATCTATTGCCAAACCATTCATGCCGGATTCAACATAGGCGCATGGGGACGGTTATCCTCGGGAGCATGCCGGGGCTGTTCTCAAGAATAATCCTCATTTACCGAAATAGAATAGGAAGATCTCCGGTAATGTGAGAGAAGAAGCCTTAAGAGACGGGTATGAAGTGGAAGATCCTTATCGTCGATGACTCCAATGTGGTCAAGGCGGTCCTCATGAAGGCCCTTGGGGAGAGCGGCGCCCCGATCCAGCGTGTGTTCGACGCATCGAACGGCAGAGAGGCCCTCGACATCCTCAGAGCCGAGTCTATCGATCTGGTGTTTGCGGATATCAACATGCCGGTGATGAACGGGGTCGAGCTCGTGGAGAGCATGGCGGACGATCCGGCGCTCAAGGACATCCCTGTCATCATGATTTCCACCGATGGCAGCGTGAGCCGCAGGGAATACCTGCAGAGCAAAGGCGTGCGTGCCTATGTCAGGAAACCCTTCACCCCGGAGCAGATAAGGTCTGTGGTGCGTGAGGTGATGCTTGGCCGTTGACATTCTCCTTTCCAGTCGGGCGATGGAAAACGCCGTTGTCTCGGTCCTGAACGACATGGCGGCGACCCGGGCGGCAGTGATAAAGCCCGAGAAGCTCCCCTGTTTCGACCAGACCCTCATGCACGCCCATATCACCTTTGAAGGCCAGTCGTCGGGAGAGCTCGGCCTGCTCATGGATCCGGGTTTTGCCGCCGAGCTCGCCTCACGGATTCTGGGAGTTGATAAGAGCGGGGACCTGCTCCAGGAGATGATCGTCGACGCGGTCAAGGAGTTGCTCAATGTGATATGCGGGCAGTTCCTCACCCAGAGATTCGGCTACGAACCCGCTTTTACGCTGGGTGTGCCCCGGGTGTTTCCCTTGAGTGCACAGGTGTGCAATGCCCTTCTCAAAGGTCCTTCCATACTGATCTTTCAGAGCGGCGATTTCATTATGCCGGCATATGTGCGGGTGAAGGTCCAGACCGCCTGAGCACCCCCCCAATTCTGCAGGGCTGCCGGGCCCGAGTTTCTCTTTGTATTCTTGCCAAGCCTCTGATGCACGTTATCATCATTCCTGAAGGCCTTTCGGGAGCAGTGGTCACCTCCATGTGTTCCTGCGGCCTTTGACCAACGGACATTCGCAACCACACACCATTGGGGAGGGAACGCCATGAGCTCTGTCAGTCGACTGGCCTGTGTAGACCGTCTGAAGAACCAGGTGGCACTGGTGACGGGCGCATCTTCCGGAATAGGCAGGGGGATCGCGCTGGCCTTGGCGGATGAAGGCGCACAGATCGTGGTGAACTATATCGGCGACCGGCAAGCGGCAGAGGAAGTTGCCCGGGAGATACAGTCAAAGGGCACCGATGCGCTCGTTCTGGAAGCGGATGTGAGCCGGGAAGACCATGTGGAGTCCATGTTCGCAAGGACTGTACGGGAATTCGGCACGGTGGATATCCTGGTCAACAATGCGGGGATTCAGCGGGATGCCGCCGTGCACGAGATGACCCTCCAGGAGTGGCAGCAGGTTGTCGACGTGAACCTGACAGGCGCCTTTCTCTGCTCGCGGGAGGCAGTGCGTGAGTTCCGCCGCCGCGGGCTGGTGCCGGAGCGGTCCATCGCCGTGGGGAAGATCATCTTCATCAGCTCGGTCCACCAGGTCATTCCCTGGTCGGGCCACTGCAACTATGCTGCATCCAAAGGAGGGCTCATGCAGCTCATGAAGAGCCTGGCCCAGGAGGTGGCCCGAGACCGGATCAGGGTCAACGCGATAGCGCCCGGTGCAGTCCGGACCGACATCAACCGGGAGTCATGGGAAGACCCTGCCGCCCTTGAGGCATTGCTCAAGCTCATCCCCTCAAACCGGATCGGCGAGCCCCGCGATATCGGCAGCGCAGCGGTATGGCTCGCATCGGACGAATCCGACTATGTGCATGGGGCCACGATTTTTGTCGACGGCGGGATGACGCTGTATCCAGGCTTTGCATCCGGAGGTTAGGCTCGCACGATCGCACCCGCTTCAGGCCTTTCAGGCTGCAGAAGAAGACCCTTGCAGCCGATCGGTTCTCCGGTTGCAGATTTTCTTCAAGGGGGGGACCAGGCAGAGATCCAGACGCCTGGATCAGGAATCAGGTGAGCATCACCATCCGCCCGGTGCAGCCCTACCCCCCAAACATCCGCGCGAGCGTAGGGAGGCCTTCTGCATAGGTCGGGTGGATGTGCTGCGCCTTTCCCAGCAATTGCCTGTCTGCACCGGCCTCCATCAGGTCCACGAATACATGGATCAATTCGCTCACCTCGTATCCCACCATGGTTGCGCCGATGATCCTGTCGGTTCCTTCCTCGATAACCATTTCATAGAACCCGCGTTCCTGGTCCCATTCGATCCCCCGCGCGATGTCACTAATGTCAAGAACCACATTCCTCGCTCGAAGGCCATTCTGCTGAGCCTGCTCCAGGCTGTATCCTGCCCTTGCCACCTGAGGTTCGGTGAACACCGCATATGCCAGGACCCTGTCGTCCCTGGTCCGCTCTTCCCCCGACAGAACCGCCAGCAACCTCCGGTGGTCTTCCCAGGAAACATGCGTAAAGGCCGGCTGACCCGCGACCTCGCCTATGGCATATACCCCGTCACGGCTGGTCTTCAGGTGCTCGTCGACCACGACATGGCCTCTCTCATCGAGTGCAATCCCTGCCTCAGGCGCGTTCAGGGCGGCTGTGCAGGGTTCTATGCCCGTGACTACCAGCAGCGCGTCGCCAGCAATCACTTCGCCGCCTTCCAGGTGCAGGCGCACGATGTCCCGATCGTACTCCACCTTCTGTACGCTCTTACCCAGGGAGAATCGTACTCCATCTTCTTCCAGGGCCTCGGTCAATATCACGCTGACATCCGGGCTCTCTCTCTTGAGGATTCTCTCGTTCACCTCCACGATGTGCACCGAGCTTCCCAGCCTGGAGAGCCCCTGACCCAGTTCGAGCCCGGTATAGCCGCCGCCCAGGATCAGGATGCTATCCGGAAGCGCCTCAAGATCCCAGAAGCTCCGGTAGGTGAGAAACGGCCCTTCTTCAAGCCCGGGAATCGGTGGTATTACAGGCATGCTCCCGGTATCGATCACAGTCAGGGAGGTCTCGTATTCTCTGTCCCCTGCCCTGATATGCCCGCTGCGCGTAAATGACGCCTCGGCACGGACGGTCTGGACCCCGCTCTTCTCGAGCCTGTCCTGCGTTGATTGGGCAAATCTGTCGCGTATGCCCCGCACGCGATCCATCACTCGCGGGAAATCCACGTCCACCCGTACCCGTACGCCCAGCCCGGCAGCCGCCCGCGCCCTGCCCGCCGCATGGGCCGATGCCAGAAAAGCCTTGGAAGGCGTGCATCCCCAGTTGATGCAGCTACCGCCAAAACGGCTTCTCTCGAAAAGCACTACATTCCTGTCTTGAGAGGCCATCTCCACGGCAAAGGGGACCCCGCCCTGTCCGCTGCCGATCACCGCGACATCGACGTGTTCCATGAAAAGCCTCCCTGGAATCTTTTTTCGATAAAACACTCCTATGATATTTCGTAATGCGCTCTCGTGTCCGGATCGGTAGGCCTCTTGTGATCTGTCTGCCCGTCAACCCGGTGATTCACCCGGCCTTCCGCGAATCAATGGTGTGAACTTTTAACGGCAAGCCCTGGTCCTCTCCCGCCTCTGCAAGCGGGGGGGGGAGTGCAACTCCGCCTTCAAAATGCGCACTAAGAATGGGTATTCAGGAGCGTCCTTGATAAGATCATGCTTGGGAGTACATAAAGTCTTATGAACATCGAGCCGGTGGGGTCGTTTTCTTATAGAGGTCTTCGATGAATAGACCGTTTGGAGCATTGGGCAGTCACTGTACTGAACTTCGATGAAGCCCTTGCCGAGCGGCTCGGCAAACCGGACATGGCCTGCATTCTGGCATCTGACTGCGGCAGGGGAATCTTCCTAGAGCCAAGCGGCGACGTGTATCTGTGCGATCGGTTCATCGAGTATGGTCATTCTCCGGGGAACATCCTCAACAGCTCTCTCATGGGCATCGTATCATCCGAGAGACAGCTCAGATTCCAGTCAGGCCAGCGTGATATGCTTCCCCGGCCGTGCCGGGAATGTTCCTATATATTTATCTGTAATGGAGAATGTCCGGCAAAACGCTTCATGGTGAACCCTTATGGAGAAACCAGGCTGAACTGTTTATGTGAAGGGTACCGGTCGTTTTTCCGGCATACCGGCTAACCATGGATCTCATGGCCGACCTTCTCGGCCGAAGCGAGCCGGTCTGCAGCATCATACTGGTACCATTGCACCAGGAAACTGACTCTCCAGCAGCAACCATCAACGAGTGAGGGATCGGCGCACTGATGTGACAGGGTCGCTAACGCTCTCCCGGCAGGTCGACCGTTCCGGGCGGTTGGGAGTCGGGCAATCTCCCGGTTTGTCCCATGACAGGAGGAGAGGAATTCCCATGGAAAGATTAGAGCCTACCCTGAGGGCCTTTGCAGAACTGCTGGTGGTGCCTATCGAGGCCATAGCCGCCCTGATCGTTGCAGTGGGGGTGGCGACGACCTTTGCACGGCTGGTCCGCCTCAGGGGCATTAAGGATCTGCAAAAGTTCCTGAGGGTCCGGCTGTATTTTTCACGCTACTTGGTTCTCGCCCTGGAGTTTCAGCTCGCCGCCGACATCCTCGGGACAGCCGTAACCCCAACCTGGAGCCAGATCGGCAAGCTGGGCGCTATTGCCTTCATCCGCACCTTCCTCAACTTCTTCCTGGTACGCGAGATGAGGCACTCGGAAGAAGTGCTGGGAGAGGTCCCTTAGAAGTGGCTCCGGTTGTTGAGACAGGTGATGGCGATTTACAACCTGGATTCCCGCCACCTCATAACGATGAGGGTGGATCGACACCGAGGGTGGTGTAGAGTTCCTGTTGTTTCTTGGTGATTTCGCCGACACGCAAGTCCTTTCCGGGCCTGCCGAAGCATTCAATCACATCGAGTTGATCCAGCAAGCCTTGAAGCGTGTACCTGCCAAACAGGTTGTTCTTTTGCATCGCCTTTTTGATACAGGATAAAGTGGGAGAGTCAGCCAGGGGAGTCTCACCCCCAGCTGCTCGCAGAACCGGACGTGA
>ERZ795052.1319-NODE-1319-length-34213-cov-6.568739_pt1 | contig 34213 bp, 23 predicted proteins | sample MGYA00375136_ERZ795052 | MGnify/ENA primary metagenome ERZ795052 (study PRJEB30181, sample SAMN05720156) | activated sludge metagenome | isolation source: Anaerobic digester | place: Japan | collected 2015-05-26 ... | reverse complement strand
TATTGGTAGCTATGAATAGTTTTTTATTTTGTTTTTGGAGTGTTTGCAGTGTATCTATGATATGAGGGAATGGTATAGTTATATCATTTTCAGCATGGTCATAGAGTTTGTGAAAGTTTTCTATAATTTGGTTTTTTATGTCATATGATAATTTTGGAGAAAGTTTTTCAATAATATCTTGTAAGGGTGGTCCTAAAAGACATGGCTGAAATTTATCAGAATCACAGGGTTGTCCAGCTTTCTGGTATGCTTGTTGTAGGTTCTGTAAAACTTGAGGAGCTGTGTGTAGTAGTGTACCGTCTAGATCAAATATAAAGTTCTGCATAGTTTGTCTTTCTAATGGTTTATTTGTAAACGTTGTTCTAGTAGTTGAATTCGTTGGGCATCTTCTTGGCTAAGTGTTATGTAGTGATTTTGTTTATATTGTAACCATAGTAGCTCAAATTGGCTAGCTTTATGTAATGCTTCTGGTGTTGGCACATGGTGGAATACGATTTTTCTTGTTTCTGTTCTGGAGAGTTTAGGGATTGTTTTTAGGAAGGGTAGAGATTTTTCTGTAATACCACCTCCTATGGCAAGTTCTTTGTTAACAGGTAGTTGTAGGGCAATATTCTTGTTCATAGCCTGGATTTCTGGGGAATCAATTTCTTGGCGTGTTTTTCCTAGAGATGTTACAAGATCCACTCTACCTATAACAATGCCTGTGACGTCTATGAAATAAGGCGACTGTAGTATTTCTGGTAAATTTTGTATGCTTGTTTTCGTTTCTATATTTATATAGAATTGTGTGTTGTTCCATTCGTCTTGGGAAAAAATTTTATGAGTTGCTTGTACATATTTTTGCATTGCATAGGCTGTTTCTATCATAGGTGCAATGATAGCTACTGCATTTAAATCGCGAGCATCATATAGATCGCGTATTGCTTCGCATCCGCCAATTTTTAATGTTAAAGGAAGGTTTGCTTGTTGAGCTATGTGGCGTAGACGCAAAACTTCTTCTAATCTTGCCCCTTCAGATTCAAATTCTGCTCTGACGCTATGTATATTGTGGTTTTGTTGTAGCTCTTGAAGTATTTTTAAAATTTGATTTTCTAAGCATTTCATGCTTTGCTCTTCCATTTTATTTATGAAGTTTTGTTTGTGTATTTTCAAATAATTATACCTTGTATATTGAAAAATACAATAAAAAAACTAGATGCCTTGATAATAAAGGTACTAGTATTTTATATAGCCAATTTAGATTGTATTGTTATTTTATATATTCTAATTTAGATTGTATTGTTATTTTATATATGCTATTGTTGCATTCTTAAAATTTGTGTTTCCATTCTTAACATAGCTCTTATATCTGATACTATATAAGTATAAATAAAATGATATCAAAAATCATTTCATTTCTATTTTGTTTAGGGGAAATATGAAATCTATGTGTTGTATTGTAGGATGAAATTTATATTGAGAATTTTTAGTTATATTGTATAATATTTTTTTATATAAAAAAATATTTTTTGTAGTTAAGAGAGTTTGGTGGATTATGAGAAATACAAGAGAAGAACAGGAAGACAGTAGCTATGATAATATTGTTGCAGGGAAATATGCATTGCAAAAACGGATTGGGATTGGTGGACATGGTGAGGTATTTCAAGCATATGCTTTGGAAACAGGTGTTTTAGTAGCTGTTAAGTTGTTTTATTGTCATCTTCATAATGAGATTGTTCGATATATTCACAAAGAATTTAAGGTATTAGAAAAGTTATCACATCCCCATATTTTAAAAATCTTTTCATGTGGTAGATGGAAACGAGGAGATTCATTTTTTTTTTATTTAGTAACGCCTTTAATGGATGGTGGCAATCTTGCAGAATATATGCAGAAAAATTCACTGGATGTGAATCAAAGTTTAGAAATTATTTTAAAGATTGCAAGTGCTTTGGCATATATGCATAAGAATCACTTTGTACATCGAGATGTGAAGCCGCAAAATATTTTGTTAGATAAGGAAGGAAATGTAGTTCTATCTGATTTTGGGATCGCTTCACAGATTGATAATACGCATACGATTGCAGCTGGTACTATGGAGTATTGTTCGCCAGAACAGATGGAAACATTATTATATAGCGTGCCTGATGTTCGTTTAGATGTGTATAGTTTAGGAATAACATTGTATGAAATGTTGTGTGGAGTAAATCCTTATCGGCAGATTGCCAAAACTCGAGGGGAGGCTGCTGCGATTCAATTTAAATATACGCAGGAATATCCTTTAGTAGATACTTATAATTCAAAAATTCCGCATGATTTAGCATTAGTTGTTGCCAAGATGATTATGAAGAATCCTGAGATGCGGTATAACAATATGCAGAATGTGATAGATGAATTGCAACCATTTTATGAAAATACTTGCCTAGATGATTATTCAAAAGAAGAAATTTCTATTATTTCTGTGAAGTGCACAAAAATGTTGGCACAAGTAGATGAATGTATTCACCATAAGCAATTGTTAAAAGCAGAGACAATATGTAATGTACTAGTAAAAGAAAATCCATTGAGTAGTCGATGTTGGAAAAAGTTAGGAAAAATATGTTTACAACTGAAAAATTTTCAAAAAGCTGTGGAGTCTTTTTCTAAGGTGTTATTCCTGCGTGCAGACTCTTATTCATCGCTTTGCTATCGTGGATATGCATATATTATGTTGAATAATTTTGATGCTGCAAAGAAGGATTTGGAAAAGGCAGAAAAATTGTATCCTAATCGGGGAGAATCCTTATTTTATCATGCTATGTTGCATCGTACAAAAGCAGATCTATTGGAAAAGAATACTAAAAAGTACAACAAAGAGGTGGAAAAGTTCAATTTATATTGGAAACGATATAAATCAATACAAAAATGGTAAGAATATGCTAAAAAGATGTACTTATTTATTGAATAAATAAGTACATCTTTTTGCATGAATAGTTTATTGTCTACCATAGTCGTCTTCTAAGCGTTCAATATCATCTTCACCTAGGTAGTCTCCTGTTTGTATTTCAATAAAGATAAGAGGATAGATCGTTGTATTATGAATTCTATGCCAAGCTTGGATCGGTATGTCTATGCTGTTGCCTTGTTTTATTTCTACGCTACTACCGTTTAAGACAACGATTGCTTGTCCAGATATAATATACCAATGTTCTGTTCGATGTGCATGCCTTTGGTAACTAATGCGTTGTTGAGGATATACTGTAATTTTTTTTACTTGGTATGTTTGTTCTTTTACTAAAATTTCATAATACCCCCAAGGTCGACATTGTTCAGAAGGTAAGTTGCTAGGTGGATTCATTATAATCTCCTATTATTTATATTGTATTATGTCTTTTAGTTTCATTTGTATTTGTTCATTTTCTTCATTTTCTAATAGAGTTTTGAAAATGGTAAGACTAGGTGTTCCATATTTTTTATAGAGTTGAAAAAAACCATCTATGATTTTATTTTTTATGTTATCGTCTACTTTGCTATATTCTTGTTGTAGAAATTGTATAGTAGTTATTAAGTGTTTGTTAGATAGTTTAGCTAGTGTGATATGGGCTTGGATTCGGACATCGATTCTTGGATTTGTTTTTAATTTTTCAAGATTGTGGATAATAGGTAGATTGGAAAATTGTGCTATACTTTCTATAGTTTCTATGGCATCTGTAAGATATTCGTGTTCTGGGTTGTTGAGTATGTTATAGATTGCTTGGATTAAGTCCGGAGAGGATATTTGTTTTTCTGCAATGAACACTAAAGCTAGAGAACAATATGTATCTGGTTGCTTTAGTAGTTGCACAAGAAAGGTGTTTGTTATTTTTTCTTTATAGTCTAGCAATAGTAGGTATGCTGATAATTTTGCTCTATTTGAAATTTTTTGAAAGTAGGTCATAATAGATTGTAGAGCAAATTCTGCTTTTGATGCATGTTTTCTAAGAAAGAACATAACGTGGGCACAATCCTCCTCGTCTCCCTGTTCAATTAAAGTGCATATCCATTTTTCAAAATCAGGTGTAAATTGCGGAATATTGTTGAAGTATTGGAATGTTTTTTGCCTCATATCTTGTGAAAAATAGGGATATACTTTTTGAAATACAGGCAAAAGAGAATTGAAGTCGGAAGTTGGTAGTGTTGCCATTTGTTGTACAGCGTGGATTTGAACGACAGGATCGTAGTGTTGTAGTGCAGCTTGTATAGATTGTTTTTTTGTTGTAGTAGTTTTTGCTTGCCACATTTTTTGTATCATTGTATGGCGTTCTTGTATTTCTTGTTTTGTTTGTGCATAGATAGAAGAACAAATCATGATGATAAATAAAATTATATATGTTTTCATGGTTCTCAGCTTTTGAATATATAGGAGAATAGGATCACTATTCTCCTAGTATGTTAAAATGATGATTGAAAATTTAAAATTTTAGGTTCCATGAGTAGATAAAGTACAATTCTATCAATTATAATTGTTTCAAAATGAGAGGCTTTGTCTTCATTACCTTTATCAAATAGAGTAAAAGTGTAATGTAAGGTATTGTTGCTGTTTAAGTCGCATCTTTGTTTAAAAATAGGATTCGGGAGGTTGGAAGTACTGCTAGCCGCTACACCAGTTGTTAAAAAACGATGGTTGTTGATGGTGAATTGTGCACCATAATTTTCGAGACTTGTTGCAGAATTCCCTTTATTTTTTGGGTAAAATTGACTCCAGTGAACTGTTCCAAAATAAAAGGGATTATTATTCCCAATGATTTCTTGTATGTTTTCTAAATCAAATTGACCTTGAAAAATTGTATCTTGCCCTTTAGCTGCGTACCTTTGAAGATCTTCTTTACGTTGCGTACCTTTTATATCTGTACTATTGTATAGAACGCAATCTGGGGCATAGAAGTATATTTTGTTATTTTGTAGATCATTTAGATTTTTAATGTTTAAATCTGTATTTTCTTGTGTGCCTTTATTTTTATAGACTTCAATGCCATTAAATGCCCATGTTCTTAGTGGTCCGCTCATTAAATTTTTGAGTAATGGTCCACGAGTCATTTTCATAGGAGGTGCTTCTTGTTGCAAACTGTTTTGAAAAGGTTCCCCTTCATGCACTGTAAAATCTTTTATATATATTCTATCTTTTTCCCAACGTCCTTGTATATGGTACCAATGACCTCTTCGCAGTTTTATTGGAATTCTCCTCTCGACTCGAGAATATTTTAGAAATTCATGATGAATAGGATCATCTTCAAATTGCTTAATATCGGTAGCTTCTCTTTGTTGTGTGTTTCGTACTGGAGATTGGTACAATGCATAGTATCCAATCTTTGTATTTGTTTCTGGGTTACTCACTTCATTTGCATCGTCATGATCAGGATTGCATTGTTCAGGCACAGGCTTTATATCTGAAACTTGTTTTGGATCAAAAATAAGTGGCCATATTGTTAAAACATCTGTTCCATCTTTAATAGGCATTCTTATATTGTCTATAGTCATCTGCGTCCATGGATGTTCTAAGTGGAATGTCACAGTTGTGGAATGTGTTACTGTACTACCATTGAGTTTATAGCCTAAAACTGTGCAGTCTATTTTAATAAAGTTAGGCGTTCCCTCTGTCATGGTGTTATAAGTTTTATCGATAAATTCAGCATGGAATTGCAATACATTGTCCATTTCATAACCAATGCATCTTTTTGGGCGTAAGTGTGCTTTAAAAACATACCAAGCAACAGCGTGTTCTGCAATAGGGGCTTTATTTCTCAATAATTTTTTAATATTGTCATTGACAGGTGCATTAAAAAATGTTCGAAAGTTTTTTTCATTTCTTTCTGTGTTTCCTGGTGGATTGTTGTATACAAATGTTCTGGAAAGTGTTAAATAGGGAGCATTTGTTGTGGAGTCGTGTGTTTTCCAATCATAGGCACAGCGAGTAATAATCGACCCAGGCCACGGTGTTGTATGTTTAGCAACAGCAATGAGTATTTCATCTTCAATTACATATTTATTTTCATCGCCTTGACCAGAATCATTAGGATCGTAGTTTGCTTGAAGGTTATATCCAGGCTTTATCCAAAAATTAAACCCTTCCTCATTCCATATATCTTTTTGATTTGTTATGATTTGCGGATGTTTATAGCTTTTCATATACACGCCATCAGGACGTCTTTCACATATCTCATTATTAACTTCTCGACTTGCCCATGAAAATAATGTGCAGTCTGTATTATTGTGTGGATTCCGTTCAAAAAGATAACCGTCTCCAATGTTTTCTGGGCTTATATTTGGACTCCATTCTGTGGAAGAAGGCGTCTTTGATATGATGCCACTCCATGCAGTTTCTGCTGAATTTTTATTTTGGCGTTCATGTTCAAAATCATGCTGTGTGTTTACAATGTGTGGCTCCCATAGTTGTATATTTGCAGTTTGCTTTGATTGTGCTAAATTTTCATATGGTCGATTTGCTATGATAGGTGCTCCCTTTCTGGGAACAATTCGACTAATGGCTTCAAAGTAAAAAATACCAGGAGAAAATAAACAACATTCTACATTTCCTTTTGCAATATCTAGCCTATCAAATGTGCGATGGTGAGCAATATCAGGTGTTTTTTTATTTTGCAACATACCAGGATAAATAGCAGAAAAAATAGCATGTGCTTGTGGTTTTGTCAATTTGTTTAATAAATATGCTTCCACTTCATTCCAATTTCTAAAACAAGAAGAATTGCCTAAATTATCAGATTTTTTTTGGCGATCAGATACAATATTTTTTGCTAAGGTTTGAGCAACTAACTTAGAAATTATAGTATTAAAAGACTCACCTTTTCTGTTTTTATGGACTGCTGTGATTCCTTCAAACACAACAGTTAATATTTCCTCTGACGCAACATTGAGATTGATGGGATGCATAAGTTCATTTTTTTCATAGTCTATATTTTCATATATACTGTCAATTCCTTCTTGTATATTTAAAGCATAGGGAACATAATTTTTATGCCCCCAACTATCTACAGTAAGATAGCGAGAAAAGATATCTAAATTTATTTGTGATATAGCTCCACTCTCTACTAGGTGGCTTAATTCACCTAAATCATTGTAGCCATCTTTTTCTCTTTGATGATTACTAAATTGATTAGAAAATTCTTGTCTTTTTGCAAATATTTTTGAAATAATATTAGATATTTGAAAAGCTCCTTGAAGATGTCCGCTTTCTTTCACTTGAATGATTTGCAATAAATTTTGTAGCATACGCTCATAGCTTGCAGAATTATGATTTCCTCTATAGGGTAAATTAATATTTAAATATGCACTAGCATCTACGCATTTCAATGTAGAATAGCCAATATAATTTGGTTCTTCAGTTTTTGTATTTTGCCAATCATCCCAAAGTTTTGTACAATGAGAATATTGAAAAGGTAAGTTTTGATTTATAAATTCCATATTTTGATCATTGTAAAAAGACGGATATTGTTTAGATACATTTTTAAATTGTTCTGGCAATTTTTCAACGGGAGTATGGGGGGAATGACGAAACTGGTATGTATCATATTGAAATTTAGAACCTGATTTAGGATTTGGCGTATCTATTTTGCCAATATGAGAATATGATTTACTCATAGCAATGGTAGGAATTCTTGAAGCCGCCCAATGAATTGCTCCTATTGCTGCCTTGTTAGCTTGTTTATTTAGGGTATTATTGGACGTAGCATTTCCTTCCATCATGCTAAATCTCACAAAAAAAACAACCCCCACACTAATAAAAAATAGACAAATCACAACAATAGTATAAGCAATCGCCTTTTGGTTTTTATTATACCTCATGGTTTGTCCTCCTACTTCTTATTTTTTTGAGTATAACTACTTTTTTATTACAATCTAAGCCAATTTTTTTAGTATACATAAGCACAAAAACAAATTTTATCATCTTTATATATTGAAATCTATCTAAAAATACAAAATTCTAGGAGAAGACAGTGAACATTTTTATATATTTTCTATTCCTATGTATACTTTCCTCTTGTTCTGAACCACGCTCATTGTGCAACATTACATTTCAATTGCAAGAACAAATAACACTACAAAAGACAAAATTACCTAGCAAAAAAATATCTAAAAACATAGAACAACTTTTAGATGAACTTTTTCAACATCCTAAAATATATTCAGAAGAACAAAAAAAAATCATCTCTGATGCATTAGAAATATATCAATTCCATTACTTTGCACAACCCACTAAAAAAAAGTACGCACAATTGCAGAAATATTATAACATGGCAGATACAGGCAATATAGTATTGCCTCCCACATATTTAAAAAATACATTAGACATAGCGTTTTTTCGTAGTCAGCAAGCCCCAACAAAATGGCAACAACTACAATTATTTTGGAAACAAAATCCAAAACAATTACAAGAATTTTTAACAAAATTAGACAAAAAATGGGAAGTAGGAGGAGTGATATTAGAAACAGAATTGCAAGAGTTTCAGGTGATTTTTATTGAAGATAAAAAAAGAGACATATATCAACAATATGTCCAAGAATTTGATCAAAATGACTTTCGTCATTTACCTCAATTGGAACAAAAATTTATAGAGCGACTCCGTTTTCATGTAATGGAAGATGAAAAAGCAAAAAAATATTTTGAAGTAGTATTGAAATCTGCAAAAAGACACTTTGCTCTTCTTCATGTTTTAAGTAAAAAATCTACGTGGACACAACATGAAAAAGAGCAAGTTCAAAAATCAAAAAATAAATTATATTATTACGGATTAAAAAGAAAACTCACCAAACAAACATACCACGGGGATATAACAGCATTTATTCATAATAAAAATGTCGTTTTTTTCTTTCATACACATCCGCATCACCCTGATTTAATTTTTGCGAAACATCCTTCTGCTCAAGATAAGATTCAAACATTTCGTTTAGGACCTTCACTCGTATTTGATATTCATGAAAACCGAGTTGATGCTTACTTAGTCAATTTAGGGAAAACGTTTCGGAAAATCACTTTGTAAAAGAATAATTCCAAAAAAAACGTAAATCCTTTTCAAAACTCCCTAAATCTATATTGTCTACATCTATATTACAAATATATTGCAACAATAGCAAGACACTAAAAACAATCATGCTGATAAGGGAAAATATAAAAAGTGTCATGGCTATGTCTCCTTTTTGTTGAGTTTTGCGATCAATATTTTTAATCAATACTTCTATCGTCTCTACTATATATTATACAATATAGATTGTCATAGTTTTGTCATATTTGTGTCATTTTTTTGTCACACTTTGTATAAAAATACTAATACTGAATATATAAATAGATAGAAATTTTATAAACAAAAAATTATATGAATTTTGTAAAGGAAAAGATATATTAAGTTAAAAAAAATAGTATAATACATAATATATTCAAAATGAATCTGTCTATGTTATTCTATATATTTAAGGAAAAAATGATGAAAAAATTTTTTATTCTTCTTCTTTTATGCCTTGTTTGGTCGGAAGCTTCTGGAGTTTTAGTGATGGTGCGAGCAGATAAAGATGAAGAGTTTCTCTCGTCACCTGAAAAAATGGATTTAACGAATCTTCGCAATACTTTTAATCCTAACGTAGAAACTATTGTGTATATTCATGGTTATTTAAATGATTATAGTTCTGCAAAAGATACATACAAAGAAGCAGTCAAAGATGCAAAAGCTATTATAGGTGATAGAAACTATATTGGATTTCATTGGCCTTCTCAAGTAATTTGGTTTGGCACAGCTGTAGATAATGCAAATAAAGCGGGGAAATACATAGCCTATGCACTTACAGAAGTTCATAATTTATATGGGGAAAATCCACAGAAAATTCACGTAATATGTCATAGTCTAGGTTGCCGAGTTATCTTAAACACACTTTCCCTTCCAGAAGCACAAAACTTACCTTGGGGAAATATTTGTATGATGGCTCCTGCTGTTCGTAGCAGTGCCTTTCGAAAAGAATTTCCAGATACAAACCTTTATGCAAAAAACTACATCTTCCATTCCACCCGAGATGGTGTTCTAAAACACCTTTATTCTCTCTATGAATCTTTATTTGGGGAAGACAGAACTGAAAGAAATGAACTCATAGAATGGATCAATAAACCAGTAGAGGAACAACTTGCATATATCGAAGAATTAGATCAAAAATTACAAAATGGATTTCAACCAACAACAGAACTAGATTACATGCTGAGAAATGCATTAGCTGTTTCAAGAAAAGATGCTATGGGTCTAAATGGTGCTCAAGCTGGTGCCAATATAATTAACATGAACTATCGACACTTTGCACATGACCATCAAGATTATTGGCGTAGTAAAATTCAAAATTTAATAGCCACAGAATTACTCGGCTCTGTCCAAGATCCCCATTCATATCCTTCGCGGAACGATGATCATGGTCACTCTAAATCAGGATGTGGTTTCCTTGGTATAGAATTTGTAGCTATTTTGTTCTGTCTTTCATTATATAGAAAAGTGTCTAATACTATGTAAAACAGTTGATTTATTTTTTTTAGAATGATTAAGATATAAAATATGTTAGATGAATTAAAAAAGCTTGAAAAAAATATTTCTCGTTGCTATCGTCCCGATCGTTTTGGGTTAAGAAAACGAGTGCAAAAATTGCGTAATTCTTTAAAGAAAGGAAGACGTATTGAAGATGGTGTTTTAGATTGTATGTTACAACAGGAACGCTCCATTGCTGTACGTGATTATCGTAGGGAGCAAGTGCCTCGTGTTTTGTACCCACAATGTTTGCCTATTTTAGAAAAAAAAGATGAAATTATAGCTGCTTTACAACAGAACCAAGTTATTATAGTTGCTGGCGAAACTGGATCTGGGAAAACAACTCAATTACCTAAATTTTGTTTGGAAATGGGGTTGGGACGAGAAGGGAAAATTGGTTGTACGCAACCTAGACGTGTTGCTGCCACTTCGATTGCTGGTTTTTTAGGATATGAATTGGGACAACGAAATGTATCCTATAAAATTCGATTTGATAGCACAGATTCCAATGAAGCCTTTGTTAAGATTATGACAGACGGCGTTTTGTTGATGGAAATTCAACGTGATCGTGATTTGTTAGAATACGATGTGTTAATTATTGATGAAGCACATGAACGTAGTTTAAATATTGATTTTATTTTAGGGTATTTAAAAAATTTATTGCCACGTCGTCCTGATTTAAAAGTAATTATTTCTTCTGCCACCATTGATCCTTATGCGTTTTCTCATTTTTTTAATCATGCACCTATGATAGAAGTTTCTGGTCGTATGTATCCAGTAGAAGTGTTTTATCATCCTGTAGATAAAGAATTAGAAGAAGAAGGAGATGTGACTTTTATTGATGCTGCGATCGATGCAGTCAAGTTTTTATTAGAAGTAGAGAATTCAGGAGATATTTTAATTTTTATGCCTGGGGAGGCAGACATTCGAGAAACTGTGGATCGTTTAAAAGGTGCAAATTGGTGTGATGCACTTGTACTGCCATTTTTTGGTCGTTTAAGTGCTGTCGAACAAAATCTTATTTTTGAACGTCAAGAAAAGCGGAAGATTATTGTTTCTACAAATATTGCTGAAACTTCCCTAACAATTCCAGGAATTCGATACGTAATTGACAGTGGTTTTGCACGTGTCAGTCGCTACTGTTCTCGTACTCGTACAAAACGGTTGCCCATTGAACCCATTTCACAAAGTAGTGCAGATCAACGAAAAGGGCGTTGTGGACGTATGGAAGATGGAGTTTGTATTCGTTTGTATAGCGAAGATGATTACCTTTCTCGTGAAAAATTTACATCTCCTGAAATCCGTCGCTCTGATTTATCAGAAGTAATTTTGCGTATGGCTGCATTTCGTATGGGAAATTTAGAAACGTTTCCTTTTTTAGATCCACCTTCGCAAGCATCTATCAAAGAAGGAATTCAGACTTTATTCGAACTAGGTGCACTAGATGAAAAACAGGAATTGACACATTTAGGACGAGAAATGGCAAAATTGCCAACAGATCCTCGTACAGCACGTATTTTATTAGCTGCCATTGAATTAGATTCCCTATGGGAAGTATTGATTATTGTGTCTGGTATTACGATCCAAGATCCAAGAGAACGTCCATTAGATAAAATAGGAGAAGCCGAAGAAAAACATCGCCAATTTATGCATAAAGAATCAGATTTTTTAACGTATGTCAATCTTTGGAATACATACCATAAATTATGGAATAGTTTTAAAACACAGAATAAAATACGAAAATTTTGTAAAGAGAATTTTTTATCTTATACAAGAATGAGAGAATGGTGCGATCTATACGAAGAATTATATGAAATTTTAGAAGAGCAAAAAAAATTAAAATTAAGTGACAATCCGCCTGACTATGCTGCTGTACATAAGGCTTTGTTAAGTGGTTTTTTATGTTATATTTGTCATAAAAAAACAAAAAATTTATACTATGCTCGCCAAAATCAAGAAGTCATGATTTTCCCAGGGTCAACATTATTTAATGTGCAACCAGAATGGATTGTTGCCGCAGAAATTGTAGAAACAAGTCGCTTATTTGCTCGCACTGTAGCAAGAATTGAGCCAGAATGGATTGAACCATTAGCTGGTAAAATGTTATCGTATTCTTATTCTGATGTGAGATGGAATCGACAAGCTGGACATGTCAATGCTACGGAAAAAGTTTCCTTATGGGGGCTTGTGATTGTGGAAGGTCGTAGCGTTCATTATGGTCGAATAAATCGAAAAATTTCACGAGAAGTCTTTATTTTAGAAGGACTTGTCCGAGGTTTGATAGATGTTGGCATTCCATTTTTATGTGACAATCTAAAATTGCAAAACACTGTCATTGGTGTGGAAAATAAAATACGAAAGCATAATCTTTTGACAGAAGAATATGTACGAGAAGATTTTTATAGAGAATGCATTCCTGATGTAGTCAATGTTGCTGAATTGCAAAGATATTTATTACAACATCCTAATGATAAAAACTTTCGCATGTCTTGGCATCATGTATGTGATGGAAATATTGAAATTGATGAAAACATTTACCCTGATTTTCTTTATCTTGGGAGTCGAAAGTTGGATTTGTCATATATTTTTGATCCTGGTGGAGAATTGGACGGTGTTACTGTGCATATTCCCGATGAATTATTAGGACAATTGTCAGCAGATGCTCTTTCTTGGACTATTCCAGCTTGGCTAGAAACAAAAATTTTATCTTTGTTAAAATCTTTAGATAAAGACATTAGAAGAAAAATTACACCTGTAGCGGATCGTGCCAAAGAAATTTTTCAAGAAATTCAACCTAGCGAAGAAAATATTTTAGACACTTTAGAAAAAATAATTGAAAAAAAATATAATACAAAGGTGCAACGACAAAATTGGGATATTGAGGAGATACCAAATTACCTTACATATTATTTTATTGTAGAAGGACCAGATGGTCGTATATTAGGAAAAGGAAGAGATTTAGAAAAATTACAACGTCAGATTCGTGTGGGGAAAGTATGTCCAGATTGGCAACGTGCTATGAGAAAATGGTTTTTACCTAATGTACGTTCTTGGAACTGTGGAAATTTGCCAGAATATATAGAACTTACACCTTTTCAAGGTGGAATGCAACATCGTGCATATGTGGGATTAGAATTTCAAAACAATCAAGTGAATCGAACTATTTTTCACTCTTTAGAAGAAGCTACTAAATATTCTGGGCAAGCAATTTCAGCGTTATTGCAATTCTCATTGGCTCCAGACCTTCGTAAATTGGAAAAAGCACTTTTCTTTTCTAAAGATATTATAGATGATTTCAAAAAATATAATTTATCAGACAATCTTGTTTCAGAAAGTATTTATTGTTTACAAAAAACTTTATTTCCTACAGCAGAAAAATTCATCCGCACAGAAAAAGATTTTTTAGCAAGAAAAAAAGAAATACAATGTCAAATCAATACATGGGTTGAACAATGGACAGACATTTTAGATGATATTTTAGATGAATACGATGAAGTGCAATACTTACTCAAACAACAAAAATACAGCCCAAAAACAAAAACTACAGCAGATATGATTGAACAGATTAAATATAGTTTGCGAAGCTTATTTCCTAGACAATTTTTAACAAGCACATCTGCCAATCAATTAAAACATTATCCACGATATTTAAAAGCATTGCAACTTCGTTTAGAACGAGGATTTTTAGACCCTAATAAAGATCAAAAAAAATGGCAAGAAGTTCTTCCGCATATACAAAATTTAGTAGAATCTGCTCCTGTTCTTTTTCGAACTCCATATGCAAATAGCCTTATGGAATACCGTTGGATGATTGAAGAATATAAAGTTTCTTTATTTGCCCAAGAATTAAAAACACCCTATAGTATTTCTGAGAAAAAACTTTCAGAAAAATATGATACTCTTACAAGAAAAGACACAATATAGGATCTCAGAGAAAAAAATAAAAATACGAAATACTTACAAAAAAAGACGCCCTATAGTATCTCAGAGAAAAAACTTTCTGAAAAATACGATACTCTTACAAGGAAAATGTTTTGATTATAGATTGTTCTTTATTAGGAGAAAAATAAAGCATAGGATACAAGACATTGATGAACTTTTCTATTGTTTTAAAAAAAAAATTTCTTATAATATATAAAATTTAAAATTTTTTATAATATATTGTTTTATAATATATTATTTCATAATATACTGTTTTATTATCATTGTCTATTCAATACAAAATTCTTTATTTAGGAATTATAAGTATGAAAAATTTTTTTCTATTGCTTTTCATTTGTCTTATATGGGCAAATGCTTCGGGAAGTTTAGTGATGGTTCGAGCAGATAGCAATGAAACCTATCTATCTTCCCCATCTAAAATGAATTTAACTGATGTTATCCATAGTTTTAATCCTAATGTAGATACCATTGTTTACATTCACGGCTATATGAATGATTTCAATGGTGCAAAAAGTCAATATAGTGGTGCTGTCAACATCATGAAACCCATTTTAGGAGATCGCAACTACATTGGTTTCCATTGGCCATCTAAAGTAATTTGGTTTGGAACAGCCATTAAAAATGCAAATCAAGCTGGTGAATACTTAGTCTATGCACTCACAGAAATTAATAAATTCTACAACGGCAATGGTCGAAAAATCCATGTAGTATGCCATAGTTTAGGTGGACGAGTTCTTTTAGATACACTTGCTTGCCCAGAAGCTCCTTACCTTCCTTGGGGAAATCTTTGCTTAATGGCTCCAGCTGTTCATAGCAATGCCCACACAACAGATTTTCCAGGAACATATAGATTTGGTAAGGCTCAATATGTCTATCACTCAACAAAAGATGGAATTTTAAAATATTTATACACGCTGTATTATTGGCTTTTTGGCAAGGGAAGGGAAGAACTAGAATATAACCGCAATGCTGAAATGGAAGCTTGGCTAAAAAAATCATGGGAAGAACAACGTGCCTACTTAACAAACTTAGAAAAAAAACTTGCTAGTGGTTGGACTCCCACATCTGAACTTGATAAAATGCTCGCTGAATCTTTAAAAATATCTGCAACAAGAGCTATGGGTATTAGTGGTTCACAAATTATTGGAAAAGTAATCAACATGAACTACACACCATATGCTCCTTCTCATTCTTCTTATTGGGGAAGCGAAATCCTCAAAAAAATTGCATCTGAAAAACTTAAATAGTTTTCCTATAAATCTATCTAAAAGGCATGTTCGTTATAGTACGAACATGTTTTTTTATTATCATATACAATATGGCTTGTTTTATAGAAAAAATCTGTTTTTAATATGGAAAAGGAAAGTTCATGAAAAAATCTATTCTTATTATATTTCTTTGTATGATCATGGGAACTTACGTAATCAGTGAAGAAAGAACATCACAAATTCAAAAAGCAGTTTTAGAACAATTTCATGTATATCCTCATTCAACATTGCAAGATTATTATAAAAATTTCTTTCAAGATTGTTTTGGACCAGGACATCTTATCACTGATTTGCAAACAGCTCATAAATATTTACAAAATGAACTAGAACAAACACCTCTAGAATCTAGCATTTTATATGAAAAAACAGGTTGGAGAGGCAATTATTATCGTGTATCGCTTTCTTTAATTAAAAAAAATATAATTCCGTATCATATTTTTTTTGATTCGTTTGTAAAAAGTGTCCATGGAATTCAACCTCCCACTCATGAAGAATGGATAGAAGAATGGAATGAAATTCAAAAAATTATTGAAAATTTGAATCTTCCTTTAATAAATTATGAACAAGATAAACAGTTCATTCAAGAAAAATTACAAAAAAAACAATATACGATCCATCATAGTAAAAAATATAATCAACATTATAAACCACATTATCGAATCATTGAAAAAAATATCTTCTTTTCTGTTATATTTCCTTATTTAAAATAATAAACTTTCATGTCTATTGTATTTTCTTATTTAAAATAGACGTTCTTTTCTGTTATATTTCCTTATTTAAAATAATAAACTTCCCATTCCTGTTATATATTTCCTTATGTAAAATAAATGTTCCCTTTTATTAGAACTTTAAAAAAAACAATTTATTCCTCATTGTAAAGATAAACACATGATTAGTATAAAATTTGATCAAGGAACTTTAACAATAGATGGTAATGAATATGCATACCTTATTCGAGACATTCCATATTGTCAATGGGATCTTCGAACAGGATGTTATAGAATGCCTGCATATCAATACTATTCTTTAATTACAATATTATATGATCATCGTTTGCAATATGATGATCAAGCACGTCAATATAAACAATTAGATTTACCACAACCTACTGTCATACCATTTCCTTTTCAAAAAGAAGCCATACAAGCTTGGATAAATGCATACAAGAGAGGTGTGATTGTCTTACCAACAGGTACAGGCAAATCATATGTAGGAGTTTTAGCAATTGCTGTTGCCTGTAGGAGTACAATGATTGTTGTTCCTACGATTGATTTAATGCACCAATGGTATGATGTATTAAAAACACATTTTCCAGATGCAGAAATTGGTTTAATTGGTGGTGGATACTATGAACCTAGTGATATTACAATTACGACATATGATTCTGCATACCGTCATATGGAACATCTAGGAAATCGCTATGGACTTATCATATATGATGAATGCCATCATTTACCTAGTCCCACATATAAAATGTCTGCGGAATGTTCCATTGCACCGTATCGATTAGGTCTGAGTGCAACGCCAGAGCGAGTCGATGGTGGACATTATCAACTGCATAATCTCATTGGGCCACTGATTTATCGAAAATCAATTACTGAAATGTCTGGTCAATATTTAGCAGATTACGAAGTCATAGAAATTAGAGCTCAACTTTCCCAAGAAGAACGCCAAGAATATCAACATTATAGAACAAAATATTTAAATTTTCTACGAAGCCGCCGCATTAATATTAGCAGAAATTGGGCAAGATTTATTATTGAAACTAGTAGAAGTAAGGAAGGAAGAGAAGCATTTTTAGCATATAGAAAACAAAAAGAAATTACATACGCTGCACCAGCAAAAATAAAAATACTTACGAATCTATTAAAAAAGCATAAAAATCAACGCATTCTTATTTTTACGCAAGACAATGCCACAGCATATTATATTTCTAAAGAATTTCTTGTTCCTGTTATTACACACCAAACAAAAACAAAAGAACGTCGAGAATATCTTTTAGGATTTAACAAAGGAATCTACACAATCCTTGCTACCTCCAAAGTCTTAAACGAAGGAGTCAACGTTCCAGCAGCCAACATTGGAATTATTCTCTCGGGAAGTGCCAGTGTTCGAGAACATGTCCAACGTTTAGGGCGAATCTTAAGAAAATATAATAATAAACAAGCACTTCTTTATGAGATTGTTACAGACAATACAGCTGAACAATTCGTTAGCCGACGACGTCGCCACCACGAAGCATATTTAAAAAAATAAAATTTTTGAATCACAAATATCTACAGTATCAGACATTGTTCAAACATCGATATACATAGCAACAAGAACAATATCTGATACAAATACAAGTAGTAAAAATACATATGTGTAACACTAAGATTAAATAGCAAAAATAAATGTGTGGCTCGATTATTAGTAGTGTTTGATACCATTATAATATTGTTATTATAAATTTAATACAAAGATAAATAGCAAAAATAAATAGTGGTTAACACTGTTGTTATATTGTAGGCATAAATAGAGACCATAATAAACAGTAGTTAACACTGTTGTTATATTGTAAGAATAAATAGAATCTCTAATACCTCACTAACACTATACAAACATAAGGTTACAAAAACATTTTTCTACTTTGTAGAACATGCATTCCCAAAATATTTTCTTGCTTCTTGTAATGCTCTTTCAAATTTTTCTTGGCGAGAAATGGGAAGTTGAGCGATTGCAAAATATGGTTCTAAATTGGGAATAAAATTAGGCGGAATGTGTTCAGAAGCAATTTCTTGAATTCGCTGGATAAGGGCATTCTTATATTTTGTGTAGTAGTAATCTGTCAATACTGCTCTACGAGCATCAGGTACTGGATTATTAAAATCAATTGCCCAAGGTTTCCCTTGTTCATCTATGATAAATTCCACTGCATTCATTTCATATCCCAGAAGTCTATTGAGTACTTGTGAAATATTGATAATTTCTTGGTATTGTTCCTCTGTTAAAAAATTGTCGTCTTGGATATACACTGCATTATCATTTTTTTTAAATTGATATTTAATAGGAATAATTTGACGTCCAATGCAAAGGCAACGAACTTGCCAATTATGAGGAGAATGCACGTAACTTTGAACTAATAAAATTTCTTTGTCACTTTTATCATACTCTGCAATTAATCCTTGTAGATCGTAAATTTTGCGAACCCCCATACCTCCCTTTCCATTTGCTGGCTTTATAAAACAGGGAAAGCCAATATCTGTAACAATTTTTTTCCAATCAAAAAATTCATGATAAAATAAATGACTTTGTGATAAAACCATGGAATGAGTTTTGGCTGGTAAAATATATGTTTTAGGAACAGAAATTCCTATATCATGTGCCATTCCATATCCTGCATATTTATTATTTAAAAAATATTGAAAACTCCATGGATTATTCACAAAATATGTACTTTGAAAACACATACGTGGAACAATGTCAATGGCATAAGGGAAAAAACAAGATCCACGATCTATAATGATGTCATATTTTTTCTCTTCCTTAATAGAAGATTCTCTAATTTGAATATGTTCTGCATGGAAACGGTATAAATTTCCATCACAATCTTTTTGTGGTTCTAGGTTGTTTAATGTAAATTCTACATCTAAACCAAATGACTCTGTAAAATGAAAAAATCCTACAAAAATCACTTTTATTTCTTCATGCATATGATACCTCTTGTACTATAGGGTCGTATAAATAAGCCAACTTAAACCACCTAAAATTAAATATGCAAGCCAAGTTGATAATTCTTTAAAATTCCCAAAATCTATAGCAGAGCCAAATGATTTTTTAATATTTTTATCTTGCCAATCCACACTATACAATTCATCCATAACTAAATGAACACCATATCCAAGTCCAGATACAACTCCCATGAAAATTTGTTGTTGTTCCTCTAAATGTGCAAATGATAAATATAATAATTGACCAAAAATAATCATAGCTGGAATACTATGAAAAATCCCACGATGTACTGTACAAGCTGTGAATATTTTAAATAAGAAAAATTTTACAAAAATATAACTAATAGAAAAATATACGATCCATTCTTCTAGAGCAAAACCAATATGAAAATCTTTTGGTCTTGTAAATTTAGGTAAATTTAAATATGGAATTAAATATAAATATGGCAATGCAATAATAGGCAATAAAATCGCCAAAACATCAAACAAAATTCTTGCAGGTACACTTATTGAATGGTCAATATCTGGAGCAATAGATGCAGTAGTACCAATGGTCATAACTGATAATGCTTGCACTTCAGATAAACCAAAATGCAAATATCCTGCAACAGAACAAACAGAGCTAAATGCAATTCCAGCTACTAAATGATGTTGAAAATTCGCCATAATACAAACCTAATCATAATTTTGTTTTTTTATACGTCTTATGTAAAAAATAAAAAAAATTGTAACAAATATTTCATTAAATTACCATTATATTTCATTAAATTACTATTATATTTCATTAAATTACCATTATATTTGTTTAATTTTATACTTAAAATACTTTAATTTTTCATAAAAAAATAAATTCTATAGTTCATTCTATTTTAAAATACAACATATGATCCTCATAAGTTGTTTGAATAGGAATATTCATTTGTTTATATAATTCCAATGTTGTTGAAGACGGGAAAGATTGTGCAGAAGAAACAAATGCTTGTCGAGGTTGAATTTTTTTCAATACTTGTTCCATATTTTTTACAAAGGAACCATGGTGAGGAACTTGAAAATAATCTACTGTTGTAAGGTGGTAGTTTTTCAAAAATTCTTCCCATGCAACATGTTCTGCATCACCTGTAAAGAGTAAGCTTGTTTTTATTCCTTCTACTAATACAAATAAAGAATGTTCATTATTTGATCTACTTTGTATATACTTTCCAGGATCTAAAAATTGTAAATAAGGAAAAAGATATTCTTCATCTTTAGCAAGAACAATTTTTGTTCCATATTGTTGAAGGGTTTGCAATAGTTTCTGACCAGAATCAAAAAAAGCTTGGTTCACATAGACTCGTTCTATAAAAATTTTTCCTATAAGAGCATCTAACGCATTATAATGATCAGCATCATGATGAGATAAAATAACAGCATCTAATTTTCGAATTCCTTTATTTGCTAAAAAAGGAATGAGTATTCGCTTCCCTACACCTTGTATCATAGAGCCACAATCGTATAAAATATGTTTATTCTCAGGCAAAGAAATATAATTTATACTTCCATTTCCAATAGAAAATACAAAAATTTCTGGACATTGCACTTGTTTTTCTCGAAAATAATGACCAGAAAATAAACAAATAAACGAAAAAATAAGCCAAAACCATATATTTTTACAAGGATATATAAGAAGAATAAAATAAAAAAATATAACACAACTCACCAAAGGAGGAATCCAATATAAAGCACTTCCTGGCAATATAGAGAAAAATGATACAATATAGAAAAATATATTGGATAAAAAATCTAGGGAAAAACTCAACAAAATACCACCCCAGCCATAACTAAAAAATGTGAACAAAAACAATAATGTGCAAAAAATCAACAATATAATGATAGGCATTAAAACCATAGTGCCAAGAAATGCTAAAAGATGAATAGAATAAAAATGGTAAGCAGTTAATAAAGAAGTACCCCAAAAAATAGTCAAGGACAAGAGAACAGATTTATGACAATACAATAAAATAGTCTGCCACCATGTAGATTTTATGTAAGATCGAGATTGTACAAAATTTGGACTATAAATTTTTATAATCGAATAGCATGCTGTCCAAGACAATTGAAATCCAGGTTGAAACACTTCTAATGGTTTCCATAATAAAACTAATAAAGCTGCCAATGCTAACGTATTTTCAATGGAAGTAGTACGAACAAATAATAAACTTGATACATAAACACAAATTAAAACAGTAGCACGAACAACTGATACTTGACAACCTACTAACATCGCATATACAATACATAGTACTATAACAAGTAACGATGCTAACCAATACCGTAAACCAGAATATTGTAAAAATATATAAAAAAATAATGCAACTATAGAAATATGCATACCAGAAATTGCCAACAAATGCACAACTCCAGTTTGAATGCAATCTTGCAAAATATTTTCATCTAAACTAATACGAAATCCTAAAACTAATGCTACTACTAAACCTGCAGTTTTTCTATCAACTTTTTCAAAAATCCATTCTGCATATTGTTTTCGCAATACATCTAACCTATACCATATTCCAGAACGATTCTTTTTTAAAACAAGGATATGTTCTGTAAATTTCACAAACATACTATAATGCACACCTTGAGAATATTGAAAAGAACGATGATCTAATTCATATAAATTTTTAGGTGGCGACAATTCTTTTAACCAGCCAAAAATTTCAATTTCATCTCCTATATGTAATTCTACATAGCCTTCTATTACAACATTCACCCCCACTGGAAAATCAATCCAAACATTCCCTTGTAAAATAGATTTAGCATGAATTTGAAATGAATTTTTATACCAACGTTCATGGTCTGATTGTCCTTGAATCCATGAAATTGGGAAAGGTGACTCTGTAACTACACCTACAATTTTTACTAAACATGGTTGCTTACATTCAGGATGTTTACGATATTCCCATGAAACACGCCACATGCCTAAAAAAAATATAACTAAAAATAACCAAATTTTCCAACGCCAACATAAACATACTATAAAACATAAACACAAAAAAACTATCCATTCCGTAACTTGGTAATGCCATCCCACTACAATTCCAAAAATAAAAAATAAAGCAAAAAAAACACACGGTTTTGACATCACATTTTGCCAAGGTTTTTTTACATAATCCCATTCATTCTCTACTAATAAAAATAGTCTATCTAGTATTTTTTTTCTAGGTGCAAGGAAAGCACCTAGTTTTAAGATAGGATCAAAAAAACGTATAAAAAAAATTTTAAAATTTTTTTTATACGTAGAGCCTTCCCATCGTTTTTTTAAAGTATCACAAATTTTTTTTATCATACACCTTCTCCCTCATTATCTTGTATGCATCCGACGCAAAATGTACAATTTTTTTATTCATGCATCCGATGAAAAATGTTACACATTGTACAACATGATCTAAACAATTAAAAAATGGCATACAACAATATAAAAACATTGAAATATGCCATAAAACTATACAACATAGAAACATTATATTTTTTTCTGAGAAGATTTTGAGAGAAGCCCAGTAGGAATATTAACAGCTGCTTGAAAGTTGTCAAGTGCACGATACTGAAGAGCTTCTGCTACATGAGCCATAGAAAGTTTTTCTTTATTGTCTAAATCTGCTAAAGTGCGAGCAATTCGTAAAATTTTATGCAAAGCCCTTGCAGAAAAACCTCGCTGTTCCATAGCTTTTTGTAAAAGTTCTTCTGTCGTGGCATCTATAGCACAAAATTTCTTTAATAAACGCACAGGAATTTCTGCATTGTAAGAAAACTTATACGGTGCCCAACGTTTTTTTTGCATTTCCCGAACTTGTAAAACTTTTTCACGCATCACTGCTGATGAAACTCCAGTAGAATTTGACATTAAATCTCGAAAATGAACTCGATCTACTTGAACTTGTAAATCAAATCGATCCCATAATGGCCCAGAAATTTTTTGAAGATACGATTGAATTGCATGCGAAGTGCAAGTACAAGGAAGAACAGCATCATACAAATAACCACACGGACAAGGATTCATCGCTGCAATGAGTAAAAAATGTGCTGGATAGGTAACTGTTTCTTTAGCACGTGCAATGGTCACAGAGCCACTTTCCAATGGTTGCCGCAACACTTCTAAGACATTTCGTGAAAACTCTGCAAATTCATCTAAAAATAAAACACCATGATTGGCTAAGCTTAATTCACCAGGACGAGGATCAGAACCTCCTCCGACAATTCCAATGGCACTTGTAGTATGGTGTGGCGATCGAAAGGGAGCAGTAGTAATGAGTCCCACTCCTTTTGGTAAAATTCCTGCAATACTATGCACGCGTGTTGTTTCCATAGATTCAGAAACAGATAATGGAGGTAAAATTGTGGGTAATCGTTGTGCCAACATTGTTTTCCCTGCTCCTGGTGATCCAATCATTAAACAGTGATGGCATCCAGCCGCAGATATTAGCATAGCTCTCTTGCTATATTCTTGCCCGACAATTTCTGAGTAATCCATTCCTGAGTAGTCTTTGCTATCTACAGGCGGGGTAGATTTTACACAAGGAGTAAAAGGCACTGCACTTTTCCAATTTATAACGTATGCAACAACATCTTGCAAATGAGCAGCAGGATATATTTGCACTAAATCACAAAAAGCAGCTTCCACTGCATTGGCTTTTGGCACAATCATTTTCTTAAATCCAGCTCGGTAGGCAGCTTCTACCATAGCAATGACTCCTGGAACTGGTAAAATAGATCCATCTAGCCCCATTTCACCTACAAAAATAACATCATCAATGCCACGATTAGGGAGTTGTTGGCTTGCAACTAAAATTCCCATTGCCATTGGTAAATCATATTGGGCTCCCTTTTTTCTCAAATTTGCTGGAGTTAAATGAACAATCACTCGATTGTACGGAAAGTAATAGCCTGCATTTCTTAGCCCAATTTTTACTCGATACCTAGCTTCGCGAAGAGCACCGTCAGGCAAACCAATGATAGAAAATTTAGGAGCTTTCCCACTTAGGTCTATTTGTGTTTCAATCAAAGTTGCCTCTAGACCAGATAAGGCAAATGTCATAACTTTACATAGCATAACTATCTCCTTTATATATTAAAAAATAATTCTTTGTATTTTTATGATACAGAGAATTTAGAAAAGTATTGTTTACATCCTAATCCTATTATAACTAGCTTTTGGACAAGTACTGTTTACATTCTAATCCTATTATAATTAACTTTTGGACAAGTAATTTTCACATCTTAATCCTATTATAATTAACTTTTGGACAAGTAATTTTTACATTCTAATCCTATTATAATTAGCTTTTGGACAAGTACTTTTCACATCTTAATCCTATTATAATTAACTTTTGGACAAGTACTTTTCACATCTTAATCGTATTATAATTAACTTTTAGACAAGTACTTTTGAACATGTAAGAAAATAAAATCAAAAAAAAATGTCAGAAACTGAAAAATCAGTCTCTGACATTGGAGTCTAAAAATATAATCAAAAAAAATTTTAAAAATTAATATTCCAAAACAAAATTGGTTCAGAGGTAGAAGAGTATTGAAGCGCTCCATTCGCTGAAATATATTCGCTATGACAGCAATTTACATATAGATAAGGACAATGGTGTCTTGCTGCTAAAAATATACGACGATTTCCACTTTGGTAATGTTCTATTGGTGATCTACCAACAGGATCTGTAGTAGCATATGCAGATTGAAACGCAATGTTAGTCATATTATTTAAATTTTTCTTCTCCCATATATCAGGGAACATATGTTCATAACATATACATACTGCAATTATAAAATCAGACAGTATCTGCAATGTTGGTTTAGGATTGCATGTTCGAAATTTTACTTTTTCATTTGCATATAATTTTGTGTATTTTAAAAATGGCAAAATACTGCTTAGTGGTTTCTCTCCTTGTGGAGCTGGTATGAGTTTATCTACAATCACCATTTTTGTTTTTGTTATCAGGCAGATCGCTGTTTGGTAAGGAAGTTGGTTAATAGGATATGTATCCCAATTTTCTGGATATGTTGATTCTTCATAAATATACAAATAAAGACCACTAATAATAGTTATGGGAAAATTTAGTTTTTGTAAATGTTTTTGAATCTGTGTAGGTGTCAGTTTACATTCATATTTTTTTTGATAGACACTTTCTGCATCCATAAGCCATTCATGTTGTTTATTTCTACAACCATACAATGCATTTTCTGCTAAAAAAACATATTTAGGTTGTTTTTTTTCTATTTGTTTCCAAAGTTTCTCAAAATTTTCTGTAGTCATTTGTTCTTGAATAACAGCAATATTCGCAGTTTTTGTAGTATAGGTAGTGTGATAAATATATGCTCCATATACATGAAATACTAAAATAATAAAACAATATATAAAAATAGGTTTTTTTTGAATTTGTTTTGTTTGTTGATACTGTTCAATGTTTCGATAAATAAAATAACTACTAGCACAAATAAGAATAGAAAACACTGTATAGCCAAATATTTGACTTGTTTGTATTAAATAAAGATTGCGGGATGCAATGTCTGGAGTTTGCATATACGCAGAAGCAAAAATTGGATTTTCTCGTTGAAGCCATTCTATGAAAGTAAAAGAAAAAATTGCTAACCAAGGGAATCGTGAGGTAATTGTTTTATATGTAAGTATTGTATGACAAGTCCAAACCAATATTTCATATAGAACGACTAAACAAAATATAAAAATAGGCTGAGGCTGATACCAAGATACCCATAATAGATCGATTACAGTGATTAAAATTCCTAAAAAACAACCTATATATATGCCTTGTCGAATATTTTTAATACGTGAACATAGGTAATAAAAAGGTGTGTATACAAAAAAAACTAAAACAATTCCTAAATAAAAAGGAAGATGAACGAGAATAATAGGCAAACTTGTTAAAAGATAATATATATTGTTTTTTAAAAATTTTTTCATCTAGAATACCTAAAAAATATTGAATCATATATTGAATTTTTCTATATCTGGACTGAACCTTCCACAATGTCGAACACCACATGAAGGTCGTTTTAAATAGTAAATTATATATGGACTGAACCTTCCACAATGTCGAACACCACATAAAGGTTGTTTTAAATAGTAAATTATATCTGGACTGAACCTTCCACAATGTCGTACACCACATGAAGGTCGTTTTAAATAGTAAATTATATATGGACTGAACCTTCCATAATGTCGAACACCATATGAAGGTCGTTTTAAATAGTGAATTATATCTGGACTGAACCTTCCACAATGTCGTACACCACATGAAGGTCGTTTTAAATAGTAAATTATATATGGACTGAACCTTCCATAATGTCGAACACCATATGAAGGTCGTTTTAAATAGTGAATTATATCTGGACTGAACCTTCCACAATGTCGTACACCACATGAAGGTCGTTTATTGAACACACCTATGAGTAGTGAACTACTCATATCATAACGTATATGATCTTCCAAGTAGTCACTACAAGGTGTGAGATGCATGAAATATTTTAGCATCGTTGTTCACACAAAATATTAATACTCTGCATTAACTTCTATTCATTTGTTTCTTGAACTTCTTCCTGTTCAGTTGTTTCTTGAACTTCTTCCTGTTCAGTTGTTTCATTAGTATCTGGGAAAAATTGTAAGTATTTTTTTTCTTTATCACGTGTGCAGAGTGAAACAATGATTAATGTGAGTATAGAGGCGATGGCTGCTGGGTAGATAATGTATTCACTACTCATGAATGTTGCAGCAATCATAGTTGTGATGATGCCAACTGCAATCGATGCAGCACCACCTTTAGGAGTAGCTCGTTTCCATAAAAATGCGGCAAGAAGAGCTGGAGTGATGCCTGCTCCTACCATAGTATAAGCATAAAATGCCATGTCTAAAATAGTTTTGAAGTAGGTAGCCACTATATATGCCGAGATTCCTAAAATAACAATGAAAACTCTCTGAATCCATACAATAGTTTTATTGGATGCTTTTGGATTGATGAGGCGTTGGTAAATATCGCGTGTAATATTGGTAGATGGAATCATAAGGAATGTGTTGGCTGTAGATAAGATAATAGCAACAGCTGCAGCCATGAGTAAGCTACCAGCCAATAGGGGAAGTTTTTCTTGAGCAACTTTAAGAATGATACATTCTGTAAGGGGAGCACTGATAACTCCATCTACCATAAATGTTTCTGCTCCATGATAGATTGCACTTCCTACTACAGCAACTAGGCAAAGGGCTGTTTCAATGATAATAACTCCAATGACCATTCCAATGACTGCATTTCGTGCTGCTTTTTCATTTTTAGCAGAAAAGAATTTCTGATACATACTACTTTCACCAAGAAGTAGAAAGAATGTAGGAAAGAATACTCCCATTGCCCACCAAAAATTATGTCTTCCAAATACAGTGAAGTGTTCTTGAGGCAGTGTTTCAACTACTTTATTGATTCCTCCAACAATGCTCCCACCAAAGTTTCCAAGAAGTAAAGGTAGAGCAATGAGTACTCCTAATGTCATCATGATTCCATTAAAAAGGTCAATGGCAACAATAGAAAGCATGCCTGCAAGGAGTGTAAATACAATAGTAACTACCATGGTAATGAGTGCACCTTGTGTTGCTGTCATTTGACCATCTGTGAGAATTTCTAATAGTCGTCCGCCACCTCTGAATTGGTAACCAACAATGGACATATAAGCAATGATAACTGCAACAGTCCCCAAAATTCGTGCCTGTAAGTTGTATCGTTTTTCTAATATATCTGATACAGTGTACTCGGCTAATGCTCGTACTTTAGGTGCAAGGAAAAATATAAGGACTATGCCTACCCAAGCTCCTGCACTCATCCATAATTCGGAAATTCCATTGCGAAATGCTAAACCTGCTCCGCCAAATAAGCTACCTGAACCAATCCATGTACAAACCAGTGTACCTATAAGTAGGTAGGTTGGAACACTTCGTCCAGCTACCATGAAGTCGTCTTGGGTTTTGACTTGGATGCTTTTCCATATGGCTACAGCAAATAATAATATTACGTAACCTAGAATAAAATAAATCATTTTTTCTTACTCCTATATTAAAGATTTTAGATTTTTTGAGAGTAGTTGAAAATAGTATAAATGACTTTATAAATTACCTCTAAAAAAGGTTTATTTTTGAAGGATTATAATGCGAGGGATATTGGCGTAATCCTGTATGATTTGTAAAATTTTTAAATGGTGTTTATGGGCAAGTTGTTGTATGAGATCAGATTGTTGGTAGCCCATTTCTAAGATAAGAAGTCCGTTTTGTTTTAAGTATAAGTGGCTTTGAGAAATAATTTTTTTATAAAATTGTAGACCATCTGAACCACCTAGTAAGGCAATGCTAGGTTCATAATTTTTGACATCTGGCATAAGTGTGTCGTATTCTTCTAGAGAAATATAAGGGGGATTAGATACAATGATATCAAAATAAGGTTGAGGAAATAATGGTGAAAATATGTCACCTCGGAGTAGAAGGAGTCGTTCTTGGACTTGTAGATTTTGAGCATTTTGGTATGTAGTTTCTAGTGCTTCTAGGGATATTTCTATGCCAGTGGCTTGAAGTTGCGGTAAATATTTTAGTAGGGAAATAATAATGCAACCGCTTCCTGTTCCAATTTCAAGAAGTGTTTTTATATGAGAATGATATTGTTGGATATATTCGACGATGAGAGCTGTTTCTGGACGTGGGATGAGTACGCTAGGATTGACTTGAAATGTAAAGTCCATAAAGGATTGTGTTCCTATTATATAAGCAAGAGGACAATATTGAGCTCTTTGTTGCAAAAAGTTCCAAAATTTTTTTTCTTGTTCTTGTGTACATGTTTTATTTGTGGAGAGTAAATATGTATGTAGGTCTATATCCCAAGTTTCCTGTATATACCAACGGATTTCGTCTTCTGCATTTTCTATGTGGTGTAGTGCAATTTTCCCCCAATTTTTAGCTTGATTTAGGGTAATTGTTGTTGTATTTGGTTTATATATATATATGTTTATCCATTTTGTATTGTCTGCTGATGTGGTCTGTTGAAAAAATGCATACAAATTGTTTTGTTGGCAAAATTTGGTAATATTTTTTGGATCATAGTAATAGTAGAGTCGTCCGTTTTGGTCACGAGTTTGTTTTTCACCTTGTTTTAGAGCAAGAAATATTACAGCTCCTGGTTTTGTTACTCGCAAGATTTCTTGCCATGTATTATTAAATTCCTCTTTTGTTGCATGAAGAAGAGAGGCACAAACCCATATTCCATGGAATGTTTTGTCGGGATAGGGTATATTTTGGAAATCTTGAATATGTATAAAACATTGACTATGTTCTTGGGCGAGTTGTGCTAATGGTTTTGAAATTTCTATTCCAATAGCAGTATGTCCTTGTTCTTTAAAGTATTTGAGATCACGACCTGAGCCACAACCTATGTCTAAAATATGGGCAGAATGGGGAAGAAGTTGATGAAATTGTTCTTGAAATTTTTTCATATCGAGTTGTTTGGTTTTTTCAAAGTATGTTTGAGCATGTTCTACATAGTATTTTTGTGTGGCATTGTCCATGTTTTGAGCTCTCTTTTCTTTGTTTTAGATGGATATCGGTTTACATAAGCAAGTGTTTTTTTTTAAATATAAATTTTACAGGAAGTAGCTATATATGTTTATAGCTACTTCCTGTTTCTGTTTATTGTTATGATTTTTTCGTCAATTCTACAGATGCTTCTTGAAAGAAAATGAGTTGTTCTGGTTTTGAATTTTGTCCTGTGTTATTTTGTTTATTGGTTGTTACATTGTTTTTATTTTTTTTATGTTTTTTTCTTTTATTTTGTTTATATGTTTTATTAGCAATACTATTTGTTTTTTTACTGTTTTGCACGTTGTGTGTTTCATTGTTTTGCACGTTGTTCATTTCATTAATATTGGATGTTATAGTATTACTTGTTTCATTCATTTCCAAAATTTCATTCATTTCTGAAATTTCGTTGATCCATGAAGTTTCATTTATTTCTGAAGTTTCATCCACTTCGTCTATATTGTTGACTCTATTATTTATTTCATTATCTGTATTGGATATTGTAATCTCATTTGATTTAATTACATTGCTTGCTGTAGTGTATTTGCTTTTATTTTGTTTTTTTTCATTTTGTACTTGTTTGATTGTTTGTATGTGTTCTTGCCAATGTTGTATAATGTGTGCTTTGGATGCTATGTGTCTATTTCGTATGTTAAAAAATTCCCAAGCTTGGGTGAAGTGAGGATTGCGTAGAATCCGTTTAATTTGAGTGGATAGATGGAGTTTTTTGGCAAGGAAAAATTGGAGACGGATGATACCTATAAGGTTTTCTGTCATTTTTTTAGATATGCTAAAACTTTGCGTAAGATCTGCTAATATGGCACGACAAAAAATGTCAGAAGGTACAGCAGTTCGTCTATTTTCTCGTCTTCGCTTGGCAACGAGTGGGAATGCAATGAATGCCATCAGTATATCGTCTGAGAGTGCATAGCGTTCTTCCTTAGGAAGTTGATCTAGAGTTTGAAGGCTTTTTTCTAACCATTTTTTATCTGAGGTAGATTCTTCTTTCCAAAGTATGTCTAGACTTTTGCCAATGACTCCCATAATATTAGATTCTACAAGAGCTTTGCAAATAGGATATGCATAGCCACTGCGGAGTATCTTTTGTAATTCTAGAAGAAGGCGTGCCGCAGATGCCTTAGCAATTTTAGGATAACATTTTGCAAGTGCCATTTCTGTCTCTTTTTCTAGTTCAAATTGAAACATAGATTTAAATTTAATGGCTCTTAGCATGCGAACAGGATCTTCGCTGAATCGTCTTTCTGGATCGCCTATGCTTCGAATAATGCCATTTTGCAGATCTTCGAGCCCGTCTAGATAGTCTATTATAGTGCGAGTGGATGGTTCATACAATATGGAATTGATGGTGAAATCACGTCGATGTACATCTTCTTCTTCTGTGCCAAAGACATTTTCATTATTGAGTAAAAGAGATTCTTCTTCCATAGGTTGTTCGTTATTTGCCCATGGATTTTTGCGAAATGTCGTGACTTCAATATTTTTTGTTCCAAAAAATACATTGACTATTAAAAAACGACGACCTATTAAACGACTGTTAGGAAAAATACGACGAATTTGACGTGGTCTTGCTGACGTGACTATATCGAAATCTTTGGGAATTCTTCCTAGTAGTAAGTCACGTATACAGCCGCCCACAAAGTATGTTTTGTAATGATGATTTCGTAATCGTTGGTATACTTTTATTGCGTCCGAATCAAAATTTTCATGTGGAATTGGTCTGACAAGGGGAAATTTTGATCCTATTGGTATCTTGCTCAAACTTGGGGACTCCTAAGATGGTAAAGTGTTTATGCGTTTTCTTCGCCCTCTGAGGATTCAGATATCGCATTTTCATTTTGAATCATTTCTTGTTTCCTTTTTAATACTTGGAGATTCAATCGCACGGAAGTAAAATTTGGTTCTAAGACTAAGGCTTGTTCCCAATCTGCAATGGCTAGGTCGTATTTTTTGTAGATAGTGTAGAGTACGCCTCTGTTGTTAAAGGCATCTGCTAAAGTTGAATCTAAGTTAATGGCTTGAGTGTAGTCTGCGATGGCTTTTTCATAGTCTTTTTGAAAATGATATGCTACTCCACGACTATAGTATGCTTTAGAATATTTGGGTGATAATGCTATTGCTTTTGAAAAGTCTTCTATAGCTTTTTCTGTTTCCCCAATCATATTATATGTAACTCCTCGGTTTACATAGGCTACTTCGTTTGTGGAGTCTAGTTCAATTGTGGTATTGAAATCATCCAATGCATCTTTATAATTTCGCATTCCTAAATACGCATTGCCTCGATGTAATAAGGCATCAGCATGGTAAGGATTGCTCTTGATGACGCGTGTAAAGTCTATGATGGCTTTTTCAAAATCTCTAGTGGACTCATATTGAGCACCTCGTGCGAAAAAAGTATCTAAATTTTTTTCATGAATAGACATTACTTCGTCAAGTTTTTGATCTGTAAGGTAGCCGTTTTCTATTAAAAAAATGGCAAGCGGTTTGTGCATTTTTTCAAATTTTCGTTTTCGCAAGCATTCTTTTATTTGTAATTTTGATAATATATTGTATTTAATGGCTAGTTTACAGAACAATTTTTCTTCTGCAGTAAGCTCAGACATAGTATTTTACCAAGGAATAGAGAAGGGTTTGAACCACAGAAATTTTGAGATTACTCAGAATTTCTGTGGAAGGGAAAAATATATTATTTTAAAACAGCTTCAATTTGTTCCATTGCCCAGTCAATTTCTTCTTTTTTAATGACAAGAGGAGGAGCAAAACGAATAATATTATAGTGTGTTTCTTTGCAGAGAACACCTCTTTTTTCGAGTGCTTCGCAAAATTGACGTGCACCACCTGCTTTTTCATTGAGAACAACGCCAATGAGTAGACCTTTTCCACGAACAATGTCAACATGAGGACTATTCATATCGCGTAGTCTCTTCATAAAGTATTCGCCTTGTACTGTTGCATTTTCGATCAAATTTTCTTCAGAAATAATGCGAATAGCTTCACGAGCTAAGGCTATTCCTAATGGATTACCGCCAAATGTGGAACCATGGTCACCTGGACGGAAAACATCCATCACTTCTTTAGAAGCAAGAAATACAGAAACAGGATAAAAGCCACCAGCTAAGGCTTTACCTAAGATTAAAGCATCTGGTCTTACTCCTTCGTGGTCGCAAGCCAAAAGTTTACCTGTACGCCCTAGCCCTGTTTGGATTTCATCTGCAATGAAAATAATGCGTTCTTTTTTGCAAAGTTCGGAAATTTTTCGTAAATAACCATCTTGAGGAACGACAATTCCACTTTCGCCTTGGATGGGTTCGAGTAAAATAGCAGCTGTGTTGGGATTGACTACTTTTTCAAGCGCTTCAAAATCGCCATAGGGTACTGTAATGAATCCTGGTGTGAATGGACCAAATCCATCCTTGTATTCATTTTCAGTGGAAAAACTAATAACAGTAGTAGTTCTGCCATGGAAATTTCCCGACATAGTGATGATTTCAGCTTTGTTTTCTGGGATTCCTTTGACTTTATGTCCCCATTTGCGAACTGCTTTTATTGCTGTTTCTACACCTTCTGCACCACTGTTCATAGGTAATGCTTTTTCATATCCAGTAAATTCACAAATTTCTTTGCAAAAGGGTCCTAATTGATCATTTCGAAAAGCACGAGAAGTCAATGTAAGTTTTGTAGCTTGTTCTTGCATTACTTTTACGAGACGAGGATGGCAATGTCCTTGATTTAATGCAGAGTAGCTACTTAAACAATCTAAATATTTTTTACCATCTGTATCATAAACCCAAACGCCTTCGCCTTTTGTCAAAACAACATCTAGAGGATGATAGTTATGAGCACCATAGCGATTTTCCAATTCAATAAGTTCTTTTGCTGTCATGTTATTCCAATCTTAAATACTAATGATTTGAAAAAAGTACATAATACTCATTATTTAATATTCATTATTTTGAACCTTATTAGTTCATTTTTAAAATGCAAAAGAAAAGATATATTCTTTATTCTTTCTTTTGCTTGTAAAGTTGAATCTCATTCATTTATGTTTACAATGCAAAAGAAAAGATATATTCTTTATTCTTTCTCTTGCTTGTAAAGTTGAATCTCATTCGTTTATGTTTACAATGCAAAAGAAAAGATATATTCTTTATTCTTTCTCTTGCTTGT
>ERZ795052.1316-NODE-1316-length-34259-cov-7.550842_pt1 | contig 34259 bp, 32 predicted proteins | sample MGYA00375136_ERZ795052 | MGnify/ENA primary metagenome ERZ795052 (study PRJEB30181, sample SAMN05720156) | activated sludge metagenome | isolation source: Anaerobic digester | place: Japan | collected 2015-05-26 ... | reverse complement strand
TTGCTCAGACCTATACATCGTCTTGCACTTCGTGCTTCGGTCAGCGGGCTCACCTACTCGCCCTTAGTGCTATACGGTGCTCTTTCTTCATCGCACCAGCACCGCTCTATTCAAATCCCCTGCGGATAAAGAAAATGGGTGGGTGAGGGGATTTGAACCCCCGGCGTCCAGAGCCACAGTCTGGCGCTCTATCCACTGAGCTACACCCACCATCTTTATATATTATTTTACCTGAAATTTTATTGTAGTAAAATATTATTGGCAGGAGGCAAAATGAAAACAGCAAATCTTATAGCAATTTTATCCATTGTATTGCTATTAACAGGTTGCATTCAAAAGGATGTTTCTGTTTCAGAAGGTAACGAGATGAGTAAAAACCTTTCCGTAAAACTTGGTGAAACATTTGAACTTGGGTTTGAATCAAATCCATCAACCGGGTTTGAGTGGTTTGAAAGGCACGATACCACGGTCCTACAACTTGTTTCAAGTGAATATAAGCAAAACTCTAATAATCGGATTGTTGGTAATCCAGGGACGCAAACCTTTATTTTTAAGGCAGTCGGCAGGGGAAAAACAACAATTGAATTTGTTTATAAAAGGTCCTGGGAAAAAGATATTCCACCGGCAAAAAAGGTTCTTTATAAAGTAGAGGTTTATTAGTTTTTAGCATCAATGGGTTAAGTTCCGAGGTGTTTTATCGTTTTTTGTCAACGTTTCATTTTTTAAGTATTTCAAGAATGTAATCTGTATATTAAACTGCAAGGATTAAAATATTCTATGTTTACTCTTGATGGAAGGCGTGCACTTGTTACTGGTGGAAATTCTGGCATTGGTTTTTCCATCGCAATGTCTCTTACTCGTGCTGGTGCATCTACTGTAATTATTGGAAGGAATAATAAAAAAAATATTGACGCTGCTAATCTTTTGCAAAAGATTAATCCTTTGTGCAGCGCAGAAAAGTTTGATCTTTCGGACGTATCAAAAATACAGACATTTTATAGTCGTCTTATCAAGAAATACGGTCTATTTGATATTCTTATAAATTGTGCTGGAGCAACTGTGAGGAAAAGAGCAGATATGATAGGTATTGATGAATGGAATAATGTTATAAATTTAAATTTAACATCAGCATTTATTCTTTCTTCAGAGTGGGCAAAAAGTTTGATTTCTAATAACAGGCCAGGTTCTTGTATTATGATAATCTCTCTGATGAGCGAGGCAGCAAGACCTACTACATCTGCCTATGGCGTATCAAAGGCAGGATTAAAACAACTTGTGAAATCGCTGGCAGTTGACTGGGCAAAGTTCAATATAAGAGTTAATGGTATTGGACCAGGGTACATAAAGACAGATTTCACAGAACCCCTTTATAAAAACAGAGATTTTTCAAGATGGGTGGTTTCAAGGACTCCTCTCGGAAGATGGGGAAACCCTGATGATATTGGTCCTGCTGCTGTTTTCTTATGTTGTGATGATGCAAAGTTTATAACGGGTCAAACACTTTTTATTGATGGTGGATGGCTTGCTTCATTTTGAATTATTGAGGGTTTTTCGAAAATGAGAAAGAACAAGGTTTTTAATAAAAAATATATGGAACATAAAGAAGTGAGCGCATCTAAGCATATATCTTTCTGGTTTTCCAAGTGCTTCCCACAATTTTTTTGAGTATTCGCCTCTTATCGATGTATCATATCTTGCATTTATCATTAAAACCTTAAGTCCTTTTTTCGCGTATGTAAGAGGATCTATATCTTTCCATCTTTCAACGAGTTGTTGTCTTGTAACACTTCTTGATAAAACCCTTTTATAAAATCTTGCTATAAGATCTCTTGAATCCCACAGCATATTTACAAGGTCCCCTCCACCAAGAATGAGTACTCCAGACCTGATTCTGCTATCAATACAATGAACAAGTGCTGCTATAGTTGCACCTAAACTGATACCGAGAATTCCAATTGAATCGTTTTCGCACATTAAAAAATCAATTGTTTTTCTCACATCAATAACTGATTGTATAAGGCCTTTTTTAAATCCATCTACAAAATCAATGTTATTTGGTAGTTTTGAGAATATTCTCTTTTTCGGGATTCTGCTGGAAGCGTATGGCATTACCAATATAAAACTCGAAAACCCATTCTCTGCAAACTTTCGACAGAAGTATTCTGTTAAAGAAATCATCGAAAGTCCGTGGAGAATAATAATTGCCTTTCTCGATTCTCTAACCTTATAATAAAAACCCCATGCATAATCACCCTCTTTTAATCCTGTACTAAATGCAGAGGGAAATCTTACGAGGAAAACATCATATCCTTTATTTTTTTTCTTCAACTTTACCGAAAAATCGTATTTCTTTTTATATTCAAAAGGACCTGTCAGCATAATTCTATTTTATAAAGTAAATGAAATTTTTTCAATTTTCTTGAAAATCAGACTATCCAGGGGTAATATAGTTTTAAGGATAATAATTCTTCCTGGTCCGAGGGAGAAATTTTGGGAATTCAAAATACAAGGTGTAAATTCAAAAAAAGGAAGAAGGGGAAAGTAGTTAGAAAATCAATCTATCCGTATTTATAAAGGAGGGTCTATGGCAAGAAAATTAGGCAAAGTCGAGATGACAATCGGTAAATTTATCCGACTTGTTGTTTTCATTGCTTTAACTATTCTCGGGTTCTTTCTTAGTAATGTTGATCCTCATTTTGCCACCTTTGGATGGGGCTATACCTTTGGAATGATTGGTATGGCGGTCTTGATCGGGTGATTTTCAGTTCTGGGCTTTTTCTACGAGAGATTGTATTACTGTGTTTAATCTGGTTATGTCAGTATTTTTTGCTACACCACCTTTATGTGCCCAAGGAATCTTTTGTTCAGAAGGGAATTTTTTTCTCTCGATAAATTCCTCAGCAATGGATTCAATGTTTTTTATTGCAATGAATTTTTCACCCTCACCTGCGTCAATATATTCTAAATATTGTTCTGGAATACATGCAATATCTTTTGCGGCGATATAAATGAGATCATTAAACATTACAAAGGGTATACAATCATCAATTTTCGTAAGTGGTCTGTTTTCTTTTCCAGAGAGATAATCAATGTATCTCTGGATATTGGAAATGACTAGGTTCTGATTTTCTTGTTGCTTTCTTTCGATTTTTCCATCTTTCCATTCAATAGTGCTTTCTGCGAAGGTTTTACCATTGTTGGACTTATTTCCTTCAAAAACAATCTCGGCATCTGAGCAATAGATTTTCTCAATATCAGGGGTTTTCTTTGCACATGCATGGGTTAAAATAATCCTTATATCTCTGACGTTTTCTGTTGATGCAGAAACAAAAACCGTATCTGTTGATTGTATCTGATGTGCTCTGTATAATTCGGCATGAACGATTTTCACTGGATCCCAGGAAAAAAGATTCTTTTTTCCACACCAGAAGAGAATATTGTGGATATAATGGCTTAAGGCATTTCCAAAGCATGAATCAAGAACAATCTTATTATCAATTATTAACCGTCCGGCCCACTGTGATCTTTTGAAATAAGATGGATATCTTGGCCATAGACCTGTGAATGTAATTTTTTTTATCTCTCCGAATTCCCCCTGTATAATTCTTCTTTTTAAATCCTGCCTTAAATCCTGAACTATGTAGTTAAATCCGACATTTGTATTTTTTATTGCTTTTTTTTCAGTTTCAATCATCTGCAAAAGTTCAAAATAATCAAGAGTTGGGGGTTTTTCGAGATACACAGGCAGTTTTCGATTTACACACTCTCTATGCATTTCTGCGTGGAGATGGATAGGAGCAGGGATTGTAACCATTTGTAATATATCTTTGAATTCATCGAGCATATTAATGTAGTTATTAAATATTTTTACCCCACGTTTTTCCATATTCAGTTCTTGGATTTGTTTCTTAAAGTTTTCAGGGTGAATATCACAGGTGCATACAAGTTTTGCAAGATTTCTTTTCTCGAGTTCATAAATAGCACTATGATGTGCACCAGCAAAACCGCCCATTCCAATGATGCCTATTCTTAAGGGATGATTTCTCTGGTTCATTTTTATAAGAGATGTTTTTTTATCCATGGTATTGCTTCAACACCGTGCCATCTGTGTCCACCTTCAAATACATCATGCTTGAATAATTTTTCTTTTTCCATTATTTTATATGACCTTTTTATTATTGAAGTTTGTGAATATACGTTTCTCAAACCACTTGCCCCATTAAGTGGATCTCGCGTCCCTGTTTCTATAAGAAGAGGTCTTGGTGCAATTAAGGCAGCAATATCTCCCATATCAAGGTATTCATAAAGATGCGGAACATAATTACAGGAGCAGTTGGTGCACATTTCAAGAAGGGATTCTTTGTAACCATACATATAACCGCTGATAACAGCGCATCTAATTCTATCGTCAAGGGCAGACGCCCAGAGTGTTTGTAATCCTCCACCTGAAAGTCCAACACATGCGATCTTGTTTTTATTAGTGTCCTCTCGTGTTTGAATATAATCAATAAGACGATGTATGTCCCATGTCCACATCCCTGTTATTGTCATCCCGAGGGGAATTGCCATATTGTTAATCCAGAGACAGGATGAATTAAGAATATTATTCCTTGCCCATTTTTCCTGTCTTTCACCAAAACCCCTTGCATCAGGACAAAATACAAGAAAACCTTCCCTTACGAATTGAACACCATAATCATAATTATGTTGTTTAATTGCCTCAGATATTTCGGGAATATCACTTCTTCCTGCGACAGAATATTTTCCACCGCTTCCATGACCGTGAAGTGCAACTACGCAGTTGTATTTATCTTTTTTAATCTTTGGCTTTAGTACATAGAACGGCATGAGGACACTGGGTTCTGTTTTAATCTCCATATGAAAACGTGTATAATCAGGGAAATCAGTACTTTCGTTAATTTTTGGGGTAGGATTACATCTTTCAAATTTATTATATCCTATTAGTTCCTTTAGTTTTCTTCTTGTGGTGTTTTTCCATCGAATTATTTCTTCTTTATTTTTTGCAGTGAAGGCAAGAGATCTTTTTTCCTTATCAAAAACCCTTGAAAGGTGATCTGCAATAGAATAGTTTCTGCTATCTTTTTTCATCTTAGTTTTTATTTCTGGTATGTGTTATAGATTTTTTTACTGAAATAAAGGGTTTCTTTTCATGTTTTTCGGTTTTTTAGTAATGATGAAAATAAACCCTGAATTCAGTCGTCCTTGTAGTTTATCAGATGATTTTTATTTGTCAAGGTTACACCTTTTGATTAACCGGGTATTTGTGTTATACTACATAACAATAATATGAATTTTCTCGAACTTGCAAAAATAAGACAGGGTGTTAGACAATATAGTTCAAGGCCTGTCGGTAAAGATGTTCTTGACCGATGCTTTGAGGCAGCGCGGCTCGCACCATCCGCATGTAACTCGCAGCCCTGGAGTTTTATTGCGATAACAGATCCAGTGCTTATTAAGCGTCTTTCAGAGCAGGCCTTTTCTGGGGTTTATTCTCTTAACTCTTTTGCGAAAAGCGCGCCGGTTGTTATAGTTGTTATAACTGAAAGGTCTAGATACACTGCTTGTCTTGGTGGTTATTTTAGAGGGACTCACTATAATCTTATTGATATAGGTATAGCAGTTGAACATTTTATTCTTCAGGCAACATCTGAAGGTCTTGGAACATGCTGGATTGGTTGGTTTAATGAGAAAGCAGTGCACAAAATATTGGATATACCATTGAAACGGAAAATAGATGTTCTTGTTACAGTTGGATATCCTGCTTCTTCGGATATCCGTGAGAAGAAAAGAAGACCGCTTGACGAGATTCGGAAATATAATTGTTTGTGACGAGGTTTTATAAAAATGTAAGCATGAATAGAAAAAAAGGAAGATTTTTTAACTGAAAAGGAGGTAGCAATGAGGTTTTTTATGAAGGAAAAAATTCTTTTATGTTCAATGGTTCTTTTATTTGTAACCAGTTGTGTTTTTGCTGCTCCACCGAGGGCTCTTGTTAAAAGAATTGATATGGCAAAAATGTTTCTCGATGACATAATGGAGGCACCTGATACAGAAATTCCAGCAGCCCTTATTAAGCAATGCAGGGGAGTTGTGATAATGAGGCAGTATAAGGCTGGGTTTATATTTGGGGTTAGGGGTGGTTATGGTGTTGCCATTGTTCGAGATGAGGAAACAGGAGAATGGAGTCCACCTGCATTTGTGAAAGCAGGTGAAGGAAGTTATGGTGTTCAGATTGGTGGACAGGCAGTCGACAGTATACTTCTTATTATGAATAAGGAAGGAATGGAGATGCTTATAAAAACAAAGTTTAAGCTTGGAGTGGATGGTTCTGTTGCTGCTGGGCCTGTTGGCAGGGATGCTTCTGCAAAACTTGGACCTGGCACAGCAATTCTTGTTTACTCGCGTGCAAAGGGACTTTATGCCGGTGCCACCATCGAAGGTGGATTAATCTTAAATGATAATGACGCAAACGAGAAATTCTATGGTGTCAAAGGGATAACTACCCAGGACATCCTTTTTAAGAAGGTGGTTGGAATGCCGGATGCTGCAAAGGACTTGATAAATGCATTAAAAATGTATGAAACAAGATATGATGAGATAAAAGAAAGTAAAGAAACAAAGGGAAAATAGATTTTTTGTATTATTTTTCTCCAAGGATTTTTCTAACACTCGCAGCATTCAGTTGAATTTGATCTGAATACTTTGGAAACATTCCAACAACAATTGCATCAGTGGGCTTAATGTTATTAAAGATATATTGAAATCTAGATTCAACCTCTCTTTGAGATTCGCATTTTCTACCTGCTCCGAGTATCTTAAAAGTAAGGCAGGTTTTGTTTGTTTTTCGTATGGTCTCAAGCATTTTTTCGCGGTTTGAATCAATAAACTTTTCCTGTTCATATCCTGATACTCCTGAAACAATGGAGCTTTCCCGGGGTGTTCTGCTGAGGTTATAAATGCACGTCATGTAAAAGTCAACATCCCAGTTTTTTTCTTCTGCATATTGCACCACCTCGGGAATATGCGTACCAAGACCAACAAGGAGACCTGTATCTCTGATAGATTTTAGATATTCCTTTACAGAATCAATTTTCCTTTCATTCCATAATCTATCTGTTTTTGTTCCATGATGGTATATTGTTATTGCGCCCGAGGCAGAGATAACCCTGATGTTTTGAAATACATCATGCATTTCTGAAGCAGTTTGCGCAATCCAGTGAAGAAAGCCGCCCTGCCTTCTGTGAAGTTCAATCCAGTTCATTACAATATAATCCCCTCGTGCTTGAATGGCATTTATTCCTGATTGTTCACATTTTTTTAGTGTTTTGAGAACATTTTCATCCGTAAAATATTCCTTCATCTCAGTGTCCTTTTCTCTTGATATATGGGAACACCCGCGAAGTGGATTACCTCCGATGATTAAACGCGTGATATAATATTGACCAAATTTTATTGTTGGGAGCAGGTTATTTTTCATGGAAATATCATATCATGGAGAAAATAAATGAGAAAAAATATCGTTGAGGTTAAAGTAGAAAATGGAACCAATGAAATACTTCAACATGCAGTTGATAGTGTACATAAATCAGGGGGAGGGTCTATTATGATTGGGCCCGGTATATTTGAAATGCAGGATTCTCTTCACCTCAAGACAGGGGTGAAAATCTATGGCACACAGGGAAGAACAGTGCTTAAAAAATCCAGATGTGTTTCTTCTGATTTATCTGCTGATCTTGGATATGGACATTATGATGTATCGGTTAAACGGCCGGATTTATTTAATGTCGGAATGGGTATACATATCATCGACGATAGTGGCCGTGGATTCTATGGAACTGTTGCTACGATTACCTGGAAGGATGGCGATAAACTTGGTATAGATAAAATGTTAAATCATGACTATGCAAGAATAAGGCATGCAAGGGTGTCAACAGAATTTCCTGTGATAAGTGGGTATTATGTGAGGGATGCACTGGTTCAGGGAATTACAATAGAGGGCAATAAAGATGAAAATGATTTTATAGATGGCTGCAGGGGAGGGGGGATTTTTCTTCTGCAATGCCATGGAGTAAATCTATCAAATATACTTGTAGAAAAATACGCTGGTGATGGAATCAGTTATCAACAATGTACGCGCTTACTGATTGAGAATTGTGAGATAAGGAATAACTCTGGTTCAGGGTTGCATCCTGGAAGTGGTTCAACAGGCGTTATAATGAGAAACTGTAAGATTATTAAAAATGATAATGATGGCGTTTTTTATTGTTTGAGGGTGGGTTTTACGCTATTGGAAAACTGTGAAATTTCTAACAATGGCAATGATGGAATTTCAATTGGAGCAAGGGATACTGATCATATTATACGGGAAAATACCATTACAGATAATGCAAGACATGCCATCTATTTTAGAAAGGCCGATGATGTTATGGGAGGCCACAGGAATTTGATTGAAGGAAACATAATTTCCGAAAACTGCAGAAAGATAGGGATGGGTGAGGTTTTTATTGAAAATGTGAACTGCGATATTTGGTTTAGGAAAAATCAAATTACCTGTGGTAAAAAATCAAAGTACGGAATTGTTGCTAACAATCTATGCAAGAGAATTTGTATCGCAAAAGATAATTCTTTTGTTTGTTGCAAAAAAGAAAAAATGCCGTCTACCAAAAGCGGAATATTTGAGGAAATTATTCCAAAAAAATTATCTGTTGGTCCAGAATATGTGAATAATAATTCAATAAGACATCTTGGTATTCTTGAAGAATAGCGATATTTTTGTTATCATAATATACTCGAACGTCCAATCAATGAATTGTGTTGATACAGGGATGGTAAAGAATAATAGGTAAATATAATCTTGTTTATTCATATAAAAGGGAGGGAAGATGAATTCTAATAAAAAGAGAGTTGGAATTCTTGTTGGAGGAGGGCCTGCACCGGGTATTAATGGTGTTATTGGTGCTGCGACAATTGAAGCATTGAATAACGGACTTGAGGTGATTGGAATTCTTGATGGGTTCAAGTGGATTTCTCAAGGAGATATTACTCACATTATATCTCTTTCTGAAAATGATGTTATTAAAGATCGTTTCCTCGGTGGTTCAATTCTGCATACATCAAGGGAAAATCCTACCAAGAGTCAGGAAAAAATGGATAATGTTGTGAAATCCCTTAAGAATCTCGGTATAGATTATCTTATTACAATCGGTGGAGATGATACTGCATTTAGTGCGAGTCAAACATATAAATTTGCTGGTGGGTCAATAAGGGTTGCGCATGTTCCAAAAACGATTGACAACGATCTTCCTCTTCCTGCAAATATTCCAACATTTGGATTTCAAACAGCTCGGCATGTTGGGGCTGAACTTGTCTCAAATCTTCTTGAAGATGCAAGAACAACTCATAGATGGTATCTTGTTGTTGCGATGGGAAGAACAGCAGGGCATCTTGCTCTTGGAATGGGGCTTGCTGGCGGTGCAACCATTACAATTATCCCTGAGGAATTTAAAGAAACGCCAACAATTGACCTTGTATGTAGTATCATAGAAGGTTCTATATTCAAGGCAAAGGCTCTCGGAAGAGATTATGGCGTTGCTGTTATTGCAGAAGGTGTAGGCGACCTGCTTAAGAATGAGATAAAGGATAATCCTCTGGCTGTTGTCGAATATGATGAGCACGGACATTTCAGGATGGCTGAGGTACCTTTATGTTTGATAATAAAACGGACATTGAACCAAAGGTTTAAGAATAGGGGTGAAAAAGCACAGTTTATTGATGTGACAATTGGATATGAATTAAGATGTGCAAAACCAATACCATTTGATATAGAGTATACACATGAACTTGGTTGTGGAGCAGTAAGATATCTTCTTGGTGATGACTATAGGTCTGGTGCTTTGATATCAGTGCAGGCAGGAAATATTGTACCAATTCCATTTGATGAGATTCTTGATTCTGAAACCGGGAAAACTGCAGTAAGAAAACTTGATATAAACTCAGATTTTTATATTGCAGCAAGAAGCATGATGGTTCGACTCGAAAGGCATGATTTTAATGATGAGACAATGCTTGAAAAAATTGCTGCCAGTGCAAAAATGCCAGTGAGCCAGTTTAAGTCACTATATGAAAAGGCTGTCTCTTAATGAATGGTTTTCAGGAATTTGTACAGGATAAGTCCGAGCATCACAAAGACATAGATGCTTAAAAATATGAGGATTATTCTTACTCCTGGGGTTTGTTTATATCTAGCCATTTATGTTCCTTTTTAAACCGAAGGTTTCATTACATCTTTGTAATGAATTACACCTAAGAGTACGTCTTTTTTATCAACGACTGGAAGCATTCTGAAATTATATTTTGCAAAAAGTTCGCAGATATCTTCTCTCAAAAGATCCTCGTCAATTGATACAACAGGCGAGGTCATAATTTCGGTTATCCGGGTGTCATCACGAGCAAGAATAACCTGTCTTATGTCTATAACGCCTATAAGTACATTTTCATCTGTAACCACATATATGTATGTTATTTGATCATGTTCAAAAGAACCACTTCTGATTTGTTTCAATATATCGCCTACTGTAATATCACTTTTGACTGCTATAAAATTATTTGAAGCCAGTTCCCTTGCTGTTGATTCTTCCTGAGATAGAAGATTTTTTACTTTTTCTGCTTTTTCAGGTGGAAGAAGATTTGTTAACTCAACTATATCGTCATACGGTAATATCGAAAATAAGTCCACTATCTGGGGAATGGAAAGTTCAGATAGGATAAGTTTTGCCTTTTCTTTGCGGAGTGCCGATACAATCTGTCTTTGGGTTCGTGGTTCTGCCTGAACAAGCGCTTCAGCCGCTTTTTCAGAATCAAGTGCAGAGAAAACAGCCTCTTGCTCTTTTTTTGGAAGAATTTCAAGAACATCTGCAAGATCCTCACCTGGTATCTTCTTAAACTGCTCTTTGGTAATTGATAAAGAAACAGTATCAGTAGAAATCGCATCCTCAACGGAAAGTGGCTGGACATATCTCCACGAAATAAGTTTTGGTTCAGAAATTTTAAATCGTCCGAGCCCACATTTCCTTAAAAATCCATTAAAAGATATATCCACATGAACAACAAGAAGTTTTTTTCCTGCTTCCATAAGATGTACGTCATTAACAACCTCGATTCTTCTTCCATCTATATCGAGTATTGTTTTTCCCATAAGATGCCTATCAATCATTATCCATCCTGGCTGATCAACAAATGGCGGGTATTTTTCTTCTGGTGGAGGATCGATAAAAATGATCCTATTTTCTATCTTCTTTACCTTTTCCCAGGGAACAAACTCAGTTGGTCTTCCCCACCCATGTTCAATATAAAGCCCGACAGTTTCTGGATATGGCTCTACAAGTTTAACCACGAGATCAGTAAGTTTTCCAATTTTATTTCTTATCCCTCCTGCACAGATTCTCGAGCCAGCAAGGTTTGAGAAATAAAGAAACCTATATGATGAGGAAGAACTATTTTTTTCTGTCATAATCCTGCTCCCGGAGAAACATTAAACATTTCAGGAAAAAGCACAGTTAACGCAAAGATTGTAGCCATAATAAAGATTATAATTATTATTGACCAGTTAACAAAATTTTGAAGTCTTGTATTTGTATACTGACCCATAAGTTCTTTATCGTTCAGTAGAAAACCGAGAAATATCAGCGCTGATGGCAGAAGTGTAACAGCAATAACCTGAACAAACATTGTTATTATTATAAGAGGAGCGCCTGGTATTAGTGTAATGGCGCCGGCACTTACAAGGCCAAAAATATAGATAAAATAAAACCAGGGTGCTTCTTTTACTTTGCGATTAAGTGAATGAGCCCATCCAAAAACCTCGCCGACAGACCAGGATGTTGTAAGGGATATACATAGCGCGCCAAGAAATCCTGCGTCAAACAATCCAATTGCAAACAATCTCTTTGCAAGTTCTCCTCTTCCATATGGAAAAAGTGGTACAAGGGCTTCTGCAGTTTGTTTTGCATCGCTTATTACGATTGGTGGATTGTGATAATGGAAGGCAGCGGCAGTGGTGATTATAATGAAAATAGCCACCACCCCGGTTAATATTGCACCCACCAGTGTATCAATCCGTCCGAAATTGACATCATGGGTCTCAAGTCCTTTATCAACCACTGCGCTTTGCTGGAAGAATATCTGCCAGCCAGTGATTGTTGTTCCAATGTTAGCCATAATGAAAAATATTAAATCTCCCGAAAAGCCGCCAGGGAAAGATGGAGCATAGAATCCTTTCAAGACCTGATCCCAGCCAGGAGCATCTGGAAGTTTCATTGCCCATAGTGCTGCTGGAATGTAAACAAGATTAAATCCACAAAAAAGTAGAGTGATTTTTTCAAATGTCCAGTAGCTTCCTGTTACTGTTATACCTATAAGTAAGAGTGTAACCAGAACAAATGTAATGATCGGGGGTATGGCAAATAACTCCATAGCAGCAATCATTCCAATATATTCTGTTATAAGGGTAAGCCAGTTTACTATTGCAAGATCAAAAAGGGAAAACCAGCCCCAGAAAGGACCGAATGAATCAAATATTGCCTCAGCGTGCCCGCGTTTTGTGACTGCACCAAGACGCACAGTCATTTCTTGAATAAAATATGCAGCAGGGATAAGAAAGATAAAAATCCACAGGAGATTGAATCCGTATTTTGAACCTGTTACAGCATATGTTGATATACCACCTGCATCATTGTCTGCAACAAGCGTGATGATGCCTGGACCAACAACAGCAAGCACGATTGCGACCCGTCTTTTAAATCGTATAAAACGGTGAATTGCTTTACTAATCCAGTACATAATGGTCCAGGCTTATCGTTGTTCATGGTAGTATTTTTTTTCTAATTATTTTACAGAATTCTCAATCTGTGTCAAATTTCTGGCAGATTGGTTTTTGTGAAGATTATGTATGTTATAATATTGGAAATTTTGTCATCCACAAAAAGGAAAATAATGAAAGGTGTTATAGTTAAACCAGTGAATAAATCAAAGGTGAAGGTTCTTCCTGTAGATATACAGAGAACAAGAATATCTGGTTTTTTTGACAGATATCTCTGTACAAACAGGAGTGTAAGCATTCCTTCTTTATACAGGCAGTTTGAAAAACACGGAACTATTGATAATTTCAGAATAGTTGCTGGATTGAAAGATGGTGAAATAAACCGCAGACTTGCAACTGATTCAGATTTTTATAAATGGATGGAAGCAATTTCGTGGGATCAACAGAATTATTATGATGAGAAAAGGGATAAATTTCTTGATAAACTTATTTCGCTGGTGGATCAGGCACAGGAACCATCTGGCTACATAAACACGTTTTATTCTGGAGATTATAGAAAATTCAGGTTTAAAAATCTTGAAAAGAGTCATGAACTTTATTGTGGCGGGCACTTAATACAGGCAGCAATTGCGCATTATCGCAGCACTGGAAAGGGAAACTTTATAAATATTGCCATTAAATGGGCTGATTATATATATAAAAGATTCGCGGGAAATAAAATACAGAAAAATGATGGTCATCCAGAGGTTGAAATGGCCCTCATTGAACTCTATCGTGCAACAGGAAATAACAGATATATCCATCTTGCAGAGTTCTTAATGTCATTGCCCTATGTTCATAATGGGAATAAGAGTTTTCTTCAGATGGATGAAGTTAATGGGCATGCAGTAAGAATGATGTATCTTCTTTCAGGAGCATCTGATTATTACATTGAAACAGGCGATGAGCGGTATCTGGATAAAATCAGATTACTTTGGAACGATCTGTTAAAAGGGAAATATTATATAACAGGTGGAGTTGGTTCAAGATATTTCAGCGAGGCATTTGGGTATCAATATGAACTTCCTAATCTTAATGCATACTGTGAAAGTTGTGCCTCAATAGCATTGATGATGTGGTTGTTTAGAATGTTTCTTATAGAACCAGACGCAAGGTGTTTTGATTTATTTGAAACTGTTTTGTATAACTCATTTCTTTCTTCTATTTCGCTGAATGGGGAAAAGTATTTCTATGTAAATCCACTTGCTTCAAAGGGAGGTCATGAAAGAAAACAGTGGTATCAAACGATGTGTTGTCCTCCAAATATTCAGAGATTTTTTTCATCTCTTCCAGGGTATTTTTATGCGGCTAAGGATAATGAGATATGGGTAAATCTTTATGATAGAAACAATGCGTCAATTGATTTGGGCGAGAATACAGTCAACCTGAGTATTGATACTGATTACCCGTGGAATGGAAATATTGTTATACAGGTTAATCAGAATAAGAATATGCCTGTTTGTTTACACATGAGAATCCCTTCCTGGAGCAATGGTTCAATAGTTGAAATACAGAATAGAAAATTCTATCCGTTGGCAGCCACTTACTTTACCTGCAGTGTTTCAGGTAATTCAAAAATCAAGATACACTTTAATATGAAAAGTAGATTCTATACAGCGAGCCCAAAAGTTGAATCAGATAGAAACTGTGTTGTAATAAAACGTGGACCAATAGTATACTGTATGGAAGGTACAGACAATCAGTTTGATATATTCAATTTTTATATTTACAATCAGGCATTAAGAGAAAAGCGGAAAAACTGGGAGAATTCTGGCAATTTCATCGAAATTTCAGGACGTGGACTGTTGGAAGAAGATAAGCATATGCCATATTATGAAATTGAGGAAAGAGAATTTTTAAGCAGGATGATAAAATTTACTGCGATACCCTATTTTCTGTGGGCGAACAGGACTATTTCAGAGATGAATATTTGGTTCCCCTACATTGAGAAAAAATAAAAATAACATATGGAGAAATCCCTTGACAGACAAAAAAATTAGCGAAAAACTTATCAAAGAATTTGTTAAGAATTATGGAACACCGTTGTTTATTGTTTCAATTAATGATCTTAAAGGTAGAATCAAGAATTTTAAAAACTATCTTCCGAGGGTTATGCCTTTTTATGCTGTAAAAGCAAACCCATGTCCCCAGATTATTAAACTTTTTATAGATGAGGGACTTGGTTTTGATGTTGCCTCAAAAAATGAGATAGAAAATGTTTTGGATCTTGGTGCAAAACCAGAAAAACTGATATTCGCAAATACTGTAAAATCCCCTGAAGCATTGAATACGGCGAAGAGAAATAGAGTTGACCTTATGACCTTTGATTCAGAGTATGAACTTGTCAAGATAGCAAAATACTATCCTGGTGCGCGTGTTCTTGTAAGGATAAAAGTACCGAATATTGGTTCAGTTGTTGAACTATCATTAAAATTTGGTGCTGAACCTGCGGATGCTATTTCTCTTTTGATAAAGGCAGTCAAACTTGGACTTAAACCGGTTGGCGTGAGTTTTCATGTTGGTTCTCAATGCACAGAGGTTGCAAATTTTATTGAGGCAATTGAACTATCGTCTATAATCTTCAGAGATGCCTTATTGAAGAAGATCCCTCTTGAAATACTTGATATAGGTGGTGGATTTCCCATTCCCCACTCGGATACTGACGATGATTTATTTCCAATGATGGCAGAGAAGATTTCTTCTGAAATTGATAGATTATTTGATGTAAATATTAAGATAATAGCAGAACCAGGTAGATACCTTGTAGGACCTGCCTGCACACTGATAACAAGAGTTATCGGAAAGTCAATCCGAGATAATAAACACTGGTACTATCTTGATGATGGTGTGTACGGTTGTCTTTCAGGTATTGTTTATGACCACTGTAAGTATCAATTCAAGGTTTTTAAAAAGGGGCAAACACAGATTTCAACCCTTGCAGGACCAACCTGTGATTCTTTTGATGTTATTTCAGTAAGCGAGGAATTGCCTGAACTCGAATTTGGCGATATTGTATATACCAAAAATATAGGTGCATACTCAATTGCCACTGCGACCAATTTTAACAGTATTCCACCTGCCAGGGTTATTTCAATCAACCAGGAGGTTTAGATGAAGCGCACACACAGGATAAGAGAAAACTTGAATGATTTACCTGATTGGATGAGAAAAAAGAAATGTCCACACAAAAGTAAGTATCTTTCAGGATTAAGAGTTCTACCTGAGAAAATAACAGGGAAGCAAACCCTCGAGGAAATTATTGATAATATATTTCTCGCATATAATGCGGCTCGTTTAAGGGAAGGGTGCAGATTATTTACTGAAAAGATGCTTTGTGATGATGTAGTGGTTGGTATGAGTCTTGCAGGTGCTTTAACCCCTGCAGGGCTTGGAGTATCTGCTGTGATACCACTTATAGAGGCAGGTTTTGTTGACTGGATTGTTGCAACAGGCGCAAATCTTTATCATGATCTTCATTTTGCTTTTAATAAGCCATTGTATGTTGGTTCACATCTTGTTGATGATGCTGATTTAAGAAAAAATGATGTTGTTAGAATTTATGATATATTCCTCGGATATACTGATTGCCTTATGGAAACCGATAGGATTTTAAGGTCAATACTTGTCCAGTCAGAATTCCAGAAAGAAATGGGAACATGTGAATTCTATCACCTTCTTGGTAAATATGCGAACGAGTATGAGAAACAGAATGACCTGCCAGGAGTATCTGTGCTTGCAGCAGCATACAGGGCAGGAGTACCTCTTTTTACGAGTTCACCTGGTGATTCTACAATTGGAATGAATGTAGCCGGGTTGGAGATTGAAGGAAATAAACTTAAGTTTAATCCGAGTATTGATGTTAATGAAACTACTGCAATTGTTTTGCACGCTAAAAGAAGTGGCGGAAAATCAGGAGTTTTTCTTGTGGGTGGGGGCAGTCCAAAGAATTTTATGCTTCAAACAGAGCCACAAATTCAAGAGGTTTTACTAATAAAAGAAGTCGGGCATGATTATTTTTTTCAAATAACTGATGCTCGACCTGACACAGGGGGACTTTCGGGTGCAACCCCGCACGAGGCGGTTTCCTGGGGAAAGGTTGATCCAAAGAAATTGCCAGATGCAATTGTGTGTTATCTTGATTCCACTGTAGCATTGCCGATTATTACACACTATGCACTTGCAAAGCATAAGCCAAGAAAACTGAAAAAATTGTATTACAGAAGAGAAGAATTAATGGAAAATCTTGTTCGTGAATACTTTGCCCATAACCCAAAGAGATCCCAGCAGCAAAAGGAAAAATAAGATTATTTTGGAGAATACTGAATTTCAGGTAGTATATCATGAAGGAAAACCAATCCATCATATATTGGTTTTCCATCAATTATTTCAACAACAGGAAGTGCATAGACATGGGGTCTTGAAAAAAGGTCCATGGCTTCTTTAACTGTTGCATCTTTTTCAATAAATGGGTATTTATCATCAAGTATATCTGCTGAAATAACGAGACATGCCATTTCATTACCAAAGATTGCATCTTTTAAATCCTCGAGGTGGATTACCCCTTTATAGACGTTATTTCCATCTACTACTGGATAAACAGAAAATTCAGTATCTCTAAGTCTCTGTGCGATGTCGCAGATTGATGTCAAAAGATTAAATGGTTTAATATCAAAGTGTGTAAAGTCCTCTACGAGTGGGATTCTTTCCTGTCTTATCGTAAGACCAGGGAATAATAGTATCCTTGAAAGAAAGGATCCGAGAATTGTAGTAATAACCGAAAGGATTACAATAGAATTAAAAAGCGCCTCAGGTATAATCCCGAGTTGAAATGAACCAACAGCAATGGCAAGAGTACCTGTTAATTGTGGCACTGTAGAAAAACCAAAACCAGATGCATCCCTTGCTGAAAAACCCGACATTCGTGAAACCGAGTATACTGATAGGGTTCTTATAACTATTAGACATAATATTATGATGGTGGCTAATAAAAGATTCTCTGTATAACGAAAGATAGTAAGATTTACTTGTGAACCAATTATTATAAAAACAATTGGAACAAATATGCCTGATGCCATAAAATCAATATTATTTTGAACTCTTCGGTTGATTTGAGTATTCGCAAGAGAAATACCTGCAAAATATGCGCATGCGATTGCCGGTATATTCAGAAGCGCACCTGCTGAAACAACAATAACCACGAGCATCAAAAGGGTTGTTGTTTCATCTTCTGAAGTTTTCATACCAGTAATCTTCTTCAATACTTTTTCCTGAAATATTGGAAGAACTTTTATCACTATAACAAGGAAAGCAATAGTATAAATGACAAATTTAAGAAGACCGTATAAATTTTCTATAGTAAAAAGTGCAACAATTCCAGTAAATAAGAAAAGACTGACGATATCAGCGATTATTGAACTCATCACGAGATACTGCGAAAATATCTTTTTTTTGAATTCAATTTTCCTCATTAATTCACGAAACATCTGAACTATTACCTCGCTCGCGGGAGAGGAAACAAGAGTTACCATATAAAGAGCGATGTATATCTGATTTCCGAGATAAAAATATTTCGCAATGAACAACCCGAGAATAAATCCGCATATACCAGGAATTAACATGTTAAAGGTGCACAAAAGTCCGAGGGATTCTTTTTTCCCTGAAGGATGACGAATCTTTAATTCAAGGCCTGCAGAAAACATAAGTAAAACGATTCCAAGTTCATAAAAATATGAAAGAGATGATGCATCTTTAATCAGTTTTAATCCAGATGGTCCTGCGAGAATTCCTGCGATGATATATACAACTAATGTGGGTATCCTGAGGAACCCTGCAATTGTTCTTGCAAAACAAATTGTTATGAAGGTAACAAGGAAAAATCCGAGGATTTCTATCATTGTTTAATTATAACTCGTGATGGGTCATGAATCAATCCTGACTAAACCCATACCAGTAATTTTCGTCAAAAGTGTAGAAATTCAAAATAGGTTAAAAGTATCTTTTAACTCTGAACAAATGAAAGGGGGTGAAATAAATGAAGAAAATACTAACCATCGCAGCAGTTATTCTGACAGGAACATGTGTATTGTTTGCTGCGGAGCAGGCTCCTGCAAAAGGTATGAAAGACAAGGGCAAGCAGGGTGAAAATATGAAACGACCCGGTGGTGGGATGGGACTTTACTCTCAGGTTAATCTTACAGAGGAACAAAAGGCAAAAATTCAAGAAATCTTTAAGAATGCTGGCGACCAGATGAAGGCAGTAAGAAATGATACTACCCTCGACGAGGCGCAAAAAAGAACAAAATCCAGAGAAATCATGCAAACAGCGCAGAAACAGGCAGATGAAGTGCTTACCCCAGAACAGAAAACCAAGATTGATCAGTTAAGAGCGCAGAGACAGGAAGAAATGAAAAAGCAGGCAAGAGAAAAAATGAAGGAAAAACCCGAGGGTAAGCCTGCTGCCAATTAAGTTGTAAAAAAACGGGGGAAGAAAATTGGTTTCCCCCGTTTTTATTTTTAGACCATTGTAGATATAAATATTAGTTACATTCTGCGATAAGCGGTCCTGCAAGTTCCTTTAAGAAAAATAATCTACCCGGAAGGGTCGGCATAAAACTACTTGGAACCCAGATATCAGGGCTGTATCTTAGTGTAACCCACAAACTCATACCTTGCCACATCATTCCTCTACCAAGAGATCCATCGCATCCACCAATAATTCTATCTGCCATTAAAAAAATTCCAGGCCCAATTGTGTTTGCGAAGCAGGGAACCAGTGTTGTTCTACTCTTGAAACTTGTTATTGCATTTTGTTCAATCGTTAATGGATGAAGTTTGGCGCCAATTCGATATTGTTGCTTTTTCCATTCTTCTACACCCTTGAATTCTGCTGCAAAATGTGGTTCCCAAAAGGCAATATGGAAAACTCTCCCTATTCCAAATACAAGGACAATCTTTGCATCTTTCTTTTTCAATTCAGAAATTTTTTCAGGATACAATGGAAGTGATTTTTTCGTTGCGAAGTTTCTTTGATTTTCAGGAATTGTTAGGTTTTCGAGTGGTCCATAAAAGGCAGATTCCATTGCATTTTGGAATGCGCCAGGATTGCTTGCTGGTAACGTATTACCCTCTATGTCGCTCCATTCGTCCATATTAAATCCATATACGTGCCTACAGGTAATATTCCATTCTTTAAGAAAATAAACTGTCCATTTATACATTCCCATTGGTCCTACGGGCAGAATTAAAATCAGTTTTCTTTGTTGTTTGTATGTATTTAATATTTCCAATGCGATTTCGTGTCCCATTTTTATATTGAATTCCTCGATAGTTTCGCATGAAACTGGTTTAAAATCATTATTCCACCATTTTTGTCTTTGACTGATAGTTGCCGGAGGATTTGAACAACACCTGTCAATTTTCTTCAAATCCCAGCCCTCGGGAAAAAATCCTTCAAGAAGAGAACCCTTTATAGTAGAAAGAAGATCCATACTACCTCCTTTTTAAGTTTTTGATACTACCAAACTTGGCTAAGTCTTTAGTAGTGTTTTTGTTTATTATTCAATAGTTTCAAAAGTTTTTACAACCCTAAATTTGCAATCTTATTAGAAATCTTCTCTCACTCCCTTTTATAAAAGGGGGACATAAAGAAATATTTTTGCCTACTCTGCTTTACCCGCGCTACCGAGAACATTTTTGCATTTATTGGCATACATGTTTTTTAGTTCTTCTCTGGCTGGTCCAAGATATTTTCTCGGGTCAAATTCAGAAGGATGTTCTGCGAGATATTTTCTTATTACAGCAGTAAGAACAAGTCGGCCATCAGAATCAATATTTATCTTACACACTGCTGATTTTGCAGCGCGGCGTAACTGTTCTTCTGGAACACCTGCAGCATTTTCTATTTTTCCACCATATCTGTTTATCATCTCGACATATTCAGGAAGTACTGAAGATGCTCCGTGAAGTACAATAGGAAACCCTGGGATTCGCCTTTCACATTCTTCGAGAATATCAAATCTTAAAGGAGGTACTGATTCTCCTGGTTTAAGTTTAAATTTATACGCTCCATGTGATGTTCCTATTGAAATTGCTAAACTGTCAACGCCTGTTTTTGAAACAAAATCCTGGACTTCCTCTGGCCTTGTGTAGTGGGAACTTTCTGCAGAAACATTGTCTTCAATGCCAGCAAGTACTCCGAGTTCTCCTTCAACCGTAACATCATACCTGTGGGCGTATTCAACAACTTTTTTTGTGAGGGCTACATTTTCGTCATATGGAAGATGAGAGCCATCTATCATAACAGATGAAAATCCATTTTCGATACAGGAAACGCAGAGATCATAGCTATCTCCGTGGTCCAGATGAAGTGCGATAGGAATTTTTGACCCCATTTCCCTTGCCATTTCAACCGCACCCTGCGCCATATATCTTAACATTGTTTGGTTTGCATATTGCCTTGCACCTTTTGATATCTGAAGTATCACTGGAGATTTAACCTCTACACAAGCCATAATGATTGCTTGTAATTGTTCCATATTGTTGAAATTAAATGCAGGAACAGCATACTCTTCTTTCATTGCTTTCTTAAACATTTCCCTTGTATTAACAAGGCCAAGATCCTTAAAACTCACTGCCATATTCTCCTCCGCTGGTTTATTGGAAAAACTTTCTCCGAAAATTTAAAATCCAGAAATTCCCTATTGTGAAGATAGAAATTTTCCTGGTATTATCTTTTTTGGGATGTGTTATTATAACACAGATTGATTTTTTTCAACAACTGGATATACCTGATATATTTAAGACGGCTCTTATAAACTCTTCACCTTTGATACTTCCAAAACCGCCACTTTTACAGCTTTTCTCGTTGAAATTTTCGATCTTATCAGGAATAATATCCTGACGATAAATTAAGAAGGGGACTTTTTGATTTGTATGTCCCCTAACTGAAACCGGGGTAAAATGATCAGGAATAATTGCAATTGTCGTATTCTGTAAGTCAATATTCTTCAAAATATTTCCTACAATTCTTCTGTCAAAGTCCTCTATGCATCTTATTTTGAGTTCTACATTACCTTCGTGTGATGCTTCATCAGGTGCCTCAACATGAACATATACAAAATCGTGATTGGTTAGAGCACCAATGGCAGCATCTGCCTTTCCTTCATAATTTGTATTGTATAGTCCTGTAGCACCATTTACATTAATGATATCAAACCCGGCATAGATGCCAATTCCCTTTATAAGGTCAACTGCTGATATGATTGCACCAGAAATGCCAAACTTCTTTGTGAGTGTTTCCATCTCTGGCTTTTTACCGGGTGACCATGGCCAGATTAAATTTGCGGGTTGTTTATTCTCGTTGATTCTTTTTATATTAACAGGATGCTGTTTTAAAATCTCTGCTGAAGAGAAAATCATATCCTTGAGTAATTCTGTTGTTTTCCTGGCTGAATCTGAAGTTGGGTATGGAAGTATATCTGATATTTTTCTTCCAACATTGTCATGTGGAGGAAAACAGTACACCTCAGGAGAAAATTTTCTTTTTAATACGAGGATATGTCTATAATCAAGGCCATGGAAGAATATTATAAGATCTGAAGAAAAATTTTCATTGAGTGTTTTGATAAGTTCTGCAGATTCACTGCTTGTAATATGTCCAGCAGAATGACTCATCATTATGTCATCCTCTGTAAATACCGTATTACATCTGAATACAACATCATCTTCATCAATCTTAATACCAAGAGATGCTGCCTCGAGCACGCCTCTTCCTTGATAACATTTTTCTGGCGAATAACCAAGTATAGAAAGGTTTGCGACCTCTGAACCAGCAGGCATACCATCAGGGATTGTCTGCATTAATCCACATCTCCCATTTTTTGCAAGCCAGTCAATATTCGGCTTATATGCAACCTCGAGAGGCGTTTTCCCACCAATAACGTCAACAGGAAAATCAGCAGCACCGTCAGGAACAAGAATTAGATATTTCATAGTATGGATTCAACAAACTTATCATAGTTATTTTCAATAATAACAAAGTTCTCCTTAATATTGTCCAATCTCGCAAGACATTCTGGTACAGGTGGTTCAATACCAAGTATCTGTCTTATTTTTTCAGGAAATTTTGCTGGATTAGCAGTCTCGAAACAACAAATAGGAATTTCGAGATTAGCCAGTAAAGCCGCTGCCACACTTACTGCTCCATGAGGTTCGATTATAATGCCATATTTTTCATAAAACTCTTTTATAGTGGTATCAACGATCTTCTCGTTTATAGAAAACGAAACAAAGTGTTTTCTCATCAGGTTGATATCAGGGGATTTTTTTAATACACCTTTTCTTATGACGCGACCCTGAGCATCTCTTTCGTCAGTTAACCATCCACCATATAGATCGATAAGACGCGCAAGATTACTCGGATGTCCAACATTCATAGCATTTGAGGAACACTTTTTTGATGGAACAACTGGTTTGTAGATGCCTGTTTTAAGAAATTTCGGAAATTCATCGTTTTCATTAACTGCAACAATAAATCTTTCGATTGGTACTCCCATTTCTCTTGCTAAAACCCCTGCCATAAGGTTGCCAAAGTTTCCACAGGGAACAGAAAATCCAATTTTTTCAGAGCCCATTTCACAGTAGGCCTTAAAATAATAAACTGTCTGTGGAAGTAACCTTCCAAAATTGATGGAATTTGCTGATGTCAGATTTTTATGGCGCAGGGCAGGGTCATTAAATGCTCTTTTTACTATTGCCTGGCAATCATCAAATGTTCCTTTTACTGCAATTGCACATATATTGCCCCCGAGTGTTGTCATCTGTTTTCTTTGTCTACCGGTAACCTCCTTTTCAGGAAAAAGTATGACAACATTTATATTGTTTAATCCAAAAAAGGCATCAGCCACAGCCCCTCCAGTATCACCAGAAGTAGCAACCAGAATCAAAAGATTTTTATTTTCTATTGATGCAACGTAGTTCATCAATCTTGCCATTAACCTTGCAGCAAAATCCTTGAAGGATGCGGTTGGTCCTTTATCGAGATAAAGAAGAAAAAGATTTTTATCTATCTTTTCTATTGGTACAGGAAAGTTATATGCCTGTTTGCACAAATCATAAAGGATAGAAGTTGGAATATCTTCCTCAGGGATGTATATCCTTATAATCCTGAAGGCAACCTCATAGTATGGTATCCCAACAAATTTGCTTATCTCTTCAGAATCTAAATGAGGAATTCTGGTGGGTACATACAACCCATAATCAGGTGCCTGCCCTTTTAGTAGTGCCTCCTTAAAGGAAACCTCAGGTGCTTGTCTATTTGTACTTCTGAATAAAATTTTTTCCATTTATTAAAGTTTGACTGTTTTGAATGTTGGCAGATATTTCTTGTTCTTCTCAAACAGTTCGCTTACCATTTTCCTGATTTCTGCCAGTGAAAGTACAGCCGCACTTAATGGATCGTATGCAACAGCGTGAAAAACCATTTCTGGGTCTCCTGTAAGGCATCCCTGTACAGCCATTTCTTCACTTGCAATACTAACATTGTTTAATGCAGCGCACTGTGGAGGTAATTTTCCTACGTGGATTGAGTTAAACCCTCTTCTTGTTGCAAGCACAGGAACCTCAACACATGAGTTTGCTGGAAGATTTTCAATCAATCCTGTATTTGGCACGTTTCCATTAAAGAGATACGGCTCCCCACCGAGATACGCATTTATTATATGTGCAGCATATTCCTGGCCTCTCTCGAGAGAAATTGGTTCCTTACTTGCAAGCCATTCCTTTACCTGCTTTTTCCAGGTTTTTTCAGTTTTAAGATAGTACTTCAGTATAAAGGCATATTCCCCTGGGTTCCAGTTTGTTCCATATTTGCAATATTTCTCTAATAAATCAGGTCTTTTTCTAAACCACCAGTTATATTCTGAATTATGACCGCTTGATTCTGTTACATAGTATCCGAGATTCAGAAACATTTCATTCCTGACAATTTCTTTGTTATAAATCTCCTTTTTTTGGACGGCTTTTCTTATTGCAGGATACAGATCCTTTCCATTTTTCTTAAATTCTATAAACCATGCCTGATGATTTATTCCAGCACATAGGTAGTCAACTTCCTCATATTTTACCCCTGCCCATTCAGCAAGCATCATTGCTGTCCCCTGAACACTGTGGCAAAGCCCTGTTACCTTTACTGATGTTTGAGATTGCATTGCTTTACAATTCATGGACATTGGGTTTGTATAGTTAAGCAGTATCGCATCAGGGCATAGATCTTCCATATCTCTACAAATATCGAGCATAACAGGAATTGTCCTCAATGCTCTGAATATTCCTGCAACGCCTCTTGTATCACCTACATTTATGTCAACTCCATACTTCTTTGGAATTTCAATGTCATATCTCCAGACATTGGTTCCGCCGACTAATATAGTACACAGAACTGCATCAGCATTCTTCAATGCCTGTTTTCTATCAAGTGTTGCTTCAACTGTAGCAGGGTACTTGCCAAGTTCAATGATTCTTTCAACTGCTGTTTTTGAAAAAGAAAGTCGTTCAGGGTCAATATCCATCAAAGAAATCTGAGCATCGCGCATCAGTGGAAAGGTTAAAAGATCTCTTACCAGACCTCGCGTAAAACCAAGACTTCCTGCTCCTATGAAACAGATTTTTGGTCTTGCCATATATCCCTCCTTGTGTTAATTATTCGAAAATTTATTTTAGAACCTTTTTTGCTTGTTTCATTAAATCATTCCAGTATATTCCGAGACCTATTACATCAGCACCCACATTCAATAAATTATAACCCATTTTTTTATATTCTTTAATTAACGATGGGTTGGCTGTGGTAGAACAGAACTTATTATATTTCTTACAGACCTCTCCAATTTTTGCTCTTGTTCTGGTAATCTGTGGGTTTTCAAAATTTCCAGGGTCTCCGATTCCCTGCGAAAAATCTCCTGGTCCAAAGAAAATGATATCAATCCCTTTTAACTGTGCAATATTCTCGAGATCTGGTAGAATTTCAGGGTCCTCAACCTGTACCATCACGAATCTCTCCTGGTTTGCCTGTTTTATATAATCCTTTATTTCAATCTGGCAATATTTTGCATCAGCATTTCCACCATCTATTGGTCTTCTTCCAACAGGATAAAACTTTGTAAAGTAAACAACCCTTTTGGCCTCTTCGAAACTCATCAGGTGCGGATAAATAATTCCTGTTGCATCTGCCTCAAATGGCCTTATAATATCAGAATAAGAACCTTTAGCCACGCGTACTATTGTATCCATATCGTATATCTTTGCGGTTCTTATCATATTACAGATATCATTCCAGTCGCATGGAATATGCTCCATATCAAGCCAGACACAATCAAACCCTGCAAGCCCTGCAAGTTCAACTGAAACAGGGTCTGTAAGATTAATCTTTGTACTCAATGCTATTTCTCCATTTCTTAATTTTCGCAGAACACGGCTTTTTCTCATTTCAATCACCATATGTCCCCCTATTTTCATTATGGAATTCAATTGGATTATCGTGTAATATTACTTTTTCGACAGCAATTGTTTTTATATCAAAGAAAGAATCTCTCACAATCTTTCAAGTTGCTTAAACTGGTTTTTGTTCATATGATTTTACGAATATGTTCTGGTTTATCTTAATACTGCAAATGTTTTATGTCAACCACTTATAACGAATTATATAAAAAAAGGAAGGACCAGGATTCCTGAAAAATCAAAACATGGATTTTTACAGAATATATTATTTATCCTCAAATCCTGTTTTTAATGCTTCTTTTGCCTTATCAAGGCAGGATGCAGGTACATATATTAAGACGGGTATACTCGGCAGGCAACTTACTATCTTGAAATATCCAGTTACACCAGAATATTTCTTTATAACCGGGATATTAAGAGACCTGCATAATGATTCGATGATGATACTTTCACTCTCTGTTATCTCAACGAGAAGTTTCCATTCCTCCTGAGGTTTTTCCTCTTGATACTGTTTATCTCTTTTATCCATAATATCCAATAGTTCGTGATTAACTATATTTTACCATTGATGTTTAATTAAAACCTTAGAAAGATATATGGCAAATTACTTATTTTTTTCTTGATGGGGGCAGTATACATTTCTAATTTCACAATATTTAAATCTCCTTCAATGTGTATCCCTGCGAGTATATAGCATTGTTCATTACTACCAACAAAACGGTTATCATAATTTTTCAAAAGGTTATAAATGTATTAAACTAAAAGAAAACACACATGGAGGAATATGATTATAGACAAACTGGAAAATTTCAAAATCTATAGAGGAATCAATAAAAAATTTTTATCTGCATTCGACTTCATAATGAATTGCAAAAAAATTCAGATAAATGATGGAAAATACGAAATCGAAGGTAATAAGGTGTTTGCTCTTGTTCAGATGTATTATACCCAGCCCTCTGATAAACTGGTCTGGGAGGCACATAGAAAATATATTGATTTTCAATATGTCCTTAAAGGTACAGAAAATATTGGCTATTCCCATATCAGCAATATGCAACCAATTTCTGGCTATATTGATGCAGATGATTACATGCTTTTTAGTGGTGAGGGTTCATACTTGAAACTCAAAGAGGATTTTTTTGCGATTTTTTTTCCTGATGACTGTCATAAAGTGAGAATTATCGAAGATGGTATTTCAAAAGTAAAGAAGATTGTTGTAAAGATTTCAGTTGATACATTATTAAATTTTCTTCCTTATGGAAGAAAAAAGTCAAGCAGGCGAAGTTCTAACTCAAGGAGGAATAAATGAAGATAGGGTTAACTCTCTACACATTAAGGCAGTTTGTTCAAAAACCAGCAGATATGATGGAAACCTTTAACAGGGTAAAAAAGATTGGATATAATAATGTTCAATTATCAGCTCTCGGTCGTGTTGATACCCATTACCTTAAAAAAATGCTCGACAAGGCAGGTCTTCTTGTTTGTGCTACGCATGTTTCATACGAAAGATTAAAAAATGAGTTTGATAAGATTATTGAGGAGCACGAAATTTTGAGGTGTCCACACATTGTGATTGCTTCAATGCCTCAGGATATGCGCAATGAACAGGGATATAAAAAATTTGCAGAGGAGTGCTCTGAAATAGGTAGAAGAATACTTTCTGAAGGCATGGATTTGAGTTATCATAACCATGCTTTTGAACTTATAAAATATTCTGGAAGAACAGGTCTTGATATTATATATGACGAAAGCGATAAGAACTGTTTATTTGCTGAAATTGATACATACTGGATACAGTATGGCGGTGGGGATCCTGCTTTATGGATAGAAAAGATGAAAGACAGGATAAAAATTGTTCACCTAAAGGATATGGGAATTATTGATAATACACCCACAATGTTTGAGGTTGGAGAGGGAAATCTTAACTGGCAGGAAATCATTGATAAATGTAAACACTCTGGTGTTGAATGGCTGGTTGTTGAGCAGGATACCTGCAACAGAGATCCTTTTGATAGTGTCGAGATAAGTTTTAAGAATCTTCGTTCAATGGGACTTGATGCATAAGAAAGCTAATGACCATAAGAGAAAGGATACTTTCAATTTTTCAGGGACAAAAACCCGATTGTGTTCCATTTATTCTTGATCTTTCCCACTGGTATTATCACCATTTTAATCTTCCATGGGATTTAACTATGCCGTATGATGAACCAGATACTGGTTTATTGGATATTCATAGAAGATTTAATGCAGGGTTTTATGTTCCAATTCTCGGTATTGGCTGGACCGCAAAATATCAGTCAAATGTTGAATACCTTGTTTATAAAGAAGATTTTAAAGGTACCCCGTCTATTGTATGGGAATATAAGACGCGTTTCGGGAGTATTAAAAGGCGAAGGATATGGGAGCAAAAGTCATATTCCTGGCCTATTTATCAGTGGGGGATTAAGACAAAAGATGACCTAAGAATTTTACAGTATGCATTAACCTCGCGAGTTTTCTATCCTTGTTTTGAAAGTTATAATCACTGGAGGAATGCTGTTGGAGATATTGGAGTTGTTTATATGCCCTTTGGATATAGTGCAATGGGGCAACTTCTTAATGCATGGATGGGCGTTGAAAAAACAATCTATGCAAGCTTTGATATTGAGGATGCAGTTAAAGAATTTGTGGAGAGCGTTAATGAAAACAATCTAAAAGCAGTAGATTTACTATGCGAATCACCCGCTGAAATAATCATGATGGGCGATAATTTTTCTTCTGATATCCAGCCACCCTCGTTTTTTAATAAATGGTCAAGGCAGTTTTATGTTGAGGCGATAAAAAGATTCCATGTCGCAGGCAAAAAGATTGCTGTTCATATAGATGGGAAACTGAAAAATAGTATTAGAATGATATCAGAAACAGGCGCTGATTGCGGAGATGCAATCACTCCTACCCCGGCTGGAGATCTTACACCAGAAGAGTGTAGACTTGAAGCAGGGGATAATTTTATCCTTTCTGGGGGAATTGCACCAGGCCTATGGTATAAATCTATTGACATCAATCAATTTGAAATGGCCGTTATGAACTGGCTTGAAACAAAAAGTAAAAATTTCAGGATTATGGCTGCTGCAGGAGATCAGGTTCCACCAGGGGCTGATGAAGAAAGGATAAAACAAATGAAGAATATCGTTGACGATTACGGAAAATTTTAAGGGGAGGGGAAATGCTGACAAGAGAAAATTTTAAGGGTATATGGGCGGGATTACCTGTTGCGTGGAATGATGACGAAACATTTGATGAAAAAACATATCGCCAGGACATAGAAAGTTGTTGTATGGCGAAAATTCCTGGAATTTATACAGGAGGCACAACAGGTGAATTCTACGCACAAGAATTTGAGGAATTCTGTAAAATTACAGATGCAACAATAGCAGAATGTAAAAATGCAGGTATTCCTGTAATGATTGGTTGTACCTCAACCTACACGGGTGGAGCAATAAAAAAGGCATTATATGCAGTAGAAAAGGGTGCAGATGCAATTCAAATTGCCCTTCCTTTCTGGCTAAGTGTTCCTGATGACTGTGTGGTTTCATTTTTTTATGATGTTTCTAAAACAGTGGGGAAAATACCAATTTCTGTTTATTGCGCAGGTGAAAGAATGAAGAAAAATTTGTCCGTTGAACTTTTGAATGATATTAACAGAAATGTACCATCAGTTTTTCACATTAAGGGCATCAATGTTCCTGAAAACCAAAAGGAAAAGGCATGTCTTGACCTCAGTAAGAACTTTAATGTTTTTATTGGTGAACATTTACTCTCAAAACTCGGTAGATGTGGTGCAGTTGGTTCCTGTAGTTCGCTTGTTTATCTGAATCCGTCAATCCTTTTACATATGCAGAAACTTCTTTTTGAAAAGAATTGGTCAGAACTTGATTCATGGTGTGAAAAGGTAAGAATGATTATTTTTGAAGGATTAAATCCATTGTTCGATAAGAAATGCGAGGATAGTGCTATTGACCGTCTTATTGGTAGAACTGCCTATTTCCTGAAGACATCCCTTCGATGTCGAAGACCCTACCCATTTTGCTCCAGGGATGACCTCTATAATTTTAGAAAATGGATGAAAAATAAGTTTCCTGAATTTTTAAATCTTGAATGGGAAAATGAAAACAAAACAGATTAAGGCAATTGATGTACACGCACATTTTGGGGATTACCTTGCAGAAGATAAAATTTACACTGATATTATGTCCGGGGCCATTGATGTTGTTGGAAAAAGAGCGAAACAGGCAAATACAAAGGTAACCATTGTTTCTCCTTTAGAAGCATTTTTCCCTGAACCAGGAAACCCTGTTTCCGCAAATATAGAGGCAGTATCTTTAATTAAGAGAAAAAAGGGGTTTTTACTCTGGATTGTTGTTGACCCGATGCGTCCTGAAACATTCGTGCAGGCAGAGGTTTTTTCAAAAGAAAAATTTTTTGCTGGAATCAAGATACATCCGTTATTGCATGGATATCCGATAAAAGAGTATGGAGGCAGGATTTTTGAATTTGCGGCAAAAAATCGATTTATTGTTCAATCTCACAGTGGGCAGGATAACTGTATGCCCGAAGATTTTGTTGACTTTGCGGATGGTTTTCCTGAAGTAAAAATTATAATCTCGCATCTTGGTTGTTCAGACACAGAAAGATTAACCCTTCAGATGGATGCAATCCTGAAAAGCAAAAAAAATAATCTTTTTACGGATACATCAAGTTTTCGTTCTATTTTCCCCGGACTTATAGAAATGGCTGTAAAAAATATAGGCGCCCACAAGATATTATATGGCACTGATACACCTTTATATTTTTCGCCATCACAGAGAGCAAGAATTGACAATGCTGATATTTCTGATGCCGAGAAACTTTTGATATTAAGAAAAAATGCCCTCAATATTTTCGGACATAAACTCTGCAAGATATGTCATAAAAATAATTAGCCGGTGTCTAAAAACTCCCTATGAATATTAAAATAGAGCAGGTAGATAAAAGAATATGGGATGAAATCAAGCATGTTATCCCTGAAAATATTTTTGATTTTCATATTCACTCGTTTCTGGATAACAGTTTTTACGGAGATGTCCCGGATTCATTAAGGGTTTATCTACCCTGTGATATTGATACAGTTCTTTATAATATGCAACTAATATTTCCAGAAAGAAAATGCACTGGCATCATAACCGGGTGGCCCTGTACTACATCTGATTTAATCAAACAAAATAATTATGCTGCTGACTCTGCTAAAAAGAATAATCTCTTTTTTCTTGCCCTGGTAAACCCTCTGATGGATAATTTATATCTTGAGGATATTGTTAAAAAAAAAGAATGCGTAGGCCTTAAGCCATATAAATGTTTTGCAAAAAATCCTGAGGATGCAAGAATTACTGATTATTTAACTATGAAACAAGTAGAAATAGCAAACAAGTATGGACTTGTTATTACCCTTCATCTTTCAAGAAGACCGGGAATTTCTGATTCCTTAAATCTGGAGGATTTATACTATCTAAGTGAAAAATACCCTGATGTTGTCTGGAATTTAGCGCACTGCGGAAGGTCATTTATCCCTGAATATATTGAGGACGCAGTTGGTTCTCTCAAACAATTGATGAAACGAAATATCTACCTTGATACTGCTGCTGTAACCGATAGCGAAGTTTTCACAATTGTATTTTCTGAGTTTGGTTCAGAAAAAATTCTATACGGAAGCGATATACCCGTTGCATTTTTACGAGGTAGGTGCGTTGGTTTTGGGTATGACTGGGCTTTTATTGCTGAAGAAACTCATTCGATTACAGCAAGTTTTCCGGTTGCTCCTGCGCTTTTGGTTTACGAACAGATAAAGGCAATGTGTAGGGCATTCAAGAAAACAGGATTTATAATGTCTGATATTGAAAGAATTTTCTTCAGAAATTCAGAACAGATTGTTCGTAAAATCATCAAGAAGAAAGACAAAAAAATAAAGGAAGCAGATAGACAATCAAAGCGAAACAGGAAATAAAAACACCAGAATGTTTCTGATAGTATCAGAAATCGTAAAGAAAGGAGAATATGCTTAGAATAAAAACCGGGCCTGCTCTCTGGATGAAAGCAAAAAAAATTATTCCTGGCGGTGGAGGGTTAAGGTCAAAGTATGCTGAACTTTTCCTTCCAGATGGTTGGCCATCATATTATATAAAGGCAAAGGGAATAAAGGTGTGGGATCTTGATGGAAATATTTTTAAGGATTTTTCAATATTTGGTATTGGTTCGTGTGTTCTCGGATATGCGGATTCTGATGTAAATAAAAAGGTAATAAGCGCAATAAAACAGGGTTCAATGAGTACTCTAAACTGTCCTGAAGAGGTAGAGCTTGCACAGATACTTTTGAAGATGCATCCCTGGGCACATATGGTAAGATTTGCACGTTGTGGTGGAGAAGCAATGGCAATTGCTGTGAGAATTGCAAGAGCATATACAGGAAAAGATACGATTGCTTTTTGCGGTTATCATGGCTGGCATGATTGGTATATTTCAGCTAATATTGGAGATAATTCAAACCTTGATGGACATCTTCTTCCGGGTCTTGACCCCGCAGGCGTTCCGAGATGCCTCAGGGGCACATCAGTTCCTTTTAACTATAACAAAATAGATGAACTTCTCAAGATTACCAGGGAAAACAAACTTGCGGCAATTGTTATGGAGCCAGTAAGAAGTACATGGCCTGAGAATGATTTTCTTCATAAAGTAAGGGAGATTGCAGAGAAAAACAATGCAGTATTGATTTTTGATGAGATTACCAGTGGTTTTAGAATGACCGTTGGTGGTGTTCATACAATCTTAAAGGTTCAGCCGGATATTGTTGTATATGCAAAGACAATCAGTAATGGATTTCCGATGGCTGCGATTGTTGGAAAGGGCAAGATAATGGATATGGCAACATCAAAAAGTTTCATCAGCAGTACTTACTGGACCGAAAGAATCGGGCCTGTGGCTGCTATGGCGACAATCAAAAAAATGAAAGAGAAGAATGTTCCACAACACCTTATTCATATCGGAAATAAGATTACAGAACTCTGGCTAAAATCAGCAAAGGATAATGGAATTAAAATTAAAATATCAGGTATACCGCCACTTACAACATTTTCTTTTGATTATGGTAGTAACTCGCAGGCAATCCAGACATTTTTTACAAGAGAAATGTTAAAGGCAGGTTACCTTGCATATAAATCAGTTTATGTTTCCTATGCCCATAAGGAAAAGGATGTAAACAGATATATTTCAGAACTCGACCGTGTGTTTGGCAGAATAGGTTGCCTTATTAAAAAGGGAAATATTCAGCGGATATTAAAGGGAAATGTTGCGCGGGAAGGATTTAAGAGATTGGCTTAAGGACAAAAGTTTATCGAGATTAAGGAGGATATACCTTGGAAAAAATACTGAAAATTGCTTTTATTGGAACAAACGAAGGAAATGGTCACATTTATTCCTGGAGCGCAATAATAAACGGTTCATATGATTCTGAATTAATTAAAAAATGTGGATACCCTGTAATTGTTGATTATCTTTATAAGAACAAAAATAACCTCGGGATTAAAAATACAAGGGTAACCCATGTCTGGACCCAGGACAGAAGTATATCCGAACAGGTTTCAAAAACAACATTTATTGATAATGTGATTGATTCTCCAGAACAGGCGATTGGTTATGTTGATGGGGTTGTGATAACAACAGATATTGGTTCAACGCATGTTAATCTTGCAAAACCATTTATTGATGCAAATATCCCTGTTTTTATTGATAAACCTCTTGCGGATAGTATTGATGACCTCAAAACATTTTATAACTGGTACAAAGAAGGCAAACTTATTATGTCGTGTTCGAGTTTAAGGTA
>ERZ795052.1306-NODE-1306-length-34400-cov-8.008618_pt1 | contig 34400 bp, 30 predicted proteins | sample MGYA00375136_ERZ795052 | MGnify/ENA primary metagenome ERZ795052 (study PRJEB30181, sample SAMN05720156) | activated sludge metagenome | isolation source: Anaerobic digester | place: Japan | collected 2015-05-26 ... | reverse complement strand
ATGTGATTTCCTCGTCTCTTTCGATGTCCCGCATGGCGACCAGCAAGACATCCCTCACGATGCCCGCATTGGGATCGCATGAATGGTTGGTATACACACCGGGTTCCCGGACGATGAGATACTCACCGAGACCGATGTTGAAAAGGTGATCTTGAACCTCGCGCGGGATGCCGGCCAGCGATTCGATTTTAACATACGGGCCGTTGAACTCTAAGATGACTTCATTTTTTCGGATGTCCCCTGCGGCATAGACTCCCCGTCCCTTGTCCGAGCTTTCCTTTACATAGACTGACTCCTTCATTTGGTATTCCTCCGATAAATGCCCAACGAAAAACTCAGCCGGAGCGGGCCACGAGTCCGCTGGAGCAACAGGTTGTCTTGTGTCTAATTCTTTTCTAAAAAGTACTTTGGGGTTGTCTTTCCCCAAGTAATCCAATGTCACAGGCACGCCATCAATCATTCCATCACCAGGTTCGATTGTGAACCCCATTTTTTGATGAAATGCAATCGATAGCTTATTTATTGGCGAAGTGCAGGACTTAACAATCGTTCTGTTCTTTGTTTTGCACACCTTATAAAATTCTTCGACAAGCAGACGTCCGATACCTGCCTTTCTGAATTTGGGATGAACTCCGGCAAAATGAACATATCCCACCTTTTCTTCTGATTGCGACAGAAAGCCTACCAAGAAACCCACCAACTGATTATTTATCTCCGCAATAAATGTCGTGCTGGTAAAATGTATGAAGAAAATTTTTAAAACAGAAGAGGATAGATCACGGCCGCCCCACCATTCAGGCATAACCGAAATGACTTTTCCATGATCAGAAGGCCGTGCATTTCTGATCCTGACTTCATTTAAATTATTCAAACAATGTCCTTTTTTCATCGCCGGCAAGAAGATAACAATTAATCTACCTGGCTTCTTCGATATTCCGAGGGATTATTACTCTTTGCCGAAAAGAATGCAAACAGGAAATTGCTTAAATATCGATCAACATGAGATTATGACGCTTGGTATTTTATGGCAATATGCCGCTTGAGCCCCGGTCGGCATATTATTAAAAATTTGTCAGATGAAAAAACGGACATTCATGAATGCCAATTGAGAGAGCGCATCCGGATACCGCCTTCTTTCACCAGCCCGGTGCAGTTCACATGGATGTATCGCCTGAAACCCGGCACAGATCTCAGAGTGATCTCGCCGCTGCAAGAAACAGCAGGATGAAGATCGACTATTTCGGTTTCCAGCGCTTGGGTGCTACTGTGCCTTGCTCTTATCTGGATGGTTTCGAATCAGAGTCCCCGCCTGGAAAGCCATGGTTTGGCCAATTCGAAGTTCCTGCGGGCAATGCCGGTGCGGGCGAAACCGCCATCATCAGGTTTGGCTGCCGAGTAGGCGCCGAGTCCGAGCATGAGACAGAAGCTTGCATAGGCGGTTTCAATTTCAGTGCTGAACCCCATGGCGTCCTGCATGTGATTGATGGATGCTTTGATCGTTCCTGTCCATGCGGGGGCCATCAGGCAATTGTCGGCCACGCGTTCGGCATAGGCGAGGGCTTCTTTCTCCACCTGGTCCGCCGGATAGATCCGATTGACGAACCCGTAAGCAAGGGCCTCGGCCGCCGTAATGAACCGATGCTCCAGGAGGATTTCTTTGGCCTTGCGCGGACCCATGTCCCAAGGGATGGAAAAGTATTCGACCATGCCGGGAAGGAACAGGGCATCCTCGGCGGCAAAAATGACATCCATCGCCGCGGCCAGCATCCATCCGGCATAAATACAATAACCATGCACCATGGCCACGGTCGGTTTTGGACAGTTGCGCCAGTCCAAAGTTTTTTTCACAAACCATTCGTGCATATCCGCCACTTTCTTCGGCAGATCTGCATCATTGGGCACCGTCAGGCCGTGTTCCCGGCAATACTTGATTTCTTCCTCCGTTCCCAGATCGTGGCCTGCGGAAAAGGACCGCCCCGCTCCGGACAGGACAATTGCTCCGCAATTCTTGTCGGAGGCGGCTGCCGTGAAGGCCTGGTCGACTTCGGCAAGCATTTGATAGCTCTGGGCGTTGAGATATTCGGGCCGGTTAAAGATGATCTGCGTTACCTTGCCGGGCTTATACTGCACCTGTTTGTATTCCATGAGACTCCCCCTTTTGGATTTTCAGGTTCTTCACCCCTGTGATTTGACCCTTGCCGCCTGGACCCGCGCATCTCCTCCAGCAGCCCCTGTTTGCCGACGATGCCCTTCCTGTCCGAGATGTTGATCAGATCATCGGACTGGACGGCTTCGGACAGGAGCAGTTCCTTGAATTCGATCGGCTGTTTCTCGTCAAGTTTCTCCGCCATGATTGTTTTACCTTCCGTATGGGAATGTTAGGGACGTCCCAACGAAACGGAGGCCGGGCGTCTGGAGAAGCGCCCCGATCAACCGGACTTTCCGGCTGTCCGGTATTTTCACACCACGGGCTCCATATCAAATGTCCGGTGGTCGCCGGTGTCGGATAAGATCCGTGACTTTATCCGGCAACTGAATGTTTTTCATGTTGCCTAGAAAACCCAGTCTATTTTGGGGAATGTTCAATCCAACCGGATCCGCCGGTAGTGAGTCGCCTCTCTGTCGTACAGGGCACAATCGTTGTTCGCCACCGCCCCGACGACGACAATGTAGCGTTCCGAATCTTTCATCAAGATCGTCGTATCCCGGGGAATCTCCTCCCGAGTCACTCTTTCATTCCTCCAGCGGAACAGGACCGGGGTGTGGGAGTGGCCGCAAAAGATGATGCGATGCGCCGTCTGACGAAAAATATTACCGGCCTTAACCGTTGTGCCGTCATCAACGGGTTCATAGAACGACCGGAGGGAGTCATAGGGCAGGGAGTGCGCAAAACAGAGACCATCCATGACTATCGTCGTTTGCAACGACTTGAGATACGCCAGCAGTTCAACTTCCGCCTGATCCTGCCCCGGACGACGCTCATGGAGAAGCGTCTCTACCTGGAAATCATTATTCCCCTTGACCGTCACCATCCGATGCCGTTTAAGGACCTGCATGGTGGTTACCCAGGAGGATTCCTGCAACGTGTCGCAGAAATCACCTAGATGGATCAGTCGTTCTGCGCCGGAAACCAGGAGAGTATGGGCGGCCAACTCCGTTCGCTCAAAGTCGCCGTGGCTGTCGGCGATCAGGCCGATTCGTCTGACCTCCCCCAACGATTTCTCCCGCTGTTGTAGAAAAACATTCTTCATTTTCTTCCGGTTTTCAGGAGCTGCCACATTCTCTTAACCCGTTATCCGTTCCATTATTTAAAAGAACGCCTTAACCATAACATGAGTGCCGAAAAAACATCATCAATGATTACGGGTTAATGTCAAGTATTTTTACTGAGGAAATTGCCGGTGTTTCTGGCAGGAAGAACGTAAGCGGATGACCCAAAAAAAATACCGGGTCTGCAGGGAAACCGACCACGGCCGGACGGCGGCTTCCCGATCCTGTGTCCCGGCGGCAGACACCGGGCCGGGCGTCGGCGCGCCAAGCATAACCCATGCGATGAGCGGCAGAACGCGGGAACGAATCGGGTCGGATGTTTTCATGACAAATCGGGGTGACGGTTGCCGGGTTGCTGTTCCTGGCGCAAAAGGCGCCGGGCAAATCGGGAAAGACGGCGGGCAAAAGGGAGGGAAGAGCCGATTTTTTCCAAGGACGCCCGGGCGGCGTCCTCTCCGACTTTGATCAGGTGTTGCGACCGGCTGAAATCCGACCAGTGAAGGTCACCCACGGCGGGGCGGATGACGACGTCCGCGTTTTGAAGTTCGGCGGTTTCCAGCGCGTTGGCGGTGATCTCTCCGGCCCGGTACAAAACATCCTTTGCCGTTTCGATGTCCGTGTCTTTCGGCAGATCGCGGTCCACCGTTACGGCGATGACGACATCCGCACCGGCCGCCCGCGCCGCGTGGACGGGGACCAGGCTGGTCACTCCCCCATCCGCCAGCAGCCACTCGCCCAGGCGGGTGGGTTCGACCGCTCCGGGAACGGAACTGCTGGCCAGCACCGCCTGACGCAGGGAGCCTTCGTGCAGGACGACCTGCCTGCCGGTAATCAAATCCGTGGATACGGCATAAAAGGGGATGCGTGTGTCGCGGATGTCCACTTCCGGCAGCAGGTAGTGGATGAGGGACTGAAAGTCCTCGGCGGGCAGGATGGAGGGACGGAACAGGGCCTTGAGCAGGTAGTACTGATTCCGGGCAAAGATTTGCGCTCTCTCGAAAAAATTTTTCGGTCCCGTGGAAAACGACAGGCCCATCGATCGGATGGCGGATTCCTCGAATTCCGAACTCTGCAGGTAGGATTCCACTTTCGCCGCGATCTCGCGGGGGGTCATGCCCGCCGCGTAAGCGCCTCCGATGAGCGCGCCCGCGCTGGTTCCCGCGATCAGGTCGATTTTGATGCCCTCTTTTTCCAGAACCTGCATCACACCGATGTGAGCCAGGCCGCGGACACCGCCGCCGCCCAGGGCAAGTCCAACTTTTTTTCCGGTCCATCTCATTGCAGGCTGCTTTCGTATCTCCCGTCGGATGGTTATCCGTGAACATTCTGCCGCCGTCGTTTTTCCGTGTCAACGGAATTTTCCGCCGCCGGGATCAGGCCATCAGTTTGATGAGAACGGTTGCCAGACCCAGGTAGCACAGGAATCCGAAAGCGTCGGTAAAGGCCGTCAGCAGGATGTTCGATCCCAGCGCCGGATCGAGCTTCATGCGCTTGAGGGCCAGCGGAATCAGAACCCCCACCATCGTGCCGGCAAACACGCTGATGATCATGGCCAGGCCGATCACCAGGCCGAGGATGGGAATGCCCTTCCAGAAGTAGGCGATCATCGCAATCACCAGCCCTACGGCGACGCCGTTGGTCACTCCGACGGCGATCTGCCGGGCCAACACGCGCTTGGCGTTTTCAAACGTAACTTCTCCCAGGGCAATGCCGCGGATGATCAACGCCAGCGTCTGGCCTCCGGCGTTGCCGCCCAGGCCGGCGATAATCGGCATGAAAAAGACCAGGGCGACCATGAGCTTGATGGTGTCTTCAAAAAATCCGATCACCAGAACCGATGTCAGCGCCGTCATGAGATTCAGGTAGAGCCAGGGCAGGCGCTTCTTGACGGAATCGACGGTCTTGTTGAAAATGGTATCGTTGTGGCCCAGACCGGCGATGCGGTATATGTCCTCCGAGGTCTCCTCCTGAATGGCATCCACGACGTCGTCGATGGTGATGCGGCCCAGCAGGCGGTTGTCGGCGTCCACCACGCCCACGGAGACCAGATCGTATTTCTTGAACAGGCGCGCCACCTCCTCCTGGTCCATGTCCGCCCTGACGCTGGGAATGTCTTCGTCGATGACGTCCACGATCGGCGTAAAGCGCTTCATGGTGATCAGGTTTTGCAGGGGAACCGTTCCGACCAGTTTGTTTTCATGATCCACAACAAAAATATTGTGGATGTTTTCCATGTCGTCCTTGGCGTCCACGACCGCCTGAAAGGCGTCATTGATGGTGGCCTGTCTGCCGACCGAGACCAGCTCCGACTGCATGATGCCGCCGGCCGTGTCTTCCGCGTACCGGAGCAGTTCTTGGACTTCCTGGGATTCCTCCGGCTCGATGGCGTCGAGAACGGCCTTGGCCTGATCGTCCGACAGTTCGGCGATGATGTCCGCCTTGTCGTCCGACTCCATTTCTTCGATGATATCGGTGAGCTGTTCGTTGGACAGGTCTTCGATGAGCTGCTCTCTGGAGCTGTCCGACAACTCCAGGATCACGTCCGAAGCCTTGTCGACGTTCAGCAGCGTGAACAGATGCAGGCGGTCTTCTTCTTCGAGTTCGTCGATCAGATCGGCGATGTCGGCCGGATGCATGTCGGAAAAGAGATCGATGATGTCGAACTCGCGGTTGCGGCTGATCAGGTCCTTGAGGGTTGCCAGCGATGTCGGTTTCTTTTTTTTATCCTCTTGCATGGGTCGGCCTGGCGTATCTTGGGTTGAAGAGTTTCCGATGTTGAAGCGGTTCAGCAGGAAGGGCATCCTGATGTCCGTCCGGCGAGGCAGGAAGCTTTTTGAAAAGCGGCAGGCGCGATCGAAAGCTTCTTCCCGGCGACGGGAATATAGGAAAGTTCCCTCAGCATGTCAATGTTTTTCTTTGAAAATACGGATTCAAAGCCGCCGGAAAGGGTCCGGGGGTTACGGCAGATAAACCGGCGGCCGAATGTCCGCCGGCCGCTCGCCTTCATACAGGACTTTTTCCAGAAAAAGTCCTGAGGGCGGGGCCGTGTGTCGGGCGGGAACGTCGGAAAAGTTTTTCAGCATCCCGGCCAGGTCGCCGGCCGTTGCCCGGCCGCGTCCAACCTCAACGATCATGCCGACGATGCGCCGCGCCATTTTCCACAGAAAATGAGAGGCGACCAGGCGCACCGCGATGATTTGTTCGAATTCCTCAAGCCGTGCGGATTCCATCTGCACGGTGGTGGAAGCGCCCTTCTCCATTCTTTTGTCGGCGAAGGAGGAAAAATCGTGAAAGCCCTCAAAAACCTGAAGCGCCTGCCGCATTTTGCCGATGTGGAGGCTGTCCTTAACCCACCAGACGTATTTTTTGGCGAAAGCGGTGCGCCTCGTCGCGATCAGATACAGGTAACTGCGGCCCACGGCCGAATGGCGGGCGTGAAACCGCGGGTGAGCGCTCTGTGCGCTCAGAATATTGATGCCTGCCGGCAGCAGATCGTTCAGTCCCATCCGCAGGGCGTCTCCGTTCACCAGGCGGGCGCATTCCAGATGGGCCACCTGTCCCAGTGCATGGACACCGGCGTCGGTGCGCCCCGCTCCCTGCAATTCCACCGGAACGCCCAGAAATTTACGGGCCGCGCCGATTACCGTTTCCTGGATGCTCCTGGCGTTCTTCTGTGCCTGCCAGCCGCTGTAGTTGGTGCCGTCATACTCAAGAACGATTTTGTATTTGTTCATGGCGCCGGAGCCTCCCGAACGTCCGCGGAAAGGATGTTCATGGCGGCGATGTTGTCCAGCAGAGAACCGGCGGCCGTGTCCATATCCGAAAGCTCCCGTCCCGGCGTCAGACCGGTGATCACCGCCTGTCCGATGATCTTTCGCCCTTCACGCCCCTGCAGATCCTTTGTCCGAATGCCCCAGATATTGTGGAAGATGAGCGCCCGGCCTTGCGGAGCGCCGATATACAGCATCACGTGCCCCTTGCGCCACAGGAGGCTCAGGTACGGGACGCCTTTTTCCATGATGATTCTTTCCTTTTCTTCGGGCGACAGGCCCCGCAGGTCGATATACGCGCCCGCTTCCTTCACCTGATCTTCCGAGTGCCGCGGCAGCCAGATCCCGAAGACGGTGAAAAAATCACGGGTCATGGCCGAGCAGTCACGGTTGCCGTAAAGACCGCCCCATCCGTAGGGTTCGCCAATCAGTTCATTGGCGACCCGGGCCGCGTTGGCCGGGGTGAAGCGCAGCGGCTTGGCCGCGGCCGCTTCCGCCGGGACAAACCCCTGCCGGATCACTGCCCGTCGGTTTTGATCCGCCATGGCGACACAGAGTTGAACCTTTCCGTCCTTTATCGCGGTGAAAGGGAAAAGATGGCCCACGGACGCCTTCACGAGGAACCGTCCGTTCTGGTCCAGAACGGACGTGGCATCACGCAGAATCACCGCGTAGCGCCCCGATTCCCAGGTTTTTATAAAATCTTCATTGACCCGGGCAAAGTCTTCAACCGGCATCCAGCCGTAGGTAAAGGAGGTTTCCACCAGTGCCCAGGCTTTGTCCGCACTGACGTGGGCGATAAAAACCGGCGTGCCGGTTGGCACGGACGACCGCTGCAGGTTGTCGAAAGGCCAGGCGGAACTGTCCCCGTTTGCGCTCGTGAAGTGGGGGGAATTCGTGGGCAGCTCCCGCAAATTTGTGTTTCGGATCGTGATCCCGCGGGTGAGTGCGTTGGGGTAGCCCTCCAGGTCGGCGTTTTGCTGCATTTTTTTCAGCCACGAGGAGGGATGCGGTTTTTTATTTTCGCCGTAGCCGGGCCTGAGCGCGTATCTTTTAAAATCATGGCGGACTCTTTCCTCCCAGGCGTGAAAAGGACGGCTCTGGTGCCACACGGAAAAATAAATGGTGTTGTAATCCCCGTCCATCCGCGCCTGCAGGGCCGCAGGGAGCGGATCGGCCCTGTCCGTCAGATAGAAGGCGTGGTCCTGGCGGAGTTCCCGTACATCCCGAACGGTGTCGGGCGCGGATACGCAACCGGATAAAATGAAAAAGAAAATGATGGCCAGCCCGTACAATCGGTTCATGAGAACACCCTTCCCTTAAGATCCTGTTCCCTATAATCTTTTTTTGCGTTTCAGGCAAGATAAACGGTCCCCCGGCGTCCCCATCATTTTCTTTTGCATTCTTGAAAATTTTGTGTAAATTACGGCCATGATTTTCATGGTATTTGATCCATGTCCCGGAGGCACCACATCCCACTCAAAAGGAGACATCGATGCAGGATTTCGTTCCCAAAAAAATCTTTTTCACCAAGGGCGTAGGCACGCACAAGGATGAACTGCATTCCTTTGAGCGCGCCCTGCGCAATGCCGGCATTGAAAAATGCAATCTGGTTCAGGTGTCCAGCATTTTTCCACCCGGCTGCAAGATGATTCCCAAGTCACAGGGGCTCAAATCGCTGACGCCGGGCGCCATTACCTACTGCGTAATGAGCCGCTGCTGTTCCAACGAGCCCAAGAGGCTTCTGGCCGCGTCGGTCGGCTGCGCCATTCCCGCCGACAAATCGTCCTACGGATACATCAGTGAACACCACGCCTTCGGCATGACGGAAAAACAAACCGGCGACCACGCCGAGGACCTGGCCGCCGCCATGCTGGCTTCCACGCTGGGGATCGATTTCAACGTGGATGAGAGCTGGGATGAAAAAAAGGAAATTTTCAAGATCAGCGGCAAGATCGTCCGGACGCTGAATGTAACCCAGTCGAAAATCTGCATGGATAACCATTACACGACGGTGGTTGCCGCCGCCGTGTTCGTCTTCTGATAAATGTACCCCGGCCGCGCCCTGCGAGCGGAAGATTCACCAAAGAAGGATTGGATTGCCGATGAAAAGAGACATCCCCGAATTGAAGCACCAGGATGTGGGCGGCGCCGAACTGCCCTACCTGCATTACCCGGGAGGCGAAAAGCAGATGCTCTTCTGCCATGCCACCGGTTTCCTGCCCTGGCTCTGGCACCCGATTATTGAAGCATTCAGCCCCGAATATACGATTTGGGCGCCTTACATCTGCAATTACCGGACGTGCGACCCGCATCAGGGCGGCCTGAAATGGAATATCATCGCCGAGGACCTGGGCGCGTTCTGCCGGGCGCAGAAAATTGAACATCACGTGCAGGTCGGTCATTCCATGGGCGCCACGGTGTCGACGATCGCCGCTTCGCTATTCGGCGTTCGTCCGCGCGGTATGGTCCTGATCGAGCCGATTTTTCTGCCCGAGGAATTTTACAGCCTGACCCCCAGCGTCGAAGGCCACCCGCTGGCGTCCAAGTCGATCAAACGCCTCAACTACTGGCAAAGTGAGGAAGACGCACACGCTTATTTGAAATCCCGCTCCTTTTTTACAACCTGGGACGACGAGATCCTGCAGCTTTACAAGCGCTTCGGCATGGAAAAAATGCCGGAAGGCGATATGCGGCTGGCCTGTTCGCCGGAAAGCGAAGCGGCCATGTTCATGGGCGGCTGGTGCTGCAATCCCTGGCCGCTTCTGGAAAAGATCGGTTGTCCCGCGCTGGTGATCGAAGGGGAGCAAAGCCCCAATGTCGCTTTCGTGGATCTGAAACGGGCCGTCTCGCTCCTGCCGCGCGGGGAGTTCGGATCCGTGCCCGGCGCCGGTCATCTGATCCCTATGGAAAAACCCGGCGAGATCACCGCCATCCTAAAGAATTTTGTCGCGAAGCTGAACGGAGCATAACGTGAGCGGTCCCCGGTCTCCGGGGTAGCCGCTGGAGGCGCAAAACATGGCCGGTCCCGACATCATCGCTTTTTGCAATCAGAAGGGAGGCGTGGGAAAGACAACCTGCGCCCTCAATATTGCCGTGGGGCTCAGCCGGATGAACAAAAAGGTGCTGGTCATCGATTTTGACCCGCAGGCGCACCTGACGTACTCGCTGGGTATCGACGCACAACATCTCCCGGGCACGGTTTATTCCGTCATGAAGGGGACGGCGCCGATTTCCCAGGCGGCCATGCCCATCCGGGGCATGAGCGTTTTGCCGGCCAACCTTGAGCTCACGCGCCTGGAGACGGAAATGGCCGGACTTCCCGAAAAGGAAAGCCTTCTGAAAAAACGTCTGGAGAATGCGTCCGACGCGCAGTACGTCATCATCGACTGCCCCCCGGCCTCCGGCCTGCTGACGGTCAACGCCCTGGTGGCCTGTCGGGAGGTTTTTATCCCGCTCCAGATGGAATTTCTGGCGCTCAAGGGCATGAGCAGGCTTCTTGCGCTGATCGAAGACGTAAAAAACCGATACAATCACAACGCGCCGACGTACCGGGTTATTCCGACCCGCTATGACGCGAGAAAGAGGCTCAACAACGCCATCATGGACAAGGTGCGCGAGCGCTTCGGCGACCGGGTTTTCAAGGCCGTCATTCGCGAAAACATCGCCGTGGCCGAAGCCCCCAGTTTCGGTCTGTCCATTTTTGAATACGCCCCCAAAAGCCACGGGGCAGAGGATTATCTGGCGCTCTGCAAGGAAATCATCCGCAAGCGGCCGGCCGGCTGAGCGGGTCATGAAGGAAAGCGACGGGAAAAACCGGTAAACGGTTGACCGCCGAAAAAAAAGAAAAGGAGATCGTATGAGACTGAAAGACAAGGTAGCCATTGTAACGGGATCGGGACGCGGCATTGGAGAAGGCATCGTGCTGCGTTTTGCCGAAGAAGGCGCAAAAATCATCGTGAATGACGTCAATGAAGCCGATGCCAGAGGCGTGGTGGAAAAGATCAGGGCCAAGGGCGGTCAGGCGGTTGCCGTTCTGGGCAGTGTGTCCGACCGGGAGGTGGTCCAGAAAATGGTCGATACCGCCGTGGCCGATTTCGGCACACTCGACATCATCGTCAACAACGCCGGCATCACCCGCGATGTGATGCTGCACAAAATGACGGACGACCAGTGGAAAGCCGTCATCGACGTGAACCTGACGGGCGTCTACTACGGCATCCAGTGTGCGGGTCGCGTCATGCGCGAGAAAAAGTACGGAAAGATCATCAACATTTCCTCGACCAGCGCGCTGGGCAACGCGGGCCAGCTCAACTACTCGGCTTCCAAGGCGGGCGTCATCGGCATGACCAAAACCGCGGCCAAGGAGTTGGGGCCGAAAAACGTGAACGTCAACGCCATCGCGCCGGGAATGATCTGGACGGACATGATGAAAGGCATGCCCGCGGACGTCCTTCAGCAGATGGACATGATGCTGCCGTTCATTGTTCCGCTGAACCGGAAAGGCTCCCCGCAGGACATCGCCAATCTGGCACTGTTTCTGGCCTCCGACGAAAGCTCCTTCATCACCGGGCAGATCATCTTCTGCGACGGCGGAATGAAGATGTAGGCGGCAAGGCTGTCGGGCGCCGAATGCCCTGGTTTCCAAACGGCCGCCGTGAACTGGCTGCGGCGGCTTTCCGCATGAAATGAATAAAGGAGGCGAAGATCATGAATCCTGTTTTCAATTTTGCCGGAAAGACGGCGATTGTCACCGGAGCGGGCCGTGGGATCGGCCGTGTGATCGCTCTGGGCCTGGCCCAGGCCGGAGCGAACGTGGTGCTGTGCAGCAGAACAAAAGCGGAGATCGACGCCGTTGCAGCCGAAATTTCCGGAAACGGCGGCAAGGCGCTGGCCGTGGTCACCGACCTGACGGTTCATGAACAGCTGGAGAATCTGGTCGATGCGACGGTCCGCGAATTCGGCGGAATTGATATTCTGGTCAACAACGCGGCCCGCAGTTTTCTGAGGGGTCTTCTGGAACTGCGCGAGGACGGCTGGGACAAGTGTTTCAACACCAATGTGAAGGCCGTCTGGCTTTTAAGCCGCCTGGTCGCGCGAAAAATGACGGAACAAAAAAGCGGGAAAATCATCAACATTACCACGGTCGGCGCGGAAAAAGCCGAGGTGGGCATGGCGGCTTACGGCTGCAGCAAGGCGGCGCTCAAGCACCTGACCCGCTGCATGGCGAAGGAATGGGCGCAGTTCGGCATCAATGTGAACGCCGTCGCGCCGGGGTTCACCCGAACGGATTTCAGCCGGCCCATCTGGTCGAATCCGGAGGTGGAGGCGCTGATTGCCCGGGCCATTCCCAAGGGAAAGATCGGCGAACCGGAAGACGTCGTCGGCGCGGTGCTTTTCCTGGCGTCCGGCGCCGCGGACTACATTACGGGAGATACCATCTATGTGGATGGTGGAACCATGACCGCGTAGCGACCACACGGGAGGTGCTCCATGAGCAACCAGGGCGTTGTCAGTCCGGTCATTGCGGATATCCGCTCCGGGATGAAGCGAGGGAAGGTGGTGTCCCTGGAGGATGCCATGCGGGTGATTCGGGACGGGGACACCATCGCCGTCAACGGCTTTGTCGGCTACTCCCCCGAAGAGTTGCTCCAGGGTCTGGAAGACCGCTTTCTGAAAACGGGCGAACCGAAAAACCTCACGATCATCGTCGCGGCCGGCATCGGGGACGGCAGGGAAAAGGGCGTCAACCGGCTGGCGCATGACGGGCTGGTCCGGCGCGTCATTGCCGGGCATTGGGGATTGATTCCCAAAATGCAGAAGCTTGCCCTCGCGGGAAAAATTGAGGCCTACAACTTTCCCCAGGGGGTGATTACGCGCATGTACCGGGATGTCGCGGGACGTTTGCCCCGGACGATCACGCATGTGGGACTGGGCACTTTCGTCGACCCCCGGCTGTCCGCGGGCAAGGTCAATGAGATCACCACGGAAGATCTGGTCGAACAGATCACCTTTGACGGCAAGGAGTATCTGGCCTACAAGACGATGCCGGTTTCGGTGGCGTTTCTGCGAGGCACCACGGCGGACATGGACGGCAACATTTCGATGGAAAAGGAGCCGCTGACGCTGGAAGTGCTGCCGATGGCCATGGCGGCAAAAAACTCGGGCGGATTCGTCATTGTGCAGGTGGAGAGAATCGCCGACCGCCACGCGCTCAACCCCCGCCACGTCAAGGTTCCCGGGATTCTGGTGGACTGCGTCGTCGTGGCCCGCCCGGAAAATCACCGGCAGACCTATTCCACGTACTATAATCCGGCTTTCAGCGGCGAATTCAAGGTTCCCACGGCCACCGTGGAGCCCCTGCCGATGGACGAGCGGAAGCTCGTCGCGCGCCGCGCCGCCTTTGAGCTTCGGCCGAACATGGTGGTGAATCTGGGCATCGGCATGCCCGAAGGCGTGGCCAATGTCGCCAATGAGGAAGGCATTTTCGATTATCTGACGCTCACGGCGGAGGCGGGCTCGATCGGAGGCATTCCCTCCGGCGGCGGGGATTTCGGCACCGCCACCAACATGGATTTTCTCAACGACATGCACGCCCAGTTTGACTTTTACGACGGAGGCGGGCTGGATCTGGCCTGTCTGGGGCTGGCCCAGATGGATTCCCACGGCAACGTGAACGTCAGCAAGTTCGGTCCCAAGCTGGCCGGCTGCGGCGGCTTCATCAACATCACGCAAAACGCCAAAAAAATCGTTTTCGCGGGAACGTTTACCGCCGGCGGGACCCAACTGGCTGTGGAAAACGGCAAACTGAAAATCGTTCAGGAGGGAAGCCTGAAAAAAATCGTCCGGGAAGTGGAGCAGATCACCTTCAGCGGTAAGACCGCCCAGCAGGGCGAACAGCAGGTGTTTTATGTAACCGAAAGATGCGTATTCCGGCTGACGCGAGAAGGTGTGGAGCTGACCGAAATCGCCCCCGGCATCGACCTGGAAAAAGACATTCTGTCGCAGATGGAATTCAGGCCGATCATGAAGAACGTCCGCCCGATGGACGAGCGGATCTTCAAGCTCCCGCCGATGGGGCTCAAGGATGATCTTCTGAGCATTCCGATCCCCGATCGCCTCACGTACGATCCGGCGACCAATATCTTTTATGTTAACTTTGAAGGCCTCCACGTCCGCAGCTCGGCCGATATCGAGGCGATCCGCTCCCGCGTGGCGGAAGTGTGCGCCCCGCTGGGGAAGCGCGTCAAAACGATCGTCAACTACGACAACTTTTCCATCGTGCCGGATCTGGAAGACGAATACGTCAAGATGGTCAAATATGTGGTGTCCGAATACTACAGCGACGTCACCCGCTACACCACGAGCGCGTTTTTGCGCATGAAGCTGGGCGACGAGCTGAAAAAACGGAATCTGGCGCCGCATATTTTCCAGTCGAAGGAGGAGGCCCGGGAGGCGCTGGAATAAGAAAGACTATAAAGACCGAAGGCTGCTGGGCTGAAGGTCAAGCATGAACGGAAATAGGGGTTGAAAAACTTTCCGCAAAAAGATAAGGGTCCTCAGGCATCCGGAAAAGGGTTTGCACAAACGGTCCGGAGCCGTTAAAAAAAACGATGAAGAAAGAAGAAGAACTATGCCGATTGAAGTCAAGTTGGAAGGCCATGTGGCCGTTGTGACGCTGAATGAGGGGGAAAACCGGTTGAATCTGGATTTCCTGCAGAAATTTATTGACACCCTGGATCATGTGGAAAAACAGACCCAGGCCACCGTGCTGGTGGTTCGGGGGGCCGATGCCAAAATCTTCAGCAACGGCATCGACCTCGAATGGCTGATGCCCATCATGCAGAAAAACGACACGGCCACGGCCAAGAAATTTATTGAAACGATGATGGCCCTGTTTCGGAAAATCGCCCTCTATCCGCTGACCACCATCGCCGCGATGACCGGGCACGCCTTTGCCGGCGGCGCCATCATGTGCTGCTATTTTGATTTTCGCTTCATGCGGTCGGACCGGGGCTTCATGTGCTTTCCCGAAGTCGATCTGGGCATCCCGTTTTTGCCGGGCATGATGGCGGCGATGAAAAAAGCCGTTCCCCGCTATAAGCTCGACGAGATGGTCCTGACGGGAAAGCGCTGCACCGCACAGGAATGTGAAGAGCATCACATCATCACCAAAGCCTGTCATATCGATCAGCTGATGGACGAGGTGATGAGCTTTGCCAACCTTCAGAACAAAAGACGCCCGGTCGTTGAACTGATCAAGGCGGAAATGAACAAAGACATCGTTTATGCGATCGATCATGAGGACCCGCCGATCATCGCATCCGGTCGCTTCTACGTTTGATCCTATAGACGGTTCAGCGGTGCGGGGAACGCGTCGTTCCCCGCACGATCATCTTTTAACGCTTTTACACCGCACCTGCACCGAATTGGCGTGCGCGTCGAGGCCTTCCATCCGCGCGAAATGACTCGCCGGATTGGAGAGGTTTTCGAACGCCTCCCGGGGAAAAGACAGGACGCTCATCCGCTTGTAAAAATCATACACGCCCAGAGGCGAAGAGAAGCGTGCCGTGCCTTCCGTGGGCAGAATATGGTTGGCGCCGGCAATGTAGTCGCCGAGGGCTTCCGGCGTGTAAGGCCCCAGAAACACGGAACCCGCGCTGCGGATTTGCCTGAGAACGTTCGTCGGATTGTCCACCAGCAGCTCCAGGTGCTCCGGCGCAAAAAGATTGGTCAGCGCCGCCGCCTCGTCGATATCGGCCGTGATGATGATCGCGCCGTAGGAAGACAGTGCTTTTTGAATGATTTTTTTCCGGGGCAGGGTTTTCATCTGCCGTTTGATTTCTCCGGCGACCTCCCGCGCCAGACCGGGATCCGGCGTGAACAGCACGGCCGCCGCTTTTTCATCGTGTTCGGCCTGCGCCAGCATGTCCGCCGCCGCGAAAACGGGGTCAGCCGTCTGATCGGCGATGATCGCCACCTCGCTGGGGCCGGCGATCATGTCGATGGCCACCTGTCCGAACACCAGCTTCTTGGCCGCAGCGACATAAGCGTTGCCCGGCCCCACGATTTTGTCCACGCGCGGAACGCTTTCGGTCCCGTACGCCAGGGCGGCGACGGCCTGCGCGCCGCCGATCTTGAAGATGCGGTCCACCCGGGCGGCTTCGGCCGCCGCGGCAATGAGCGGGGAAAGCCGGCCGTCCTTCACGGGGCTTGCCAGTAGAATTTCCCTGACGCCCGCGAGATGCGCGGGGATCGCCGCCATCAAAATGGTGGAAGGGTAAAAGGCCTTTCCGCCCGGAGCGTAAATGCCCACCTTCGCCAGCGGCAGAATCCGCTGGCCCAGTTCAGCGCCGTCTTCCTCCTTCATCGACCATCCCCGGACGATCTGCCGGCGGTGGTACTTTTCAATCCGTTCGGCCGAAAGCCGGATCACGTCGAGGTCCCGCGGTTCGACGCGCGACAGCGCTTCTTTCTTTTCCTCATCCGTCGCTTCGACGGTTGCCGGCGTCAGGTCGTGGCCGTCGAATTTCCGGGTGTAGGAAAACAGGGCTTTGTCCCCCCGCACGGACACCTCCCGGACGATCCGGGCCACGTCCGAAACCAGTTTTGGTGAAAATGCACCGCCCCGGGTTCGCAGGGCGGTAAAAAAATCACGGAATACTTTTGCGTCGGCTCGAAGAATTTTCATCTTTTTATTTCACCCTTTGGATGTCCGCGCCCAGCGCGGAAAATTTCTTCTCAATGTTCTCGTAGCCGCGGTCAATGTGATAGACCCTTGAAATCTCGGTGGTGCCCCGGGCGACCAGCGCCGCCAGGATGAGCGAGGCGGAGGCCCGCAGATCCGTGGCCATCGTCTGGGCGCCGTACAGGGCGGGAACGCCGCGCACCACGGCGCTGCCCCCCTGAATCGTGATGTCCGCGCCCATGCGCAACAGTTCGCTCACATGCATGAAGCGGTTTTCAAAAACCGTTTCCGTGATGACGGAGAGGCCGCTTCCGACGCACAGGTAGGCCATGATCTGCGCCTGCAGATCCGTCGGAAAGCCCGGGTAGGGAAGGGTTTTGATGTCCACGCTGGCGATTTTGCTTCCGGCGGCGACGTGCAATCCGCCTTCCATGGGCTGGATGCTCATGCCGGTGTCCCTGAGTTTGTTCGTCAGCGCTTCCAGGTGCTGGGGGATGCAGCCCAGCACGTTGATTTCCCCGCCGGTGATTCCGGCGGCGATCATGAAAGTGCCGGCTTCAATCCGGTCGGGGATGATGGCCGCCTCGGTTCCGGAGAGTCTGGGCACGCCGGTGATGGTGATCACGTCCGTTCCCGCGCCGCTGATTTTGGCGCCCATGCCCCGGAGCACTTCCGCCAGATTGACGATTTCCGGCTCCCGCGCGGCGTTGTTGAGCACGGTGGTGCCTTCCGCCAGGGTTGCCGCCATCATGATATTTTCCGTGCCGGTCACCGTGGGCAGATCAAAATAAATGTCGGCGCCTTTCAGCCTGCCGGCGCTGGCTTCGATATAGCCTCCCTTCAGGTCCACCGTCGCGCCCATGTCTTGAAGCGCCTTGATGTGGAGATTGACGGGGCGCGCTCCGATGGCGCAGCCGCCGGGCAGGGAAACGCGGGCTTTGCCCGTTCGGGCCACCAGCGGTCCGAGCACCAGGATGGAGGCGCGCATCGTCTTGACCAGATCATAGGGGGCGACGCTTTCGGTGATTTTTTCGGCGCTGAGGCTCATCGAGCCCGCGCCCTCGATTTTCACGCCCATGTTTCTTAAAAGCTTGCAGGCGGTTTTAATGTCGACCAGGTCGGGAATATTGGAAAATGTGCAGGTCTCTTCGGTCAAAAGCGCGGCGGTCAGCACCGGCAGGGCGGCGTTTTTCGCGCCGCTGATCCGAACGTCCCCGTAGAGCGGCCTGCCTCCGGAAATCACGATTTTATCCACTTACCTTCTCCTTCCTTTGACGACGCGCGGCAATCCCGCATAGTCTTCGCGCACATCGATGTGTTCGTAAAAATCCTTATGGGCTTCGAAGATGGCGCGAACTTCCTGTTTTTGTCTAGCGCCGATTTCGAGCAAAAGCCAGCCATTTTCCGCGAGGTATCCGTGTGCCTGATATATCAACTTTTCGTAAAATTCCAGGCCTGTTTGACCCGCCCGCAGCGCTTCTTCCGGCTCGAAATTTTTCACGCCCGCGGGCAGGGATTCATATTCATCCGCTCCGATGTAGGGGGGATTGGAGACAATCAGGTCGAACCGGCCTTTGACCGGTTCGAAAAGGTCGCCCCGAAGAAACACGACCCGATCCAATTTCAGCGCGGCGGCATTTTTTTGCGCTGTTTCCAACGCCGTCTTCGAGATGTCCGTGGCCGTGACGGCCGCGCCGGGGACTTCGCAGGCGAGCGCCAGCGCGATCGCGCCGCTTCCCGTGCCGATGTCCAGAATGCGCGGGTTGCTCCAGGATTCCTGCCGCAAAACGGCCAGAGCCTCTTCGACGATCACTTCCGTGTCGGGGCGGGGAATCAGAACGCCGGCGTGGACGTCCAGGGCAAAGGACCAGAAATTCTTCCGGCCCGTAATGTAGGCCACCGGCTCTCCTCCCGTTCTTCGCTCGATCAGCCGGTCAAAGGCGGCTCCCTGCTCTTCGCCGACGGCATTCTCCGGGTTTTTGAAAAAAGCCAGACGGTCGCAACGCAAAAGAAAGGCCAGCAGAACTTCCGCATCGAGGCGGGCCGAAGGAATCCCCGCCTCCTCCAGCCTTTGTGTTGCCTTAAAAATGATTTCCCGGACGGTCATTTTTCCCCTTTGCAGCGAGGCGCTCCACCCGGCAGCCCCGTCAATGTTTCAATCTATATCTTATTTAGGCCAAATATCCAAACGGCCATTTTTTGATGGTACCGCCCGGTATTAAAAAAATATTGACAAAAACCAAAAAATGAGTGATTACTCACTCAACAAGGCGGCAATGGGGAAAAGTTTTTTAAATGTATGAAATTACTGGATTTAATGGAAAAGGTCTTCGTCATGCAGGAAATTGATTTAAAAATGTCGGAAAAAGAGAAAAAGATCCTGGACGCAGCGATTGCTGTCATTGGGGAAAAGGGCTTCAGCGCGGCCAGCACGAGCGAAATTGCGCGCCAGGCCGGAGTCGCGGAAGGAACTATTTTCCGCTATTTTAAAACCAAAAAGGACATCCTGCGCGGTATTCTGATCCATTTAGGCAATGTCATCGCGGAGCCGCTGGTGGTGTACGGCCTCAAAAAAATTCTTTATCAGGAGGGCCGGGAAGACCTTCGATCCGGTATCCGGCTGGTATTGAAAGACCGCATGGCCGTCATCAATGCCGTTTTCCCCATGCTGCGCATTGTGATCACGGAGGCCATGTATCACGAAGACATCCGCCAGATCCTCTATGACAAAATCATTTCCCGGGCCGTAGAGGTATTCGAGGAATATCATCGGGAGATGGTTGAAAAGGGGCTGATGAAAAAGGAAATCGACGCGGTCGTCGCCGGCCGCAGCATTTTGGGCAACCTGGTTCTCTTTTTCGTTTACCGCAACCTGTTCGGTCCCATGATTCAACTGGACGATTACGACCGGGAGCTGGATCAGGTCATTGACGCGGTCATGCACGGAATTGCGATGCCGGCCGACCGGGACAAGCCATAGGGAAGCGGTTTTTTTCGAGAGGGTGTTTATGAAAATCAGAATGTCGCTTTTATTCTTTTTGTTGCCTGCGCTTTTCCTGATGTTCGGCTGCGGCGACCGGCAGACGGCCGGGCCGGAAACCGCCCCCGTTTTCGTGATCGCCAAAAAGATTGAAAAGAAACCGGTGGCCAGAGTGATTGCCGTCAGCGGAAATATTGAAGGATCGAAAACCGTCCGGCTGGGCTTCATGGTTTCCGGAAAGATCAACTATATCGCGGTCCGGGAAGGGGACATCATCGGCAAGGGGCAGCTTTTGGCGAGCCTCGATCCCGAAAATTACCGGATCGCCAAGGAGATTGCCGACGCCCAAGTGGCCCAGATCGAAGACGAGTACCAACGGCTGAACCTCATGCACGAGCGGGGGAGCATTTCCGAAAGCGACTATTCTAAGATTTCCAACGGGCTGAAAACGGCCAGAGCCCAGCAGAAACTGCACACGAAAAATCTGGCCGAGACCAGACTGTATTCGCCTTTCCGGGGCGTTCTGCTCAAGCGCGGCGTGGAGGTGGGGGAAATCATCGGCGCCGGCTTGCAGCTTTTTGGAGTGTCCGATATTCACCCCGTCCATGTGAACGCCTCCGTGCCGGAAAACGATCTGAGATTTATTCGCAAGGGAACGGAAGCGAAAATTTACGTCGCCTCCATCGATTCGGCGTTTTCGGGCAGAGTGATCGAAGTCGGCTCCCTTGCGGAGCCGACCACACGGGCCTTTTCGGTCAGAATGGAAGTACAGAATCCCGGCGAAATCCTTCGGCCCGGCATGACGGCCGAGATTCAGATCCCTTCCGACCGGAAAGAGGAGGCGATCACCGTTCCGGGAGAGGCGGTTTTGCGGGACACGGACAACACGGCCTACGTCTTCGTTGTGGACAACATCAAGCGGCAGGCCTTCCGGCGCAAAATATCGCTGGGGAAAATCGATGAAGACGGCATCGAGGTGGCAGCGGGGCTTGCGCCCGGCGAGTTGGTCGTCGTCGGCGGCCAGCATAAACTGCAGCATGGATCATTCGTCGCCCTGAAGCAGGTATTATGAATTTTGTCAAAAAATCGCTCAAATATCCGCAGGTCACCCTGTCCGTTCTGGCCCTGACGTTTCTGGTCGGAGTGTATTCCCTGATGGAAATGCCGCGCCGCGAGGACGCCAGGATCCGGATCCGCGTGGGCCAGGTGATCGCTCTTTATCCCGGGGCCAACGCGCTGCAGGTGGAGGAGCAGGTCACCCGGAAGCTGGAGCAGCACCTGTTTCAGTACGCAGAGGTGCGAAAGGAAAAAACGACCTCCGTGACGTCGGACGGCATGGTGGTGATCACCGTCTGGTTGAACAATGACGTCAGGAACTTCGACTCCTTCTGGAGTAAGCTGAACCATCAACTGAATGTTCTGAAAGCCTTGAGCCTGCCGCAGGGGGTGTACGGCCCCATCGTGAATTCGGAGTTCGGCGACACGGAAGCGCTGATCATCGCCGTTGAAATGGAACAACCTCAGTATGCCCAGCTTCGGGAGTACGCGCAAAAACTGGAAGACACGCTCCGGACGATGAAAGAAGTGTCGAAAATCAAGCGCATCGGCGAACAAAAGGAGCAGATAGTCGTTTTTACCGACAGTGCGAAGCTGGCGCTCTACGGGGTCCGGCTGGATCAGGTGATGAAAATCCTCCAGTCGCAGAACAGGATCGGACCGGCCGGCGACCTGAAGACGTCCGATGTTCGCGTTCCCCTGTACACGCAGGGATACTACCAAACGGAAGCCCAGATCGGCGATCAGATCGTCGGCTTTGCGAAAACCGGCGAAGTCGTCCGTCTTCGGGACGTGGCCCGCATCGAACGCCGGTACGAGGAGCCTTCGTCCAAAATCATCGTCAACGGCAAAAGCAGCCTGCTGCTTGCCGTTCAGACGCACGAAGGATACAACATCGTCGCCTTCGGAAAGGCAATGGACCGGAAGCTGGCCGAAGCGTCCCGGTGGCTGCCGGCCGGTGTTCAACTGACCACCATCGTCAACCAGCCTAAAATCGTTGAGCGGAATGTCGGCCATTTTTTGTTTGAATTCGTCCTGGCCATTACCGCGGTGATCCTGGTCATCCTCCTTCTGCTTCCTTTGCGTGTCGCCGCCGTCGCCGCCACGGCGATTCCCATGACGGTCGCGATGACGTTCGCGCTCTTGCACTTCTTCGGCATTGAGCTGCACCAGGTTTCCCTGTCGGCCCTGATCGTGGTGCTGGGCATGGTGGTGGACGATGCGGTCGTGGTCGCCGACAATTACGTGGAGCTCCTGGACAACGGAGTCCGCCCGACAACCGCCGCCTGGAAAAGCGCGACCGAATTGGTGGTGCCCATTCTCACGGCCACCCTCACCATTATCGCGGCCTTTTTGCCGATGGTCATGCTGTCGGGCATGGTGAAGGATTTCATCATCGCCTTGCCGCTGACCGTCTCCATCGCTCTGGCGGCCTCCTTTATCGTCGCCATGGTGCTCACCCCGGTGCTGTGCCTCACCTTTGTACAAAAGGGCCTGCGGGACCCGGCCGGGGAGGCCGCTGGGCAGCCGCCCCGCGGATCCGTCCTCCGCCTCATGCAGTCCGGCTATGACCGGGCCATCGTCTGGAGCATGGCGCATTCCCGGCTGACCATTCTGGTTTGCCTCGGAGCCATGGGGATGGCGGTTGTTCTGTACCAGATCATCCCGCAGAAATTCTTTCCGGAAGCCGAGCGCAACCAGCTGATCGTGGATTTGTGGATGCCCACCGGAACCAAACTGGAGAAAACGGAGCACGCGATCGGCGGCATACAGGACTTGATTCAGCGAGACCCCGGTGTCGTTTCCTATGCGACGTTTGTCGGATCCGGCATTCCGCGTTTTTACTACAATTTCGTTCAGGGGAATCCGGCGGCCAATTTCGCGCAGATCCTCGTCAATACGCACCGGGATGACGATGCGAGTCGGATGTGCCGTGAGCTGAACCGGCGGGCCGACGAGGTGGTTCCGGAAGGAAAGGTCCAGGCGCGGCTCCTCCAGCAGGGGGTCCCCGCGGACGCCTCCGTGGAAATCCGGATCATCGGCGACGATATCGCGGCTCTGAAGGAAGTCGCAAAGCGTGTCGAGGACATCCTCCGGCAGACGCGGGCCATCGCCTTTCTTCGTCTGGACAGCCGGGAGGATCATTACGGCGTTGCCGTCCGGCTGAAGGACGGCGCCGAGCGCCTGGGGTTCACCACCGAAAGCGTGGCCAAATCCATTTATGCCGGATTTACCGGCGCTCCCGTATCCACGCTGTACGAAGGGAATGTGGCCGTGGACATCGTGCTTCGTCTGGATGAAAGAAGCCGGCGGCATTTCGGTGACGTGGAAAATCTGTACCTGACGTCTCCCGTAACCGGGGCGGGCGTGCCGCTGCGCCAGATCGCCTTCCTGGAACCGCAGTGGCAGACCGGCCGGATCAACCATCTCAACGGACTGCGCACGCTGACCGTCCAGTGCGAGCCGGCGGACGGCTATCTGGCTTCGCAGGTATTGAAAATGATCGGTCCGCAAATCGCAGGTCTTTCCCTGCCCACGGGCTTCAGGATCGAATACGGCGGCGAGTATGAGAACCAGAAAGAAACCTTTTCCGAAATGCTCAAAGCCCTGGCTGTGAGTCTGCTGATGATTTTCCTGATTCTGCTTTTTCAGTTCCGTAATCTGAAAGAAACACTGATCGTCATGCTGACCATTCCGCTCAGCATGTTCGGAGCCATGCTGGGCCTGCTGATGACCGGCAACCCGTTTGGATTTACCGCATTTGTCGGCCTGATCAGCCTTTCCGGCATCGTGGCCCGAAACGCCATCATCCTGCTGGACCATGCCGACGAACTTTGCCGCGGCGGCGCATCCGTCGCAACGGCCGCGCTCGAGTCCGGAAAAAGGCGTCTGCGTCCCATCTTTCTCACGGCCAGCGCGGCGGCCATCGGCGTGATCCCCATGATCCTTTCCGGTTCGCCGCTGTGGAGTCCGATGGCCAGCGTGATCGCAGTGGGGATCATGCTCTCCATGGTGACGTCCCTGTTTTTAGTGCCGGTGCTGTATGCCCTTTTGATGAAACCTGCCGGTCAGGAACAAAAAACGCCGGCCGGGCCGCAAGCAGACGGCATTGCGGGCGCGGGCGAGAAGTTGATGCTTCTTGCCCTTGCTTTCGTGTGCCTGCTGTCTTCTCCTTCTGGCGCGCAGGAACGTCCGGAAGCTCTGAATCTTCAGAAAGTGACGGAACTGGCCCTTCAAAACAACCGGCTTTTAACCATCAAGCAGCTCCAGGTGCAGGAAAAGCAGCAGAAGGTCAATGAAGACAGGGTCAAATATTTTCCGGCGGTGATCGTCGGCGGTTCTTATCAATACAACAACAACATCGGTAGTGTAACGCTGCAACAGGGAGCTCTCGGTCAGGCCACCATCGGCACGACCAGCATTCCGATTCCGTCGGCCGACACGACGCTGAAAATGGGGCAAGCGGACACGTACACGGCGGGGGTGCTGATGTACCAGCCCATCTCGCAGATTCCGAAAATCATGGCCGGGGTCAACGTGTCCAAGACGGATCTGGAAATCGCCAAAACCGATCAGACCAGGGCGACCCTGCAGGTGAAGCAGACCGCCGAAAAACTCTATTTCGGCCTGCTGATTCAGGAGAAGCGAAAGGAAGAGGCCCAAATCCGGCTGGAGTTGGCCCGCAAAAAGCTCTACGATGTGGAAAGCGCCGTGCTGGCCGGCAAGACCACCCCTTCCAGCCTGACCGGTCTCAGGGCCAATGTCGCCGACGAAGAACAGAACCTTCTCAAGACCAACGTTCAGATGGAGGATTATTTTGACGATTTAAGGCGGCTGACCGGTTTGAAATCCGCTTCCTTTGCGCTTGCGCCCGTGCCCGTGGACGACTCGGATTTCAGCATTGCACCGGCCGGCGTTTCCGGGCGGCAGGAGAACCAGGATTTGAAAATCGCCGCGCTGTATCAGACGAAGGCGCAGCATGCGGTGGATGCCGGACGCTACAGCTACCTGCCGAGTTTCGGCATTCTGGGCGGTTATGTGTATCAGGACGGATCTACGGGTTTAAGCGGAAGCATGCCCAATCCCCTGATCAGCGGGGATATCGGTCTGGATCCCCGGTGGACGGTACGGGACGCGTTTATCGGCGTGGTGTTGAACTGGAATCTTCAGGATTTGGTTGCGAACACCTATGTGACCCGCCAGCGTCTCTTTCTGAAAAAGCAGGCCGAGGAGAATCTGGCCAATACACGGGAACAGGTCCATGCCGACACGGAAAAAGCGCGGCGCAAGCTGATGCACGCCGCCGAATTGATCGGCGTTGCCGAAAAAGTCGTCGAATACCGCCGCGAAGATTTCAAAATTCAGACCGACCGGTTTTCTGCCGGGCTGAGCCTGGATGCGGACCGGCTGGCGGCGAAGGCCGCTCTGGCGAAGGCCGAAGCGGATCTGCTGGCCGCGCGGCTGAACTACCGCATGGCCCAAACGGATCTTCAAATCCTTACCGGCCGCTACTGAGGGGGATGGCGCCTTTCTCCGAAGATCGCGCGGCCGACGCGGATGATGGTCGCTCCTTCCTCGACGGCCACTTCAAAATCGTCCGTCATCCCCATGGAAAGTTCGTCCATCCGGACATTCGGAATGGCCGCGGCATGGATTTCATCCCGCAGTCCGCGCAGCGCCTGGAAATACGGACGGGAATGTTCCGGGTTGTCGGAATAGGGCGGCATCGTCATCAATCCCCGGATCGTCAGATGGGGAAGCGCGGAGATCCGGCGGACCAGCTCCGGAACACCGGACGGCTCTATGCCGTTTTTCGAGGCTTCGCCGCTGACATTGACCTCGACCAGCACATTCAGCCGGCGGTTGTGTTGGAAGGCCCTTTTGTCCAGCTCCTGAGCCAGTTCCAGTCGGTCCACGGAGTGAATCCAGTCGAAAAGATGGACGACGTATTTGGCTTTGTTGGTTTGCAGGTGGCCGATCATGTGCCATTCGGCGCCGCGCCCGACGGCAGGGATTTTCTCCCGGGCTTCCTGGACGTAATTTTCGCCCAGCAGCGTGATTCCCGCGTCCAGCGCCCTTTGGATGCGCTCCGGCTCCACGGTTTTGCTCACGGCCATCATCCGGATGCCGGCCGGGTCGCGATGTGCGCGGGCCGCGGCAGCGGCGATCCTTTGCCGGATGTTCTGAATGTTGGCTTCGATATCCTCGTTCATACGGGTTGCCTGAAATGAAGGGCGTCCAGGGACTTCAGCGCTTCCATGACCTCGCAAAGCGGAAGCCCGATGACATTGGTGTAGGAGCCGCGGATGGACCGGATGAAAGACGCGCCCATGCCCTGGGCGGCATAGCCTCCCGCTTTGTCGTAGGGCTCCCGGCTCTTGGCGTACCAGTCTATTTCTTCGAGGCTGATCTGCCTGAAATATACGGCGGACTGCACAACGCCGGTCCTGACGGCTCCCGTCCGGCTGCAGGCGATTGTAAAACCCGTGAAGACCGTGTGACGGCGATTGCTCAATTGCCGCATCATCGCGCGGGCCTGCTTTGGATCGCGGGGTTTGCCCAGAATCCGGCCGTCGATCACGACGATCGTGTCCGCCCCCAGGACCAGGGCATTCGGGTGCCGGCGGGTGATGACGGAGGCCTTTTCGGCGGACAGCCGCCGGACATGCGAGCGCGGACTTTCATCCGGAAGGCCGGTTTCATCCACATCGGCCGGCCGGACTTTGAACGTCAAACCGACGGAGCGCAGCAGTTCTTTGCGGCGCGGCGAAGCGGAGGCCAGAATCAGGGGAGACGACAGGGACAGAACCATCATCATATCTTTCTTTTTAAAGTCGGGTTTTTTTATTCCAGAATAATCCGGGCCTGTCAATTCGAAATTGCCGTTGCGTTTTTCGGAGACGTGGTTTAGTGAATCGTGAACGATGGACGGTGTGATGAGAAAAATCAAGCGATGGGTTGTCATCTTTTTGTTTTGGGCCCTGTCGGCCGGGACGGCCGGAGCGGCGGAGAGATTCGTGCAGTTGACGGTGCCCGGATGTTTTTCGTGAGGCGCCGAAAGAAGGATAGGGGCTATCCTCCAGAACATTGACGGAGTTCAAAAATATCAAACGCAAAGGCCGAACCGTCTGGTGATTGCCTTTGACGACGAAAAAACGGATTCCGACGCGATCATCAAGGCTCTGCGGGCGGGCAATTTTTTTGCGCAGGGCAGGCCGGTTTATCTGAAAGCTTTTCCCGCCGAAATTCAGATCAACTGACGCTTTCCCTTCGCCTCCAGCGTGTCCACGATTTTCTTGACGTCCTGCGACCGCCCTCTTCGGCAGACCAGCAGGGCGTCTTTCGTTTCTACCACCAGAACGTCCTTTATTCCGATCAGCGCCACCAGTTTGTTCGGGCTGTATACAAGCGTGTTTTCGGCCTGTTCGTAGAGGGCCTGCGATCCGCCTGCAAGCGCGTTGCCTTCGGGATCTTTCGAAGAGATTTCCCAAAGGGTGTCCCAGCTGCCCACGTCGCTCCAGCCGAAGCTGGCCGGAATCATGAAGACGTCCCCGGCTTTTTCCATTACGCCATAGTCGATGGAGACCGAGGCGAGGCTCCTGTATATTTTCGACACCGTACGGGCCTCGTTGGCCGTTCCCAGGGAAGCGCGGATTGTCATCAGTCCCGAATACAGATCCGGCAGAAATGTTTCAATTTCTTTCAGAATGACCGAGGCTTTCCAGACGAACATGCCGCTGTTCCAGAAAAAGTTGCCGCTTCGGAGGAAAACCCGGGCCTGCTCGAGATTCGGCTTTTCGCGAAACGCTTTGACCCGAAGCAGCTTTTTGCCCGCAATCTTTCCCGCCGGCGCGCCGCCTTCCATGTAACCGAAGCCGGTGTGCGGGCTGGTGGGAGTGAGGCCGATGGTGACCAGGGCGTTTTTCTTTTCGGCGGCCCGGGCCGCCGCGGCGATGACGCTGCGGTATCCGGCAGGATCGGCGATGCCGTGGTCGGAAGGCAGAACGACCATGACATCGTCTTTGGCTTTTTCCTGAATGTGGAGAGCGGCGAGTCCGATGCAGGCGGCCGTGTTGCGACCGACCGGTTCGATGAGGATATTCTTTGCGGGAATTTCCGGAAGCTGCCTCATCAGCTCCCGCGCGTGTTTTTTCCCCGTTACGATCAGAATGTTTTTGGGTTTGATGAGCGGTTTGATCCGATCGACCGTTTCCTGGATAATCGTCCGGTTGCTGACGATATCCAGCAGATGCTTCGGCTTCTTCTCCCGGCTGCGCGGCCAGAACCTTGTTCCTCTTCCCCCGGCCATAATGACGGCGTGCATGCGGTTGCTCCTGTATTTCCGCTATATTTTTGGCGACTCCCGCGCTCATTCCTCACGCACGGGGTCGCCCTTTGTCAGGTGGTATAATACAAACCGGCTTGCAAATTCAAGCCCGAAACGCTAAGGAAGCCGCATGATCAAAAACCATTACCCTGAAATTATGCTGAAAAGCGGCAGAGAGGCCGCGCTTTTGCGCGGTCACCCCTGGGTTTTTTCGGGCGCGATCGCCAATATACGCGGAAACCCCTCCGACGGCGAGGTGGTTCTGGCCCGCGATGCAGAGGGGCGGGCACTGGCCCTTGGATTTTTCAACAGCCGCACGGATATTTCCTTCCGGGTGGTCAGCCGCGACTCGGGCAATGCCGTTGATGCATCCTTCTGGAACCGGAGAGTTTTGGACGCGCTGGAATTGCGCAGGCGAATCATCGGCGAGGGGACAAACGCCTATCGCCTGATTCATGCCGAAGGAGACGGCTTCCCCGGCCTGATCGCGGACGTTTACAACGACACGCTGGTTTTGTCCGTCACGACGGCCGGCATGGAGCGGCAGAAGCCGGTCATTCTGGACGCCCTGCTTGCCCACATGAAGCCGGCGCGCATCTACGAGCAAAGCGCAGGGCGCTCGCGGCAGCTGGAGGGCCTTGCCGATTTCAGGGGTTTTCTCCACGGACCCGATCAGGAAGGATGCGCGCGCGTCACGGAAAACGGCCGCCGGTTTGACGTGGATTTTGTCCACGGCCAGAAAACCGGATTCTTCCTCGATCAGCGCGTGAACCGGGAGAAAATCGGCTTTTTGTCTAAGGGCAGAAAGGTGTTGAACTGCTTTTGCTACACCGGAGCGTTTTCCGTTTACGCCGCGGCGGGCATGGCGAAAAAAGTCGTTTCGCTGGACATCTCCGAATCCGCCTGCGCTGCGGCCGCGCAACATCTGCGTCTCAACGGCTTCAACCCTGAGGACCACCCGGTCATCGAGTCGGACGTGTTTGATTATCTGAGGAACCTGCGGGAATGTTTCGATCTGATCATTCTCGATCCGCCCGTGTTCGCCAAAAACAAAAGAGACGTCGCCCACGCCTCCCGCGGCTACAAGGACATCAATCTGCAGGCCCTCCGTCATCTGGAACGGGGCGGCCTGATGGCGACGTTTTCCTGCTCCAATTTCATCGAGGAAGATTTGTTCGGCAAAATCGTTCTGGGCGCGGCCCGCGACGCGCGCGTGGAACTGCAACTGCTGGCCCGGCTGGAAGCGGGGCCGGATCACCCGCTGGCCGCGGGCCATCCCGAAGGCCGGTATCTCAAAGGTTTGCTGCTGAGAAAGCCGCTCTGACGGGCGCAAACGGTGACGCTCCGTCGGCGTCGCCGCTTGGTCAGGGCTTTACGATATTGGCGGCAATCCGGTCCTGAATCATTCGCGAAGCAATGTTGCTTCCGCCGATACCGCACATCACGGAAACATTCGTAACATCCTTTTCGACGTATTCAACCAGAATGTGCACCTTTTCATCCGAGATGACGGCCTTGATCGATCCGCCGGCGATTTTGCGGTCCTTTTCGATCTTGCCGCCCTTCAGCTCCACCACGGTTTTTTCACAGGCCTGCCACACCTGATCGACGTTGGCCTTGTACTGCGTGGACAGGTAGCCGTCCTGGTAGATGAATCTTCCGGAGCTGACGCCCATGACTTTTCCACCCATGACCATGGTGGCGTCGCAGCCGGACAGCAGAAAAACCAAAACGATCAGCGCGCAAATATTTTTTTTCATGTATTTCCCTCCTGGCGATCGGCCGTGTCCGCCGGACGAACCGGGGGCGCGACGCGTTCAGCTTACCTTATGAATTTGAAAAACACCGCCGATCCGGCCGCCCAGAGCAAAACGGCCGCGGTGATCAGCACGCAGGCGTACGCGAGAATTTTGCTCCAGGCGCTCTCCGGCCTCTGGTCGCTGTAGCCCAGCGCATAGGACAAAAGCAGGCCCGAAAGAAGCCCGCCGCCGTGCGCCCAGTTGTTGATGCCGCTGAACAGGAACCCGAAGATGACCAGTCCGACGACCCAGCCCAGCGCCTGCTTGAAAATGTTTTCCCCGTAGGAGCCTCCGCGGCTTTTGCCGAAGTAAATGATCGCGCCGATCAGCCCGCAGATGGAAGCGGAGGCGCCGATGGTGAACGGGACGCCCGCCGGCACCGAAACGGCAAAGCCGGCGACGCCGGACAGCAGGTAGATGCAGGCGAAGCGGTGGAGCCCGAATTCACGCAGCACGAAGGGACCGAGCTGGTAGAGCGCCATCATGTTGAAAACGATATGCAGTATGCCCCCGTGCAGAAACGAGGCGGAAACGACGCTCCAGAGATTGTGGTAAACGATGACGGGAACGGCGCCGCTGGCCCCGAGCGCGAGCAGGCTCTGATTGGAAGGGGAGAGAAACGCCAGCGGGCTACCCCCTGTAAAGATGCCCCGCAGGTCCAAGAGCAGCGCCAGGACGAAAAAAGCGATGTTCACGTACAGGATCGTCTGCACCGGCTCAAACGCGAAAAGAATGCTCCGCAGCTTTCCGGCCGTTTCATGCAGGCCGGGACGCACCAGTCCGCAGTAAGGACAGGCCGGTTCATCGAGGCTGATCAGCTTGCGGCAGTTCGGGCAGAGAATGGAGTTTCTTTGAGCGGACATCATGAGTTCCTTCGTTGTTTTTGTGGGTAAAATTCATAACAACAAAAAAATGCGTTGTAAAGAAAAATGCGTCCGCCCGGTTGACTCAAGTCCCGCAATATAGGATAGTGCCCCGCATCAGGAGGCTTATGCACATCGGGGATCGTTGCCGTTTGAACATACAGTCGGTTGCCTTTGGCGGCTCCGGCGTCGGGCGGGCCGCCGGTCTGGTGATTTTTGTGCCCTTCACCGCAGCGGGGGATGTTGCCGACGTTGAAATCGTCGAGCACAGGAAAAATTATGCCCGGGGGCGCCTGCTGGGCCTTGTGGAGCCCTCTGGGCAGAGAACGGAGCCGCTCTGCCGGTACTTCGGCCGGTGCGGCGGATGCTCGTATCAGCACATTGCTTACCGTCATCAGTTGAAAATCAAAGAGGCACAGGTGCGGGAGGCATTTGTCAGGATCGGGAAAGTGCAGAACCCGCCGGTGAAAACCGTCATCGCGTCGCCGCGCGCCTACGGCTACCGGGGAAAGGCGCAACTGCATGCGGCCAAATCGCGGGAAGGCTTTCGTCTGGGATTCATGGACATCTCCGGCGGCAGGCTTGTGGACGTTGAGCGCTGCGAGATCATGGATGAATCGATCAATCGTCAGATCCTCGAGGCAAGATTGCGCATTCGCTTTGAACAACATGACAGCGATCTGGTCCTCTGGGCCGATCCTTCAGACGGTGCAGGCGAGGTCGTTGTGCGAACGGTGAAGGGTCGGGAATTTCTGGTTCCGTGTTCGGGATTTTTTCAGGCCAACTTGCATCTCGCGGACGCCATGGTGGACGAAGTGTGCCGCCTGGCCGGCCTGGAAAAAAGGGCTTCCATCCTGGATGCCTGTTGCGGATCGGGCCTCTTTTCCATCTTTCTGGCACAGTGCGCCGAACGGCTGACCGGCGTTGACATTCATGAAAAGTCCGTTCAGTGCGCGCGGGAAAATGCCGAAAGAAACGGAATCAAAAACGCGGACTTTATCCGCGCCGACATCGGCGAATATTTAAGCCGCACGGCCCAAAGGCACGATACGGTTGACCTGATCCTTCTGGATCCCCCGCGCGCCGGCATGGACCCGAAGGCGCTCGACGCCCTTGGCAAGGTGCAATGCCAAGATATTATTTATATTTCCTGTAATCCGGCCACGCAGGCGCGGGACATACAATATCTGGCCGGGCACGGATATGTTCTCACGAACCTTCAACCCCTCGATATGTTTTCGCAAACCGAGCATATTGAAACGGTCGGCCTGTTGCGGCGAAAATCGCCGTAAAGGGCAGAAGGGTGAATCGCGCTGTTCTTTAAAAAATGGTGGCTTTCTGATGAAAATATTGCTACTTACCACGGCAATTCGAGATCATTGGTCAATTTTCAAGGGAGGGTAAAATGGCATCAAAAAGCAGGGAAGTCAGAATGGAACAGCGCCGGATCCTGGAAAAGAAACTGGAGCTCCGACTGCAGAAGTTGGAGGCGCTCGGGGCCGCCAAAGAAAAAGACCCCATGGTGAAAAATCTTAGATCGCAAATTCGTGAAACGAACATCCGCATTGCCGCTTTTGATAAAAACATTGCAAAAACCGAAGCATTGAAACAGGCCAAAGCCAAAAAGCTGGCGGAAAAAGACGCGCCCAAAGAAACCGCGGCCGCACCGGAAAAGGAAGCCAAGGCAAAGAAGAAAGCCGCGCCGGCTGAAAAGGAACCCAAAAAGAAGGCTGCTCCGGCCGAGGGGGAGGCCCCGAAGAAGGCAAAGAAAAAGAAAGAAGACGCTCCTGCGGAATAGCCAAAACACAACCGCGAATTTTCAACGCGCGGCGTCGGGCATTTGATCCCTCATCCCACGTCACGGCGCAATCAACAGGCTGACCTTCTCAAAATTAAAGGAGGAATGGGACGGATGGGAAACGAAGTTTTGAAGGAAGTGTTGAATCCGCCTGCCTGGAAAAAGCCCCGCGGATATTCGAATCTGATCAAAACCGGCGGAGGATCTATCCTGTTTGCCGCGGGCCAGGGAGCTTCCGACCTCCGGGGGAACTTGGTCGGCGAAGGGGATATTTGCCGCCAGTATGAACAGATACTGGCCAACATTCAGGATGTCATGGCGGCCGGGGGCGCTAAGATGACGGATATCGTCAGGCTGACGATCTATTGCACCGATCGCGATGCTTTTTTGGCGAAGGCAAGGGAGTGCGCTCAGATTTACAAAAAGTTCTTTGGTGATTACTACCCGGCCAGCACGCTGGTGGAGGTTCAGAGGCTCTATTTCGACGGCATGCTGCTTGAAATCGAAGCCACGGCGGTGATTTGAGGGTTCGATGAAAACGGCGGGCTGTATGAGGCTGCCGGGGCCTGTTCGATTTTGCCTGGATGACCTTTTAGCGGACGCCGGCGGAATTTTTCCCGGCGCGTTTTGCGTGGTAACGGGTGAAACGGCTCAGGGCCAGCACCGCGCGGCCGATGGAGGGAAAAACGGTGATCCCGGAAGCGGCCAGCTCCGCTTCCGCTTGATGCGCCAGCGGCTTCATGTTTGCGGAGCTGTAACTGTGCAGAATAACCGCCAGCGGTTTGGTAAGTTCCTTTTTGAGCCGGCCGATCAACTTCAGATACGATCCCACCCAGAATTCCTTTTCCGTCTTTGAAACCAATCCGAAATGATCAAACGCCACGTGGAGGATCAGCAGGTCGGCCTCCTCGCATTCGTCCAGAATTTTCATGGTGCTGAAGAATTTGTCGGGCGTTTCAAAATTATTGAGGTCGATCGGATTTTTGAAAATCCGCCCGGCTTCCGTGGGAAACACGTTGATCAGCTTTTGCCGGATGTCGTCGCCGAGCCGCGGCAGCACGAGTCCCGCGTGGGAAAATTCGTCCGCAAGGATCACGCTCGCGCCGCCCCCGATGCCGACGATCACGATCCGGTTTCCCGCGGGCGGCGTCATCTGCTGAAACGTCAGCGCAACGTCCATCATCTCTTCAATGCTGCCGGCCCGGATGGCGCCCGCCTGTTTTAAGAGGCCGTCCCAGATCTGATCGGAACCGGCCAGGGCCGTCGTGTGCGAAACCGCCGCCTCGGCGCCGGATTCGGACGTTCCGACTTTGAGTACCACGACGGGCTTGCTTTGCGCGGCTTTTTGCAGGCCCCTGAAAAACCGCGGCCCCTGGCGGACGCCTTCCAGGTAGGCCGTGATGATTTTTGTCTCTTCATCCCGGGTCAGATATTCCAGGAAGTCGGACTCGTTGAGGTCCGCGCCGTTGCCCATGCTGATCACTTTGCTGAAGTATACGCCGCGCGCGGCGCCTTCCTGGATGCAGTGCGCGGCGTTGCCTCCGCTTTGGGAAATCATGGCCACCGGTCCCGCGGTCCGGGCGAAGTCGCCGTTAAAGCTGATGCCCGCCGCCGGACAGTAAATCCCCAGACAATTGGGTCCGATCACGCGGATGCCGCCTTTTTTCGCCCTGGCGATGACCTCCGCCTGCAGGCGTTCGCCTTCGGCGTCTTCAATCTCGCTGAAGCCGGAGGTGAAGAAATGGATGGCCTTCACGCCCTTCTCAGCCGCTTCATCGACCAGCTTCGGCGTATAAGGGGCGGGAATGGCGGAAATGATGTAATCGACCTCGCCGGGAATCTCCCGAAG
>ERZ795052.1304-NODE-1304-length-34430-cov-8.497193_pt1 | contig 34430 bp, 31 predicted proteins | sample MGYA00375136_ERZ795052 | MGnify/ENA primary metagenome ERZ795052 (study PRJEB30181, sample SAMN05720156) | activated sludge metagenome | isolation source: Anaerobic digester | place: Japan | collected 2015-05-26 ... | reverse complement strand
AGCGGAAGATTCTGCCCCGCGGCGGCGGCAAGATAGAGCCAGGAGGGAAAGCGGCTGTTGATTTCCATGAGATAGTGGCGGCCTTTCTCGTCTCTGAGGAATTCACACTCGGCGGGGCCAATCCACTTCAGGCTTTTCAGGATCTGGCGGGTCAATTGAACGGGCTTTTCGTCTTCGACGGTAATGCCGGAGAAAGCCTTGCCTTTGGGCGTTAATCCGAATTTTTTCATGACCACGGCGCCGGTAAGCTGCGATTTTTTGTCCGCAAGCGCAATGACATCAATTTCTTCTCCGGCGATGTACTGCTGCATCAAAATCGGATAGCCCCACTGATGGAAGAGCTGCCAGTACTGATACTCCCCCTCTTCAACCGTGTGGCATACGGCGGCGTCGCTCAACGCACCCTTCAGCACGAAAGGCGCTCCGCCGAGATCTCTACACCGGGCGGATACTTCCCCGACGTTGTTGAGCATGAAGGTTTCCGGACACCGGAACCGGTGCCCGCGGCAAAATTCGTAGAGCTGGTTTTTGCTCCTCATCTTGATGCTGCCGACCGGCGGCAGGAGCGTTTGAATGCCCAGCGACGCAAGCTCCCGGGCGATCTGGGCATAAAGAATCACTTCAGAATCCAGCGACGGAATCAAGACATCGATCGGATCCGCGCGATGGATTTCATGAATGCGCTCCAGGAGAACCTCCGCGCCGGCGGCCGGGTAGGGAACCAAAAAAACGCGTTCAAACACGCCTTCACAGAAAGCGCCCGTCGAAAGGGGATCGAAGACGAATCCCGAGATTCTCCCACGGAATTCGGGCGCGTCGCGCAGACAACGGGCGATCCCCAGCCCGGGATAAGGATTATCGGTAGCCATGAGGCCGGTGATGACGACATGAGCCTGGAGCATTTTACACTTCTTCCGCCGTGATGACGCTGGATTTCTTCAGCTCTTCGACAAACAGACGGTAGTCCGCGACCATTTCAGAAATATTTTCCACATCAAACCGGCTCTGGGATTCGGCAAGGATTTCGCAGAATGTTTTTCCGGCCAGGATGGCTTTGAAAATGAAAGTGCCGGTGGCGTTCAGGGAATACACTCCTCCGTTTTTCGGATTGAAGATGATGGACTCGTCCCCCTTTTCCATATAATTGCCGCGAATGTCGTCGTCAATGCGGCAGCGCGTCAGTCGGTTCAACTCTCTTTTGTGTTTTTCACACAGAGGAAAACCGGCATTCTTTACGGGCGGGCAGTTTTTCTTCTGCCCGCCCGTAAACACGCAGCGGATGGTTTTTTCTTGCGCTTTTTTCAGAGGGTTCATCCTATTTCTTAATTTCTTTCATGCCCGCTTCCGCGGTGTAATTGTAAGGCACGATCTTCAGCGACTGCTGGAACAGCTTTCGGGCTTCGTCCTTGTTGCCTTTTTTCAGCTCACACCAGCCCTTCCCGTTCATGGGAGCGATGTAGGGAATGTCCGGATGATAAGCCTCCAGTCGTTTAAAGGTCTCCAGCGCATGATCATACTGCTTCTGGTAATAGTAGCTCCAGCCCAGATTGTTGAGCATGTAGCTGAACTTGTCCCAGGCAGGCGCCTTCGAGGAAACCTTTGGCAGCAGTTTGTTGTAAGCGTCGATGGCGCCGTTGAAGTCGCCCAGGACATAGGCAACGGTGCCGATGCCCAGAAGCGCATCCGGATTGCCGGCATCCGCCTTCAACGCTTTGTTGAAGTGGAATTTGGCCTTGTCATAATAGTACTGGTAATAGTAGCCCCAGCCCAGGGCGCCGTAAAGATCCGTAAGCTTGGGATTGGAATCGAAAACATTATACAGATCCTGGCCGTCCATATAGCCCGGATACAGATACACCGCGGAGGCGAAGTTTTCTCTGGCCTTGTCGATGTCGCCCAGCTTCGCATAACAGAGCCCCAGGCCGTAGTAAGGCTCTCCCAGGTACCGGTTGACGCGCAGGGATTCGTTGAATTTGACCACCGCTTCCTTGAATTTGTTTTCCTTGTACAACGCCCAGCCCTGGTTGTTGTAAGTGTCCACCGCATAGGGCTGCAGATCGGCGATTTTCTTGTAAACGGCTTTGGCTTCCTCAAACCGTTTGGCGCGGAAGTGAATGGCGGCAATCGTTCTCCAGGCGTTCACGGCTTTGTCGTTGTTCTTCACGGCTTTCTGCAGGTAGCCCATCGCCTCATCGTCTTTGCCGCGGATGTACAGCACCCAGCCCGTGCCGATCAGCGCATCGGTATCGTTGGCGTTTTCCTGAAGAATTCCCCTGAAGCCCGCATAGGCCGTATCCAGCTGGCCGATCCAGTAGTTGGACCAGGCCATTCCGCCCAGCGCGCCGACGTCACCGGGTTCAACGGCAAGGTATGCTTTGAAAGCCGACGCCGCGAGACCGTACTGTTGATAGTTGTAGTAACTCCAGCCCAGCGTTTTATAAAGGTCATTCCACTTGGGATTGGCCTTGATCAGGCCGACCAGCTCTTTGGTGTGGGAATAGTACGGATACAGATTGATGGCCGCGGAAAATTCATCTTTGGCGCTGTCCATTTCTCCGGTTTTGGCAAGACCCATTCCCAGTCCGTAATGCGCCTCGGCCAGGTAGGGATTGATCCTTTTGGATTCCGAAAAAGCCTTTACGGCCGGGTTGTATTTTCCGGCGTAATAATTGGCCCACCCCAGCAGATTCCAGGAAGCCGGCGCCGACGGATCGATCCGGACCAGCTGGTCGTATTCCTGGATCGCCTGATCGTATTTCTTTTGCCTGAAAAAGAGATTGCCGATAAACGCCCGCGAATCATAGTAGTCGCCCTTCAGAGAAACGGATTTTTGCGCCGACTCCAGCGCCTTGGCTTCGTCTTTCCCGTACAGGTAATAATAGGCCAGACCGTTGTACGCCAGGGCGCTTTGGGGATTGATGGTGAGGGCCTGCTGATAGGCCTTCAGCGCCTCGGTTGGTTTCGGGTAAGCAAGATAGGACGAGCCGATGCCGACATAGGCTTCATCGGCTTTCGGATTGATCCGGAGTGCGGCTTCGAAAAGCTGCATGGCTTTTTCCGAATAGCCCAGGCCGAGATAACTCCAGCCGTCCGCGAGCAGTGCCTCGACATCGTCGGCTTTCACGACCTGAAGATAACCGTCCAGTTTGTAAATCGCGGCATAATAATTGGTGAAACGATAGGCCAGTCCGAAATTCTTCCAAAGCTTTTTCCACTCGGGCTTTTTGGCGATCATGTCATGAACGACGGCGTTGTCCATGTAGTAGGGATTGACGGCAATCGCTTTGACAAGATTCCGGTAGGCCGAATCGAATTGATTCTGCCGGTAGTCGCAAAGTGCCATTCCGTAAAGGGCTTCGACGGATTCCTGCCGGCTGGATACGGCCAGGGCCTTTTCAAAAGACGCCCCGGCGGCGGGGAAATGGTTGTTGTAGTAAAGAGACCAGGCCTGTTTGAGTTGCGCCGAAAGATTGTTCTTGTCTTCCCTTACGGCTCTTTCATAAACGGGAACCGCCTCCGCATATTTGGCCTGATAATAATACACGTCTCCGTAGGCCGTCAAAAGATCCGTGCGGCTTGTGAAGGAGTTTGGGTATTTGAGCGCCGTTTCAAAATACTTCGCGGCAAGGGGGAAATTCTTTTGGGCTCCCGCCAGGGAAGCCAGGCCGTAGTTTGCGTCGGAATAGATCGATTCGATGTATTCCTTGTCGGAAGGACCGTAGAAGGTCCAGTTGTCTTTATTGATATGATCATTCGCCCACTTGAATTCCGTTTTGAAAAGTTCTTCGCTTTCCTCAAACTTGCCCAGCGAGAATTTCGCCCAGGCCAGACCCTGGACGGCTGAAATATCGGCATTGTTCTTTGCGTATTTCTTTGCAAAAATCGCTTCCGCATCCAGCGCCCTTCCCGTCTTGATATAGTCCCACCCCAAAACTCCAAGCGCTTCCGGGTAGTCCGGTTTCAACTGCAGAGCCTTCTCCAGGCTTTGCATGGAAAAATAATAATTTTTCTTTTGAAAATGATTTAAGCCTTCCTGAAAATAATCCTTGCTTCCTTTGGAAAACCAGGCGGCCTGAACAGGGATGCCTGCCGCAAAAATAAAAGCCGCCGCAAGGAACGCCGCAAATAAAGTAATCCGTAAACTTTTACATTTCATACATCGCCTCCCTTTTTATCCTTTCCTAAAACGTTGAACATCCGTGGTCATCATGGTTTCGCGCCGGCCAGGACCGACATGATGATGACGTGGTTGAACTGCCCGCCGGAATAAATGGCGTCGCGCAGAACCCCCTCGCTCTGAAAACCGCATTTTTCAAAACATTTGATTGCCGGTTCATTGAAGGCCAAAACCGTCAGCCAAATGCGCCGGAATCCGAATTCGGCAAAACCCTGCTCCAGCATCCTTCGCGTGACGTCCGGTCCGATGCCGGCTCCCCTGTGCTCCGGGTCTCCGATAAAGATCCCGTATTCCGCGGAACGATTTTGCCAATCCATTTTTCGAAAGAAGGTGTTGCCGATGTAAAGGTTGGTGTCCACCGTTTGAATGGCCAGTTCGTACAATCCCGTGGACAGGGTCGAATACGTGGAAAACAGGATTTCTTCCTCTACCTGCCGGTACGATGTGAATAAGGGACGGCCGAGATAAAGCCTCGTAAATTCCGGATCGTTGAACCAGTGGTAACGCAAAGACGCGTCGGATAGACCGGATGGCCTTAGAATGATTTTCACATTTCCCATAACAGACCGAATAAAATCCTTAACGATCAAAGGCATGTAATGTTTCAATGCGTCAATTAATTCATAGCATTGGCCGTTTTAAATGTCTATGGATTATTTATATTTTTGAATCATTGCGAGGCAACTCAAAAAACGGGCTGCTGGCCCGCATGGAGCGTCAAGCCGCCGAATAAACAAGCGTATTTTCCGCCATACCCTCACGAATCGCGCCTTCCCGTTTGAGCGCTTGAAGGTAAACATAGGTTTCGTTGAGCGCCATGAATTTTTCCCAGCCGTCCGCGGCCGCTCCGATCATTTGCTTGCAGATGCCGAAAGTGGTCTGCGGGCGGGCGCCGATCTTTTTGAGCAACAGGTCCTTTTTCATCGTGTGATGCTCCCGGATTTCGGAAATCCGCTCGTGAACACCGCCGAAAGAATTTCCATGGCCGGGATGGACCATGACGACCGGCAGCTTTTCTAGGACGACCAGCGATTCCAGGTAGCTCGCCAGCGGCTGAAAAACGTCATCAGCAATATTCGGGCTCAAGCTCGGCGCAATGTAGGGCAGAATGTGATCGCCCGCCAGCAGCAATCCCTCGTCGCGGAAAAAGAAGCAGGCGTGCCCCGCCGCGTGTCCCGGCGTGAAGATCACCTCAAAAGATCGTCTGCCGAAGCGCCGGGTTTCCCGGTCCCGCAAAAGCGTGGCGACCACGAGGCGCGGAATCCGTCCCCGCAGGTCCTCAATTTCCTCCACGATGGCTTCCACGTCTTCCGCGGGAAGGCCTTGCCGGGCGTAAAAGAAGCGGGCCCGCGCGATCAGGTCTTCTCCCTGCCGAAAAGAATCATAAACCTGCCGCGCTTCCTCCGACAGATGAAGTCGGGCTTTGGATGTTTCCTGGATCCGGCCGGCCAGGCCGCAGTGATCGGTATGCGTGTGGGTCAGATAAATGTCGCGGACATCCGCCGCGGAGAGGCCGATGCCCGCCAGATCGGCTTCCAGTTTTTCAAAGGCGCCGGGCATGAGCATACCCGCATCAAAGAGGGCCGCCTGCCCGCCTTCCACCAGCACGTAGGCGTGGACGTGCCGCAGGCGAAACGGCATGGGCAGGGTGATGCGGTAAAAGTTTTCGGAAATTTCTGAAATCATCAAAGGCAGCCTTATGGTTTGCCGGATGCTTAACAAATAAAGTTCCGGGCCGCAATCAAAACTTCCAGGAGATACGCGGCAACCATGGCGGACACCGTAAGGGCGTGGACTTTTATCATCGCCAGATTGGCCGGAGCCATCGCCAGCGGATCATTCAGATGGCGGCGAAGGACGGCCAGAGACCGGAAGGCCAAGGGAAGACTGACGAGGCCCAGCCATACAAAAGGGGACAAAACCCCGGCCAGAGCCGAGAGAACCAGAATGCTGTAAGCGCACGCCAGGCCGGCCCCGTACAGGCACGCGCCCGTTTTTCTTCCGAAGCGGGCGACGAGGTTCCATTTTCCGCCGCGCCGGTCCGCCTCGTAATCGGGAATTTCGTTGATGAGGATCATCGACGCCATCAGCAGTCCAGGTACCAGTGAAGCGATAAACGGTTCGATGGCCAACGTCCGCGCTTGAACAAAATACGCCCCCAGAACGATCACGGGGCCAAAATTAATGAGCAGGCCCAGCTCGCCCGCCCCCCGGTAGCCGAAACGGATCGGCGGCGCCGTGTAAAAAATGGAGCAGGCCATGCCAAAAATTCCGAAAACCAGCACAAACCATCCGCAGGTCCACGCCAGATAAATGCCGATGAGGGCCGTGGCCGAGAAAAAAAGAGCCGCCGCCTTCAGCATCTGCGTGTCTTTCAGCAGTCCTTCCGGCAGAACGCCGCTGCCCCCGGTGAAAAAATTTTTCTGGTCGCCGGTCTGCTGGTCAACCGTATGCCGGTAATCCAGAACATCATCCACCAGGTTGAGCCCGAAATGGTTGACGGTGACACCGATCACGACCAGGGCGAAATGAAGACCGTTCAGGGGATGCCCCGCGGCCCAGGCCATGACCCCTCCCAACAGGGCCGGAAGGATGCTGGGCAGGACAAAATGGAGACGCAGCGCCCGAAGCCAGACCGCCGGGGGGGCTGAGCTCCGGCCTGCCTTTCCATGCCGGGACTGTGGTTTTTGAATCCTCATGACGGGTTTTCATCGCTTCGGTGCGGCGGCTTTCCGTCCCGATGGTTCTTGAGCAGCTCCAAAATTTTCTCGTGATACCGCCAAGCCAGAAACGAAACCACCGCGGCCGCGGCGACGACGAAGGCCAAAAGCACGTACTGCTCCCTGGCGGCAATATTGCCGCTGATGGACAGCATGGCCGTGCCGAAAAAGCGGCCGACCGTGGAGATGATGATAAACGTCAGCACCGGCATTCGGCTCATGCCCATGATGTAGCACAGATAATCCTTGGGAAACCCCGGGATCAAAAACAGCAGAAAGGAAACGAGCAGGCCCCGGTGTTCCATGAAATAGTTGAACCTCTCGAAAACTTCTTTCTTGACCACCTTCTCCAGCAGCGGTTCGCCGAAGAAATGCGCCAGGATGAAAGCCAGCCAGGAGCCGATCGTAAGCCCGATGGTGGAATACAGGGTTCCCCAGAACGGGCCGTAGAGATAGCCGCCGATGAAACCGGACACCTCTCCCGGAATCGGCGCTGCGATCACCTGGACAATCTGCAGAAGGATGAACACCGCTTCGCCGTGAGGATACGACTTGATGAAGGAGATGATTTTATTTTTGTCTTTAAAAAAAAGGTACAGGTCGAAGTGAATAAAAAGATAGCCGCCCAGGGCAATCAGCGCGAAAAGCAAAAGAATCCGGAAAGCCAAATTTCTGTTCATGGGGGGTCTCAAGTTTCCGATCTGCCGCGCAGCCGTTTTTAAGCCTGTAAAACCCGCGGTGTGCCGGGCGGTGTTGGTACGTTTTTATAATATTAATATCGGTTTTCGTCAAACGGTTTCGGCTGACTTCTGTGCGCCGGCCGGAAAGGCGAACGGCCTTAATCAAAGAGTCCCGCATTCTTCAAAACAGTTGACTAAATGAAAGCGATGTGCAAGAAAAACGCATCTTTAAAAACATCCGCGCATTTTTCCCGCGCATCCGGAAAAACCAGCAACGGGGAGGAATCATGTCAAAAACGCCGCAAAAACTGACCCGAAAAAAGTCCGAATTTTATAAAAACGCACCCATCGCCGGGTTCGGCGAAAGAAAGCCGGACTTCACGACCATGGGCAGAAAAATAAAGAATCCTCACCGGAACTTCCGCGAAGTCGTTTGCGTGGAAGCCTGCCGGACGCCTTACGGAAGGGCCGGCGGCGCCCTGAAAGAATTTTCGGCAATGGAGCTGGGCGCCCTGGCCATTCAGGAAGTCCTGCGTCGGACCGAGGGCAAGGTTAAACCGGCGGATATCGACTATATTTTCATGGGCCAGGTGGTTCCCGCCGGCTGCGGCCAGATTCCCGGCCGTCAGGCTACGATTCTGGCGGGCGTTCCGGAATCCGTTCCATCCATCACGGTCAACAAAGTCTGTTCTTCGGGCATCAAAACGATCGATCTGGCGTTTCAGATGATTTTGCTGGGGCGGGCGGAAATCTGTATCGCGGGCGGTCAGGAAAGCATGAGCAACTGCCCCTTCGCCCTGCCCGACATGCGCTGGGGAATGCGCATGGGCCTGCCCGACGCCCGCGTGGTGGACACGATGGTCTACGACGGCCTGTGGGATGCTTTTTACAACCGCCATATGGCCATTCACGGCTCCGAAGTGGCCGACGAGTTCGGCTTTTCCCGCGAGGAGCAGGACGAATGGGCGCTCAATTCCCAGCAAAACGCCGTCAAAGCGATGAAGGAAGGAAAACTGGACGACGAAATCTTTCCGGTGGAAGTCAAGCAGGGCAAAAAAGTCATCATCATGGATAAAGACGAGGGCCCGCGGCCGGAAACAACGCTTGAAGGACTCGCCAAACTGCCCCCCGTTTTCGGTCATCTAAGCACCGTCACCGGAAAACCCGGTTCTGTTACGGCGGGCAACGCCCCCGGCGTCAATGACGGCGGCGACGTCTGCCTGCTCATGAGCCGGGAAAAAGCCGACGAACTGGGTCTTGCGCCCATCTTTACCATCGTGGATTACGCCGAAGTCTCGCAGCCGACGAAGGATATCGCCACCGTGCCGGGTCTGGCGATCAAAAAAATACTGGAACAGAACAACATGACGCTCGACCAGATCGACGTCATTGAAATCAACGAAGCCTTCGCCGCGGTGGCGCTGGTGAGTTGCCGGTCCATTCTGGGGATGTCGAAGGAAGAGATGTTCAAAAAGGTCAACATCAACGGCGGGGCGGTGGCGTACGGCCATCCCATCGGCGCCACGGGGGCGCGCATCGCCATGACGCTGGGCTATGAACTGAAAAGGCGCGGCGGGGGCTGGGGCGTCTGCGGCATCTGCTCGGGCCACGCCCAGGGAGACGCGATGCTGATCCGCGTGGACAAATAGACTTATACGGTAGGGAACGACTCGCGAGCGTTCCCTGCAAAGTTCCCTGCAAAGTTTACAGAACGATTCTTTGTTGCCTGTTAATAATTATTCAATATAACAATATATTAACTTTTATGTTGCACATTAACTAACGTTATGTTATTGTGCGCATCAAAGGTTAAAATAAATGAAAAATCAAGTAATCGAAGAACTAGAAAGGTATGTCCAGGGCACGCTGGGCGTTCCTTTATCGATTCAGCCGTGGAGTGGCGGTCGGAACCTGCCGTTTTTTTTGAAAGACCAGTATGCTTTCTTTCAGGCAAAGATTGCAGACCTGTCCTGCATTTTGATTGTCGCCGGAGGCGAACAGGAATCAACGCCCGCCATGATCCGCAAGCACGTTGATCTTGTGCAACCCAGGGCAGGCGGTGAGGCGCTCATTTATATTCAAAAGCAGATGAGCTCCTATAATAGAAAAAGGCTGATCGATCAGAAAGTCAGTTTCATTGTTCCCGGCAATCAGATGTATTTGCTTCCCCTTGGCGTTGATCTGCGTGAGCGCTTTAAACGAGCCCGGACACAGGCGAAATCACTGAGCCCGTCTGCCCAGGTCGTTCTGCTGCATACGCTGCTGAAAAGTCCGCAGAGAATTTTAGCCCCCAATGATTTGGTTTTGCAGTATGGTTATTCCGCCATGACGATTTCGCGGGCCTTCAGCGAGATCGATTCTCTGGGGCTTTTTGAAATTTCTATCCGAAAACGCAAACGGGAACGGATTTTAAAAGGAACAAAACTAGAAATCTGGGAGAAGACGCTGGACTATCTGCGCAGTCCGGTGATCCGGCGTTTATATGCCGATCCGTCGATTAATTTGCCTGACGGCGTCTGCGCTGGGCTTTCGGCCCTTGCCCGCTACTCGACCCTTGCAGAACCGGGTAACAAGGTCCTGGCTGTCGGAAACGTCACAGGAAAGTTGTTGATTCAAAAATACGGAAGGGAGGCGCTGTCCCGAAAAGATGTGCAGGATTATGAGATCGAAGTTTGGAGCTACGCGCCCGCTTTATTTGCGGTGGATGGCGTGGTCGATCGCCTCTCCTTGTTTCTTTCGCTGCGCGATGAAGAAGACGAGCGCGTGGAAGCGGCCTTGGAACAAATGATGAGAGAAATGCAATGGTAAAAGGTCTGGACGTGTTCCAAAAGCATTTTCAGGATTACGCGGATCGTTACATTCTTATCGGCGGAACCGCCTGTAACCTGGCACTGAAAGAAGCCGGTCTGTCCTTTCGGGCGACAAAAGATCTGGATATCGTTTTATGCATCGAAGCCATTGACCGGCCTTTTGTGAAAGTCTTCTGGGCGTTTATCCGGGCCGGAGGGTATCAAATTCAGGAAAAGGCGTCCGGTGAAAAGCAATTCTATCGTTTTACAAAACCCGCGGATAATTCATTCCCTTTTATGCTGGAGTTGTTTTCGCGAAAACCGGATACGTTATCCATTGACGCTGAGGGTCATCTGACGCCGATCCCTATCGATGACGAAGCCGCCAGCCTGTCGGCAATTCTTCTTGACGCAAGTATTCTTGCCCGATAACATTACCCGCGATTTGCAGACCTTCTTTAAGGCCATCATTGCAGAGCCGACGGATTTGGCGGCACTCGGTCTGGCGTCAACGACTTTGGAGGCAGTGATTGCCGATTTGAAAAAAATGTATGGAATGATCTGATACTGACAAAAAGCCATTTATGGATTGCCGCAAAAACGTGGTGTCTGCGGCATCTGCTCGGGCCATGCCCAGGGAGACGCCATGCTGATCCGCATCGATCAATAACCGCTTGATGCAGGGAACGCTCGCGAGCGTTCCCTACTGAATTTTATCCAGCAGTTTGATGAAGTTTCTCTTGGCTTTGTACCTGGTCCGAAGCTCGTCCACGTAAGCCGTAAACGCTTCATCCTTGCGCTGCCGAAGCATCAAGGGCTGAATCTTTTTGATCAACATGACAGCCTCTTCGTACGCCTTATTGTTCGTCTGCTCGATTGTCGGATGGACATATTTCATGTACACTTCCACGGCGTCCAGCGGATGATCCTGCGCGCGCAGCGCCGCCAGTTTCATCCAGAGAGACTGCGAACACCCGCCTTCCAGGGCTTCCTTCCAGGCGGCCTCAGGTTCTTTCTCCCATAGAAAAATTTCAACCAGCAGGGAATACCCCGGATTCCAATGCCATCGATTGGTTTTTCGATCCTGCTTCGTAATGTGAGAACGAATGTGCGAGAGAGCTTTTTCCCGCCAATCGGACCACTGTCCGGTTTTGTCCGCCTGTTTTTTTAAGCGCTGATAGCTGTCCAGGCCAAGCTGATCCGTAAAATTTGCCCAGATCAAATTTAAGGCTTCCGCGGAGCGCTTTCGGCGATGATATTCATCCGCCAGGAATTCGCGCAGGCGGGAATCGGTTTTGGCGGGAAACGCCTTGAGACCTGCTTCGGCCCATTCCAGTGCTTTATCTTTATTGCCGGCTTTCTTGTAAATTTCAGCGATTTCTAAATAGTGATACGCATAAGTTAAATCCCGCTTTTTGATGTCCACCAGCTCTTCAATATCGCCGGACATCTCGGCCAGCGTCTCTTTGATTCCGATGAGATTGAGCGCTGCATTGGCATTGCTCCGGCGAAGTTCCTGCTTCGATGCGGAAGGCGCGAATTCCTTCCAAGCCTCGTCGGCCAGCTGCCGATAAACCGCCAGGCCCTTGTCGCCCAGAATGGAGGCGTAGGTCTTCGCCGCGCCGGAAAAAATATCCCATTCGCTGTTCAGTTCCAGTTCAAAAAGATGCGCCGCCAGTTTTGCCGGATCCTGCTTTGCTTTTTCGCAGGACTTCAGATGAAGCTCCTGCAAGCGATACATGACGTCTCCCATGCCGCCGTCGGAATCGTCCATATATTGAACCGCATCGGCCGCCTGCTGAAGCGCATACTCCGCAAGCTCCGCCACGTCCCCGGCATACGGTCCGTCCAGTAATTCCTCGACGGAATCCACCATGTCATTGATGCCCCGAATATAGCGATAGGCCTCCCGGTACGACACAAAATCAGGAGTGTCAAAAGCATTGCGAATCATTTGCTTCCAGGCTGTACGATTAACCCCCCCGGACCGGGCCTGTGACGTCTTAAGATAAAGCTTTTTCCTCAGCAGTTCGTCTTCCTGGGCCTGTTCCATCATCATCTCTACCAGCACAGACTTGTCCACAGCATGCAGATAACTTTCAATGTCCTTGAGATTCACTACAGAGGAGGCTCGGGTATTTTTCAATTTGCCGGCGGCGATCCAGGCCAGCGCCACGGCCACACAATGTTTGCAGAATTCACCATCATCACCCATCGGGCAGGTGCAGGAGTAATCGATGTCATTTCCCGCGGCAGGTTTCATTTTAACGGTGTAAGTCCGGCTGCCGTCGACTTTGGCGAGGATGGTGCCGTTGTACTCGGCAAGATCGCGCACCTGACCGTTTTCATAATAATCCCGCCCCCGCTCCAGCGCACGGCGTGGAGCAAGTGTTGCGATTGTTTTTTCAATCAATGAATTTTTCATTTCGATTCAAACGGGCTTCTTCAAAAGTCTTTTGCTGTGTCAAACCCGTGCGAGTTTTATTTTCTTCCGTCAAGGCGGCAAACCATCCGGAAAGAAGGATAGAGGATTTCTCTTAAGTTGGCAATGTCGGATTTCATGTTATCCATTCCGTTATCGGAATGGTTTGATGCTCTGTCAAACGTGTCCGGTCCGGCGACGATAGGAACGTCAAAACCGGGATCCATACATACCCGCAAGGAAATTAATGATTGCAGCGCAGTTTCAAACGTTATCTTGACTTACGGCCTTGGCCGTGTTTTACAAAAAATCGCTTTGCCTTGTTCCCCGTAACGCGGCAAACAAGATTGAGAATGTGAAAATTTATGCTGTTTACCCTGTTCACCATTTTTGCCTCCTCGTTTGTCGTCGCACTTTCCGGCGCGCTGATGCCGGGACCGCTGCTGACCGCGACGATCAGCGAAAGCTCGCGGCGCGGATTCATCGCGGGGCCGCTGTTGATCGCCGGACACGCCGTCCTGGAACTGGCGCTGGTGATTGCTCTTTTCCTGGGGTTGGCCCCGTTTTTTCGGATGCCGGCGGTTTTTGCGGCCAGCGCGCTTGCGGGCGCGGTCATTCTGTTGTGGATGGCGGCGGGAATGCTGCGGTCTTTGCCCACCCTTCGGCTTTCCTGGGAAGCCCATCAAAGCAAAATGAATCATCCGGTGGTCAGCGGAATTCTGATGAGCGTTTCCAATCCCTACTGGATCATCTGGTGGGCAACGATCGGCATCGGGTACATTTTCTACGCCCGGCAGTATGGCCTTGCGGGAATTGCCTTTTTCTTCGTCGGCCACATTTCGGCGGATCTGGCCTGGTATTCTTTCGTTGCCGGCGCGGTCTCCCGGGGCAGGAGCCTGCTGACGGACCGGCTGTACCGCCGGCTGATCGGCCTTTGCGCCGTTTTCCTGATCGGCTTCGCCGGTTATTTCGCCGTTGCGGGCCTCGTCAAACTCAAAGGCCTTCTGTCATAACCGCGATTGAAAACGACCAGAACGTTTTTGTGTCCGGCATAATCGGACAGGGACAGGCTTTTGCCGTTGAAATCGTTCAACGTGAAGGCGGGCGCCTGTGCGTCGAGCTCCGCTCTCGGCATGATGAAATCCTCCCTTACGATTCAAAAATATTTCCCTCCTGTCCTTCCGGCAGGATTTCAAACAAATCTTTGACTTCCCTGGGAATCGAGCGCAGTGATCCTTTCCGGGCGTCCACAAAAACCCACTCCGTTTCCCCGTGGGCCAGCAGAGCTTGGTCGTTCTTTCGAAAAATTTTATACCGGCGCAGCGACTGGACCCGTCGGAGATTCACCACCCACGTACAGACCACCACCCGGTCGCCGGCGAAGGCCGGTTTCAAATACATGACTTTATGCGTGCGCACCACCCAGGTGGCCCCTATGGCGTTGGTGGCGGCGGTGCAGCCGGATGCTTCGGAATGCCGCATGGCGGCGTCCTGCATCCAGCGCAGATATTCCACATTGTTGACATGTCCGTTGAGATCTTCCGCTTCTTTGGGCACCAGAAGCTCATAACGAAAAATGGGGTTCATCAAGGTCCGTTTCCCCTCACATCCATCGTCATTCCCATGGTCCTTCGGCGTTTTTTCCATTCCTCAGACCGGCACAAAATCGGATGACCTCACCTCCTTGAGTTTCAGGGCTTCCGTCGGGCAGACGACGGTACAGACCCCGCACCCCAGACACCGATCCGGATCGACGGCGGCGAGATCATCCTGCATCGAAAGAGCTTCGAAGAAGCACCGGTCGATGCAGGTTTCGCATCCGCTGCAGAGATCGGCATCTACAAAGGCCGCGAAACGGCTGGGCGCCACCCATTTCTTCGGTCCCTTCATCAATGCCCAGTTCAGGCAACAGTCATTGCAGCAGTTGCAGATGACGTGGCCTACCGTCTGACGATTATCCACAACATGAACCAGCCCTGCCTCCCGGCATTGTTTCAGAATGGCCATGGCCTCTTTCGGGGATATGGCGCGGCCGGTGCCTCGTTCGATATTGTATTCGGCGGCGCGATCCACCTGCATGCATACTTCCAGCGGCTTTTCACAACGGCCGGAGATCACGCGGCAGGAGCAAGGGGTGACCGAAAGCGTTTTTGCGTTCTCCACAATCTTCACGGCATCGTCATAAGCCAGAATTTTGGATTGCGGCTCGATGCTTTCATTGACGGGAATCACCCGCATGACGGGTCCGGGCAAGAAATCCATGATCATCCGGCCGTAACCGGGCCATTCCTGATCCATGTAATCTTTCCAGAGGTCCAGCACTTGCCTTGAGATTCCGGGCGTCAGGCTGGTGGAATCATGCATCTGCGGAATATTTTTCACGCGATAAAATTTCTTTTCACCGCCCTTGGCGGCCTTAAAGATCAATCCGCGGTGAAACAAGGAGTCCATCATCGCCGCGATGGCCTCCCTGGACAATCCGGACTTTTGCGCCAGCTCTTCTGCGGTTGCGGGCGGTGACGCAAGAAGCATCACCTTTGCTTCGTCGTCATTGACCAGCGCCTCAAATATTTTTGGAATCAATGGAGATTCGCCCGCCCCCACGGCCTCGGCCAGTTGTTTGCACAATCCCATGTCCGCCATGTGCCTTTCCTCCGTTTCCAAGAATTGGGAAAAGTATCGGGAAATAAATCTTTCCTGTCAAGAACAAACAAAGGGGGGCTGCCGGGCCGGGCGCGGGTTGCTTCTCCGACTTTCCAGGGCGGAAATTACGGCAGATAGAAAGGCGGCGGTTCGCCGCCTTCATGCTGTGCGGACGGTCATTAGCCTTCCCGGTACATGGACTCGATGACATCCTTGAACTGGGCGTTGATCGCTTTTCTTTTGACCTTCATGGTCGGGGTCACTTCCCCGTCCTCCGTATAGAGTTTCTTGTCGAGGATACGAAACTTACGGATGTTTTCCACCCGCGCCACCTGCTCGTTGACCTTGTTGATCTCCGTCTGAATCAGATTCACGACTTCCGGCGTCTTGGTCAGGCTGGCGAAGGTTGTGTACTGGACTTTGTTGTCCTGTGCGAATTTCACGACGTTCTCCTCGTCGATCACGATCAGCGCCGAGATGAATTTCCGCTTGTCGCCGATAATGACGGCGTCGTTGATGTAGGGTGAGAACTTCAGCATATTTTCGATATACTGCGGGGCGATATTTTTTCCGCCCGCCGTAATGATCAGATCCTTCTTCCGGTCCGTAATCTTCAGGTAGCCTTCTTCGTCGATTTCTCCCACGTCGCCGGTGTGCATCCAGCCGTCCACCAGAGCTTCTTTCGTGTTTTCCTCATCGCGGTAATAGCCTTTGATGATGCCCTTGTGTTTGACGAGAATCTCCCCGTCCTCGGCAATTTTCACCTCCGTTTCCGGCAGAGCCTTGCCGACCGTACCCAGTTTGAAATTGACCACATCGGACATGTGCGTGATGCCCGTCGTTTCCGTCATCCCGTAACCTTCGCGGATGGGAATGCCGATGCTCTGGAAAAATTTCAGAATATTGTGAGAAATGGGCGCGGCGCCCGAGAAGCCGAGGCGGACCCGGTCGAATCCCAGTCGTTTCTTGAGCTTGCGGAAAACGACAAAATAGGCGCTCCAGTAAGCGAGCTTTAAAAACACCGACATGGACTGGCCGCTGAGTTTCTTGCTATTGTATTGCGCGCCGACTTTGAGGGCGATTTTATAACACGTCCGTTTAAACCACGTGGCATCGTCCATTTTCAACACAATGCTGGAATAGTACTTTTCCCAGATCCGCGGCACGGCATGAAACAGCGTCGGGGAAACATCCTGCATATCCATGGTGACCGTATCGGTATTTTCCGTGAAATTGACGATGTGCCCGACCGTCAGGTGCACCATCATGTCGAAGATCTGTTCATAGACATGGTTCAGGGGCAAAAACGAGATGGTTTCATCATCTTTTTGGGTCTGGGTGATCAGGCTGGCCTGCTTGCCGACCCAGAGATACCCCTCATGGGACAGCATGGCGCCTTTGGGAGGCCCGGTCGTACCGGATGTATAAATGATGCCGCCGATATCTTCGCCCTTGCCGCCGGCGACCAGTTCTTCAAAGAGGTTGGGATTTTCCTCTCCCGTTTTTTTGCCCAAGGCGAAAAGATCGTCCAGGCTCATCAGCATGGGATCTTCAAAATGTTTGAGCCCTTCCATATCCCAGACAATCAGCTTGCGCAAATGAGGCGTCCGTGACCGAAACACCAGGGCCTTGTCGAATTGTTCTTCGTCCTCGCACATATAAACCACGGACTCGGAATGCCCGACCACGTATTCGCACTCCGCAGGCGGGTTGGTCGTGTAAACCCCCACAAAGGTCGCCCCCAGGGACATGGTGCCCAGCGCGCAGTAAAGCCATTCGGGCTTGTTTTCACCGATGATGGAAACATGATCGCCCCGTTTGACGCCCAAGGCATGAAGTCCCAGCGCAACCTGTTTGACTTTTTCCAGGTATTCCGACCAATGGATATCATGCCAGATGCCGAAATCCTTGCGTCGCAGGGCGATGCGTTCGGGCTGTTTCTTGGCGATATTCATCAACGCCTTCGGAAGCGTATCGATCGACTCGGGGTGCGGACTTGTAGAGGGGGTCATCTGAACCTAACCTTTCTGCGATAGCGTTTGAATCCCTTCACGGAAACTTCTTTTGCGATTCCCAGGTAGAACTCCTTCACATCCTCGTCTTCCCGCAGAACCTCCGGCTTGTCGGCGCGCACAATTCGTCCGTTTTCCATCAGATAGGCGAAATGGGAATACTTCAGCGCCATATTGACGTTTTGCTCGACCAGCAGGATCGTCACGCCGTCCTTTTCGTTGATTTCCTTGATAATGTGGAAGATATCATTGGTCAGCAACGGGGACAGGCCCAGCGACGGTTCATCGAGCATCAACAGCTTGGGGCGGCTCATCAGCGCGCGGCCGATGGCGAGCATTTGCTGCTCTCCGCCGCTTAAATATCCCGCCTGCTGGTTGCGCCGTTCATGCAGAATCGGGAAACGCTTCAGGATGCGTTCCGCATCTTCCTTGATGCCCGACCTGCCTTTGCGCGTGTAGGCGCCCATCTGAATGTTTTCCATGACGGTCAGTTCGGGAAAAACTTCGCGGCCTTCCGGAACGTAGCTGATTCCCATTCGGACGATTTCTTCCGTATCCTTCCGGTCGATGCGCTGTCCCATAAACTCGATGGTTCCTTTTTCCGGCTGTTCTTCCTTGAGGTCATACAGGAGGCGGAGGATGGTCTTCAGCGTCGTCGTTTTGCCCGCTCCGTTGGAGCCGAGCAGGGCGACGACGTCGCCCTGCGTAACCTGAAAGGAAATGCCGTGCAGGGCGCGGATCAGATCGTACCAGGTTTCGATGTTGTTCACTTTAAGCATGGAATATATCCTCCTCCCCGAGGTACGCCTTAATGACTTCCGGATGATTCTGAACTTCGGCGGGAAGGCCCTCCGTGATCTTTTCACCGTGGTTGATGGCAAAGATGCGGTCGGAAATCCCCATGATCATGTTCATGTCGTGTTCGATGAGCAGGATCGTGACCTTATAATCCTCGCGAATGTCCTTGATCCAGATATTCAGATCTTCTTTTTCTTCCGTATTCATTCCGGCGGACGGCTCATCCAGAAGGAGAATCTTCGGCTGCAGGGCCAGGGCGCGGCCCAGTTCGACCAATTTCCGTTTGCCGTAGGGAAGGCTGCCGACAAATTGATCGCGAAGCGACTGCAGATCCAGAAAATCGATGATATGTTCGACAATCTCGCGATGTTTGATCTCTTCCTTCGCCGCGAAGGATCTCCGTCCCCACATGGTGGCGCCGGTGAATATTCCCGTTTTCATGTGGATGTGACGGCCGAGCATCAGATTATCCATCACGGTGGCTTTGGCAAACAGCTCGATGTTCTGGAAGGTGCGGGCGATTCCTTTCTTGGCGATGCGGTCGGGCGTCTTTCCGACGATATCTTCCCCTTCCAGGATGATGCGGCCTTCATCGGGATGATAGATGCCGGAGATCAGGTTAAAGATGGTGGTTTTTCCCGAACCGTTCGGACCGATGATGGAAAAGATGGTGTTCGGCTCCACGTCAAAACTTACATTGTTGACGGCTTTCAAACCGCCAAAACTGATGCTCAGATTTTCAACCCTGAAATGGTCCATGGTCTCTTTCGGTTCCTTTTTTAGGAAAAGTTATGCCACCTGAAAATCCCGACCGCTTGCGGGCCTGCCCCGGCAGGCCATCAGCCCGCAAGCGGTGAAGGGATGAACATTATTTCCGGAAGCCGATCCCTCCGGAATCCGCCTTACTTCTTTTTCCAGGTCGCCAGCTCATTGGCGGTCCAATCCTGCAAAACGATCGTGCTGCCGCCCGGTCCGCACTGCCAGATCTGGATGGAATCGGTGCCCTGGTGCTGCTTGGCCGTCCAGTTGACTTTCGGGCCGATCCCCTGGAAGTTTTTGGTTGAATTCAACGCTTTGAGGGCGGCTTCCGTGCTCAAATTCTTTCCGACTCTTTTCAAAGCGTCGATGAGGGGTTCCGTAAAGAGGATGCCCGCGAAGTAGAAGAGACCGGGCCGTTCTTCCGGCGTATATTTCTTCATGGCGTTGCGATACCGGACAATCCGCGGATCGTTGGAATCCGGCGGAAGCATGAACGCGCCCGTGATCACGCCTTCCCACAGCCCGCCGGAAATTTTATTCATCAGCGCGAAGTCGGACAGCGTATTCGAAGAGAGCCACTGGGGTTTGTAGCCGATGGTGGCCGCGGTTTTCACGAGGATAACGCCGGTGGTCGGATTGACCCACATCACGACGGCCTTCGCTCCGGCGTTCTTCAGTTTTAAAATGTGGGACGAAAGGTCTTTTTCCGTCGATTCCACCGGGATCTCCGCGACCGGCTTCATATTCAATTTGGACAGCCGCTGACGAACGCCGTCCAGACCGTTTTTACCGTAGGGGTCATTCTGATAGATGACGCCGATTTCCTTGATTTTCATTTTTTCCACGACGTATTTGGTCAGAATGCTGCTTTCATCTTCGTAAAGCGGATAAATACTGAAAAGATAGGGCTGCACGGGGAAAACGTATTCCTTGATGGAGGTTGCCGGCCCCACCCAGATGACTTTGTGTTCCGCCAGGTAATCCTTCACGGCCAGGCCGCCGGCGGATCCGGTTCCGCAGACAAAAGCAAAAATGCCCTCCTTCTCCACCAGTTCTTTTACGACGACTTTGGTTTGCGCGGGATTGTACATGTCATCCCGGACGAAGTGCTTGATTTTTCGTCCGTGAATGCCCCCTTCATCGTTGATCAGACTGGCCAGCACGGAAGGACCCCGAGCCACACTTCCCCATGCCGCGGCAGGGCCCGTCTGCGGTCCCCATGCGGCAATCCGGATTTCCTTGTCATCAAAACCGGGCACCGCGAAGACCGGCGTGGAGCATACGAAAAACGACATGACGACAACGAATAAAACAATCCATAATGTTCGCTTCTTCATAACCTTACCCTCCTCATTCTTTTCTTTGACCAACGATCAGCCTTTATACCACTTCCCTTTTTCCTTCATGAACGTTAAACCGAAATTGACATCCGCTTTTTCATTCTTGTCCGTGTAATGAACAACCATTTCGACTTCCACGTAGGCAAATTTCTCCACTTTGGGAAAACTTTTGAAGTCTTCGTTATTTCTGATGTGGTCGATCCGGACAACTTTATAGGCCAGAATCCTTACCGGCGAGGCGTTCGCTTCGGCTAGAAAAGCTTCATAGTCGTGGGTGGCGCTATAAACGGAGGACGGCGCCAGACAGCCGTACACGGCGGGCAGATCCCTGGCCACTTCCGCGTCGAAATACTTTTGAGCCGCCGCCAGAACGGCGGGCTCTTCCGCAGAGGCCGCCTGCGGCTCCCCGCAAATTCCCGGCGAGGCGAAACCGGAAACGCTAAGCAGGATTGCCGCCGCCATTCCCAGCATCCATTGAAAACGGTATTTCAATCCCTTTGTCATCCGCAACCGCCCGGTTACACTTTCTTCACGTAATGTTTTGCAAAAAGGCCGCTGGGCCGGACGCACAGGACGACCACAATGACCAGAAAGGCGACAATGGGCTTCCACTCCGGCCAGAAATAGCCGAATCCGTTTTCCAGCAACCCGAGAATGGCGCCGCCGATCACGACGCCGGGAATGCTCATCAGACCGCCCAGAACCGCCGCCGCAAAGGCGCGGAGAAACGGCTCCATCATGAACGCGGGATCCACCGTCGAGCGCGCGGCAAAGAACATCGCCGCCAGGGCGCCGATCATGGAGCTTGCGCCCCAGGCAAAGGAAAACACCCGCTCCACGCGGATCCCCATGATGCGGGCGGCGTGCTGGTTCTGCTGCGTGGCCCGCATGGCCACCCCCAGCTTGGTGAACTTGAAGAAAAGATACAGAAAAAACATGAGGCAGACCGCCGTGATAAAGACGGCGATGGTCCAGTCATTGATGATGATGCCGCCCGCCAATTCATGCGTTTTTGAAAAAGAGAAGGGAAGAGAAAACTCTTTCTGCTCCGCGCCCCATTTCCAGCCGGCGACGCCCATGAGGAGCATTTCCGCGCCGAGGGTGATGACGATGAGCCCCAGAAGACTCGGGTCCTTGGCCGGCCGGAGGAAGAAAAACTCGATGAATACGCCCAGCAGAACGGCAAAAACCATCGTTCCGATGAAGGCCAGCCAGAAAGGCCATTGATAAGCGGTCAGGATATGAAACGCCACAAACGTGGAGAGCATGGCCATTTCACCCTGCGCAAAATTGACCACTTCGGATGTTTTGTAAATGATGACGACGGCAATTCCGAAAATAGCATAGCAGGCGCCAATGGCAAGCCCCTCCATGATCAGTTGACCAAACATGCACCCTCCCCTATGATTTAAATAACGATTAAAACGGCCACGTCCGCCAGTATTTCTTCATCCGTAACCAGACGCCGTACATTCCCAAAGGTTCGAAGATGACAATTCCGATCATGATCAAGCCCAGGACAATGCTGCCGAAGTTTTCCAATCCCAACACCGTGAACCAGCGGGTCGAAATGTTGACCAGAAAGTCGCCGACATACGGCACTTCTTTAATGTTTTTCAACAGACTGAATTGGAGCACCGTAATCAGGCCGGCGCCAAGAATGGCGCCCAGGATGGAGCCCAGGCCGCCGACCACGACCATGACGAGAAAAATAATGGAGAGAATCAGGTTGAACGGTTCGGGGTTGAAATAGCCGAGGACAAAACCGAAAAGGCCGCCGGCAATCCCCGCGTAGAAAGCACTGACGGCGAAAGACAGGGTTTTGTAAACCGTCAGGTTGACCCCGATCACTTCCGCGGCGATATCACTGTCCCGAATGGCTACGAAAGCGCGTCCGACGCGGGTTTTCATGAGATTGCGCGCGCCGATCACCATCAGAACCGTAATGATGAGAATCAGATAATACTTGTTGATGTCGGTTTTCAGGATATAACCGAAGCCGATATCGAGAGGCGGCACTTGAAGGCCCAGACGTCCGCCGAAGAAATTCCAGTGGCCGATGATCTGCATGATCGTCAGCCCGAACCCCAGCGTGGCAATCGATAAGTAAGGTCCTTCCAAACGCAGCGCCGGCAATCCGAGAATAAAGCCAAAAAAGGCGGCGATGAATCCGGCGAGCGGCAAGGCCAGCAGGAAAGGCATGTTCAATTTCAGCATCAGCAGGGTTGTGCCGTACGCTCCGATGGCAAAGAAGCCGGCATGGCCCAGCGATATCTGCCCCGTGTAGCCGACCAGAATATTCAGCCCGACGGCCAGAATGATATGGACGAGCATAAGGTTCAGCAGGTAAAAATGATACTGGGGAACGTATAAGGGCAAGGTGAAAATAAAGATCAGAAACGCAACAGACCAGACTAAAACAACATTACTCTCAAATAACTGGATATCCTCATAATACTCCCGCTTCATGTCCATAGAATCACTATGCCCCTACTACTGCCGGCTTGAGGGTTAGATGCATCTGCTTCCATTGACGTAAACTGGATGCAGAGCATATAGAAACAAAAAAATCCTGTCAAGAAAATATCGCCATCGAAAATAAAATTTCATGAACGCGCCCGCGAAGCAAAGAAAATTAAAGCGATACGGGATGATGGCCGTGAATTTTTCGTTTCGCTGTGATATGATCGCCGGGAAATTTGAACGGAGGTTCGGGCGGAATCAACCGGGCAGCCGGACACAGAATCAACATAGGCCCGTGCCGTTCGGCAAAGCGCTTGAAAAAATTAAAAGGCTGTGGAGAAAGCATGAAGTATATCGATCACGGAAAAGGCGGTCCCCCTTCCTGCATGATCCTGAAGGAAGGGCCTTCGCCGCAGATCAAGGCCGGAGAAGTGCTGATTGAAGTCGCCTATGCCGGCGTCAACCGTCCGGACGTCTTCCAGCGCATGGGGGCATATCCCCCGCCACCCGACGCGTCTCCCATCCTAGGCCTGGAGGTCGCAGGCCGGATCGCGGCCGTCGCGGACGATGTGACGGAATGGACTCTCGGAGATTGGGTTTGCGCGCTCACGCCCGGCGGCGGATATGCCGAGTATTGTACAGTGCCCGCTCTCCATTGCCTGCCCGTTCCGCGGGGGCTTTCGCTTGCCTGCGCGGCGTCGCTCCCCGAAAATTATTTCACCGTCTGGTCGAACGTCTTTGATGCCGGCCGCCTGCAGGCAGGAGAAAATTTTCTGGCGCATGGCGGTGCCGGAGGCATCGGCTATACCGCCATCCAACTGGCCAAAGCCTTCGGCGCCTCCGTCTTTACAACCGTGACCGGCGCCGAACAAATGGAGGCCGTAAAAAAACTCGGAGCGGATGTCGTGCTGGATTATGAAACGCAGGACTGGTCGAAGGAAATTGAAAACCTGGTTGGAAGGCGGGGCATCGACTGCATCCTGGATTTCGTGGGCGGCCCTTACATTCAAAAAAACCTGAGGCTGCTGGCCCGCAACGGAAGGCTTGTGCAAATCGCCTTCCTGCAGGGAGCGAAAGTGGAGCTGGACTGCCTGCCGATCCTGACCAAAAACCTGACCTTCACCGGCTCGATGCTCCGTCCGCGCTCTCTGGAAGAAAAGGCCGCCATCGCCCGGGCTCTTCTCCAAAACGTCTGGCCCCTCTTTGAAGCGGGAAAGCTGAAGGTTTTGATCTCCGCAGTCTTTGAGCTGGCCGAAGCCGCCCAGGCCCACGCCCTGATGGAATCGGCCGCTCATATCGGCAAGCTGGTGTTGAAGGTTCGCTGAACGCGGCGCTCAACTTATGGTCTTTACAGGAGGCGTTTTTTCAGGTAGCTTCTCACCTAAGGAAAGCCAACTCCACAGGACTCGAAAAACCTCGACACAAGGCGAGAACCATGAAAGCAACCTCTGCAAAAGCGAATCCCCGAAAGCCGTCCAGGAAGACGACCGCATCCAAAGGCAAATCTCAAGCGGCGGGAAAGACGCCCCGGAAGTCCTCCGGCAAGACGGATCTGTCGCATCTGGCCGATGCCCTGATCGCCAACTCCGGCAACGGAATCTATATTGTCCAGCAGGGCAAATTTGTCTATGTCAGTCCGCTCTACCAGAAACTGACCGGATACTCCGAAAGCGAACTGATCGGCACGCCTTCCCTGGATCATGTTCATCCGGACGACCGGGACAGGGTCCGGCAGGAAGCGATCCAATGTTTAAAAGCGCCGCGCCGCGAACCCTACGAGTACCGGTTCATCAGCAAGCAAAAAAAAATCCTGTGGGTTCTGGAGACCGTCACTTCCATCATGTACCGCGGCAAGCGCGCCGCGCTGGGAAACTTCATGGATATCACCGAGCGCAAACTGGTCATGCAGGCCATACTGGAAAGTGAAGCGCTGCAGCGTCAGTTGCTGGAAGATCTGCCCATCGGCATCATCATCGTGGATCCGGGGACGCGCGTCATTGAGCATGCCAACCAAACCGCTTCCGTGATGTTCGGCGCCCCGGTGGATCAAATCGTCGGACATCGTTGCCACGCTTTTATGTGCCCGGCCGAGGAAGGCGCCTGTCCCGTCTGCGACCTGGGCAAAGACGTCGACAATGCCGAACGATGGATGGTCTGCGCGGACGGCGGGCGCCGCCCGGTTCTGAAAACCGTCAGGAAAGTCAAAATTCAGGGCAAAGAAAAGCTGCTGGAATGTTTTGTGGACATCACCGAGCGCAATAAGGCGGAAACGGCTCTCAAGGCCAGCGAAGTGCGCTTCCGCAGCATGGTGGAATCTCTGCCCGACCCCTATTCCGAAATCGATCTGGAGGGAAGCATCACGTTCGTCAATCAGGCCTTTCTGCATGAAACGGGATACCGCCACGACGAACTGATCGGGAAAAAATTCGGCATGCTCCTGGACGAAAAAAACGCCCGTCTGGCCAAACGAGTTTACGCCGAAATCTACAAAACGGGCCATCCCGTGAAAAATCTAGAAATGGAATGGATTGCGAAGAACGGCCGCTCCGTGCTGTCCGAAGTCTCCGTCAACCCGCTCGTCGAAGCGGACGGGAAAGTGACCGGCTTTCAATCCGTCTATCGCGACATCACCGAACGCCGGCAAATGGAAATCGCGCTTTCCCGGGCCAAGGAGGCGGCGGAAACGGCCAGCAACGCGAAGTCCGAATTTCTGGCCAGCATGAGCCACGAAATCCGCACGCCGATGAACGCCATCCTGGGCATGGCGGATCTCCTGACGGAGACGCCCCTGAACAAAGAGCAGCAGAAATTTGTGCAGATTTTCCGGGAGGCCGGGGAAAACCTTTTGAACATCATCAACGATATTCTCGACATTTCCAAGGTGGAGGCCGGGCATATCCATTTGGAGCATATCCCGTTCGACCTTGGCAAACTGGTGGAGCAGACCGGGGATATTCTGTCCGTCCGTGCCCATAAAAAGGGGCTGGAGCTTTCCTGCCGGGTCGCGCCGGGGGTGCCGACCAAACTAATGGGCGATCCCACGCGGCTGCGCCAGGTGCTCATCAACTTCATCGGCAACGCCGTCAAGTTCACCGAAGCCGGGGAAATCCTCCTGGACGTACGATTGGCGAATCCATCCGCCATCCACAAGGAACAAAACACCGTGGATCTGACGTTTTCCGTAAAGGACACGGGCATTGGGATTCCCGCAGACAAAGTCCATCACATCTTCGAGCGGTTCACACAGGCCGATTCTTCCACCACGCGCAAGTACGGGGGAACGGGGCTGGGGCTCACCATTTCCAAATCCATCGTGGAGCTCATGGGCGGAACGATTTCGGTTGAAAGCGAACAGGGGAAGGGGAGCGTTTTTTCCTTTACCGCGCCTTTTGCGATGCAGACAGAGATGACGCCTGGAGAAGACGCCTGCGCGCTGGTCGATCTGACGGGGCGCCGCGCCCTGGTGATCGACGACAACGCCAACAACCGCCTGATTCTCCGGGAGATGCTGACCCAGTGGGGAATTGTTGTCTCTTCCGCGGACAGCGGGCCGTCGGGCCTTGAGACCTTGAGGGAAGCGCAGCAAACCGGCATGCCCTATGATTTTGTCATCCTCGATTATCAGATGCCGGGGATGGACGGCCTGATGACGGCGGTGGAAATCCGCAAAGAGCCGAAGTGGTCGTCACTGGCCATCATTATGCTCTCCTCCGGCTATCCGCAGGAGGACATCGCGGCGGCGAAAAAAATCGGCGTCGACCGGTTTCTTTACAAGCCCGTCAAACGCAATGATTTGCAGGAAGCGATCTGCGGAGAGCTGGGAAAGAAGGAGACGGCACCGCCGCAGGCCGAGAGCGCACCCGCGGCTTTCACCACGCAGAAGCCTTTGAAGATTCTTCTCGTGGAAGACAACCAGGACAACCGTTTGCTGATTTCGACCTATCTGAAAAATACGCAGCACCGGCTGGACATGGCGGAAAACGGCGCTGTCGCGGTCGAAGCCTTTAAAGCCGCAAACTACGATCTTGTCTTCATGGATATGCAGATGCCCGTGATGGACGGCTACACGGCCACACGGGAAATCCGTAAGTGGGAAAAAGAGCGGGGAAGGAGAGCCGTTCCCATCATCGCCCTGACGGCATACGCTCTGAAAGAAGACGAAGGGAAAAGCCTGGACGCGGGATGCAACGGACACCTGACCAAGCCGATCAAAAAAGCGAAACTGCTGGAGGCGCTGGCCGAATACGCCGGCACTGAAGCGTGAGCCGCTGCAAGGCGTTTTGAAGGATGAACGCGGAATAACGTCTGTTGGAACAAAAAAGGGGCGGGTAAAAACCCGCCCCTTTTTTGCAATTCTGTTCCCGAGATCTTACTTCGCTGCGGGAGCTGCTTCTTCAGCCTTCTTTTCGGCCTTCTTTGCCTTCTTTGCCTTCTTCGCTTTCTTCGCGGGCTTCTTCACATCAGCCTTCTTGTCGGCATCCGGGGTTGCCTTGTCGGCGGCCACGGCCTTGTCGGCGGGGGCGGCTGCGGGGGCGGCCTTATCGGCGGCGACCGCGGTCATGCTCAATGCAAAAACAAATGCGACAACTAACAATACCAAACGTTTCATCTTAAATTCCTCCTTTGTAATCTTTTTTAGTAAGCCCTGATTCAGAGCCTCTTTGTTGCCCGCCATACAGCAACGAACATGCCATTGTGGAAGAAAAGCCGCGGCGCCTATTTGCTCGGAATGATGAAAGGTTTTTTCCTGTAGCCAAAATCGCTTCCCGCAACGGACATCCGGAGGGGCATATCTCCTCACCGGGTGGAGAATAATGCACCAACGGCGGCGCAAAGCGGCTTCTTCGGACCCGCCGTAAAAAGGAAGTTGAAAAATTCAGGAATCCGCCATAGAAGGACTCAACACATCGGCAAACGCCGCATCGACCGACGAAAGAAAAGGATTGTATGATTTCAAAACGCGCTTCCGAGTTCACGTCTTTTATCGTCATGGACATCATGGCCGAAGCCGAAGAGCTGGAAAGAAAAGGTGCGCATATCATCCACATGGAAGTGGGCGAACCGGATTTTCCCACGCCCAAAGCGGTCGTAAGCGCCGCCATTGCGGCGCTGAAAAACAACAAAACCCGCTACACGCACGCCCTGGGACTCCTCGAGCTCAGACAGGCCGTCTGCGATCACTACCTCAGGGAGTACGGCGTGTCCGTCACGCCCGACCAGGTCCTCGTCTCCACCGGAACATCGCCGGTCCTTCTGTTTGCCATGCTGGCCCTTCTGGATCACGGCGATGAAGTGATCGTCTCCAACCCGCGCTATCCCTGCTACCAGAATTTCATCGGGGCCGCGGGCGGGAAACTCAAGGAAATTCAAACCTACCCGGAAGAAGGATTTCAATACCGGCACCGCGACATTGCCAAAAAGATTTCCAAACGGACAAAGGGGATCATGATCAATTCTCCGTGCAATCCGACCGGTATGGTCATGAGCAGGGAGCAACTTCAGGACATCGCCCGGTTTGACGAGCCTTATATTATTTCCGATGAAATTTACCACGGGCTGGTGTATCGGGACAAAGCGCATTCCATCCTGGAGTTTACGGAGCGGGCCTTCGTCATCAACGGCTTCTCCAAGCTCTACGCGATGACCGGCTGGCGGCTGGGCTACCTGATCTTCCCCAAAAAATTCAGCGCCGTCATGCAGCGCATCCATCAGAACTTCATGATCTCGGCCAACGGCTTCATTCAGTGGGCTGGAATCGCGGCGCTTACGAAAACCAAAACGGCCGTCCGGACCATGATCCGGACCTACAATGAACGCCGCCGCTACATGCTCGCGCGACTGACGGACATGGGTTTTGTGATCCACGTGGAACCCACCGGCGCATTTTACATCTTTGCCGACGGGCGAAGGTTTTTCGCCGACTCGTACCGGGAGGCTTTCCGGATCACAAAGCAGGCGAAAGTCGGCGTGACCCCCGGCATCGACTTCGGCAGCGGCGGGGAAGGATTTTTGCGCTTCTCCTACGCCACGTCTCTGGAAAACATCAAAGAGGGGCTGGACCGCCTGGAGCGGTATCTGAAAAAGAGAAAATGAAATAGACAAATAAACACATTTGTCGTATTTTACCGCCCGCATTGGAGAAATATTCCCAAAGGAGGATAGAAAATACATGTCGTACAAATACATTGATCTGAAAATTGAAAATTATGTGGCCACGGTGGCCATGGCGCGCGTGGATGCGCTAAACGCCCTGAGCCTCGAGTTTGCCTCGGAAATCGCCTCGGTGTTTCGAGAGCTCGGCGCCAACGACGATGTCCGAGCGATCATTTTCTGCAGCAAGGCGCGGATTTTCTGCGCCGGACTGGATTTAAAGGAAGCAGCCGCCGGCGCAAGCAACCAGGCCAAGGTTGTTCTGGACGTGATTCGACAATCTCAGCCCTTGTTTGACTGCTGCAATTTTATTGAAGAATGCCCCAAACCGGTCATTGCCGCCGTGCACGGCAAATGCATCGGGGGCGGCCTGGACATGATTTCCGCCTGCGACATCCGCCTGGCCACGGAAGACGCGGTCTTCTGCCTCAAGGAAGCCGCCATCGGTCTGGTCGCGGACATGGGCGTACTGCAGAGACTGCCCAAAATCGTCGGCCAGGGCTTTGCCCGCGAAATGGCCTATACCGCGGCCAACTACACGGCGCGGGACGTCGAGAAAACGGGGCTTCTCAACGGCATTTATGCCGATCAGGCAAGCCTCATGGCCGCAGCCGAGAAACTGGCCGCGCAGATCGCCGCCAATGCGCCGCTGGGCATCCGATACACCAAAGAAGTCCTCAACTTCAGCCGTTACGTGAATGTTTACGAGGGCATGGCGCTGGCCGTCCAGAAAAATGCCATCCTGCTCATGTCGGACGATTTGAAAGAAGCCATGATGTCTTTCCTGGAAAGACGCCCGCCGGATTTCAAAGGGAAATGATGTTGGGGTCAAATCTTTATTCTTGACATTTGGTTTGGGTTGGCCTGAATTTGATTGAATTGCTTATTCCGTTTAAACATGACCATCGGGCATTCTGAAAAATCACCGTAAGGCAAATCCGTTATGAAAGCCTACGAACAAATCGGACGCCGGCTCCAGCAGGCCCGTGAGGAAGCAGGAATGAGCCAGGAGGAATTGGCCAACGTCCTGGGTTATACCCAATCCTCTCTGTCCAATTACGAACTGGGCAAAAGGCGCCTTTATTTCACGGATCTTCAGCGGATCGGTCAGATCCTGGGGAAGCCCATCACGTTTTTTCTGGATGACGCAAACGAGGAATCGCTGGAACTCTCCGATCTGGAAGCGACCCTGCGGGGACCCTATCTCAAAGACATTCTCAACGCATCCCGCGACTTGAAACCCGCACAGCGTAAGGCTGTTCTGGATTACATCCTTTGGCAAAAAAGCAAGACAGGAGGCGCCAAATGATTTCCCTGGAACCGACGGAAAAGCAGCTAGCCCTGCAGGAACATTTTAGGCGGCTGGCCGTCAAACGCCTGCAGCCGAGATCCATCCTGATCGATGCGGCCAAACCGGCCTGTGTTGATCGGGATTATTCGGCGGTGATCGCACAGGAGAATCTCAATGCTTTTCTGATTCCGGAAGAATACGGAGGCAAGCCGCTGGACTGGACGAGTCTGGCCATTCTTTTTGAGGAACTGGGCGCGGGATGCGCCGGTTTCGCCGCCGTCTATGCCCAGACTTTTCACAGCATCGCCGCTTTGCTCATCGGCGGTTCCGAAGAGCAAAAGAAACGCTTCTTTCCCCTCCTGCTTCCGCCGGGAGGCCATGTGGCCAGTTTCTGCGTAACTGAAGAAAGGAGCGGATCCAACACCTCGTCCTTCTCCACTGTCTTCAGTCGAAAGGGGAAAACCTTCATCCTGAACGGCGATAAAGAGCCCATTATCAATGCAGGGCAGAGCCGTTTTTATGTGGTGTGGGCCAATGAAGAAGGCTCGAGAAACCGCGCCGGCATCAGCACGTTTCTGGTCCCCGCCAAGACCGCGGGCCTCGGTTTCGGACCTTACCACGACAAACCCGGGTTCCGCGCGGCTCCGACCGCCGCCGTCCATTTCAGAAACGTTCGAATTCCTGAACGAAACATGATCGGTCCTGAAGGAAGCGGATACCTTCTCCTCATGCAGATTCTGGATTGGGGCCGCGCGCTGGGCGCAGCCATAGCCGTCGGGTTGGCCCGCACGGCCATCGAAGAAGCGATTCGCTTCGCCAAGCAGCGCGTCATTCTGAAAAGGCCCATCATCCGGAACCAGAGCATCGCCTTCATACTGGCCGATCTCGCCACGGAACTGGAAGCGGCCCGCGCGCTTGTCTGGCGGGCCTGCCGTCTCATCGACTTAGGAAAGGATCACACCGTCGCTTCCTCGATGGCGAAACTGTATGCCAGCGAACTGGCAGTGCGAGCCACCACGGAAGGTCTGCTGATTCTCGGTCAGAGCGGCTACAAGCGGCCATCCCTGATGGACAAACTGCATCGGGACGCCCAGGCCTTTCGGATCGCCGAAGGAACCAGTCATGTACAAAAACTCATCATTTCCGGACAGTTGTAGCGACAAAGCCCGCGGATAAAATAATTCTTGATAAAATGACATTCTGTGATATTGAGGAATCACAACCCGTTGTGAAAATGGACGCCGCCCCTGTGGCGATCTTTTTTTGCTCTTTTTCATAACAATCCGTCATAATTTATTATGACAGAAGCATCATGGCTGCAAGGAAGCGGACGAGGCAAGTCCGGAACGAGGCGCAAAGCCTGCCCTCTTCGATCCCGGTCAAAGAGGGTTTGACCGATGAAATCATTTCAGGAGGATCGTTATGAATCTGGTTGAATTGTTGGACAGCACGGCAAGAAAAAATCCGAATCGTGATTGTATCCGCTACATGGGTAAGGGCTACACCTATGCTTCCATTCTCGAGGCGGCGGAGAAGGCGGCGGGATTATTCCAGCAATGGGGGCTGAAAAAAGACGACAAAGTCGCCGTCATGAGCCTCAACACGCCGAGTTTTGTGATTGCCTTCTACGGTGTTCTCAAGGCGGGCGGCGTTGTCGTCCCCGTCAACCACAAACTCATGAGTCCGGAAGTTCAATACATTTTGGAGCACAGCGAGGCGAAGATATTTCTATTCGACGGCGCCCTGGCCGCCGTCGCTTCAAAACTCACGGGAGGGTCGGTTCGCTGCCTTTCCCTGGACAGTCCCGCGGAGGGATTTGAGCCGTTCGATCCCCTGCTGGCCGATGCCCCTCCCTTCCATTCCGTCCCGATTTCCGAAAACGATTTTGCGGAAATACTCTATACGTCGGGAACGACCGGAAAACCGAAGGGATGCCTGCATACCCATCGCAGCGTCATCATGAGCGGCATCACCGGCGCGCTGACGATGAAATTCGATGAAGACGACCGGCTGTTGATGGCGATGCCCATCTGGCATTCCTCGCCGCTGAACAACTGGTTTATGGCGGCCCAGTATGTGGGGTGCACCACCGTGATGATCCGCGAATATCATCCCCTTCATTTTCTGCAGGCGATTCGGAACGAAAAATGCACGATTTATTTCGGCGCACCGATCTCTTATGTCATGCCCGTTCAGATGATCCCCAATTTCGACACGTTCGATCTTTCCTCCATGCGGGCCTGGATCTACGGCGGCGGACCCATCGCCGCGGATACCGTCGGAATGCTGATGTCGAAATACAAGTCCAGCCTCTTCTATCAGGTTTACGGCATGACGGAATCGGGACCCACCGGCACGACGCTCCTGCCGAAAGATCAGGTGCGCAAAGCCGGCTCCATCGGCCGCAGCGGACTTCCCGGTTGCGACGTGATGGTCATGAAATCGGCAACGGAGACGGCAAAACCCGGTGAGACGGGCGAAATCTGGCTGAAGGCCGACAGTATGATGAAAGGATATTTCAAGAATCCCGAGGCCACGGCTGAAGCGTTCACCGGCCCCTGGTACAGAACCGGCGACGTGGCCCGCCTGGACGAGGACGGCTACCTCTTTATCGTCGACCGGACCAAAGACATGATCGTCACCGGCGGTGAAAACGTTTACTCCAAGGAAGTCGAAGACGCCATCGCCGGTCATCCGGACGTGATGGAATCCGCCGTGATCGCCGTTCCCCATCCGGAATGGGGGGAAACCGTTGCCGCCGTCATCGTTCCGGCCAAAGGGAAAACCCTGACGGGCGAAGCCCTTTCGGCGTTTCTGGCCGACAAATTGGCCAAATTCAAGATTCCCCGCGCGTTTCGTTTTGTGGAGTCGCTGCCGCATACCCCTTCAGGGAAAATCATGAAATACAAGCTCAGGGAAGAGTATAAATAAAAACCGCGAATAGAAAGGAAGCGCCGATTATGTTTGATTATCTTTTGTCCAAAGAACAGCTCAAAATCCGCGACGAGGCGAGAGAATTCGTCAAGTCGGTCCCCCGTCAGACGATTCTCGACATGGACGCGGATAAAATCAAGTTTCCCAAGGAGTTCCTAAGCGAAGCCGGCAAAAGGAATCTGCTGGGATGCCGCTATCCGAAAAAATGGGGCGGACGGGATATGGACTGGGTCACGACCTGCATGCTCATGGAGGAAATCGGGACCCTCGGCTACGAAATGGCCTGCGTCTTCGGCGTGGGGGCTGAACTGGTCTGCGATGCGATTATCCTTCACGGCACGGACGAACAGAAGGAAAAGTACGTCCGGCCGCTCTTGCGGGGCGATCTGTTTGCCGCAGAGTGCCTGACGGAGCCCCGGGGCGGTTCCGACTTTTTCGGAGCGACCACCAAAGCCGAAGACATGGGAGACTACTTCCTCATCAACGGGCAAAAGCGCTTTATCGTCGGAGGCGAGGGAGCGGATTTCTTTCTGCTGTATGCCAAGACGGACTTCGACCCCAAAACCAAGCCGCAAAAATCCATCACCGCGTTTATCGTGGACCGCGGTCCGGGCGTGGAGACGAAATATCTGTATGGGCTGATGGGCTGCCGGGGCGGAGGAACGGCGCGTCTGGTCTTCAAGGACGCCAAAGTGCCGAAGGCGAATGTCGTCGGCAAGGTCAACGGCGCCTATGACGTCTTCAACACCATGATGATCCCGGAGCGTCTCGGAACGGCGGCCATGACCATCGGCGCGGCACGCCCGGCCCTGGAAGTGGCCACGAACTACACCACGCGGAGAAAAGCCTTCGGCCAGGTGATCGCCCAGTTTGAGGGCGTCAGTTTTCAGGTGGCCGAGGCGATCATGCTTTTGGATGCGGCCCGTGCAATGGCCTACGTGACGGCTCGCGCGGTGGACGGCGGCGTCAACATGAACCGCATTCGGCGCATGGTGTCGGAATCCAAGAAATTTATCACCGAGTCCTGCCAGAAGGTCGTTCACAATTCCATGCAGGTCTGCGGCGGGATCGGCTACACGAACATTCTGCCGATTGAGCGCATCCACCGAGACGTGCGGTTGGCCTCCATCTGGACCGGAACGAGCGAAGTCATGTCCATGATCACCGCCCACGAGTGGTACCGGGAATATTTAATGGCCAAGGCGGCGGGCCTGACCCGCGACTGCGAACAGGATGCCGCGGAAGCGGAAGC
>ERZ795052.1301-NODE-1301-length-34444-cov-39.763994_pt1 | contig 34444 bp, 26 predicted proteins | sample MGYA00375136_ERZ795052 | MGnify/ENA primary metagenome ERZ795052 (study PRJEB30181, sample SAMN05720156) | activated sludge metagenome | isolation source: Anaerobic digester | place: Japan | collected 2015-05-26 ... | reverse complement strand
CGCATGAAGGACGTGTTCGGGTATCACTCCATGACCTTCCTCCATCGCGTCCCCGCCGCGGTCCTGGTGCTTGAGAATGGAAAGATCATTTTCGCCAATACCGCCGTGAAGAGGCTTTTCGGCTGGGGTTCCAGAGATCTGCGCAAGAAAACGCTGGATCTGATCGCCGCCGGAAACGATCACGGAAACAGGTTCAGGCAATTGGCCGAGAAAGCCGGCGGGGGAACCGGCCCTGTTCAGGAGCAGATCGCCTGTGTGTGCCGCGACGGCAGGAACATAGTCTGCGAGGTGAGCTTCCAGACATTTTCTGACCAGGGCAATGAGTACACCCTGGCGGTGTTCCACGACATTACCGAGCACGTCCGGACACAAGAGGCCCTGAAGAAGAACGATGAGAAATACAGCAATCTCCTGGAGACCATCGGGGCCGCATATTTCGAACTGGATCCAAGCGGCCGGTTCACCTTTTTCAACGGCGCCCTCTGCAAGGGGCTCGGCTACCGCGAGGAAGAAGTCAGGTCCATGAACTTCCGCGATTTCATGGACGGGGAGACTGCGGAGAAGCTGCGGACGCTCTTTCTGGACCTGTATTCCACCGGGAAGCTGCCGCTCATCTTTGAGACGGAAGTCATCCGCAAGGACGGGGAGAAGATCGCTGTGGAGGTGTGGGTCTCTCTCTTGAAGAGTGAGGCGGGCAGACCCATCGGGGCCCAGGGTATCGCCCGGGACGTCACCGACCGCAGGAAGGCCAGGATCGCCCTGGAAGAGAGCGAGGAGAAGTACCGGCTCCATTTCAACGCGGTCTCGGATGTGATCTTCACTATGGCCCCGGATTACCGGGTCTTGAGTATTTCTCCCAGTGTTGAGATCGCGCTGGGGTATACCCCGGATGAGATCGTGGGCAAGACATTCATCGATCTGAACATCGTCGCCCCCGAGTATTTGCAGGAGATGATGGATAACGGACAGAAGATATTCTCCGGGGAGGCGACTCACGGCTCGATCTATGAATTCATCGCCAAGGACGGCACGCGGAAATTCGGAGAGATAAGCGCCTCGCCGATTATCCGTGACGGCAAGGTGGTCGCATCCCTGGGTGTGGCCCGCAACGTTACGGAACGCATCCTTGCCGAGAAGGCCATGATCGAGAGTGAGAAGAAGTTCCGGGATGTGTTCGACAACGTGTCGGATTACCTCTATTTTCATGACTTTGAAGGTTATCTGGACCTGGATCAGACCAACAGGGCCGGGTTGATGAGGTGGGGATACGCAAAAGACGACAAAGGCAGGATCAATATCAAGGACCTCATGGTGCCCGAATATCGCCACGAGTTCGATGCCTATATCCGCAGGGTCCTGGAGAAGGGCTGGGACGAGGGATACATCAGCGTACGTGACGACAGAAAACGGACAAGGGTGCTCGAGTACCGGAACTCGCTGGTCATGGAGGGCAAAAAGGCCATAGGCGTGCGCGGCTCGGCGCGCGACATCACCGAGCGCATCCGTGCGGAAACCAGGCTTAAGAAGAGCGAGGAGAAATACCGCACGATCCTGGAAGAGATCGAGGACGGCTACTACGAGGTTGATCTGGCAGGCAACTTCAGATTTTTCAACGACGCCATGTGCCGGCTGATCGGATACACCCGTGAAGAGATGATCGGCATGAACAACCGGATGTTCACGGATGAGGAGTGTGCAAAGGACATCTACCGGGTGTTCAACCGGGTGTTCAGGACAGGCACGCATGACAAGGGATACCGGTGGGATCTCATCAGGAAGGACGGGTCGAAGGTCCACGTGGAGACATCCATCACGCTGATCCGGGACGCTGAAGGCAAACCGAAGGGTTTTCGCGGCATTTGCAGGGACATCACCCAGAGGGTCCAGGCGGAGGAGGAAAGGAAGAAACTCGAGTCCAAGCTCCAGCAGGCCCGGAAGATGGAGGCCATCGGAACCCTGGCCGGCGGGGTCGCACACGATCTCAACAACATCTTAAGCGGCCTGGTGAGCTATCCGGAGCTGATGCTCCTGGACCTTGCCGAGGACGACCCGCTGAGAAAACCGATCGCCACCATCCAGCGTTCCGGGGAAAAGGCCGCAGCGATCGTTCAAGACCTCCTGACCCTTGCACGCAGAGGAGTGCCCACGCGAGAGGCTGTGAGCATTGCATCGATCCTTTCCGACTACGGGAAATCCCCCGAAATCAAAAAGCTCCGCAGCCGGTATCCCCAGGTGGAGATATCGGTGAGCTTCGATGACGATCTGCTGCCCGTCATGGGCTCTCCGGCCCATCTCTCGAAGACCATCTCCAACCTCATCGCCAACGCGGCAGAGTCCATTCAGGGCCAGGGCGTCATAACCGTCACCGCGCGAAACACCTACCTCGATACACCGGTAAAAGGCTACGACAGCGTCATCGAAGGAGAGTATGTGTCCGTCTGTGTCGCCGACACCGGGCCGGGCATGCCGGCTGAAGACCTCGAACGGATCTTCGAACCGTTCTATACGAGAAAGGTTCTAGGCAGAAGCGGTACCGGCCTGGAAATGACCGTGGTGCTGGGGACCGTTCAGGACCACCAGGGCTATATCGCCAGCGAGAGCTCGGAGGGAGAGGGAACCACGTTCACCTTCTATCTTCCCGCCACCAGGGCTGAGGTTCAGGAACGTGAACCCCAGGACATCCAGGATTATCTGGGCAGGGGCGAACACGTGGTCGTGGTGGACGACGTGGACGTACAGCGCGATATCGCCACGCAGATCCTCATGCGGCTCGGTTACTCGGTGCAGTCGTTTGCAAGCGGCGAGGAAGCCGTGGAATATCTGAAAGACCATTCGGCAGACCTCGTGATTCTCGACATGATCATGGACCCCGGGATCGACGGCCTGGAGACATACCGGCGGATTCTCCAATATCATCCTGGCCAGAAGGCCATCATCGCAAGCGGCTACTCTGAGACCCAGCGGGTGCGGGAGCTGCAGATCCTGGGTGCAGGCTCGTACATCAAAAAGCCCTATCTCATCGAGAAGCTGGGTATTGCGGTGCGAACCGAGCTCGACCGGTAGCGGTTGCGACTCCGCGTCCATGCTCCTTGCCTATCAGGCCCGCCGGGTCTTCCCTGCCGCCCGCCTGCGGGTGAATACACATGTAATTTGTATTACCGTATTATCTCACTGCCTTCGAAGATTTTTGGTGTAATAGTCTTCAGTATATTGATATTACTATGGAAAAACCGCCTGTATATACTCCCTTGTCTGGAGAAAAAACGGATTTGCTGCCTTTAGATTGAACATGGTAATCACTTGTGATAATCACAGATATGGTCTTTGGGGACAAGAAGTGAAGATCTTTATTTCAATAAGTATATCAGCTCGCGTGAAAGGGGGGTACATGGATGGAAAGCTTTCGTGAGACATCAATGGGGGCGATATTTCAGAACCGTGTGCAGGAGCTGGGCGACAAGGCGTGCGTAGCCTACAAGAATGCGCAGGGGGTGTACACGGACATCTCGTGGAGGCAGATGAACGAGATGGTCAGGAAGGTGGGGTACTACCTCCTGTCCAAGGGGATCAAGCCGGGTGATAAGGTTGCCCTGTTCTCCCCGAACCGCTACGAGTGGTGGGTGGTGGACCTGGCCATTCTGTCGATAGGCGCGGTCAACGTGCCCATCTATGCCACCAACTCGGCGCATGAGGCTCGGTACATCATCATCAATTCCGATGCGGTCATGTGCTTTGTCGGGGAGAGGGAGCACCTCGAGAAGGTATTGCAGGTGAGAGGCGATATCCCCAATCTCAGAGAGGTCGTGATCTTCGACGACCTGGAATCCCCGGCGGAAGGGGTCCTGAATCTCAAGAAGGTCATGGAGGCCGGCGGCGGTTATGACGGCAAGGCAGAGTTCGATGCGAGGATTCGAGACATCAAGCCTTCAGACTTGGCCACCATCATCTACACCTCGGGCACCACGGGCGATCCCAAGGGCGTCATGCTTTCCCACAGCAATATCATCTCCAACGTCAATCAGCTCTACTCGGTGGACCCCGAGCTCTTCAAGGAGGAGCATACCCTGCTGTCCTTCCTGCCGCTGTCGCATTCGTTCGAGCGCACCGTGGGGTATTACTCTGCGCTCAACGCGGGGAAAAAGGTTTGCTTTGCCGAAGACTTTTCGAAGATCCTGCAGAATATGCAGGAGGTGAGGCCCACCCTGATCGTGAGCGTACCCCGGCTCTACGAGAAGATCCATGCCGGGATCCTGGCCAAGGTGTCCCAGGCGCCGCCCGTGAAAAAGGCCTTGTTCAACTGGGCCATGTCGTTAGCCCGGAAGAACCTTCCCTACATCTGCAACGACAGGCCCAGGAAGGGGCTGTTCGCCATACAGTACGCCCTGGCCGACAAGATCATCTTCTCCAAGCTCAAGGCCGCACTGGGGATGGACCGGCTCAGGTTTGCGCTCTCCGGAGGGGGGCCGCTGTCGGTTTCCGACGCCGAGTTCTTCCTGGGCATGGGCATCAAGGTGTGCGAGGGATTCGGGCTGACCGAAACCTCCCCGGTGACCCACGGCAACAAGCCCGATCACATCAAGCCCGGCACAGTGGGCCCCGCGCTCAAGGACACCCTGGTCAAGATCGGGGAGGGCGGGGAGGTCCTCATCAAGGGGCCTCAGGTGATGATGGGCTACTACAAGAACGAAGAGGCCACCAAAGAGGTCTTCACCGAAGACGGCTATTTCCGGACCGGAGACATCGGCGAGATCGACAGCGAGGGATATCTGAAGATCACGGGCCGCATCAAGGACATCATCGTCACCTCGGGCGGCAAGAACATTTCGCCGCAGAACATCGAGAACTCGCTCAAGACCTCTCCATTCATCGAGCAGGTTGCGGTCATCGGGGACAACCGCAAGTATCTCTCCGCCCTGATCGTGCCGGCGTTCGAAGAGCTGGAGAGCTGGGCAAAGAACAACGGCATCTCCTATAATTCGCGCAAAGAGCTCCTGGAGCATCCCGAAGTGAAGAAACTGTTCGAGAGTGAGATCAAGGAATACACCCAGTACTTTGCCCGCGTGGAGCAGATCAGGAAGTTCACGCTGCTCGATACGGAGTGGTCCCAGCAGACCGACGAGCTCACACCCACGCTGAAGGTCAAGAGAAGGGTGATCAGCGCCAAATATGCCCGTGAGATCGAGAGCATGTACGAGGGTGAGTGACCTGCTCCTTGAAAAGGATCGGAAGAATACATGTCAAGGTACGTGAGATGAATGATCAGCGGCCGTCGGTCCTCGTGGTGGATGACGAGATCATCAACAGCAAGATGATCGTCCACATGCTCCAGCAGCAGGACTATCGGATCTCGGTAGCCGTAAACGGCGAAGAGGCATGGGATCTCCTGCAGAAAACCCCGGATGCCTTCGATGCCGTGCTTCTTGACAGGATGATGCCCGGCATCGACGGCCTCGAAGTGCTCAAGCGGATGAAGAAGCACGACGAGCTCAAGGGGATTCCCGTCATCATCCAGACCGCGATGACCGAAGAGGCCGAGATCCTCAAAGGCATCCAGGCAGGGGCGTTCTATTATCTCACCAAGCCCTACCGCAAGGAACGGCTGCTCACGGTGGTCAAGGCGGCGATCGATGACCACAATCAGTACAAGATACTCCGAGAAGAGGCGAATAATACGGCTCATGCGTTATCCCTCATGGTCCGGGCTGATTTCTCTCTGAAAAGCCTCAGAGAGGTGGACAACCTGGCCGCGATCCTCTCAAAGTTGTGCCCCGAACCCGACAAGGCGGTGCTGGGCCTCTGGGAGCTCCTCATCAATGCCCTTGAGCACGGCAACCTGGGGATAACCTATGAGGAGAAGTCGGAGCTCATCCACAAAAACATCTGGCGTGAAGAGGTCAACCGCCGCAGCCGCCTGGAAGAGAACCAGGACAAGAGGGTATTCGTCCGGTACGAAAAATCTGAAGACGAGATTGTCTTCACCATCGAGGACATGGGGCCGGGGTTCGACTGGGAACCATACCTGGAGATCCGCCCCGACCGTGTGTTCGACTCGCACGGCAGGGGCATCGCCATTGCCGGCAACTACAGCTTCGACCGCCTGGAATATCTCGGGCGGGGGAACAAGGTCAGGGCGGTGATCAACGGCCTCCGGCCAGGCAAGGGGGCTTCGCTGCCCTGATTCCGGGGAGGGAGTACACCGTCTGGTACTACAATGGTAATCAGTCATGGGGGTCAGGTCTGACCCCCATGATGATCCCGACTTTGGGCCAAACCCCGCCACTGGAGTACTAGGCGGAAACCGAGATCGAGTTCTTGAGAATATAGTCATATGCGGCAAGCGCCGCCTTGGCCCCCGCCCCTGCAGCGACCACGATCTGCTTTACCGGTTCGTCGGTGACATCGCCCGCTGCAAAGAGCCCCGGCACTTCGGTGGATTGATCGCGCCCCACCGGGACCTCGCCGTTCTCATTGAGAGTCACGAGGTTCTTGAGCGGATTGGAATTCGGTTCCAGGCCGATCTCCAGGAACACCCCGTCAACCTGCAGATCGAACCGGGCACTGCCGTCGACCGACGCCACCCGGATCCCCTGGAGCTTCTCCCTGCCGAGGAACTCCACCACATGCATCCCGGGGTGAAGCCTCACATGCCGGTTGCTTTTCACCTCGTTGATGAGGACCGGGTCCGCCTGGAAATCGTCGAGGATGTTTATGATATGAATCTCCCGGGCAAAGGGGAGGAGGTCACGCGCCGAGGAAAAGGCAGAGTTGCCCCCGCCGACCACGGCAACGGATTTGTCCCGGTAGATCGGGGCGTCGCATGTGGCGCAGAACGCGATGCCCTTGCCGATGAACCGGTTTTCGCCCGGCACGCCGAGCCTGCGGTATTCCTTGCCGGCACAGTAAATGACCGTGCGCGCCTTGAAGGTGGTCCCGTTCGAGGTCTTCAGATGGAAGACGCCGTCGTCCTTGGTGATGGAGCTCACCGCCGCGTCGAACAACTCTGCAATGGGATAGCGCTCCACATGGTCCCTGAACTGACGCGCCAGGTCCTGACCGTTGATGTCCGGGGCCCCCAGCCAGTTGTCGATGCTCGCGGTATTGGTGATCTGGCCGCCCACCCTCTCGCCGATGATCGCGAGGTCGAGATTCTTGCGTGCGGCATACACGGCGGCCGAGAGTGCGGCAGGACCCGCGCCCACGATGATGGACTGATACACCCTTTCGGGGTCGACCTCTGTGGCGTAACGCTCTCCCCTGGCCTCTCGCATCTTGGCGTCGATGCGATCGTACACGTGGGGCTTGACCAGTTTCAGGATCTCCATGATGGCATCGAATGCCGGGAGCGCACCCTCGAAGGAAGGTATTTCGTTGATGATCGTCCGGGGGACCCCCTGCACGAAGTATCTCTGGACGAGCTGGGGAAACTCCGCGGCGTCGACCATGTCGGCGCGGATGTTCTCGTTGGCCACGGCCATCTGGTGGGCGAGGTGCACCATATGGGGGCAGTAGGGGCAGGTGAGGGTGACCATGACCTCGAGGTGCACCGGCACGTCGATGAGCAGGAGGATGTCCTCGATCTCCTTCCCCAGACCCGACGATCCCCGGGATGCCATGAGGATCGCCTCTACGAGCGAGCTGAATTCATATCCCGCGGTGACGCCGTAGAAGCGGATGCCATAGTCTTTTTCGCCGATGACCGCGGTGCCCGGCACCTTGGTGATCCCATACTCCCTGGCCTTGCCCGAATCCTTCACCAGGTCGTAGACCTCAAGGGTAAGCTTGTCGGACAGCCCTGCAACAATACGGAGAAGCTGATCCTGCTGCCTGCACGATTCACAGGCCATTTCCTGGGTGAAAAAGACCAGCTTCACCGGCTGCTCAAGCCTTGCCAGGATCGACTGGAGCTCACGTCTGGTCTTCTCATCGATCATCTGCGGCATATGCACACCTCCGTTCGGCTGCGTCCCCGGTGATCAAGGCCCGGGCGCAATGCGCCAAGGAGAAGGGTCTCTTTTCCCGGCCGTTTCCGGGTCGCAAGCGAAATCGCCTTGAGTTTATAGTAATGCTTAAGGCCCTATTGTCTACCCGGCGGGTCAGGCCAGGAGATCGAGGAGATGCGCCATCCAGGGGCCGAGTTCGACAAACAGCCCCACCGTGTTCACCTCTTCGAGTGTGCGGATGTAGATTTCTCCGGTCAGGGCGTCACGAAAGGCGAGGGGCTGCCCTGTGAGGAGTTCGGGGGGTATCCGGAGCCTGCCCTGTGCCGTGTGGCTCGAATAGTTCACGCACACGAGCTTGAGTCTTTCCCCGCCGTGCCACAGCCAGGCAAGCAGGCTCTCGGAGCTCCTGTTCCCCTCCCATGCCGGCCTGGCATCGAGCGGCCTGAAGGCGCCCGTCGCCAGGGGTTCTTCCGAGCTGAAGGCCAGTAGTATCTCGTAGAACCGCACCATATCCGGATCGCCGGGCTCTTCGAGCCTCCTTGAGAGCTGGACCGGCGTGCGGACCGCGCAGCCCTCCATCTGGCCTTCGTGAAAGAGATGGAGACCGGGCAGGGTGGCTGTCATGGCGGCTGCGGCGAGCGACCGTTCTTTCCCGAAGGCGGAGACGGCCCTCGGCTCGTCATGGTTCTCGATAAAGCGCAAACATTGCCGCTGTACACGCTCTTCGATCCGGACATACTGTTTCAGCTCCGGAAGGGAGGCGTGGAGCATGAGATCATAGAGCGTCTTGTCGTAAGAATAGTCGAAGCCCAGGTCCCGGAGCCGCTGCTCGAGCCCCCAGTAGGCCTCGGCGATAAAGACGAAACCAGGGTGCATAGCCCTGACCGGGGAGATGATCTCTTCCCAGAACTCTGTCTTTAAGGGGGGCTGATTCTGCACGTATTTTCCCCAGGTGCCGGCAAACACCTCGTTGATCGCGAGCATGGCCATATCGCACCGGAGCCCATCGGCATATTCCGCAATGCGCCGTAGCTCTCCGGCGAGCGCCTCCCGCGCCCGGGCCGAGAAAAGATTCACCTGCGCGGTATCGCTCCACGGCGGAAAATGCGGGTCCCGCCCGTGGGCCAGGACATGGCCCCTTTCGGTGAGAAAAAAGAGCTCAGGGTTGCTCTCCATGTCCTCTCTGCTCCCCTGGACAAAGCAGTCCGGCATGCTCTCTGTCCAGGGATGATCCACGGCCAGGTGGTTGGGCACAAAGTCCAGGATAAGGCCCATGCCCAGCTCATTGATGACGGTCTTTGCCCGGAGCAGATCCTCATCGGTGCCCAGATAGGGGTCGATGCAATATGAGCCGACAGCGTACGGAGAGCCTGCCACGTCGGCCTCACTCCAGCCGGGAAGGGCTTCGCCGTATGCACGCCTCAGCCCTTCGTGCGTGAGGGCGCACCTGCGGGAGGCATTGCTCCGCATCCACACCCCCATGAGCCAGACAAGGGAGAACCCGCGGGAGGCGATCTCTTCCCACTCGCTGCGCGGTACGGTTCCCAGGGTCAGGTCCGGGCCGTATTTCCGCCGCATGCGGTCCATGAAGGCAAACGAGTTCACCTCAAGGAGGTGCAGGCTTGCGCGCCCCGTCCACTCGTGTACGCAGAGGGACGGTCCGTGGTCCCGTCCCCTGCCGGCTGTCCCGGAAAGGGGTTTGGAACCTGCCGTGGGATCATCCCTGTCGATTGAATCGTTTTGCATCACACATCAGCCGCCTTTCCTGCTGAAGGCTCCACCGGAGCCGGAACCCGGCCAGCGGTCCGGTGGCGCACCGCCCGCCGTTTTTTCAAGGCACTGTGGCCACGGACACACGCTCGGGCTTCAGGACCTTTTCCAGGTCCCGGGGATCCATCTCCACCATGAACCCCCGTTTGCCCCCATTGATAAAGATTCTGTCGAGCTCGAGAATCGACGATTCCACAAAGACCCTGAGCCGTTCCCGCGTTCCGAAGGGGCTGATTCCCCCGACCTGATAGCCGGTGCACCGCTGCGCCTTCTTCACGTCGCAGGGCCCCGCCCGCTTCACGCCGAGCAGGCGTGCGAGCGCCTTGGTGGAGACCTCGCGGTCGCCGTGCATGAGCACGATGACGGGCTGCTTTTCGTCAATGTCCATCAGCAGAGTCTTGATCACCCGGTGCTCCGGAATGCTCATGGTGAGGGCAGCCTGCCTGGTGCCCCCATGTTCCACATAGGGATACAGATGGGGAACAAAGTCGATGCCGTTCGCCCTGAGAAACCGCACTGCCTGGGTAACGGGATATTCGTCCTTTCTCATGGCAGTTACCTATCTTATATCATCTCAGACCCGGGTTTCAACCAGGGGTTGCTGTCTTGGGGGAAGGGATATAGGGTGTTGTTCCCCCGGCCTGCGTGCCGGGCGGGGACTCTTTACAGTGCGGGCCGCGTGCCGGGTAGGCACACTGTGCGAGCTGGCTTTTTCTCAGGGCAAGGACCTGGGTTTTAGGATGTTTTTCAAACCTTCCGGTCAGAGGAGGTGTCCTCCTGATCGTCTCCCTCGGCTTCGCATTCAGCGTCCGGTACTTCCCGCGCATCGCGCACGCCCCTTAAGGCCGTGCATGTGCCCGAATCTTCCTGAACGGGCATCTCCTCCACAGGTACCTCCTCCGCGGGAGCCTCCTGCATGGGGGTTTCCCCTTCACCTTGGAGAGGGTCGGTCTGTGCGCGCGGCATGATCTCTTCCAGCCACAGGGGATGGCGTGCCTTTGCGTAGTCCAGAGAGATGTATCCCGTGAAGATGGAGCGCACCAGGGGACGATTGGGCTTGATGACGATGGCGGCCATGTGCGCGATGAAGGCGAGTACGAACAGGACAAAGAAGACGTTGTGGGCCCAGGTCGCCCATATCACCAGGGTGTAGGACATATCGGGCGCGTAGACGTTTTTAAAGGTCTTGATCAGGCCGGAGATGATAAGCCCTGCAATGATGACGGCCATGCCCGCATAGGCGAGCCTCTGTTCGGGCAGGTACTTGTGAAACAGCGGCTCTTCGCCCCGGCCCAGAAAACTCTTGAGCACCTTTACGGACGCCTTCAGATCGCCCTTTTTCGGAAGCAGGCCCGTGTGACCCTGGAGCCCGTGGTACACGACATGAAAAAGGGACGCCGCAATGAAGATCACCGATGCCGCATAATGGATCTGAAGGGAAACGATAAAGTCTCCTGACCATTTCATGCCGGGCAGGTCGGTGATGTAGTAGCGTCCTGCAATCGGGAGCTCGAAGATGCCGGTGATCACCAGGGCGAGGCCGGAAAGGGCGACGGCCCAGTGCTCCGCGACCTCGACGAGGCCGTGCCGGCGGATGAGGTCCTGTTTTTTTCCGGTCTTCGGGCTCATGGCTTCTGCTCCTTTTCAGAACCGCTGTTCTTTCTGCCCTTCAAGGCGAATGCCACGGCCAGAACCCCGGCAGTCAGGCCGATGGCCGGAGACAGGAGCACCGAGTTGGCCAGGCTGTCGGTCTTTGCCATGCGCCGCTCGACCGGGGCCATATGAGGCCTTCCGGGACCCTTTTCGATGGCGGCGTCGATCTTCTCGAAGGGCACGGGCGAGACATAGAGCGTGGCGGTGCCGCCGTTTTCCTCGCTGCCGTAGAGGTAGCCTCCTATTTGGCCGGCCCGTTTCAGGGCCTCGGCGTGGATGCCATCCCGGGGGCCTGAGAGCATGGCCTTTGTGGGGCATGCATCCACGCACACCGGGTTTTTCCCCTCGAGCAGCCTGTCGTGGCACAAATCGCACTTGAACATGACTCCGTTGCCGGCCAGGGTGGGTGCGATCTGCAGGTAGATGCCGACCCCGGACTGGCGCTGCGGTATGCTCCAGGGACAGACCGTGCGGCACTTGGCCCCGCCGAAGCAGATCTCGCTGTCGATCACCACCGCCCCGGTTTTGTGCTTGTGGTTGGCTGCAAAGGGGCATATGGTCGCGCAGGCCGGATTGTCGCAGTGCATGCACCGCCTGGGGATGTTGAGAGACCACCTTTTCCCGTTGTGCTCAACCTCTGCCTTGTGGATGAAGAGATAGTTGTAGGGAGTGAGCCTGCCGGTCAGGTGCTTCCTGTCAGAGAAGTCTTCGGTCTTTCCGCGGGGGAACACCTTGGGCAGAGGGTCTACAGGTTCGGGAACGCGCTGGAGATTTTTCTCCCTGCAGGCCTGGATGCAGGCTGGGGTTTCCCGGCCGGGGCACCCGTCGCACCTGCTGATATCGATCAGGGTTGCCACAGCGCCGCCTGAGTCTGTACGTGCGTGTCCCGATGACCCCAGACCGGCTGACACGGCGGCGGTGAGGGTTGTCTTGAGCAGGGTCCTGCGCGTGATGCCGCGTTTCTTTCCATCACCCATTGCATCACCTCCGGATCAATCGCATCAACTCAGAGGAAAAAATACCCAAAACAATTGTACCACATAAGTCCTCATCCTGAACAGGAATTCGAAAGACCCTGCGGATTGAGACGGGAGATGACCCGCAAGCCCAGGAACGATCCGTCTATGGTGATATCGCCGGCGAATTCCCGGACATCGGATGCCACCACAAAGGTGAATCCATCCACCCGGAAGGTCTGATCGCCGTCTTTTGGCTCATCCAGAGCCAGCCGCAGCTGCGGGCCTCCTCAACCGAAACCCAGAAGGATGCGCACAACCGGATTGTCATGCCGGGAGGTGAATCTGGCGAGCTGCTTTTTTCCATTCTCGGTCAGCGTGATCATCATAAATTCCTCCTTTCATGGTTCATGGCTTTTTGGTAGTACTGCCTAAACCGGTTATCGAGCATGCGCGGGAGAAAAACATTGATCTGCATCAACAAAAAGCAAAATAGGGGTTCCCTATGGATGCGCTGAGTGTTCTGCTTCACATCCCGCTGTTTGCAGGCCTGCCTGCCGAGCAGATGGAGACCCTTGCCCAATGCGCCCGTGAAAAAAACATCCGGGCGGGGCAGATGATCTTTGCCGATGCCCAGGAGTCGCGGGGACTCCACCTCGTGGTGTGGGGGAGGGTGAAGATCTTCAAGTCCACGCCCGAAGGCAGGGAGCAGACGGTCTTTGTTTTCGGACCGGGAGAGCCTTTCTGCCTGACTGCCCTGACCGACCAGGTTTCCCCTGCAGGGGCCATGGCCCTGGAAGATACACGGATCCTGCTCTTTCCCGCCGAGGTGCTCGAATCGGTGGCCAGAAAGGAGCCCTCGCTGCTGTTCAATATGGTCCTGGCCCTTTCACGCAGGCTCAAGGAATCCATCGACCTGATCGAGTCTCTCTCGCTGAAGGAGATTCCCCAGCGGCTTGCCGCCTTCCTGGTCAACTCCCTCGATCAGGAGGGAGGGGACGACCGGATCGATCTGCGCTTTTCACACAGGGAGCTGGCAAAGATCATAGGCGCCACGCCCGAGACGCTCTCGCGGGTTCTCAAGCGCATGAGCGAGGACGGCCTCCTGAGACTGGAAGGCAGGTCCATCATTGTTCTCTCCCGGCCGGGCCTGAACCTGATCGCTCAAGGGGGCGGTCCCACCAATGACGATGAATGACGCACATGAGGGATGCACGCGGCTTTCCCGGGCTGCCAAGCTTGCCGAGGGCGATGCACGCGGGCCGGAGGGCGTGCTGTATCGTAAGCCGGAATAACGGCAAAATAACAAAGTGATTCCGTATGAGGTATCCTGAAACAGGCAAAAAGTATAACGAAGTCCATCTACTGGTGAAAAAACTGAGGGAATAACAACGCGGCAGATTCTTACTATGCCAAAATAATCTAAGAGTTGATAAAATTTATTGAAAACTGATTATTCATTCGTTATAATCCCGCGTTTGTAACCTGGCGAGAGAGAAACCACGAAAGGGGAATATTCAGTCATGATCAGGCATGAGAGGCTCCGCAGTTGGGTTCAGGAGATAGAACAGCTCTGCCAGCCCGACCGGGTATACTGGTGCGACGGCACCAAGGAAGAGTATGATCGATTGATCGCACAGACCATAGCAAACGGAAGCGCAATTCCGTTAAAGAAGCGGCCCAACAGTGTCCTGTTCCGTTCTCATCCGAGCGACGTTGCCCGGGTGGAGGACCGCACCTATATCAGCACCAGGGAACAGGACGATGCCGGTCCTACCAACAACTGGATCGAACCCGGCGAGCTCAAGGCCGTTATGAAGGACCTGTACCAGGGATGCATGAAGGGCCGCACCATGTATGTGATTCCCTTTTCCATGGGTCCCATCGGTTCGCCCATCGCCAAGATCGGCATCGAGATCACGGACAGCCCCTATGTGGTGTGCAACATGCACATCATGACCCGGGTCGGAACAAGGGTGTTGGACATCCTGGGCTCAGACGGCGAGTTCATTCCCTGCCTGCACTCCGTGGGGGCCCCGCTCGCGCCCGGGCAGAAGGATGTTTCCTGGCCCTGCGCTCCCATGGAAAAGAAATACATCAGCCACTTCCCCGAGGAGAACCTGATCTGGTCGTATGGATCGGGCTACGGCGGCAACGCCCTGCTGGGCAAGAAGTGTCTGGCCTTAAGGATCGCCTCCGCCATGGCCCGGCGCGAAGGCTGGATGGCCGAGCACATGCTGATCCTCAGGCTGACAAACCCGGAGGGCAGGCAGTTCCATATCGCGGCGGCCTTCCCCTCGGCGTGCGGCAAGACCAACCTGGCCATGCTCCAGCCCACGATCGAAGGGTGGAAGTGCGAGACCATCGGAGATGACATCGCCTGGATGAAGATCGGCCCTGACGGCAGGCTCTATGCCATCAACCCCGAGGCAGGGTTCTTCGGCGTCGCGCCCGGAACGTCATACAGTTCCAACCCCATGGCCATGGATACGCTCCGCGAGAACATCATCTTCACCAACTGCGCGCTCACCGACGACGGCGACATCTGGTGGGAAGGCATGGACGGAGAGCCGCCAGCCCACGCCATTGACTGGAAGGGCCGCGACTGGAATCCAGGCAACACGGATCCGGCCGCTCACCCCAATGCCCGGTTCACCGCTCCCGCCAGCCAGTGCCCGATCATCTGCAGCGACTGGGAAAAGCCCGAAGGTGTCCCCATCGACATCTTCATCTTCGGCGGCAGGCGCGCGGGCGTGGTGCCCCTGGTGAACGAGGCCTTCAACTGGGACCACGGGGTGTTCCTCGGCGCAACCGCCTCGTCAGAGACCACGGCCGCCAATATCGGCGACATCGGCAACCTCAGGCGCGACCCCTTCGCCATGAAGCCCTTCTGCGGCTACAACATGGGCGACTATTTCCAGCACTGGCTCGATATGGGCGACCGGCTGGGCGAGAAGGCGCCTAAGATCTTCTATGTGAACTGGTTCCGCAAGAACGGCCAGGGCAAGTTCCTCTGGCCCGGCTTCGGCGAGAACAGCCGCGTGCTCAAATGGATGTGCGAGCGCATCGAGGGCAAGGTTGGAGCCCGGAAGACCCCAATCGGCCTCCTGCCCGAGGACGGAGGGCTCGACCTCACGGGCCTGAACATTCCCGCCGAGAACATGAAGGAGCTGCTTGCCGTGAATTCGGACGCCTGGAAGGCCGAGATCCCGAGTCTGGAGGAGCACTTCGCCCAGTTCGGCAGACGCCTGCCGGCGCGCATGAAGAAGCAGCTCGATGAGCTCAAGGCGCGTCTGGGCGTATAAGCCTCGCCTATACGAGAGTCCTAATTGTTCTGAACAGGGCAGGGCAGGGTGCAAAGCCCTGTCCGCGCCCTGTTTCACGGTTCATACAAAGCCCATCAGCTCCCTGATGTGGTCAGCATTCTCCCGCGAGGTGAGGATCTCGAGCAGCAGGAAGGCCACGTCGATCGCCGTGCCCGGCGAGGTGGATGTGATGAGGTTCCCGTCCCTGACGATCCGTTTATCCTGCACCACGGCCCCTGTGGCTGCGAGCTGCTTCTTCTTGTGCTCCTCGAGATGGTAGGTGGTTGCTGATCTCCCTTTAAGGACCCCGCTCATCCCCAGGCACAGAGAGGCGACGCACACCGCGGCGACAGGCTTCCCGCTTCGGGCGAAGTCACGGATCACCTCCAGGAACTCCTCGGAAAAGGAATCTTCGTAAAAGCCCGCCGTGCCGAACCCGCCGGGAATCGCCAGGGCATTGATCCCGTCGAGGTCCAGCTCGTGGACCAGCGCGGCGGGGACGGTCTGGTGGCCGAAGGTGCAGGTGAGCTCAGGGTGGAGGCCTGCGGTGATCACCCGAATGTGCTCGGTCCCAAAGGTGTCGGCCCAGCCGAGCACGTCGGTGAACGCGGCCGCCTCATACACCTCGAATCCGTTTGCCAGGAGGATGAGTACGTGCTTCATGGCGTGATTCTACAGCAGTGACATGTGCAGGGCCAGGATTTCTTCTGCCTTGACGAACATCGATCTTTTCCTTTCACCCCTTTGCCAGAATAACAGAAGACTGAGGATCAGTGAGCCGGAAGGCGGGCAGCGCTCCTGCTATTTGATCAGCACGAGCAGCATCTTGAAGCGGGAAACCGCCTTCACCGCATGCGGCTTGTGGGCGGGCATGATGATCATCTCGCCTTGTTTGAGCAAGTGCGGCGATCCCTCGATGTACACCTCTGCCCGGCCCTCCAGGATATACACCAGGGCGTCGAATGGAGCGGTGTGCTCGCTTAAGCCCTCTGCTGTATCAAAGGCAAAGACGCTCACCGTACCTGTGGGTTTCGAGATGATCTCCCTGCTCACCACGGAATGATCCTGGTAAGAAGCGAGGTCACTGATGGAGTGCACCTTTGCCAGAAGATCTTCTTTTACCTCTTGCCTGGTCACAGCATCCGCCTCGTTCACTTTCTTCCGAGCCTGTGTCCTGCCATACCGAGAAATCCCGAGATGAACAGGAGCAGCGTTATCGGCTCGGGCACCGGGGCCGACCCAGGCACGGTCGTCCCGTGCTCTGCTACGAAGAGATCCGGCATGGACAGGCAGTGACGTACCACATCAAAATGCTGGCTGCCGGGCATGCCGGAAAGGAAGGAAACAAAGCTCACGGAGAAACTCCACCTGCCGCCGGGCTGGATATCATCTGCCGTGTCATGGAAACCCATGTAGTCGTCATACGACTCGAAGTGCCACAGGTTGCCGATGGATTCGTGCATCCACCCGTCGGGCAGCCCGTTGACTGAGAGAATGTCACCCTGCCGGGCATAGCCTTCTGGAGAATCGCCGGGGATGTAGAGAGTCAGGGAGCAGATGGTATCGGGCGTGTCATTGAAAATATCGTAGCGGTATTGCCATGCATCGGAAATACCATAGTTCAGAGGAGAGACCGCGTATGTTACGAGCGTCGCATGCAGGCCGGCAGGCAGGCACATGACAAAACCCAGGGCAACCAGTGGACAGAGAATTCTTTTCATACCCCCTCCAAAATGATTGATCATACAATACATGATGGGAAGGGGACCCGGCGATTCAATACCAGAGGAAAGGGCTCTTTTCGCTTCTATGAATCGAGAACGGCCCGGATCTTCTCGGACAGGGTCTGGATGTCGAAGGGTTTCTGGATGAACCCGTTGCACCCGCGTTTCATGATGTCATCTGCGTCGTGGTTCATGCTGTAGCCGCTGGAGAGGATGACTTTGACTCCGGGTGCTTCGGCCCTGATCCGGTCGAAGACCTCGGAGCCGCCGATTTCGGGCATGATCATGTCAAGGATCACCAGGTCGATGTCGTTTTTATGCTCGTGGAACAGCTGCAGCGCCTCGTTGCCGCTTCCCGCCTTCAGGACCGAATAGCCGAGCTTCTCAAGGATCTCGCATCCTACCTCGAGGATCATGTCCTCGTCGTCGATGAGAAGCACGCATTCGGTGCCTGTTACGATCTTGCCGGGGGTTGTCTCTTCACATTCCTCAACGGTCTTGTCTGAAGCCGGCAGGTAGATATTGAAGGTGGACCCTATACCCACCTCGCTGTACACGCTGATGAAGCCTCCGTGATTGCGGACGATACTGTAGGCCGAGGTGAGTCCGAGACCTGAGCCCTGCGACTTGTCCCTGGTGGTGAAGAAAGGCTCGAACACCCGCTGGAGGGTTTTCTCGTCCATCCCCACTCCGGTGTCGGTGACCGAAATCCGGACATACCTTCCGGGCTCTGCCTCATAGGCCCTGACAAAGGCCTCATCGAGATGCAGGTTCTCGGACTTCAGCAGGAGTTGCCCGCCTCCGGGCATGGCATGCCATGCATTCACATACAGATTGAGCAGGACTTGCTCGATCTGCCCCTTGTCCACTTCCACACTCCAGAGATCATCCTGGAGCTCGGTATGCACAGAGATCTCCTTCTTGGCGTGGCCGAACATATCCGATGTCTTGAGGACAAGCTTGTTCAGGTCGGTGGGAGCCACCTCGTACTTCCCGCCCCGTGCGAAACCGAGGAGCTGCCTGGTGAGCTCGGACCCGCTCCGTATGCACTGCTCGATGTTCTCGATCCTCTTGGGGTCGAGACTTGACGCTTGCGGGTTGAGGCTTAAGAGGGATATGTTTCCCTGGATGGCCATGAGAAGGTTGTTGAAGTCGTGGGCAAGGCCTCCGGCAAGGGTCCCGATGGCCTCCATCTTTTGGGCCTGCAGGAGCTGGGTCTCAAGCCGCTTGTGCTCCGTCACATCCCGGGCAATACCCCTGAAGCCGGTGATATCGCCCGAGGAATCACGGATAGCAGACATGGTCATGGCAATGGTCCCTCTGACTCCGCTGCCTTTGCTGATGTCGAGGTCGATGATCTCTTCCGACAGGCCGGTCTGCCTGATCTGCTCCATCACACGGTCGATCATACTTCTGGATTTCGGGGGGATAAGGCTGCGGACATTGGTCCCCAGGAGCCTGTCTCTCGGGTAATCAAAGATCGTGCACAGGGATTCGTTGAAAAAAACGAAGATGCCGCTGAGATCAAGCTCGAAATAGCCCTCTCTGATGTTCTCGAGAATGGATCGGTATTTGGCCTCGCTCTCACGCAGTGCCTCCTCGGCAATCTTGCGGTCGGTGATGTCCATGACCGAGATGATCCCTGCCGGGCTTCCGTTCAGCATGGTGGATGCGCCTGAGAGGTCCACCCATGTCTCTTTTCCCTGCTTGGAGATGATCTTGAACTCGTAACGCCGGATAGTGTCCTCGCCCTGCTGGCGTTTCTGGCCTCGTTGCTGGACCATTTGCCGGTAGTCGGGATGTACAATGTCCCAGAAGTTCATGGTCCTGAGCTCTTCTGCGCTGTATCCGCTGATCTTCTCGGCAGCCTGATTTGCATAGGTCCATTTGTCATTCTGATAGAGCATGATGGCCGTGGGCGTGGAATCAGCCAGAACCCTGAACTTCTCCTCGCTCTCGCGCAGGGCCGCCTCCACCTCCAAGCGCTGGGTCAGGTCCCGGCCTACGCCGATTCTGCCAATGGGCCTGCCCGCACTGTCCCACACGGTCTTGGCATTGATTTCGACAGGGATTCTCCTTCCGTCCGCTGCCACGATATCCATACGATACATGGGCACATCTTTCCCGGACAGTCCCTGCTGGAACATCTCCATGGCTCGTTCATGATATTCAGGATCGATAATATCCATGTAGGGGCGGCCGTAGATGTCTTTGATCCGGTACCCGGTGATATTTTCGAACTGCGGGCTTAAGTAGGTGATCCTGCCTTGGGCATCGAGTGAAAAGATCACATCCGTGAGGGTTTCGAAGATGAGCTGGTGTTTGCGCTCGTTCTCTTCGAGGGACTTCTCTGCCTCCCTCCTTTTCGCCACAAGTGCCTGTGCCAGGAAACCGAAGGCTGCGATCACGACCAGAAAGCCGGTGTGAACCGCTATTTCATGGACATCCCTCGACAGGATTTCCTCGGTGAAGCTCTTGTTGTGGGAGAGGTACACACGGATCAGGGCCTCGCCGATCCAGAAGACGAGCCCGATAAGCACGCCCAGAAACCCGAGATGCTCTGTGATCCGAAATCGATTGGTGTATGCCGTCATGCCCATCCTCAAGATATCAGTCTCACGCCAACTATTCTTTTTTCGTCATTTGATGGAAAAAAATTGAACAGGGCTTCTCCTTGCCCCATGAAGAGGGGCGCGCCTTCGTAACGGGGGGTATAAAGGAGGAGCTGTTTCGATGTGTGGGGTTCCAAGTGAAGACCCCTCTTAGATGGCGGATACAATGGTGAACCTGGATCTTAACGCTGCAGCGGTAATCAGTCATGGATCAGAGCCATTGGTCATGGGCTCAGGTCAAGGGGTGTGACCCCTGGGGTTCTCCAAAGAAGGCAGGATGTTTTCAGTCTGATGGAGAGATTTTGCCGGTGATGGCTGAGCGCACTTCCGAGCAGATCTGATCGTAGTCCTTGCCTTGAGGATACACCGGGTCGCACACGATTATATCGATGCTCCCCGGCCGGGGAAGAACGGCGCCCGGGGGCATGGCCTCGTACGAACCCCGGATGGCCAGTGGCACGACCGGGACGTCCAGTTCCCGGCTCAGGATCGCGAAGAGTTTCTTGAAGGACGCGATCTGCCCGTCCCGGGTCCTGGTGCCCTCGGGGAAGATCACCATGTTCTTCCCGCTCCTGGTCACCGCTGCGATCTTCTGCAGTGAGGATTTCAGGTTGCGGTCGATGTCCACGACAATGAGCTGCGAACCCTGGATGAGCCGGGAGCCAAGGCGTGAACGGTACAGGGGCTTTTCTTTCGCCACGAAGCAGGTGTTGGCCATGACCTGTTCGGGCAGCTTCGCGACGATCAGGGGGGCGTCGAGATAGCTCTGGTGGTTGGGCGCCATGATGAAGGGCCGTTCGGGGAGCTTCTCCAGACCCTCCACCCTGGTGCGGTACATCACCCTGACAAAGAAAGCGATTACAGATCTCAGCAGGCGCATGCCGGAAGAGGCCTTTGGCAGGGGCAGATCAATGTCCGCGCTTAAGATCTCTTTCCAGCTTGCCGGGGAGTTTTCCATGCGGGTCTTTCTGTCCCGGATGAAGCCGGCAAGGGCTTCCACCGTGGTATAGCCGGACAGCTCGTTGTCGGAGAGCGCGAGGCCGAAGGTGTTTTCGACGGAAACGGCCAGCTCCACCTTGCCCAGCGAATCGAGGCCGATGTCCAGGTCGAGGTGGTCGTCCGGGTGGATGTGTCTGCCGGTCATCTCCTCGAGCAGAGTTTTAAGGAGCGCATACTCAGGGTAGTCGGGATCGGGCACTTCCCTGGGTCTGTCTTCTCCATGGATTTTCACCGTGTTTAGGAGGAATCGCTGGAGCTTGCCGAGGTTGGTCTTGGGCAGGGGGCTCCGTACGACCGAGACATCGGCGATCTTTTTATAGACTGGGACCGAGCTGTTATACAGGCCGATCACCTTTCCTTTGATGGTCTCCATGATGTTGCTGATGTTCATTTTCCTGAGGAGCTCGTAGTTGGGGCGAACGAGTGCGGTGAGCCTGCCTCCGCGAAGGAGCACGCCCACTTCCTCAACCAGGGGCGAAAGCGAGAGAATGTGGTTTTCGATCTCTTCGGGGTTGATGTTCTTGCCGCTCGGCAGCACGATCATATCGTCCTTGCGGCCGGTCACATACACATATCCGTCACTGTCGATGTAGCCTGTATCGCCGGTGTAGAACCACCCGTCGACGATCCTTCGGGCCGTTTCTTCGGGGTTGTTGTAATACCCTTTCATCACATGCGGACCCTTCGTTGCGATCTCGTCATCCACGATCTTTATTTCTGTGCCCGGAAGCGGCAGGCCGGCGGCGCCCAGCTTGATCCGGTCGAAGGGGTTGAACGCGATGATGGGGGCCGTCTCGGTCAGACCGTAGCCCTCGTCCAGGACGAACCCCAGTGCGCGCATGTCCCTGGCCAGGCCGCTGTCGAGCTTGGATCCTCCGGATGCGTACAGCCTCGTGTGCCCGCCGAAGTTCGCATGAATCTTTGCAAAGAGCTTTCTGCTCAACCTCACGGAGTCCGCTTTGCGGGCGAGAAACACGAGCAGCCGCAACGCCGGGTTTTTGTTGATCCGGCTGAATATGGCCTTGTGGAAGAGCTCATAGATCCTCGGCACGCCGATGAAAAAGGTGACCTTGTGCTCCTTCATGGCCGTCAGGATTGCCGGGGCGCTCAGGGTGTGGACATACACCACGGTGGCCCCGACATACAGGGGCAGAAAGATGGTGCCCTGCATGGGATAGATATGGTGGAACGGGAGCAGCCCCATCACCACGTCTTCCTTTCTCATGATATCGAAATCGATGAGGCCCTGGATCGTTGCCATGAGGTTTCTGTACGAGAGCATGACCCCCTTGGGCGCTCCGGTGGTGCCGGACGTATAGACAATGAGGGCTGTGTCTTCCTCGTCGAGCTCACGGCGGAGCTCCGGAAGGTATCCTGATGAAATAGCCATCTCTTCGAACACAATGATTTCCGGGTCATGTTCGAGCAGCCCGGAAATGCGGGAGAGATTCTGCGCGCCCTTTTCAGAGGTAAAAATCACCGAAGGCTTGCAATCGTTCAGGACACGGGCAAGGGTGTCGTCCGCCATCAGAAAATCGAGGGGGACGGCGATCCCGCCGTGGTTCCAGATGCCGTAGCAGGCGTAGATCCACTCGAGCCTGTTCTCGGCATAGAGCGCCACCCGGTCTCCATGCTCGATGGAGAGAACCGATGCGAATTCCCTGACATGGCCCATGAGCTCGCGGTAGGAAACCGTGGATTGACCATCGATCAGGGCGATCTTGTTGTAGTCTTTCAGAATCACTGTTGTCTCGTGCGTTTTGCCGTATCTGGATTCTGCTGGTTCGTATGTGTATGTCTTTCATAACACCGAGAAGATAATCATACAAGACCGGATTCGTGGACGGGTTTGCATTAAAAGATGCTGTTTGACACATGTTGGGATAAGAGGCCGGCAGTGTCCCACATCCGGGGCCGCAACAACTGATAATGGAAGCAGCGCTCGGCAGAAAAGCCGAGCCCGGAAAGCCGGGTAAAAACCGGGAGGGTGTAATGTGAACCCATCTCCGAATAGGGGGCAAGGCATTGACAACTCTTCTTTTCATGGGATAGAGTCTCTGCTCGTGAACGCACAAGGAGGAAGGAAAGGAATGGATTACAAGGATACGTTGTGCCTGCCCAAGACAGATTTTCCCATGAAGGCATCGCTTGTGAAAAAAGAGCCTGAAGTGCTCAAACGCTGGGAAGATGAAGACCTCTACCGCAAGATACTCGAGAAGTCCAAGGACTGGAAAAAATTCATTCTTCACGACGGCCCACCCTACGCCAACGGACACATTCACCTCGGCACGGCACTCAATAAGATCCTGAAAGATATTATCATAAAGTCACTCTTCATGATGGGGTACAACACCTTTTACCGCCCCGGATGGGACTGCCACGGCCTGCCCATCGAGCACCAGGTGGAGATCGAGCTCGGCAAGAAGGGCGTTGGGATGTCCAAGGCCGATATCCGGAAGCACTGCCGGGAGTACGCAGAGAAGTTCCTCGACATCCAGCGCGAGGAGTTCAAGCGCCTGGGCGTGCTCGGGGTCTGGGACGACCCGTATGTCACCATGGACTACGGCTACGAGGCCACCATTGTCCGCGAGCTGGGTAAGTTCATCGGTAACGGCTCTATCTACAAGGCCCGTAAACCCGTCTACTGGTGCGCAAAATGCGGCACCGCCCTGGCCGAGGCCGAGGTGGAGTATCACGATCAGAGCACCCCTGCCATCTTTGTGCGGTTCAAGATGATCTCCGACATCTCCGAGAAGGTGCCCGAGCTTAAACCATACAAGGACGACACCTATATCGTGATCTGGACCACCACGCCGTGGACCATACCGGCCAACCTGGCCATCGCCCTGCACCCCGACCTGGAGTACTCCGCAGTCAAGACGAAGGACTATGGCGTGCTCATCCTGGCCACCGACCTTGTGGACGATGTGATGCGCCAGATCAAAGTGAGCGAGTACAGCACCCTGGCCGTGTTCCGTGGCAGTCTGCTTGAGCGCCTCAAGGCGAAGCACCCGCTCTACGACCGCGAGTCGCTGCTCATCCTCGCCCCCTTTGTCACGCTGGAGGCGGGTTCGGGCGTGGTGCACATCGCTCCCGGCCACGGCGAGGAGGACTACGAGATAGGCAAGGTCTACGGGCTCGAGGTCTACGCGCCCGTGGACAACGAGGGCAGGTTCACCAAGGAGGTGGGGCCCGAGTTTGAAGGCCAGTTCGTGTTCGACGCCAACGACAACGTCAACGCGGCCCTGAAGCGAGAAGGCGCGCTTTTAGCCGTGGACACCTACGCGCACTCCTACCCCTACTGCTGGCGGTGCAAGAACGCCATCATCTTCCGCTCGACCAGCCAGTGGTTCATCTCCATGGAGCACGGCGATCTGCGCAAGAAGGCCCTGGACGAGATCAACCGGGTCAGGTGGATCCCCTCGTGGGGGAGGGACCGGATCTACTCCATGGTGGAAAACCGGCCCGACTGGTGCATCTCGCGCCAGCGCGCCTGGGGTGTGCCCATCCCGGTGTTTGTCTGCAAGGGCTGCGGCGAGATCCTCATGTCGGAAGAGATTGCCATGCACGTGGCCGACATCTTTGAGAAGGAGGGCGCCGACGCCTGGTTCATCAGACCTGCTTCTGAGCTCCTGCCGGCGGGCACCGTGTGCAGTGCCTGCAAGGGCAGCGAGTTCGTCAAGGAAGAAGACATCGTCGACGTGTGGTTCGACTCCGGGGTGAGCTATGCCGCAGTATGCGAGAAAGACCCGAGGCTGGGCTCGCCCGTTGAGATGTATCTGGAAGGCTCCGACCAGCACCGCGGGTGGTTCCACAGCACCCTGCTCGCCTCGGTGGGCACGCGGGGCAGGGCGCCCTACGAGTCCGTGCTCACCCACGGGTTCGTGGTGGACGGCGAGGGCCGGAAGATGTCAAAGTCGCTGGGCAACACGATCTCGCCCCAGGAGATCATCTCAAAGTACGGCGCCGAGATCCTGAGGCTCTGGTCGAGCGCGCAGGACTACAAGAACGACATCCGGATCTCCGACGAGATCGTCAACCGCCTGGTCGAGACCTACCGCAGGATCCGCAACACCTCGCGGTTCATGCTGGGCAACCTGCACGACTTCGACCCTGACAAGGACATGGTGTCCTATGAAAACATGCTCGAGCTCGACCGCTATGCGCTGCATGTCACGCAGAAGCTCATCGAAAGGGTCAGGAAGGCGTACGAAGAGTACGAGTTCTATGTCATCTACCAGCAGGTGCACAACTTCTGTGTGGTCGACATGAGCTCGTTCTATCTGGACATCCTCAAAGACCGGCTCTATGTCTACAAGCCGGATTCGATCGAGCGCAGGTCGGCACAGAGCGCCATCTTCCGGATCATCATGGACCTCACCCGGCTGATCGCCCCGATCCTCGCGTTCACCGCCGAGGAGATCTGGAGCCACATCCCCGCCTTCAGCGGCAAAGAAGAAAGTGTGCACCTCTCCTCCATGCCTGCGGTCGATGCCTCGCTCATCGACGAGGCACTTGCCGGCACGTGGGAGCGGATCCTTCTGCTGCGGCAGGAGGTGTCCAAGGAGATGGAGCAGGCCCGCAGAGACAAGGTGATCGGGCATCCCCTGGATGCGAAGGTTACGCTCTCTTCCGAGGGCAACACGCTGAGCTTCCTCAAGAAGATCGAGCCCATGCTCGACGACATCTTTATCTGCTCGAGCGTGGAGGTGGCGCAGGGCGACGGCCGCTACGGCGAGAGCGAGAATTTCGACCACCTCAAGATCGCGGTCTCCAAGGCCCCGGGCGGCAAGTGCCCCAGGTGCTGGCATTACCGGGAAGACATCGGCCAGAACCCCGCCTTTGCCGAGCTGTGCACCCGCTGCGCGGCCCAGCTGGGCTGATGCGGATGATCAGGTAAGCCTGTGGCGAAGAAGAACGGGAACGATCAGACATTCGACGATGAGATAGTGGAGATCTCCCGTGAGCCCGTCGATCAGGGGCGGGGAGGAAGGCTCCGCTCCATTCTGGTGTGGGGAGCCTTTCTGGTGCTTCCCCTCTACATCGCCGACCAGCTCACCAAGTGGCTCGTGTGCCGGAATGTGGAGATCGGAACGGGCTTTGTGGTGATCCCAGGCTTTTTCGACCTCATCCACGTGAGAAACACCGGGGCCGCCTTCGGCATCCTCAGAGGCATCCCCGAGCCGGTGCGCACCTACTTCTTTCTGGGCATCACGGTGGTGGCCCTGGCCGCGGTCTTTTTCATCTTCTGCAAGACCGGGGATAGGCCCTGGTATTTCAAGGCGATCTTAAGTCTGGTTGTTGCAGGTGCACTGGGAAACATCACCGACAGGTTTATCCTGGGCGAGGTAGTGGATTTTCTCAGCTTCTACATCGGGTGGTTCCGGTGGCCCACCTTCAACCTTGCCGACACATACATCTCCATCGGCATGGCCGGGCTCCTCATAACGGTCCTGGCTTCACCCAGGGATCAGGAGTGAATTCCCGCTCGGAAGAAATGTGAACTCGTCCCCGGAAACTACATCACCCATTCTTCGGGTTTGATGAGCGAGGGGATGTTGACCAGGATGACCATCTGCTCCTGCTGGTCCTTGTACACGCCTTCGATGAAGTCGGTTGGTATGGATGCGGAGAAGACCGGCGTCTTCTGAACACGGGCAGGGTCGATCACCAGCACATCGGCCACATTGTCCACCACCATTCCCATGACCCGCGTATCGACTCTCACGATGAGGAACACGGTGAGCGGGGTATATTCGCGGGGCTCAAGGCCGAATTTGAGCCTGAGATCGAGCACGGGCACCAGCTCTCCCCTGAGGTTGATCACGCCCTTGATGAAGGGAGGCACGTTGGGCAGCAGGCTGATGTCCTGGCAGCCGATGATCTCCTCGATGGCCTGGATAGGCACGGCATAGGTCTCGTTCTCCAGAGAGAAGGTGATGAACGAGGTGTTGTCTTCCTTGGTATCCTCGCGGGCTTCGGCGTTGAAGGCGATCTTTTCCCTTGCCGGCTTCTGTTCCTCCAGGGCATCTTCGTGCGGCTCGAAGGGCTCGGGCTCCGCCGGTTTTCGGGAAACCTCCGGGGCCGGCGTCTTTCTGGGCTTGAACACGGCCTCGGCGGTCTTTTCCGGCCGTGGCGCGGCTTCCTTTGCACCGAGCATGTCCTTCTGTATCTGGGTGACGGCGCTCTCGTCCAGCTTCAGGGCCACGGGGATCATGTCGGGCTCCATGATGGTTGCATAGAGGATTGCACATTCGCCCTTTCCGGTCTCCTGCGATGCCATGATCTCGCCCAGGTTCCCAAGCTCGGCGAGAAACTCTTTGAGCTTCTTTCCCTTCATCTTCACGTTCAGGACATAGACCTGGCAGGTCTCCAGCTTTTTCAGCACAGTCTCATCGTTTATGCCGAAGGGGGTGAGAATCGTTGGGGCTGAAGAAGCTGCTGGTGCCGCCCCTTTGGCCGCTGGAGCGGCTCCTGCGCTGTCGATGATGGCCTGAAGCTGGGTGAGATGCTCGGAGATATCCATGTCGTTGCTGGCGATCACGTCTTCAAACATGCTCTTGAGCATGTCGGCAGCCTGGAGAAGCGGATTGGATATTTCGCTGGTGGGCACAATCTTGCCTGAGCGGATGAGATTCAGGACATCCTCCAGCCTGTGGGCGAGCTCACCGATGTTCACAAGATCGAGAAACTTGGCCGAGCCCTTTATGGAGTGGGCCGCCCGGAAGACCCGGTTGATGACCTCGGGGTCGACCTTTTCCATCTCGGCTTCGATCTTGATGAGATCTTCTTCGATGTCTGCAATGTGCTCTCTTGATTCGGTAACGAACTCTTCAATCAGCTCGTCGAATTCACCCACGTTCGTTTCCTCCCCGAGATTATAGTCTTTTCAACTCATCGGCAGGGTATGGGGAGCGACTTTAAAGGTTGTTGACACGAATTGTACAATCCGAGTATATATCTGAGCAAATTTGAACAGGGAGGCCCTCTTGTGCAGAAGATGAAAATCTGCCTGCTTGCAATGTTCGTTGTCCTCTTCCTGGGTATGGCGGGATGCGGGAACGATCGCGAAGAATCAGGTGTCGTGGCCCCGATCCAGATGCAGGTATCGACAGAGCACCTTCACCCCAGGATGGGCCTGTCGGGCTTCATACTGGGCACCTTCATGCTTCTCAATGCCTATGTGATCATTCTGATGAGCTGTGCCGCGCTCATCATCAAGGAGCAGACCTTCAAAAAGGCGGCGGACACCCTGCGCATGGGGTTGCAGATGCTCAACCCGAACCAGAGCGGCGAGGGCATGTGCCTCAAGCTCCTTTCCCTGCTCTCGAACGGGGAGACCAGGTTCAAGGCGGGCACGGCCGGCCTGATCTGCGGGCTCCTCCTCGCCTATATCGGCGCCTGGATCGCGGTATAGCCTCATTCGGTAGGGCCTGCCGGCACACAGGAACATCATGATTGCAATCATTGATTACCGTGCAGGAAATCTGCGCTCGGTCGAGCGCGCGTGCAGGCATTTGAACCTCGACTGCAGGATCACCTCGAGCCCGCAGGAAATCAGGGATGCCGAGCGGGTCATATTTCCCGGGGTGGGTGCCGCCGGCAAGGCCATGGAGACCATCATATCCTTAAGGCTGGATGACGTCATCCGCGAGGTGGCAGACAGGGGCACTCCTTTTTTGGGCATCTGCCTGGGCACGCAGATCATTCTGGACCAGAGCCGGGAAGACGACGCCCGGTGCCTGGGCATTATCCCTGGAATGGTGGAGAGGTTCCCCGCGACCATGGGAGTGAAAATCCCCCACATGGGATGGAACACCATCGAGAAACGCATCGACCACCCACTCCTGGCCGGGCTGGACCCCCGGTCACAGTTCTACTTCGTCCATTCCTACTATCCTAAGCCTCTGCGCGAGGACGACGCGGTTGCGTACACCTTCTATGGAATCCGATTTGCCTCAATGATCGCCCGGGACAATGTGGCGGCTGTTCAGTTCCATCCCGAGAAGAGCGGGCGGCCGGGCCTGGATCTGATCAAAAACTTCAGCAGGTGGGACGGCAGGGCATAGGCGGCAGGGCCAGGGCCTTTCAGGACTCCCAGCCGTTTCTGCCGATGAGCTTGACGAACCTGCACCCGCCCAGTGATTCTTCTTTGATGCCGTCTTTCGTGCGCACGATTCGCTTGAGCTCCTGGAGTCTCTCGCCTCCTACGGGGATGATGAGCCTCCCGCCCTCGCCGAGCTGTTCGATGAGCGCCTCGGGCACATGGGGTGCGCCTGCGGTGACCACGATGCCGTCGAAGGGCGCCTCTTTGGCAAGCCCTAAAGAGCCGTCGCCGATGCGGATGTTGATGTTGTAGTATCCCAGCTCGTCGTGGATCTTGCGCGCTCGCGACGCCAGGGCGCTGATCCGCTCGATGGAGTGCACGATTGAGCACAGACGGGAGAGGATGGCCGCCTGGTAGCCCGAGCCTGTGCCGATCTCAAGGATTTTATCCTGGGATTTGGGCATCAGCGATTGGGTCATGAGCGCCACCATATAGGGCTGGGAGATGGTCTGTCCGAACCCGATGGAGAGGGGGTAGTCGTCGTAGGCCCGATACTTGAGGTATTCCTCCACGAACTTGTGCCTCGGGACCTCCAGAAAGGCGCCGAGTATCCGTGTGTCCGAGATGCCCCGAGCCTCGAGCTGCTCCTTCACCATGTGCTGACGGGCAAGAACCGGGTCCATGTTTTTTCTACCACCGCGCTTTTCTGATACAGTGAACTGGAAAATCATTCTAAGGGATTATGCCGCCTCTGACAACATGAAAACCGTGTGATGCACCTGGAAGGGGCTTCCATATTCTCACTGATCAACTATATGTTCTTTCATGGTCTTATTCGTAGGCTGCCCACTGCACTCTTTCTTCCCTTGACCCTCCCGGAATCCTATAGTAGGTATATAGTCAATGGATTTTATTAAGATAATAAAAACATCCAGATTTCTCGATCCAGCCCGGGGTTTTGCCGAGACAAAGCGGTTTTCCGAGGTGCGGGTGGATCCCCTCACCGGCCATACGAGCAGGGTGCTGGATTTTCCGGTCAAGGAGCTGGGCCGGGAGAACCTGAGCAGGCTGGTGGAAGACTCCCGGGCCTTCTGTCCGTTCTGCCCCGAGGTGGTAAAACAGGTGACGCCCAAGTTTCATCCCGACCTTTTGCGGCAGGAAAGGTATGCAAAAGGCGAGGCCCTGTGCGTGCCCAATGCGTTTCCCTATGACGAAAACGGCGCGGTGTGCATCATGTGCCAACAGCACTATCTTGCCTTGAAGGATTTTTCGGCAGGCATCCTGGAAGACGCCCTTCAGTGCTGTTTCGACTATCTCAAAGATGTGGTCCTGACCCAGCCCGATATGGTCTACCAGTCGGTAAACTGGAACTACATGCCCCTTGCGGGCGGGTCGCTCATTCATCCGCACCTGCAGATAACGGCGTCGAGCTCGTCGACCAACTACTACACCGACATGGTGCCCGCCCTCGAGCGGTATGAGCGCGAGCACGGCAGGGACTTCTGGTCGGACCTGCGCGACGAGGAATGCAGGACCGGTGAGCGCTGTATCTCGGCAGAGGGCGACATCACCTGGCTCGCCGCCTTTGCGCCGATGGGGGTGTTCGATGTTCTGGGTGTTCTCCACCGGGCGCATGGTCCTGCCGATGTGCATGAAGATCTCCTGCACGAGCTGGTGCAGGGAATCCTGCACGTGCTGGGATACATCGACTCTCTGCACATGCATTCTCTGAACATGTCGCTGTACTTTCTCCTTGACAATTCCCGGTTTGTCCCGCACCTAAGGATATGCCCGCGGGTGAGCATTCCACCGTTCGGCACCAGTCAGATCAACTACATGAAAATGCTCCACAACGAAACCCTGACCACGCTCAAGCCCGAGGAGGTCTGCAGCGATCTCAGGGCGGTCTGGCATGAATGAGCGAGGCATGAGGTTTCGATTTTTCACCGTTTTTCAAGAGGGGGAATGAATGATGAAGAAACTGATCATGGCAATATTGTTTTGTTTCTGCGGCACGTCGGTATATGCTGCGTCCACGCCCGAAGTCATCTGGGTGGGAGGCGGCTGGCGGCTCTCGGACGAGTCGGCCCCGATCTTCATGGCAGACACCTTTCTCTCGCTGGGGCAGTTGGACTCCACCTATCTCTTTTCCGAGCCGCTGCTCTTTCTGAAAGGGGGAGAGATCGGCCTGGGCCTCGGCGCCGGGGCGCGGGTCCCGATACTGGACGGCCAGGCCCTGGCTGGATACAACGTATTCTTCGACTACACCACAGACAATTATCACAAGCGCCTGACCACGGGTGCGGAATTTTTCCATCCCACGTTCTCGGCCCACATCAACGCCTATCTCCCCTTCTCGGACGAGCACAACAGGAGAGAGGCACTGCCCGGCATCGACCTCGCCCTGGGCATCCCCATCCCCAACGCGAGCTTCATCACCCTGTGGCCCACTCTGTACTACTACGACGGCAGGGATGAGGACGATCTGAAAGGCTTAGGCTTCGCCGTTGAGGTGAAACCCGTAAAGGCCCTCTCCGTGACCGTAGGCGGCCGCAACGACGCCATCGAGTCGGGCAGGGACCGGGGCGAGATATTCATCAGTCTCCAGTTCACGCTTCCCATGGAGCGCCTGGGAGAAGACCTCTTCAAGTTCGAAAAGGGAGAATATCCGCGCAACGTAAACGCCCTGCTCGATCACCGGGTGGTGCGCGAGCCCTTCATCACCTACGAGCACCGCCTGCCCTGACATCCAGGGTTCGCACTTGACTTCACGGACGATTCTCCTCTATAGAGGAACGACGGTAACGGGAAGTGGCTCAGCCTGGTAGAGCACAGCGTTCGGGACGCTGGGGTCCGGGGTTCAAATCCCCGCTTCCCGACCAGGTAATGTTCTAATACCGTTGTAGAGTTCTATATAGAGCATACAGGACATATCGTTTTTTGTAATGGTAATACCTGACAATTGCCTGGTGGATTCTCGGGAAATGGAAAAAAACGCCCATTTTTAAAAAGGAATCCATCAGTACCGTTCTTATCAATTATCGCAGAGCAAAGCGAACCTGATTTTCTGTAACAACTACAAAAGAATCGAATATTCGATTGGAATGGGACTAGAGAAGCTTTGACAGTGCGAGTATTTTTGATGATGCTCTCTCATCTTCAAGACGGATAAGCACTACCCCTTTGTGGAGTACCCCTTCACGAAATACTTTCTCTCAAAAATCTTTGTCATTGGTGACGAAGATTCGATTCTCATCGATACATTTCTGTATGACTTCGTCGTCATCAATGCCTCTGAACTGGTTATAAACCGAAACCACATCATGCTCCTGGGACTCCAACCAATATGCAACTGCAGGTCCGGTGCATTCATCGATGAGAAATCGCATTCTCATTATGACGACTCTATCACCAATGGCATGAACTCGGTATTCTCTAATGATTTCATCGCAAACAAAATACAGGCCCTGATGTCATCATGAGTGAGACCTTTATAATCATTGATAATATCATCCTCAGTAGAGCCATGGGCAAGAAGGTTGAGGATATAATCAACTGTTAAGCGTGTTCCCTTGATGACCGGTTTCCCTGCCATCACCTGAGGATTTAACACGATTTTCTCAAGTAACTTCTTGTCGTTCATACAATAAGTCTCCTACGTATCCGATAGAAGAAACTCATACAGTAGTCAATGTATGTAATTTCTTAGGATAGGCACAACGCGAAGGGTCAGCGGCACGGGCGGCAGACAGCGTCCACTGAAACTTAAGGTGCGCACCCGGCCCGAACCGGGATCGGGTAAGCTCCAGCCGAGGTTGCCTTATTGCAGAGAAGAACTATATGAGCAGTAGCTCCGGCATACGATGCTTGGAGCCGTTGTGAAAGGAGAGTCTGTCGGAAGATGCTCATCGAGATGCATGCCCACACCTCAAGGCATTCCGAGTGCAGCCGGGTCGATCCGATCCAGCTGGTGGAACGGGTGCGGATGAAGGGCCTCCAGGGCCTGGTCATCACGGAGCACGAATATCTCTGGAGCTCTTCTGAGATCGAGGAACTCAGGGAGAAGACCGGGGCGGACGAGTCCTTTGTGATACTGGCCGCGCAGGAAGTGAACACAGATATCGGGCACGTGCTGGTCTACGGAGCCGACCAATCGATCACGGGCACCCACCCGCTCGGTGAGCTCAGAAAGAGCTATCCCCATGCAGCCCTCGTGTGGGCCCATCCCCTGCGAAAAGGCAGGACTCCGAAGATATCCCGGCTGCTGAGCCCCGACCTCGACGCGATCGAGATCTTCAACAACAACCACACCCCGCGGGGCAACTATCACGGGCTCATGCTCTGGCACCAGTACAAGTTCACCGCAATCAGCGGAAGCGATACGCACGGCATCGAGACCGCGGGCACACTGCCTACCCTGTTCGACCACCCGGTGAGAAACATGGACGAGCTTGTCGATGAGCTGAAGCAGGGCAGGTGCAGGCCGCTGTACAAGGAGATCCCAAAAACCGGCAGCAACGCACTGGTCGAAGAGATCTCGCTGGGCACCAAGGGAGGGGACGAGTCCCGCCAGCGGATCATCGTCAAGAGGCCGAAGGGCAATGGCAGGTGGAAAGGGCTGAAAAACTCCTCCGAGGTACTACGGTCTATCCGCGATCACGACTTTGCAACCGGACCGTTCAGGGTTCCCACGGTAATGGACATCGACGAGGAGGAGCAGATCATCATCGAGGAAGGGCAGCGGGGCAAGAGCCTCTTCGATCTCCTCCCGCGGGTGGGACGCGATGTCGGGAGAGAGTATTTCAAGGCCTCGGCCCTCTGGCTCGCACGTCTGCACACCTCGGGTGTGAGACTCGACCTCGTTGAAAAGACGATCGCGCGTGAGCATCACCGGTTCGAGACCTACCAGCGTGCCTTCGAAGAGTCCGGAAGCCCATGGCTGGACCAGGCGCGCACGCTCATCGGCGCGGTCAGGGATTTTGAGGAAGAGCTGCCGGAAAAGAACAGGCACGAGTTCGTGCTCGTCCATGGCGACTACCATCCCAAAAACATCATCATCGGGCAGGAGCTGATGCATGATGTCGGCACCCTGTACGTCTCTGTGATCGACTTCGGCAGCGTGCTCGAGTTCCACCCGGCTTTCGATGTGGGCTACTTTATCTCGCAGTTTCAGTACCAGCTCAGAAACTATCCCGCCGTGATCGGAAACTACCCTGCCGAGGACTTTGTCCGGGCCTGGCTCGATGCAACAGGCCGGCACGACTCGCCCGGTTTCCGCAGGGCGCTTGCGCTCTTTCGCATCCGCGCGAATCTGAGCATCGCCTCGTATCTCATCCACCTGGGCATGGGAGAAAGCGGAAACATGGAAGAGATCATGACCCGGTCAATGGCGCTGCTCGGCGAGAGCGGGGCGTGAGCGGCATTCTCATAACCGGGCT
>ERZ795052.1293-NODE-1293-length-34686-cov-12.469233_pt1 | contig 34686 bp, 33 predicted proteins | sample MGYA00375136_ERZ795052 | MGnify/ENA primary metagenome ERZ795052 (study PRJEB30181, sample SAMN05720156) | activated sludge metagenome | isolation source: Anaerobic digester | place: Japan | collected 2015-05-26 ... | reverse complement strand
GACTTAGGCAGACGGGCCGCGTCGGGGCGGCACAACAATAGAACAGGGTGGCGGGACCCCCCGGTCGTGCTTGACACCGCTTCAGCGGTCACCCCCGCCCCGGCGCAATAACAAAAGGGAGACTAACATGATTATCAGCTACAAGCACCGCCAGCCGTTCACCGAACTGCCGTCCGAGCCCGACTTGAACGATACCTACTACCTCCTGCCCGACGACACCACACCCGAGCATATCGCCAAAGCCTGGACCGCCGCCGACGGCTGCGGCTACTGGTTCGCCAAGCTCCTCGGCGCCGTCGAGATTAACTACGAGCCGGGGCGCGTCCATGTTGATGAGACGCTGTACACGCACGGCCACCCCCACGAGCATATGACGCTCCTGGAGTTCGGCCTCAAGCTCGCCCGCCAGGCGGCTCTCGCCCGCACATACTCAGCACCGGAAGGAGTCTGACCATGACAACAATGCAGTTACTGCAGGACAAACTCGCCGAGATCGAATCGCAGATCGCCGCCGTCACCGCCGAGCGCAACGACGCCCGCCAGACCGCCAAGACCTTGACCGCTACCCTCGACGGGCTCAAGGCCGACGCCGCCCGCCTGCGGACGGCACTCGGCCCCCGCCTCCGCAAGCCCAAGCCACAGGAGCCCGCATGACAACACTCTGGCCACACCAGCAAGCCGCCGTCAACTTCGCCGCCGACAAGCCCGGAGCCATGCTCGCTATGGAGATGGGCACCGGCAAAACTCTCACCGCCCTCGCCCTCCTCGAACTCTGGCAGGCGCGGCGAGTGCTCATTCTATGCCCCAAGTCCGTCGCACCCGTCTGGCAGCACGAGTTCGCCAAGCATACCACCGGCTGGCACGTCGCCCTGCTCGCCGATGGCCCGGTCAACAAGCGCCTCGAAACTCTCCGGGCGCTCTACCAGGCCAACCTGCTCAAAGTCGCCTGCGTCGTCAACTATGATATCCTCGCGCAGGCCAGCGTCCCCCCCGCCCTCAAGCGGCCCTGGGATGTCATCATCTATGACGAGTCACACCGGCTCAAGTCCGCCGCTGGCAGGCAGTCCCGCGTGGCCTCGCAACTCATGCACCACGCCACCAGACGCCTCGCCCTCACCGGCACACCTATGCCGCACTCGCCCCTCGACATCTATGCGCAGTTCCGCGCCATAGACAAGTCTATCTATGGGGCCAGTAACGCCAACTTCAAGGCCCGCTACGCCGTCAAGGGCGGCTACCAGGGAAAGGAGATCGTCGGCTACCAGAACATGGACGACCTGCGACAGCGCATGTACCAGGCCACCTACCGCTGCCGCGCCGCCGACGTGATCACACTACCCGACGCCTCCGACAGCACCCGCTATTGCCGCCTCTCCGACGCCGAGGCCCGACACTACAACGAGATGGAGCAGGAGATGGTGACGCTGCTCAGCGGCGAGGAGCCTATCACTGCCGCCAACGCCCTGGTCAAGCTCCTGCGCCTCCAGCAGATCACCAGCGGCTACCTGCCCGCCGAGGACGGCAGCGCCGTCCGCATCGGCGACAGCAAGCGCGCCCTCCTCGCCGAGGTGCTGGAGGATCTCAGCCCAATGGAGCCCGCGCTGCACCGCGAGCCCGTCGTGGTGTTCTGCCGCTACCAGCCCGACCTGCAGGCGGTGGCCGACACCTGCCACCAGCAGGGCCTGCGGTACGCAGAACTAAGTGGCCAGCGCAAGGAGCTCGCCGCGTGGCAGGCCGGCGACGCCGACGTCATCGGCGTGCAGCTCCAGGCTGGCGGCCTGGGGGTGGACATGACCCGCGCCCGGTACTGCATCTATTACTCCAACAGCTACTCGCTGGGAGACTACCTGCAGACCCGCGCCCGTGTCCACCGCCCCGGCCAAAAGCGCCCGGTGACCTATGTCCACCTGCTGGCGCAGGGGACGGTGGATGAGATCATACTCAAGGCGCTGGAGGAGCGGCAGGACGTCGTGGAGGCGGTTATTGACGCGCTGCGCCGGAAGTAGTATAATAGTGCCGGTGACCACAGCAGGGAGGAGTTAGTTAGAGATGATTAGAGTTTTGTGGGCCGGGCAGCACCCGGTTGGACTATTGTCCTCTCTGCTGGTCACCGACCGGCCCACGAGTCTTGAGGCTCGCTGCGTTCGCGGCGGGCCTCGTCGTTATTAGGGCACCTGCCCCGCAAGCAGGAGAAGGGAGACAGCAGCATGGACACTGCCGTTATCAGGGAGTTTCAGCGCCTCAAAGCGCTGGAAGCAGAACTACGCGCTGACCTCAACGAGGTCGAAGCCGCACGCAAAGAACTCGAAGAACAGGTCACGACACAACTCATCGAGGAGGGAGTGCAGAATATCAACATTGATGGGCAGACCGTCTACCTCCGCCGCGACGTCTACCCCTCCTACCCCGCCGGAAAAGAGGCAGCCATCGCACTGCTGGCCGCCGACCCCGCGCACCAGGATATCGTGCAGCAGACGATCAACCACCAGACGGTCTGCGCACTGCTCCGCGAGCTGGACGGCAACTACCCCGCCGAGTGGCAGGGCATCATAGAGGTCGCCGACGTCTACCGCGTCGGCCTCCGCAAAAGCTAACAGGGAGACAGAGAGACAATGACTGACAAGCTAGCACCGATCACCGACCAGCAGTTCCCGCTCCTCGCCGCCGGCGAAGAGAACGCCAAAGCCGTCACTCTCGCCCTCCGCGAGAACGTCGGCGAAGTCGGCCTCTTCGACCTCAGCAGCATCAAGTTCCCCTCCGGCGGCGGCACCACCTGGGAAGTCGAAACCCTCGAAGAGCCCAAGGCCGAGAAGAAATTGAGCGTCGTCATCCTCGCCGCCCAGACCGCCCGCGCCTACTATGCCACGTCCATCGAAGAGTCCGGCGGCAATACCCCGCCCGACTGCAGCAGCCCCGACGGCACCGCCGGCCACGGCACCCCCGGCGGCGACTGCGCCGCCTGCCCCTTCGCCGCCTGGGGCTCGGGCCGCGACGGCCGCGGCAAAGCCTGCCAGGAGCGCAAGCAGCTCCTCATCCTCACCGAGTACGGCGCCCTGCCCTACCTCGTCTCTGTCCCGCCGACAAGCCTCAAGGCCCTGCGGAAGTATATGCTGGCCCTCACCGGGCAGAGCTTGCCCTACTATGGCGTGGTGACGGAGCTGAGCTTGACGAAGAGCAGCAACGCCGCGGGCATCGAGTACGCGGAGCTGGTGTGCCGGTTCCTCCGGCCCTTGTCGGAGGGCGAGGCTGCCGTGGCGAAGGAGTACCGTGCGGCGCTGAGCGCGCTGCTGGCGACGCTGCCGCCGCCGACCGAGTAGCACCGCACCACCGGGGCCGGGGACAACACCCCCGGCCCCGATAACATAGGGAGGCACCATGACTCACGACTACCTCCGGGCGCTCTACCAGTTCCTCCCGGATGACGCCTGGTTCTACATCTGGACGCTCGGCGCCACAGACAAGGCCACTCACTGGTTCCCCGCAGAGACACTCGACTCGTCTCTCGCCAAGGCCGCCGCGCTCGCCAACGACACCACCCACGCCAACGTCTACTACCCCATCGGCTACTACAGTGAGCGCCTCGGCGATAACCAGCGCGGCACCGAGCAGCAGATAGCAGGCACCATCGGACTGGTCGCCGACATAGACTTTCGCGGTGAGACACATCCCCACGCCCCTCACGACGAAGCCGCCGCCATGAACTTCATTAACAGCCTGCCCCTGCGCCCCACGGCCTGCGTCCATAGCGGCCACGGCCTGCAGGCCATCTGGCTCTACAAAGAGCCCTGGAACTTCGATAGCGACGCCGAGCGCCTCCAGGCCAAAGCCTTCTCAGCCGCCTGGTGGCATACTCTCGCAGCCGCCGCCAGTAAGCTATCCTATGAACTCGACGCCGTGCATGACCTCACCCGCGTGATGCGACTGCCCGGCACCGTCAACGTCAAGCGCAAGCCCGTACCCGTGGAGCTACGCTGGCTTGAGAACGACCGCCGCTATAACCCGCCCTACGACTTCGAGGAATACCTCATTGCTCTGCCCGAAGCCGTCAAGGTCAAGGCCGAGCCACTCCCCACCATTGACGTGACCTGCGGCTTTCCGCAGGAGAAGTTCAACCTGCTCTGCAGCAACCTGCCGGAGTTTCACCGTACCTGGGAACACAAGCGCCGGATGCCCCGTGACAACTCCACCAGCGGCTATGATATGGCCCTCGCAAGTATGGCCGTCGCCGCAGGCTGGACAGACGACGAAGTCGCCGGGCTCCTGCAAGAACACCAGCGGGTGCGTGGCACCAAGCCGCAGAAGGTTGCCGATGTGCGGTACTTCGCCCGCACCATACAGGCCGCCCGCAAAGGCAACCGCGTCGAGCAGGAGCAATTCGCCGCCGAGCAGGTGCTGCTGGATGACACCGGCACCTGCGACCGGGAGAAGCTCCTCAGCAGTATCGCCACCCGGCTCGAGGTGCCCCTGTCCAATGTCCAGATAGTCAGCGGCGACCCCAGCATTATGCGCCTGTGGGTCGGCGGCAAGTGCGCCGAAGTCCCCGTCACCAGCCTCGATAGTCCCGTCACGACCTACAAGGCCGTCCTGAACACGGCGCGGTATTACCCCCGGCCTATTGATAAGAAGGAGACACCGGGCTGGCGGGACCTGGTGAACATCCTGCTGCGGATAGCGGAGGAGGTAGAGGCCGGCGAGGACGCCACCGCCGAGGGCGAGTTCCGGGCTATCCTGGACGCCTTCCTGGAGGCGCGGCCCCCGCTGGATGTGCCGGAGGGTGAACTGGTGCAGATAACAGGCAACCCGTTCCGGCGGGGCGGGGCGGTCTGGTTTCGCATACTGGACTTCCTGCAGTATGCACGATTGCACGACCGGAGCGTCAACCGGCGGCAGGTCGCCCAGCGGCTGAAAGTGATTGGTTGTTCACAGAAAGTTCACAAGTGCGCAGACAATGGAACAGGGCCGCGAGTGCAACGATTTTATGGCCTGCCTGAGAAGAGAGAGGAGGAGTAGGCAGGTGGGAGCTCAGGCCGCAGGAGCGGCTCTGTGTTACCCGGTAACCGTTTTGAGGAAAAAATCTTACTATAGTCATGGTTACGTAGTAACACGGTTACACTGTAATTCAGAAAAACACGTTTTTGAAGAAAGTGAAAAAAATCTGAGAAACCGCGTTACTGCGTAACCAGAAGAAGAAAATGCTGCTACGTGGACGATAGGCATAGCAGCGCCGAAAAATAAGTTACAAAATAGCCTCGTAACTACACGATACCACGTAACGGAGGACACCATGACCTGGAAGAAGCTCACACCCGTCCGATGGCAGGCAACGCACCCAACAATCAATGCGGTTGTCACAAAAAAGACACAAAGTCCCCTGCATACCTGGCAGGTCACTGCCGCCACTAAGTCTACTCTCGGCACCGGCGCAATATGCCTCTCGGGAACCTGCGCCACACTGCTCCACGCAAAGCAGTCCGCCGACAAAGCCGCCGCCCGAATCGAGCACGCTCTCAAAGTCATCACCGGCTGGGAAGAGGAGGCTGACACCCATGGCTAATAGTCCTGTCCAACACATCTGCCCCGCCTGCAATCACCGCTGGGAAGAGGATATGTACTACGAAGCTGGCCGAATCTGGTATACTACCTCTGACGGCACCTGCCCTGAGTGCGGCGAAGACGGGGAAATCGAATGACACACTTCCGGCCTTCAGACCGACCCACCCGTAAAAAATCTACAGCCCCTAGAAGGCTCTGTGAAAAAACAATGAATGAACGACGCGTCATCGGCCCACCCGGCACCGGCAAAACTCACTTCCTCTCGCAGGTCCTCGCCTACGAAGCCAAGGAACACGGCTCCGACCGCGTGGTAGCCTGCTCACTCACACACGCCGCCGCCAACGAGCTGGCCGGCAGGCAGGTGCCCATCCCTGCCCATAACATCGGCACCCTGCACAGCTTCGCCTTTCGTGCCCTCGGGTGCCCCGAGGTGTTGGAGACCGACAAGCACCTCGCCCACTATAACACCACCGTGCCCGCCTCCCTGCAGCTCTCCGGGGGGCGGGCCAAGACCACCCTCGACCTCGACGGCCCCCCCGCCGGCTCCACGGACGGCGACAAGCGCTTCGCGGCCTACCAGCTACTCCGCGCCCGGATGACGCCCCGCGAACTCTGGCCGCAGGATGTCCGGGCCTTCGCCACCGCCTGGGAGAACTTCAAGCGGGAGGCCGACGGCATAGACTTCACCGATATGCTGGAGATATGCTATCACGATGTTGGCTGCCACCCCGCCGCCCCGGACGTGATTGTGGCCGACGAGATGCAGGACCTCAGCAAGCTCTCCATGAGCCTGCTATGGAAGTGGGCTGCTAAGGCCGACGAGATAGTGACGGCAGGCGACACCGACCAAGCTATCTACGGCTTCGCGGGGGCTGACCCGCAGGTCTTCCGGGACCGCGCCCCCCTAAAGCAGAAGGTCCTTGAGCAGTCCTACCGGGTGCCGCAGGCCGTCCACGAGACCGCCGTCCGGTGGATCGGTCAGAACACCGACCGCGACCCTGTCGCCTACCGCCCACGGGACTACCCCGGCAGTGTACGGCACAGCCCTATTACGTGGAACGACCCCTACCGGCTGCTGGGAGAGCTGGACACACACCTGGCCTCCGGCAAGACCGTCATGCTGCTGACGACGTGCGCCTATATGCTGCGTGATATTATCACCATGCTCCGGGACCGGGGCCTGCCCTACCATAACCCCTACCGCCCCAGCGAGGGGGCCTGGAACCCCCTCGCGGTGCGGACGAACCAGACGACGGCGGCCATGCGCGTGCTACACTACCTGCGCCCGTTCCGTCCCGACGGCGACCCGGAGGACCCCGACCTCTGGACGGAGGAGGAGTTGACCTACTGGCTGGAGATGACGGCGAAGCTGCGGGGGCGGGGCGTCAAGCCCCCGGAGGGCGACCCGACGCGGGAGGTGGACGTGCTCGAGCTGATGCGGCTCATCCCTGACGGGGAGGCGCAGGAGGCGCTGCTGACGGGTGGTGCGGTGGGGCTCCAGACCCTGCGGCGCTATCTGGCGACGAGGTGGCAGCGCTCGGCGGGGTATGCGATAGACGTGGCTCTGCAGGGCGGGGCGGCGGCGCTGGAGGGCGACCCGGCGGTGGTGGTGGGGAGTGTTCACAGCGTCAAGGGTGGCGAGGCGGACGTGGTATATCTATGGCCTGACCTGAGCTATGCGGGCTGGCTGGAGTGGCAGACGGCGGCGGGCAGGAACAGCATCAGGCGGGTGATGTATGTGGGCATGACGCGGGCGCGGGAGGAGCTGGTGCTGTGCGCCCCGGCGACGACGATGGCGGTGGGGTGGTATGAGTAGTATAACAGGAGAAGGGAGATAGAGACATGGACAAAGTTAAGTGGTTAAAGCGCGATGGAAGTTGGAGGTGGGTATCCTAATTTTGGGTGAAGGAGACGGCCATGACTGACCTAAGAGCCCCCTTCCCCTGGTTCGGAGGAAAGTCTAAAGTAGCACCCATAGTCTGGCCCCGCCTCGGCGAAGTCAACAACTACGTCGAGCCGTTCTTTGGCTCCGGGGCCGTCCTCCTCGGCAGGCCAGGAGGAGCCCAAGGCATTGAGACAGTCAATGACAAAGACGGCTTTCTCTGCAACTTCTGGCGGTCTGTCCAGCACGACCCCGAAGAAACCGCACACTGGGCAGATTACCCGGTCAACGAGAGCGATCTCCATGCCAGGCATATCTGGCTACGGGAGAATAGCGGTGACCTGTCCCGGCTGCTGGAGGGTGACCCTGACTATTTCGACGCTAAGGTGGCGGGCTGGTGGGTCTGGGGTATCTGCTGCTGGATCGGAAGCGGCTGGTGTGGGCCTTCGGGGGAGGGGCCTTGGGTGGTGGAGACGGGGGAGGACGGCAGGCGGCGGTTAGTCAAGGGCAACGCGGGGGTGGGCGTCCACCGCAAGCGCGTCCACCTCAACGCGGGGGTGGGCGTCCACCGCAAGCGCGTCCACCTCGGCGACTGGTTCGCCGCCCTCGCCGACCGCCTCCGTCGCGTCCGCGTCTGCTGCGGCGACTGGAGCCGCGTCTGTGGGCCAACGCCAACATTCAAACACGGCCTTACAGCGGTCTTCCTCGACCCGCCCTATGACCTCGTAGAGCGGGACGGCGGGTGTTACACTGAGGATACCCCCGGCCTCGCGCAGGACGTGCTGCAGTGGTGCATAGCCAACGGCGATAACCCGCTGCTGCGGATCGCCCTCTGCGGCTATGAGGGTGAGCATGACACCCTGCAGGAACTCGGCTGGGAGGTCGTTGCGTGGAAGGCCAACGGAGGCTATGGCAACCAAAGCAACGCCCGTGGCAAGGCCAACGCCCACCGGGAGCGTATCTGGTTCTCGCCGCACTGTGTCGGCACAGAGACAGAGGGGGAGATGCAGTTGTGCATGTGGGACGGCCATGACTGAGGCCACCATCGTCGCCAAGCTCGCCGCCCACATCAAGTCCCGCGGCGGCTACTGCATCAAGCACCACGGCTCCGCCTACTCACACGCCGGCACCCCCGACCTCCTCGCCTGCCTCGACGGGCGCTTCCTGGCGCTGGAGGTGAAGCGGCCCGGCAAGAGTGCGACGCGGCTGCAGGAGGTGGAGCTTGCAAGGTGGTTGGCGGCGGGGGCAGTGGCCGGGGTGGTGACGTCGGTGGATGATCTTGAGGCGCTGCTGGCCCTTGACAGCAGCCGACGACGAAGGTAACATTCTCACAGGGAGGCCAACAATGAACCTAACCACACAACCGCTCTCCTGGTACAAAGACAACCCCGAGAACTACCGGGCTCACCCCCCGGAGCAGCAGGCCGTCCTGCAGGAGTCCCTCCGCCGCTTCGGCGTCTTCCGCAACGTCGTGGCCCGACCAGACGGCACTCTGCTGGCGGGGCATGGCATTATTGCCGCGGCCCGCGCCGAGGGGCTGACGGAGTTCCCCTGCGTGGTGTTTGAGGGGACTGACGCGGAGGCCCGCGCCCTGATGGTGGCTGATAATGAGCAGGCGCGGCTGGCGCAGGATGACCCCGACCAACTGACGCAGCTCCTCGCCAGCCTGCAAGATGACGGGATGATGCAGGTGACGGGGCATGATGACGCCTCGTTCGCGGAGCTGCTGGAGCAGGTGGAGGCGCAGGCCGCGCCAACGGGGTTCCACCCTGATATGATACCCCGCGATGACGCTGAGGCTACCGCGACCCGGCAAGTAGGCATCTGGGAGGAACGCGATAAGTCCGTAGTGACTCTGGGGCGTTACGCGACAGTCTTTATTAGCAACGACACCATTGAACGCATCGGCGAGGCGCTTGATGCGGCTTATGGGGGAGGGGCGGAGGAGTGTCTGATAACGTTACTGAGGGGGCTTAGTGATGGCAGTATACATCTCGGCTGAGACGGACTTCTACAGCGCGGCCTGGCTACGCAGCACTGCGCGGCGCTACGGCGTAGGCGTGACCGATGACCCGGTAGCTGCTACCGCATTTTGGGTCAACGTATCGGACGTTGAAGACCTGAGCAACCTGCGGCAGACGCGCAAAATAGCTAACGGCAGGCCGGTCGTTGCTGGTGGACTGGAGTGCGCAAGCGGCAACGGCGCGGCGTTGGCATGGGCTGATGCGTGTGTGGTGGGTGAAGGTGAGGAGTTTATTGAGGCATGGGGGGCGGGCGGCATAGAAGCCGCCCTCTCGTTGCCATGTGTGCAGTTGCGGTCTGCTCCACTGGCCCCGGTGACACCAAGTACGCGCATTGATTTCAAGTGCGCTCCACTGATGCAGGCGACAGCGCATTGTTGGTACGTCCTGGCCGCGCGGGGGTGCCCCCAACATTGTGGATTTTGCTACACCTCATGGAGTACGAAACATCAAGCCGCGCCCCGTAACGTGTTGCAAGCCTACCGGACAATGCTCGACCAACGGGATGCCAGGTCGCAACTGACATACATTACGAACTACAGCCAAGGCCTGCCTGGTAAGAAGCGCGGGGCACAGTCATTTCTGCTCCGTGACTTTCTGCGCAATCCAGCAGAGGCCAAAGGCTTGACTTTGATTCGTCTCGGTATCGAGGGCACCAGTGAAGCCCGCCGGAAGTGGTGGGGCAAGCCCATCAGTGACGCTGACCTGTTGGCAGGTGTCAACTTGGCGCGTGAGCGACACCACCAACTTGAACTATTTTTCATCGTCGGCTTCGAGGATGACAACGCGAATTGGCGGCACCTCGCCAATAACTGTCTGCCACTGGAGGGGCGCAATGGTTGCCACCTGTGGGCCAAGTTCACATACTTCAATCCTTGTCCGTTGACTCCGTTATGGCGTTACGATGTGACGCAACTGCGGCCCTTTGACACACAGGCTGCCTTCAGACTGGCGATGGCGCGGACGCAAAGGTTTCACGACCATCCAATCCAACGTCTTACCAAGGCGTTATGGCGCACCGTGTGGCATCGGGTGTATTGCGAGGACGCTGAGCGCGTTCCAAAGACGCCGCCTAAGGTGAGCCACGAGGAGTTCATTCGGCAGATGGATGAGGCGGGGCTGGGGTATACGTTGCACCCCACGCCTTCCGACCGCTTGCCCGGTGAACAGGTCGTGATGTGGAACAGCGATGCCCGCCGTAGACGGGCGGTCCTAATGGGCGTAGAACATTCTGTGTGAGGAAAGTATGGATTACAAGGTCGAAATGAAGCCCTTGGAGTGGTTCTCGGAGAACCCTGAGAACTACCGCGCCCACCCGGAGGAGCAGCTTGACGTGCTGCAGCAGAGCCTGGAGCGCTTCGGTGTCTTCCGTAATGTGGTAGCCCGTCCTGACGGCACTATTCTGGCGGGGCACGGTATCCTGCGGGCGGCACAGCGCAAGGGCTTGACGGAGTTTCCGACTGTGGTCTTCGAGGGCAGTGACGCGGAGGCGCGGGCGCTGATGGTGGCGGACAATGAGCAGAGCCGGCTGGCGCAGGATGATGAGGCGCAGTTAGGTGCCCTGCTGTCGGGGCTGAGTGACGAGGGTCTGCTGGGCCTGACGGGGCACGACGATGACAGCCTGCAGGCGCTGCTGGCAGAGGTGTCGCCGGAGCCTGCGGAGCCCCTGGCCGACCCCGGCGCGGGAGAGTTGCCTGCGGAGGCGGTGACGAGGCCCGGCGACGTGTGGCTGCTGGGCAAGCATCGGCTGGTGTGCGGGGATAGCACAGACGGGGGGGCGTGGGATTCGGCAATGAACGGGAGAAAAGCTACGATGGTTTGGACTGACCCGCCATACGGGGTTAACTACGGGCACAACAATAACCCTAAATGGGGAAAGCATGAGCTAATTGCTAATGACGCTCTCGATGAGCAGGGGATGAAGCAGCTCTGGAAAGACGTCGGCACGCTGGCCGCCGTAAATAGCACGGGGGATATGTACTGGGCGGCCCCGGCGGGGCCGCTCCTAAGAGCTATGGATGTGGTGTTGGAAGAAACGCCGTGGGAGCGCCACCAGTGGCTAGTATGGGTGAAAAACTCGCTGGTCTTAGGGCGCTCTAATTACCATTATCGCCATGAGCAGATATGGTACGGGTGGCACGAGAATGGGAAGTCCTCGTTTTGTGGGGGAAGAAATCATGACAGTGTGTTTGTTATTGACAGGCCTTCGCGCTCCGATGAGCACCCGACAATGAAGCCCGTCGAGCTGGTCGCTGAGATGGTTGCCAACAGCAGCAAGCCCGGCGACATCGTGGCCGACCCCTTCCTCGGCTCCGGCACCACGCTCATCGCCGCAGAGCAGCTCAAGCGCGTCTGCTACGGCATCGAAATAGAACCCCGATACTGCGACGTCGCCGTCCAGCGCTGGCAGCGGATGACAGGGCGGCAGGCAATACTCGAAAGCAACAACCAGCCTTTCCCGGAGCAATAACATGAGCGACGATACCCTGCCGCAAAATGCCGCGTTAGACGACCAGGAGACCATTGACCACGGAGCCTGCATCGCCGAAGCATGGCGACTGCTCTCCGAAGGCGTCTACACTTTCAGGGCCATCGCTCGCGGCGTCCGTGAGAAGACCGGCTGCACACATGACGACAAGTGGGTCAAGCGGGCCTTGGTCAAGCATGGCCAGCTTGTCTCTGAGACCATCGAGTCCGGGGCCATCGACAGCCGCGCCAAGTACCTGCAGGCGATCTATGCCCGCCGGGCGGCTGCTGCTCGGATAGTCAACAAGGACAATACCTTAGACTCGGCGCGGGTGGCGGCGCTCAAGGTCATGGTGGACTGCGATGAGAAGATAGCCGCTGCGGAGGGCGTCGTGACGCAGCGGCGGGCGGAGGAGGTGCGCGGCGAGCACAGCGTGGCCCTGGTCACGCCGGAGCAGATCGCGCTCATGGCCAACAGGGAGAAGGAATGAACCCCGCCGCCCTCGCCGCACGGATCAACGACACCTACCGCGCCCCGCTCCCCACAATCGAGCAGTTCGTTGACGACCCCTACTACCTCGGCCTCGGCCAACAGTGCTGTCAGGCCGTCCGTGATACCCTCACGGCGCTCTTCTCGCCGGAAACACACTACCGCGAGGCAGCGCTCCTCTGGGGTATCGGCGCCGGGAAGTCTTTCCTCACGTCCATTGCTAACGCCTACATCGTCTATCGCTGCCTGTGCCTGCGTGACCCACAGGCGTACTATGGCCTCGCGCCGGGCTCGACTATCGCCATTGTCAACTTCTCCGTCACGGCGACGCAGGCCCACAAGGTCGTCTTCTCGGAGGTCGCGGCGCGGATAGATAATGCGCCCTGCTTCCGGCAGCGGGGCTTCCAGAGGGACTACAAGATAGCCTCGGAACTGCGCTGGCCGCAGCAGGGTATCGTTATCTTCCCCGGCAACTCGCAGGCCACCTCGGCCATCGGCTATAACGTCCTCGCGGCGGTGGTGGACGAGGCGTCGTTCCTGCCCGACGTGGAGGAGTCCGTGCGTGTGGCCGGCGAGCGCGGCCAGCACCGCTATGACGCCGCCGAGGAGCTGTACAACGCCATCGCCAAGCGTATCCTGTCCCGTGGCAACGCCCGCTGGCAGCGGGACAGCCTCTTCTGCATGATTAGCAGCCCGCGCTATGTGGATGACTTCCTCGAGCGCAAGGCCTCGGAGGCGGCGGGGAACCCGGCGATCTACCACAGCCGCCTGCCGACGTGGGAGGGTGCGTCGAAGTCCCGCCTGTCGGGGGCGACGTTCGCCGACCCGGTCTGCGGCGCGGTGCCTGTGGAGTACCAGGAGCAGTTCATCCGCAACCCGGAGAAGGCCCGCCGTGACTTAGGGGCGGTGCCGTCGCTGGCCGTTGGCGGCTACTTCTCGGAGCCCTCTCGCATCACAGAGATGGCGAACCCGAAGCGCCCGTCGCCGTTCCTGGCTGACGGCAGCTTGTCGCCGAGCTTCCACGGGCGGCACAGGGGGCCGCTGTGTGTCCATGTGGACCTGGGGCTCAAGCGTGACGCCTGCGGCATAGCAGGGGCCTACCAGGACGGCCACCGGATAGTGCTGGCTTTTGTGAAGCGTATTCTGCCCGCCGACCACGGGGGGGAGATAGACTTCGCAGAGGTGCGGCAGTTCATCCTCGACTTGCGGGATAGGCATGGATGGGCGCTGGCCTGCGTCTCCTATGATGGCTGGCAAAGCGTGGAGAGCCGGCAACTGCTGGAGAAGGCGGGGGTCGTGACGCGGGAGCTATCTGTTGATCGGACGACGGCTCCCTATGACACGTTCAAGGAGTTGCTCCTCACGGGGCAGCTTGACTACTACGCCGACCCGGTGTTAGTGGCGGAGTTGACTCGGCTGGAGTTAGTGAAGGGCCGCAAGGTGGACCACCCGCCGGGTGGCAGCAAAGATATTGCTGACGCGGCGGCGGGGGCGGTGTATAATCTCTGCGAGTTATTGGCGGTGCTGGAGAGTGGGGAGGGCGAGGTGGTCGGGATTAGCGACCTGCTACCGGGCTGGCAGCCGGTGCAGCTATAGGAGGCTATGATGGGCATCATACAGATACTGCGGGAAGAGGTGTCGGCGCGGCGGGCGTCGTTGGCGGATGAGCGCCGGGCGCAGCAGTCTATGCTGCGGGTGGCGGAGGCCGCCAGCGGCACACTGTCGGAGATGCTGGACGAGGTGCAGAACTACACTAAGATCACCTCACAGCTTGAGACTGTGGAGCCGACCTCGGACGAGTTGCGGCGCATCCGCAAGGCTCTGCGGGTGCTGTGGTACAGTAGCCCGGTGGCGGCGCAGCGCGCGTGGCTGCTGAAGTGCGGCGCGTTCGGCAAGGGCGTCACTGCGCCGACCGCGAGCGACGAGCGCGTCCAGGAGGTCGTGGCGCGGTTCTGGACGGACCGGGACAACCAGGTCTGCCTGTTCTCCCACGAGGGGATGTCGCTGACCAACCTGCTGTTGCTGCTGGAGGGCGAGCGGTTTATTAGTGTCCACACCTCGAAGGCGGAGAGCGTGGTGAAGCTGGGCGATATCCCGCCGGATGAGATCACGGCGGTCATCCCTCACCCCGGCAACCGGCGGCAGCCGGTGCTGTACCAGCGGACGTTCCACCCGCGGACGTGGGACTTCCGGATCGGGGCCTGGGGCACGTCTCAGGAGAAGGCGGTCTGGTATTATCGCGACCTGCGCTATGCGGAGGGCCGCGAGGAGGCGGAAACAGACCGGGCGGTAGCGGAGCTGCTGGCCTCGACGCCGGGCCTGCAGGAGGACGTGGCCATCCGGCATATCAAGGCAGACAGCTTAGGCCTGCGGGGCTACCCGGAGATGGCGCGGTCGGTGCCGTGGGCGCGGCAGCACGCGGCGGCGCTGTCAGACCTGGCGACGATAGTGAAGGCGCTGGCGGCGTTCGCGTGGAAGAAGAAGGTGACGACAAAATCATCCGACGCTATCCGAGCGGCGGCAGAGATGTTGCGGACACCCCCGCCGGGCGCGGCGGCGGTGCAGGTCGAGAACCAGAATGTGAGCTTGGAGCCGATCAACGTTTCGACGGGGCACACGGGCAACCAGACGGCGACGGCGCGGGAGATGTTCCTGCAGGCGATCCGTGACGGGGGCTTTGGGGAGCACTGGTTCGGGGACGCCACACGGGGCAACCTGGCGACGGCAGCGGCGATGGAGCTGCCTGCTATCTGGCGCATTGAGGACCGGCAGCAGTTGCTGGAGGGTATTTTCCGAGAGCTGGTAGAGTTCGCCATTGACCGGGCGATGTTGCTGGGAGACTTCCCGCGCCCGGTGATAGCGCCGGACGCCGACCTGACTGTGGACATAGACTTCCCTGCGGCACAGCCCCTGACCGATGTGACGCGGACTAACCTAGTCACGTCGGTCGTGACGGCACAGCAGGCGGGCTTGCTGCCGCCGCGAGAGGCGTCGTTCCTGGTACTGCAGTTGCTGGGCTCCAACAATATTAGCGAGACTTTAGACGCGATGTATGCGGACGACCCTGCGGGGGGGATGGCGGTGGTGCGCCCTTTTCCGGTGAGCCGGGCGACGGAGGCGGTACCGGTGTCGCGTTCAGCCTCGTTGCAGGCGATGAGGCTTGAGGCGGCGTTCGCCAAGGCGCTCGACCGGGAGGTCTTTGAGCCGTGGCACGCGGCGGTGCGGCGCTGGCTGGTAGCACAGGGGGAGGCGATCCCCGGAGCGGGGGAGTTGGAACTTGCCCTGGCGGGGCCGTTGCAGCCGGACAGCGAGGCTCTGCAACGGGTGCTGGACAAGTACCTCGTGGCGGCGGGCGAGGTGGGCGGCGCGGCGGGGGTGGCCAAGGTATTGACAGCGGGGCGGCGGCGGGTAAGAGAGGCGGCGGGTGACCGCAAGCCCACGCGGACGCAGTTCGTGTTCCGGCTGAGCGACCCCCGCGTCCTGGCGCAGTTACAGGAGCGCGGCACGGCGATCACGGGGGAGGTGACGGCGACGATGCTGAGCGACCTGCGGGGGGTACTGACCCGCGAGTTCTACGAGGAGGGCCGGGGGCCGCTGGCGATGGCCAAGGAGTTAGAGACCATATTCCCGGTGACGTATGCGCGGCGCGGGGAGACGATTGCGCGGACGGAGACGCTATTCGCGCAGGCGCTGGTGCAGAACGAGAGTTACCGCCGCAACGGGGTGGAGAAGAAGCAGTGGCTGACGCTGATGGATGATAAGACGCGGGATGACCACGCCGACATGAACGGCAAGACCGTGCCGATGAACGAGGACTTTCAGTTGCCGGACGGCAGCAGTATTGCCTACCCCGGCGCGCCGTCGGGTGATCCGGCACAGGTGGTCAACTGCCGCTGTGATTTTCTGCCGGTGATAGGCGAGGAGTTCGAGATACCGAAGCAGCCCTGGCTGGGAGGCGAGTAGTGGGATGGTCTCTGTACACGTGACGGGCATGAGCCTATGGGGGGCGTACAGTATCAGTCATGTTCTGCGGCACCTGGTGCTGGGTCTGGATGAGTTAGGGGTGCGTGTGACGTGGGAGAACAAGTGCGACCGGCGGGCGGAGTTCCCGTCCTACCGGGGGCGGACGGAGCACCTGCGGGGGCTGCCGCGCGGCCCTCATGTGCAGGTCTCCTGGCTGCTGCCGCTGGATGCGACACACCGGCTGCCGGGCTGCGTCGGACATTACCGCTGGGACTGCAGCGACAGCTGGAGGTGCTACCACCCCGGCATCATTGAGGCGTATAACGACGCGGCGATCTGCGATAAGCTGCTGCTGTTCTCGCGGTCGTGTCAGGGTCGGTTCGAGGGGCAGGGCTTGGGGGTGGGGCGGTCGGCGGTGGTGCCGCTGGGCATAGACCCGCGCGTGTTCACCCCGGACGGCCCTGCGGAGTGGCCGGAGGTGACGTGGCTGGGGCGGCACGCGGGGCGGCGGGGCCGGCAGCCGCAGGAGCAGGTCTCGCTGGAGGAGTGCTTCACCTTCCTGACGGCGGGCTATCTGCAGGCCCGCAAGGGCGTCCTGGAGACGGTCGAGGCGTTCTGCGCGGAGTTCTCGGGCGACGACAGCGTGGCGCTGGTCGTCAAGCAGGTACGGCGGGCGCACGGCGTAGACCAGCGGCGTCTCATCTCGGAGATACTGGCGAGGTACCCGGAGCATCCGCCGGTGGCGCAGTGCAGCGCGGTGCTGAGTGACTGGCGTTGGGCGGCGCTGCTGCGGTCGGCGGACTGTGTAGTCAACGCCCACCGGATTGAGGGCTTCGGCATGGTGCCGCTGGAGGCGTTGGCCTGCGGTCGCCCGGTCATCACGACGCGCTATGGCGGGGTGCTGGAGTATGCTACGGAGGACAACTGCCTGCTGCTGGAGCCTCGTGGGGAGGTGACGGAGATCCCCGACATGGGGACACAGCAGGCGCACACGAAGCCGCCGCAGGTGCCGGTGGCGGACTATGCTATCGAGGACCTGCAGGGCTTGCTGCGCCGGGCTCTGGACTATGAGCAGCCGGCGGGGGTGAGCAGCGAGGTGCGGCGTCGGTGGGGTTGGACGGCGACAGCGGCACGTCTGGCCGAGGTCATTGAGGAGGAGGGGCACACTGTTGCGCGAGGTTTCGCTCTGGCGCGCCCGGCGGCCCGCAGTAGTGTATCAGTATTGATACCCTGTCGCGACGGCGCAGAGAAGCTACGGCGCACTGTAGAGACTGTGCAGGCCAGCACGACGGAGCCGCTGGAGGTCTTTGTCTTTGACGACGCCAGCAAGGTGCCGCTGCCGTCGCTGCCGGGGGCCGAGGTCATCCGGTCGGAGGAATGGGTCGGGGCGGCGACAGGGAGGGATATCCTGAGCCGCTACGCGACCAGCGAGTGGGTCTTGTTCTGCGACGCGGACATGGACTTCTCGCAGACGCGCCCGGACTGGCTCGATGTCCTGCGGGCCTGCTACTATGACCACGACGCCTGCATGGTGACCTGCAAGCAGTTGCGCCCGACGGGGGAGATAGACTCCTGTGGCGGTGTGATCAACCCCGAGCGCCACGTGCCGGGCGGCCACCTGCACGGGGGCTTGCCGGGGGATGACCCGGCGGCGGCCCGCGCCGAGGCGCTGGTCTATGCCTCGGGGTCGCTGCAGTTCCTGCGGCGGGAGGACCTGGAGCAGTATAGTTACTGCCGGGTCTACCCGGCGACGTTCTACGAGGACGTTGACTTCTGCTACGGGCTGCGCTTTATGACGGGCCGGGAGATCTGGTACTGCCCGGAGGTCAGTGTCATTCACGACGCGCACGGCTGGCTGGGGGTGGGCGGCAACAGCCGCTGGTTCCCGCACAATGAGCAGATATTTCTTTCGAGGTGGGGTGATCTGGTTGCCGAGGACATTTACCGACTCTGGCCCGGAGTGGCCATCAAGCGACGACGAGTCGAGGACCTACGCCGACCGCGCCGAGTGCTACGGCCCATGGATGCAGCGGGTGACGTGGCCCGACGGCAGCGTAAGCGGCGAGTGGGACAGGACGGCGCGGTTCGTCAAGCTGCTGGGGAGCTACGAGCCGAGGGGCAAGACCCTGCTCGACGTCGGATGCATGAGCGGACTAATGACACACTGGTTCGAGTGTTTGGGGGCGCACGTGACGGCCTGCGAGGTTGACCCGGTGTGCTTCCCGCAGTTCGAGTTTCTGCGGGCGGCGTTCGGGCTCGAGGCGGTCTGCCACAATAAGAGCGTCTATGATGTCGCCGACCTGGGGCGTTTTGATGTGGTGTGGATGACCGGGGTCTATTACCATCTGCAGCACCCGCTGCTGGGTCTGCAACGGGCCTGGGGTGTCTGCTGGGAGGTGTTGTTTGTGGAGGGGGAGGTCATGCCGGGCGAGGGCAACGTCTGCAGTTTCTGGCCGGGCGAGTACAAGGGCGACGGCTCGAACTGGTGGGTGCCGACGGTGGATTGTCTATATTCGTGGTTGACAACGCTTCCCGGCGTAGGTAGCATAGATATGATATACCCGATGGAGGCAGACCACCGAGCAGGTGCGCGAGTATGGAGACAGTAGCCGCCGCCATTGACAGCCGGGGCCACCTGCCGGAAGGCAAGTGGGCTTTCGACGCCGATGTTGCCGGCTGCTTCGACGATATGCTCCAGCGCAGCATCCCCCAGTATGATGAGATGCGCCGCCTGTGTTACGAGGTCTCCTCGGCCTATGTGCAGCCACAGACCGATATAGTGGACTTGGGTTGCAGCCGGGGGGAGGCGATGGCGGCCCTCATTAGTGAGTTCGGCTGCTACAACCGCCACGTCGGGGTCGAGGTCAGTGAGCCGATGTTAGCAGCGGCGCGGGCGCGGTACGCTACGCTGATAGACGCGGGGGTGGTGGAGATAACCTCGCACGACCTGCGCCATGAGTTTCCCCCGGTCAAGGCCTCTGTAATACAGTCCATTCTCACCCTGCAATTTATCCCCATCGAGTACCGGCAGCGCGTCGTCCAGAATGTCTACCAGCACCTGCTGCCGGGCGGTGCGTTCGTTTTAGTGGAGAAGGTCCTTGGCGCAACGAGCGACCTGGACGGGCTCATGGTGGAGCAGTACCTCGCGATGAAGGCGGCGCACGGCTACACGCAGGAGGAGATAGACCGCAAGCGCCTGTCTTTGGAGGGCGTCTTAGTGCCGGTGACGGCAGCGTGGAACGAGGACATGCTACGCCGGGAGGGGTTTCGTAACGTTGATTGTTTCTGGCGGTGGATGAACTTCGCCGCCTGGGTTGCTGTGAAATAGGAGGTGTCTTATGTCTGACCTGAAGCCGTACGAGAAGCGCGAGCGGGTGGTGGAGTTCTTTCCGGCGTCGTCCGTGGAGGCGCTGGAGGACGGCGACTACCGCATTGAGTTCCTCTGCCACGGCCTGACGGCCTGCGGCACGCGGTACTACCCCAAGGAGACTCTGCAGCGGGCGGCGGAGGGGAAGGTCTTTGACGGGGCGAAGATGTACCTGAACCACCGCGACCCTGCTGCGGACAAGCTACGCGGCCACCGCGACCTGCGGGACTGGGCGGCGACCATCCGCGAGGGCACGGTGACCTATGCCGATGGCAACCTGCAGGCTATCTGCCACGCGCATACCCCGGAGGCGACGGCGATCCTCAATGACCCGGTGGCGAAGGCCGCGGTGGGGTTGTCTCATGACTCGTTCGTGCGGGTCAAGGAGGCGCGGATTGACGGGGTGAAGCGCCGGGTGGTGGAGGCCATTGAGCAGTGCAATAGTGTTGACTTCGTTCCCTCCGGGAACGCATACGGGCGAGTCCTTGAGGCTGCCCATAACGAGGAGGTGCCTGAGATGGCACTCGATGAGCTGACTCTGGAGGCCTTGATTGAGGGCCGCCCGGACCTGGTTGCACAGATTCAGGATGCCGCGAAGCCGCAAGGAGAGCCGCAGGAGACGGAGCGTCTGGCCGAGGTCGAGAAGCGCCTGGCGGCGGCCACGGAGCAACTGGCCGCGATGCGCGAGGAGAAGGACCGCGCGGCGGTGATGGCCATCGTGACGGAGGCCGTGGGTGCTGCCGAGGGTTTGTCGGCGGCCAGCCGCAGCCGCGTCATCGAGTCTTTCCGGGGGCAGATTGTCGCCCCGGACGAGTTGCCGGCGCGCATCGAGGAGGCTTGTCAGGCGGAGCGCGGCTACGCGCTGGAGTTGCTGAAGGAGGCGGGCGTCAAGACCCGCGTGGAGGCCGGGGCCAGCGAGGGCGAGCCGGAGACGCAGCGGACGCAGGAGACGTACCAGGAGAGCTACGCCAAGTGGCTCAAGCGGCAAGGTATCAATGACCAGACGGCGCAGCAGCTGCTGGCCGTTACTGAGACCAAGGAGGCTTAGACCATGTCCTACGATTACGACGCCTACAGCGGTGACGCGACTGTGGTAGTACTGGACAACGACAAGGCCGCTGCTGTTTCGCAGGGCGGCGGCAAGCACGTGACTCTGACCCTCACCGAAGAGCAGGGCGGCGAGATCACCTCCGGCGACCTTGTTATCTGCGAGGAGCTGGTCGGGGTGGCGATGACTGACTGGGACGCCGCGACCGGCACCGTGGTCATTGACATTGACCACGCTTACTATTTCGAGGTCGCAGGTGTTGACGCCGACGGTGACGCGGAGTTGCCGGTCGGCAGCTGGGTATACTACGATGCTGTCAATACGGCGCTGACTGGTGTCATTAACTCGGCGAACCGCCCGGTGGGTATCATCCTGCAGAGTGTCCCCGAGGGTGTCATACGGACGGTGCCGGTGCTCATCAAGCAGTGCCCGTGGGCTGCTATCACCGAGCTGATTAGCTAAACGAAAGGAGCCTATGGCTATGAAGAACTATCAGACTATCCCTGTAATTGAGGGCGAAGATGTAGAGATGTCCCGTGGCGACGGCCTGTCGTTGCGGCGGGTGGCGGAGGTTGCCCGCACGGGCAACCTCAAGCCGCTGGCAGACCGCCTGCGGGTGGCCGAGGTAATGACAACCTCGGACTTCGCACACTTGGCCGACACCGTGGACCGCGGTCTGATTGCGGGCTATATCAATGAGGCCGTGCCGACCACGTTCCAGACGCTGGGCTATCGCCGCGACACCCGCGAGCTGGCCCGCGCCGGCGGCAGGGGGCAAGGTCGTGACTACCAGATATATGCCCCCCGCGCCATCCCCGTGGTGGCGGAGAAGGGCGAGTATCTGCCCATTGACCCCAGCCAGAGTTACTACGACTTCAAGACCTACAAGTATGGCTGCCAGTTCGACGTGTCCTGGGAGGCGTGGCTGGCTGACAGCCGCGACCTCAATATGATCATGGACCACCCGATGAGCTGGGGCCTGTCGGCGCGGTACACTCAGGAGCAGGTCTTCACGGCTACCTGGTGTGCCAATGCTGCGTTCTTCACCGCCGGTAATGGCAACTATGCCGACGGCGCTGGCAGCGCCCTAGACGCCGACTCGCTGCAGGCTGGCATTACGGCCATCCGCAACTTCACCGACCCCGAGGGCAACGTCCTGCCGTATACCGGGCGTCTGACCCTGGTGGTGCCGCCCGCGCTGGAGTTCACGGCGATGGCGCTGACCGACCCGAGCTTCCTGCGGACGGGTGCGTTCGCGTCGCTGGCCGACACCCTGACTGTGGGCCGCCTCAACATGATCGTCAACCCGTTCCTGCCGGTGCTGGACGACACCACGGGCAACACCGCGTGGTATCTGTTCGCCGACCCGCAGGTGCGCCCGGCGGTGCGGTATGGCTACCTGCAGGGCTACGACCAGCCTGAAATCTGGATGCGCGACAGTGACGCGCAGCGGATGGCGGGCGGCCAGAGTGACCCGTTCGACGGGTCATTCCTGGACGACGACATCGCGTTCAAGCTGCGCTTCACTTTCGGCGCTGACCTTGTTGACTGGCGCGGCGCGTACATGGCCGCTGGTCAGTAGTTGTCCCCCTCCCTCCCCCGCAGCGGCGGGGGCCGGTCACTCCCTACCGGCCCCCGCCGCACCCTAACATGAGGAGCCGCCATGTTTAGCTATGACCTCAGTTCGACGGACGCCGCCACGCAGCGCGTGGCGCAGGTGCGTCTGCTGATAGCGGACACCAGCGCCTTAGACTTCGACTTCGAGGACGAGGAGCTGTCGGCTCTGCTGGGGCTGGTGGCGAACGAGGTGAAGCTGGCAGCGGCGGCGGCGCTGGAGGCGCTGGCGGCGAACAGGTCACGACTGGCGGTGCGCATGACGCGGGGCGCGGTGACTGACGACCTGTCAGTGGTGGCCAGAGAACTGCGGGCGCTGGCGGCACAGTACCGCGAGGAGGCGAAGGACGATCTGGACGTGCCGCTGGAGGCCTTTATTACGCCGGACTGGGAGCCGTTCATTACGGCGACGAACGCGCTCTTGGAGCGCAGTGATACGGTGCGTGAGCTATGAGGCAGCACACCTTAGCGTCGGCGTTGCAGGAGGCTCTGCTGCTGAGCCTCAATACGCGCTGCCGGGTGTTGGCGCAGGAGGCCGTGGATGAGGACGCGCCGGACTACGAGCGGGTGGTGCGGCAAGTGGATGTCATGCTGCAGCAGTTGACGGCAGAGGAGCGGCTGGCGCAGGCGGAGGGCTACGACCAGCGCACGACGCATATTGCGTTCGCGGTGGACGAGGACTGCAAGCTCCTGCGGCTGGGCTACCAGCTGGAGGTGACGGCGACACTCGGCGAGCGGGGGCGCTGGCAGTCGTGCGATGAGGAGCAGGGGGCGCGCTACGAGATCATCGGCAAGGAGATGGTGCCGCCGATAGCGGGCGTCCGCAATCATACCCGGCTGGCGCTGAGCCAAGTGACGGTGGTGCGCTGATGAGCTTCCGCTTCGACATTGTGGGCGACGCCTCGGCGCGGATAGCACAGGCGGCGGCGCGGTCGGCAGGCAGTCTAAATAAGGCTGTGTACGCGGCGAGCACGCGGGTGCTGGGGCGGGCGAAGGTCAACGTCAAGACCACCCTGAATACAACGGGGCAGAGCAAGGGCACGCTGGGGCGGTCGCTGCAGATAGTCCCCGACCGGGTGCAGTTTCGGGCGGCCATCGGCCCGTCCGTGGTCTACGGGGCCATCCACGAGTTCGGCGGCATCATTACTAACGGCTGGGGGCGGGGCATTAAGATACGCATCCCGAAGCGCGCCTACCTGCAGCCCGCGCTGGATGATAGCCGTCCCGAGATTGAGAACATATTTAGCGACGAGTTAAAGAGGCTCTTCTGATGGCCTATGTCCCGGTCAAGGAAGTCGTTGACGACCTGATGCAGTTAATGCGCGCCTGGGCGGGCTTTACGGAGGCGGGTGTGGTCTTCCGCAAAGGCCCGGTGCGCGCCCTGCGGACGTCGGAGACGCCGCGCCCTGTCATCATCCTGACCTGCCTGGGTCTCCCGGATGGCGAGGAGGGGGCAGGCATCGGCAATCACTGGTGGCACAACTGGCAGTTGCAGGTCTCGCTGTTAGTGCCGGATGATATTGACGACCCGGAGGGCGCCGAGGACCTGCGCTATGACCTGCTCGAGGAGTTCATGGATTTTGTCCACGAGAACCGCACGCTGCTGACGTCCTACAAGGTGGGGCGGGTGGCGTCGGTAGAGTTCTTGTTCTCGACGCTCACAGATGACGGGCAGCAGGTCTACCGGGCCTGCCGCATAGTGTTAGGTTATAAGACCCTGAAGGCATAGAGGAGTGATACCAGATGGAACAGACTGAGGGCACCGGGCTGTTTCAATTCTTGAAGTGGGGCACGGAGAGCCTCGACGGGGCGACGGGGGTACTGACGGGGGGGGCGGTGAACGTGAACCCGAACCCGCGCCTGCGGCTGGGCATCGGCGGCTATGCGCACCGGCGCGGCGGGCTGATTGTCCCCGGCGGCAACGCGGAGTTCTACCTGAGCAATACCAACACCGCGCTGGTGGAGGCGGCATTCCGGGCGAGCTACCCTCGCGGGGCCTTGACGGAGTTGCTGTTCGAGGGCGGCGCGGACAACTGGAGCATCGGCTATGAGACGGCGGTGATCCAGACGCTGAGCATTGACTACACGCAGGACGAGGGGCTGAAGGCGAACGTGGAGTGGGGGGCGCTGCTTTGCACGGAGGAGGCGGGCGACACTCAGGACGCCGAGACCGAGAGCAACTTCGAGGACTACGAGTTCATCATCTCGGCTGGCGGCGACGAGTATGGGGTGACGGACTTCGGTCTGTCGGTCAACAATAACGTCACGTGGCGCACTGCCGCCGACACCAAGGCGGCGGGCACCCTGCGCTTCCCCACGCACTACGTCTATGGTGTCGAGTCCGTGGAGCTGAGCCTGACGACCAACCGGCCCCTGCCGGAGTCTTTGCTGGGGCTGATGGAGGATGCGCAGCCGGACGATATTGCGGTGACGCTGGTGGGCAACAATGGCGTTGACGAGGTGAGCCTGGCGCTGGCCGACCTGATGGGCGGCGAGTCCAGCCACGGCTTTGTTGATTCTAACACAGCGATGCAGTGGTCTTACAACTTTATCGGCGGGCCGCAGGGCGCGGTGACATACACATTCACGCCGGGTGCGTACAGCTAGAATAACAGGGAGGCGGGACTATGGCATATCGGCCAGTGACGGCAGTACGAGTAGAGGCGTTAGGAGCATCGTGGTGGATCGCAGGCAGCGACGCGGATAACGCGAGCCTGCTGTCTACACTCATGGCCTCGCAGAGCGGTCTGAGTGGTAATCTGACAGACTTGCCGCAGGAGGTCATTGTGGAGCTTTGCAAGTTCTTCGACGCGTCGGTCAAGCGGTGGGAGGGGGTGCTGGCCCCGGAGCAGGAGGACGGCGGTGCGGGTGATGCGCCGTGGGACTGCACGCTGGAGAACCGGCAGCAGTTGCCGACGATGGACAAGGTGCAGGTCATGGTGGCCTATGTGCTGCGTCTCGCGGAGATACTGGGAAACGCGCCGAGTGCGCCAGAGCCGCCTACGAGCTCTACTGCCCCTGGCGCACTGTCAACCGAGCCGGCGAGCGCGTCAGTGAGCCCGTCTACGGATACGAGCGCGCCCTCACCCTGCTCCAGTCTCACGGAGGTAGTCGGGCTGTAGGGGTGCCTGACTGCATCCAGGAGCAATACACAGCCGACGCGCTGGGGCTCAGTCCTCTGGAGGTGCGTCGGCTGTCCTATGAGAGGCGGCAGGTGTACCTGGGGTATGTGGAGGGCAAGCGGCTGGGAGAGTGGGCGACACAATATCACGAGGCGAAGGCACAGGAGAGGAAGCAGCGGCGATGAGCACCCTGAATGTTAGTGTGATAGTGAGCGCCATTGACAAGCTGAGCGGCCCGCTGAAGGGCATGTCGGGTCAGTTGGAGCAGTTCCGTGGGGCTGGTATTAAGATGGCGGCGGCGGGGGCGGCGATCACGGGGAGCTTGCTGGCGGTGACGCAGCGGGCGGCGAACGTGGGCGACGATATTGCGAAGGCCTCCGACAAGATCGGTGTAGGAGTAGAGTCATTAAGTAGGTTGCGTTACGCTGCAGACCAAAGCGGCGTAGCCTTTGAGAGCTTGCAAATGGCTTTGTTCCGGCAGGCGCGCGCGGCGGAAGCTGCGTCACGCGGAGAGGCGGAGTCGGCCCGTGTCTACGAGGCGCTGGGAGTGTCGGTGACCGACACCTCGGGTAAGATCAAGGATGCGGAGACGCTGTTTAAGGAGACGGCGGAAGCGATTAACAATGTTGAGGACCCGGTGCTGCGGACGTCGTATGCGATGCAGATATTCGGGCGGTCGGGGGCGCAGATGTTGCCGCTGTTCAAGGACGGCGCGGCTGGCATTGATGAGTTGACGGCGCGGGCGACGAAGCTGGGGCTGGTCTGGAGTGAGACGGCGGCGCGCGATGCGGAACGTTATAATGATGCGCTGAATGACATTAAGGAGGCGGCGGGGGGCCTGGGGCGGTCGCTGGCGGTGGGGCTGTTCCCGGTATTGGCGGGTATGGCGGAGCGCCTGGCAGAGATGGTGGGTCGGTACACGGCATGGGCGGAGGCACACCCGACGCTTTCGGCGCTGGTGGTACGGCTGGGTCTGGGGCTGGGGGTGCTGCTGTCGGCAGTGGGGTCGTTGCTGGTGGCGCTGCCGTTCCTGGTGAACGGCTGGAACTTAGCAACGGCGGCTCTGACACGGGCAAATATTCAGGCGAATATTGCGAGAGTGCGACTACTCTGGGCTGGAGCATCGGCAAGAGTTAGTGGTCTGTGGGCAGCTGTAAGCGCGGCTGGGTGGAACACAAGTACAGCAGCGATGAATGGAGCCACGCTATCAACCAAGGCCTTTCTCGTCTCAGGTATTCAAGCTATCCCCGCAGTGCTCGGCAAGATCATGCTGGCGATGAAGGCCTTTGCCATCGGCTCTTATAAGTTCCTGATTAGCCCCATCGGTATTATCACGGTGGCAATAGCAGCGTTGGTGGTGGAGTTGCATTACCTGCTCAAGGCTTACAATGAGATGAAGGCCGCAATGAAGCAGGCGAAGGAGAAGAAGGCGGAGGCGGCGGCAGCCGAGAAGAGCGCACAGGCGGGTGGCTACGTCACGGTGGAGAGTGCGGCGAAGAGCCTTGGCTACTCTGACAAGGACATCGAGCGGGGGCGCTATGACAAGAAGGCGGTGGAGGCGGAGCGGCAGCGCCAGATCGCGGCGCGGCGGGCGCGGATGGGTGCAGGGGCGCGGGGCGCGGGAGCCAGTGCCGCACCTGCGCCGGGATCACCTGCCTCTGCCGAGCAAGCTCGGACACCGGAGGAGGCTCTGAAAGGCACGCAGGAAATGCTGGACAATATGATGCGGCAGTTCCATGGTACGGCCGGCGGCGGCGGAGGGGGCGGAGGGTGGACGGAGCCAGCCCCCCCGGTGGTGCCGACGCACCCGCAGATGGGGCAGGCCCCTATGATCATGCCGCCAACGCCGCCGGTCATTGTTCCTCCCGCGGCGCCGCAGGTCGTGGTGCATGAGTTCCGGCTGTCGGCGGACGGGGAGACCGTGCGCATACTGACGAGCAACCCGGCGTTCGGGGAGACCGTCAGGCAGGTGGTGCGGGAGGTAGCGTGGAAGACCAACGGCTACGCGCCAGCGCTCTAGTGGGGGGTGGGGTATAATCTCTGTGCGGGAGGAGCTTAGAACGACGCACAGGGAGATGATGGCGATGTGGCGAGTATGCTTGCTGGTGGTGCTGTTGTTGGGGTTGGCGGCGGGGAGTTGGGTGTTGGGGCGGGGCGCGGGTGTCGGGCGCAGGAGCGGACGGCGCTGGCGGCAGGGGACTGGCTGGTGGGGTCGGAGCCGGTGGAGCAGATGAACAGCTTTGGGCCATTGGAGATAGCGATGCCGAAGACGCAGGTGCTGGGCGAAGCCTACGGGCTTTCATTTACTTTTAAGCACGCGCTCTGGCCGGGCATGGAAGCGTCGAACCTGTATCTGTTGGGTGGCGTTATTTTTGGAGTAATCGGTCTGCGGGGGGTAAATATTGCTGGTGTGGTTGATGGACTACACCCTGGGCAATATGGTTTTCAGCCCACATTCAGCGCTTTTATTCCACCAGACTACGATGACATCCAATGGTTCGACATTCCTGCTGAGGGTTATGAATATGCTGAGATTGAGGTTCTCATTACCCCGACCGGGGCAAGGCTACGGTCGGAGACAGAACAGAATATCATCGGTAATAAAGCAAACCCGACGCACTCCAAAGAGATTGCTTTTGATGATGTTTGGTTTGTACCTGCAGGAAGCGACTTTGAGATAACATTCGGTGATGTGACTAAGTCGTTTACCACGGACACTGATATTGACTTTGCTCCTATTGCTCTTTTGTCTGGCCTCGTTGACGCCGACGACTGGTCAGACCACATGGTCGGCGTCAAGTATGCGATGTCCATTGAGGATATCCGCTTCTCCGGCAACCCCATTGACACCAGCGAGTACAAGCAGACCACCTGGGGCGGGACAGCCGCTTCCGTTGACAAACTATGGGTGGAGGGCTTCGGCGGCAACAGCATCGGCTTCTGGTGCAGCGATCCTTTCTACAATGGGGACTATGTCTTTAACAACTACGAGGGGGGCTTCATTCGGGCGCCCTTCTCCTATGACTTTTCGCAGTATCAATTCAAGTGGATGGACGACACCCCACTCCCCGACGCCCTCGAAGTCTACTGCACCGGCATACGCACTCTCAACTCCTCAGGCATAGACATCGGCCCTTGGCACGGCACCATAGCCGAACTCAAGGCCCTCGGCAGGTATACGCAGAAGACCGGGTGCTACTACTGGAACACTGACGACCCGGACATGCAGGCCAGTGTCGCCTTGTACCTGTCCCTCACCAGCGCGGAGGCCCACGGCATTGAGATACGCGGCCCCCGGCCTGAGTACAAGGTCGAGGGTGCCGGGTGGGGGCAGACGATCAACACAGAGACCGAGGAGGTCATCCCCGGCCCGGTGGACGGGCAGTATCATTTTCACTCCTACTACAACGGCGAGAAGCGCTATACCAACGGGCAGTACCACCTCTACTGCACCGACCCCGAGGGGCCTGACTGGGCTATCGGCCCGGGCCCGCCGGAGGCACCGTTCTACACGCAGGACGCGGGCGGCCCCGCCGGAGCCTACCTTGTCAACACCGCTGTCTATGAGGACACCATCATTGATGAGGAGACGGGCCAGCGGCAGTTCTCGGGCTTCGCCGGGGAGGGCATTGGCCCGGCGGTCTCTGCCGACACAGGCGAGGCGATCAACGTGGACAGTGACTGTGCGGAGCCGTCGTTCCGGCACGACGCCACCTGCTGCTTTGATGCCTGGCCTCTGTCGGCCACCAGCCGCACCGCCAGCCCCTATATGACGGACGTGGTGAGCCTGACGCCGGTCGGCACGGTCGGGGTCTATGCCGACGCCCATACGCACGAGGACTGGGTGGGCGACAACGCCACGACGCCGACCGCGGACGGGGAGTTCGTGGTCTCCGCAGGCGGCGGCACTATCACCCTGACCCTCGCCTCTAACTATATCGCCCGGCAGGGCAAGGTCGGCGGCGTGGACGAGGTGCCGGTGCCCACAGCCTACCGCTGCCGCCGTCACGACAGTCTGCTCGGCGAGGGCGCCACCCCCGAGGAGGCCGAGGCACGCTATGACTGGAGGGGCTTTTACCTCGCGCAGGACTTCAAGTTCCCCTCCCTGCCGCAGACAGTCACCTGCACTATTACCTATTATGATGATCTGCTGGGCTGCTCCGACAACCATAAGACCGACAGCACCCGGCAGACGGAGTATGCCTATGACCCCGGCGAGCTACTGACGCTGACCCGCGAGATAGAGGTCTCCTACGAAAGCGGCGGCTGGAGCACCGTCACTGTGGATCTCCTCAATGAGCTTGAGCAGGCGCACCCGCTGGCGCTGGTGACGAGCCTCCAGTGGACGCTACCCGCCGGGGCCTACACCATGAACGAGCCGCAACTCCTGGAGCGCGACGCGGGCGACCGGCAGGAGCTCCTGCCCGGCAGCCCCGGCTACCGCGAGGACCCCGGCGGCGCGTCAATGCGCGTCAAGGTGGATGAGTCCTGGCAGTACGCGCAGGGCGTCGTCTCCGCACACTATGACGGCTACCATGACCGGGTGCTGTTCGTGCCGGACAACGCCAAGGCCTGCACCGTGGAGCGCTGCATGGATACCCTCAATGTCCTCATCGGGGCGAAGACCGGCGTGGACTTGACCTCTAACTACCTGCTCAGCGGCTGGCCGGTACAGAACAGCAGCGAGCGGTGGGTCTATACTCACAGTGCTGCCGCCGAGGAGGCGCACCTGGTGGACGAGGACGACGCGGCGCTGGTGGCCCTGCGGTGCTATGACCTCATGCCGCAGATGGCGGGGAGCAGCGGGGCGCTGCCGGTGGCTGTGCGGTGCGCCGAGGTCACCGCCGTCGCCGGGCTGCCGTATACCTTCTACGGGCGCAAGTATTGCGGCGGGCGGGCGCAGGGCTTTCTGCTCAAGGCTGACCTGCCATCAAACTTCCCCCGCGCCCGGAGCACAGGCAACCTCGCCCTCTACCGCCGCCCCCTCGACCCCGACGACCCGACCGCGCCCTGGCAGTACCATACCCCCGCCGGGAGCAGCGACGCCCACGGACGCTGGCAGTCCGCCGTCGGCACTGTCTGGGGGCCGGACACCGAGACCCGCGTGCGGCTCTGGGAGTATGCCATCCAGGAGCGCACCACCAGCAAGGCCACTCTCGGGCGCTTCGCGACCCGCGAGTGGGCCAACGCCAATACCACTTATTATGACCCGTTTCGCGGCGACCCCTTTCTCTGCCGCGACGTGGCCGGCACCGTCACCTGGCTCATTCTCGCAGCCGATGATCTCAACTGCAGGCTCTATTATATCGACGCCGGCAGCAGCCTCGGGCTGGTCGCTGCCACCACGCACCCCCTGCAGGGCGGCAAGTACAAGCAGCCTAGTGTTGCAGTCCTGGCCGATGGTGCTATAATAGCAGCGGCGACGGACACTAACGACGATCAGATGGTCTTTAGCCGCTCCCGGGACGGCGCGGCAACGTGGGAGGCTCCTGTGGCAGGACTGGGCACCAACCTACAGAGCGGCAGGATATGCTACGCCGAGGGGCTACTGTACGCCTCCGGCTGGTATGATGATAAGGTCTGGCTGGCCGCCACCTCCCGTGCCGACCTGCAGCGCGAGGTGCTCGACGGCCTCGGCGATCTGATACCGGTCTGCGACGCGGCGGGGGAGGCCGTTCAGTCCGCCGTCGCCGTGCGGGAGGACGGGGCCATTGTCGTCGCCGTGGAAGCCGCCGGCGGCGTTGACCTGTACGTCTGCGAGAATCTTATTGAGGGCTTCGCCCAGGTGACTTGATGCTGATTGCGCCGCAGGCCAGCCTGACCTACCGGCACCCCGCCGCCGAGGGTGTCCCGGTACTCCTCCCCTACCGCCGCACCTGGTACCCTGACCCACAGTGGGAGTGCCACGGGGTAGATTACATCGCCCCGCTCAATGCCTTCGCCCCGACCGGCAACATTCAGGCCCGCGACATGACCGCCGACGAGTGGCCCGCGCTCATCTCCTACAGCAGCGCCTACAGCCACATCACAGTCCCCGGCGCGCCCCCTGCCCTCTGGATCGCACACCACGACGGCGCAGCATATCCCTTCGGCACGCCGGAGACGACCTACGCCACCCGCTTTGCGACCGCCGACGAGTATGGGGGCTACCCCCCCAACTGGGTCATGCGCATGATCCGCTATACCCCGCCGCCCCTGCAGGGCGTCCTGCCCATGACCTCCGTCAACATGAGCGCCAGCCTGCGGGTCACGGAGGAGGACGGCAGCTACTACCTCGACGAGGCCGGCGAGTGGGTCAACGGCGCGGTGCTGCTACGCTTCCCGTTCGCCTCGCAAGCCTACCCCGCGCCCGTGCTATCTATCTATGTGGGCAGCGTGAGCCTCCCCCTGAGCGGCGAGCAGATACTGGCGGTCGGCCCTTCGGGGCAGATGGCCGCCACCAACGTCATGCAGGAGGCTGTCGTCTGTGAGTATATTGAGGACGATGAGCTCTTCCCCGGCGGCCACATTCTCCTGCGCCTCTCGGCGGCACCTGACAAGTGGTGGCATGTCCACCACCCCTGCCTCAAGCTCACCGGCGGCCCCATGCACCTGTTCTGCGGCGGCTGCCGGCAGCTTGTCAATATCACCAGCATCATGTACTCCGCTGACTACCTCGTCGGCGAGGGCGGCTACGAGGAGTATGAGTACGGCGACTATAATGAATGGACCTTCCCGGTGTGCTGGCCGCGCCGGTGGGCGGCGCTGCCGGACGTGGCCGCCTATGACACTGAGGTTGATTGGACGGGGTTGAATACCCCCGCCGATGACTGGACGACACTCTACGAGTCCATGGATGAGGAGCCCGTCCAGACGACGTTAGGCTACCGCCCCAAGGTGCGCTTCGTGCCGAGTGCCTCCGGCCTCACCAGCCGCCCCGTGGTCTGGCTCGTGGCGCAGGAGCACGCCGCCGACATCGAGGTGCCGACGGGCCTGCCATCCCCCGAGGAGACCGACGGCGACCTGCTGCTGGAGGGCCTCACCCTGCACATGGACGACACATGGCGCAACGCCACCGGGCGCGCCACCTTCGCCCTCGACGATACCGCGCAGTATCCCGACTGGCTGGAGCGCGGCCTGCTGGCCCTGGAGTGGGGCTGGCAGGACGGCGGCTATGACTACGGGGCTCCGACGTGGCAGGCGCAGGACGGCGGGGAGTATTACATCCTGCCGGGCGGCCTGCAACGCAGCCGCAGCGGGGACGAGGGCGCCGGGCTCGCCCGGCTGGAGGTGGCCTTCGGCGACTATGTGGCGGCGGTGCTGCGTAGCACCGTGGCCGTGGATATGTGGCAGGCGGGGGGCATGTATGTGGCGGACTGGTTCGCCGCTGTCGGCAACCACCTCGGCCTCACCGCCGACCGCCTCGCCATTGACCCCGCCATCGGGGAGACTGTCGTGCCGACCGACCTCATCCCCAGCAGGCCCAACCTCGCCGTCCAGGACGGCATGACCTGGGAGCAGCACCTCGAGGCCGTCTGCAGCGTGCTCGACCTGCGCTGGGGCTGGCGCGCAGGCAAGCTCTTCCTCGACACCGGGCCGCCGGACTATGACCCCGAGGTGGACGAGATTGCGGTCACGCTCTCCGACGACACAGAGACCGGCGAGGAGATCATCAGTGAGGTGACGCACACTCCCACCGCCAGCAGCCGCAACGCCGTCAAGGTGACCTACGGCAGCGAGGCCAAGCAGCGGTTCGCCTACGCCCTGCCGACAGTGGGGCAGTTGACTATTGACGGCGCGGCCCTATGGGTACATACTGATGATACTGCCGGGGCGCAGCCGGAGGAGTTGATAGCCCGTGCGGAGGAAGAGCACGCTGCCCGCAGTGTTATCAAGTGGCGCGGCCCTGGCAGGCCCGGCCTGCGGCCAGACCAGTTCGTCCAAGTGGACGCCATCGAGAACATAGAGGTCACCGCAGGCACCGTCTACCGCATTACCAGCATTGACTGGACACTCGACGCCACCGCGCTTGAGTTTGACATGACAGTAGAGGCCGAGAGCGTCTGGACACCCGAGGGCTACGGCAGCTAACAGGAGGCGATAATGTACGAGTACAACGTGAGTAACTATCTGGCGAACAAGCTCCTGGAGCACAGCACCGGCAAGGCGGAGTTTACCATGCCGGGGACCGTCTACCTGGCGCTGTACACGGACGACCCCACGGCGGCGGACGTCGGCACGGAGGCGACCGGGGTGGCGCGGCAGGCCGTGGCCTGGGACAATGCCGCCGACCGCGCCATCGTCAACACTGATATAGAGGAGATGCAAAAGCTCTCCGGCGCGGCGGACACTGTAACGCACTGGGGGCTGCGCGACGCCGACACCGCAGGCAACCTGCTCTGGTTCGGCCCGACTCTCGGACGGCGGCTCCTCGGCTCCTCCGACACGCAGTATACGATCACCAACCCCAGCGGGCTCATCTACCGCTATACCTGGACGACCGTTGGCACTGACCCCGAGATTGACGGCAGCGACCCCGCCGCCGGTGATCTGGTGGTCATCGCCGCGCAGAACTTCACCGCCGCGAACAACGGACGCTTCGTCATTGTGGACACGGGCACCAACTGGTTTGAGGTGGTCAACGTGGACGGGGTGGCGGAGGCGACCAAGACCATCGGCACCGGCAGCATCACCCGGCTGACGCCGACCTCGACCACCCTGAACGCCGACCCGCTCGACCCGGACGTGCTGCGGTTTGCGGCGGGCGCGTTGCGGCTGCAGATTAGCTAGGAGGTAGGTTATGGCCTACTGGCTGAGAGCGCAGGACTATGGCCGCACCACGCTGAGCGAGGCCGTGGACGCGGACGACACGACGCTGCTGGCTCCGCTGGCTGACCACGGGCGGTTCCCCGCCGCCAGTGCTGGAGATAATAACTTTATCCTCACGCTCTGGGACTCTTCCTCCTACCGCACCCCTCTAGAGGCGTTCGAGGCAGACGACCTGGAACAGGTGCTGGTGACGACTAATGCTATCGGCCTAGACCCCGGCACAGGCGCGCCTGTGATTACTAGTATGACAGTCACTCGCGGCTACGGGGGCACCACCCCGCAGGGGTGGCCCGCAGGCACCGCCATGTGGCTCTGCGATAACGCCGCGGTCATCGCCGAGTTGCAGGCCGCC
>ERZ795052.1283-NODE-1283-length-34831-cov-14.514982_pt1 | contig 34831 bp, 37 predicted proteins | sample MGYA00375136_ERZ795052 | MGnify/ENA primary metagenome ERZ795052 (study PRJEB30181, sample SAMN05720156) | activated sludge metagenome | isolation source: Anaerobic digester | place: Japan | collected 2015-05-26 ... | reverse complement strand
TCATTCTGCAGGCGGATTACCTCTGCCAGGGAAGTACCAAAGGCAGTATCAATTTCGGCCAAATCTCCGTAACGAACATCCGTTGCTCGAACGGTAATGACGTTACCGGTAATAGATTCTATTTTACTGTATACCTTTTTCATTTCGCCACTCCGTCCTAAGCAAGAATCTTTTCCGCGTTTTTATCCAGACCCGCGGATCGTTCGGCAACCGCATCCAATATTTCCTTTTCTATGGACATAAAACGATCACTCTTCCATTCAGAACCATTGTAATCCAGGAATTTCTGCCTCAGCCGGTTAAACCAGCTTCGGGCATCCTCCTTGTCCTTAAATTTAAACTGGGATGCCAGAATATTAAGCAGGATCGCAAAGACATGTTTCTGCCGTTCGGGGCTCACCGCCGCATCGACCGCATCAAAGGAGTTTTGCTGAAAATAAACCGAATCGAGGAAGTTACCCTTCAGGTAGATGATAAAGTCATCCAGACTGGTTCCTTCTTCACCGACAACCTTCATCATCTGTTCAACTTCGCTGCCGCGGAACATAAATTTGTGAGCATAGGCGACCTTTTCTGCTGCGATGATACCCTTGTATTTTGACCAGGAATCCAGAGGATGTATGGCCGGGTATTTTCGTGCATCGGACCGTTCACGGGAAAGTCCATGGAAGGCACCAACAACCTTGAGTGTTGCCTGGGTAACCGGCTCTTCAAAGTTACCACCCGCAGGAGAAACGGTACCACCGATGGTTACCGATCCTGTACGGCCATCCTTAAGCCGAACAATACCAGCCCGTTCATAAAAGGCAGCAATAACCGATTCCAGATAGGCGGGGAAGGCTTCTTCACCGGGGATTTCCTCCAGACGGCCCGACATTTCACGCATGGCCTGCGCCCAGCGGCTTGTGGAGTCCGCGAGGAGCAGTACATGGAGTCCCATCTGGCGGTAATATTCGGCCAGGGTGACGGCGGTATACACCGATGCTTCACGGGCAGCTACCGGCATGGAAGAGGTATTGCAGATAATAATGGTCCGTTCCATAAGAGAACGGCCCGTTTTTGGATCCAGAAGTTCAGGGAATTCCTTTAATGTTTCTACAACTTCACCAGCCCGTTCACCACAGGCAGCGATGATTACCACGTCTACGTCAGCATGACGGCTTGTAATTTGCTGAAGTACGGTTTTACCGGCACCGAAGGGGCCGGGAATACAGTAGGTACCGCCACGGGCAACAGGGAAGAATGTATCGATAAGCCGAACCCGGGTAACCATGGGATCCACCGGTTTTAGCCGTTCTGCGTAACAATCAACAGCCCGTTTTACGGGCCAGCGGAAGGACATGGCCACCGGGATTCGGTTTCCCTTGCCATCATCCAACTCTGCGATAGCATCCCGTACATGGTATGTTCCTTTTGGTTTTATTGAAGCGACCGTATATCGACCATACATATTAAAGGGAACCATTATTTGATGAGTAAAGGCCCCTTCTGGGACCGTGCCGAGGGTATCACCCCGTTCGACCACATCGCCAACCTTTGCTACCGGTGTAAATTCCCATTCCGCATCTAATGGGAGGGCATCCAGATATATTCCCCGCTCAAGGAAATAGCCCGCTTCTTCAGCCAGCTTTGGTAAAGGATTCTGCAGACCATCAAAAACCTGCCCTAACAATCCCGGGCCAACCTCTACCGAGAGCATATCACCGGTAAATTCTACCGTATCACCTACGGCGATCCCCTTGGTCATCTCAAACACCTGTAGATAGCAGAGATCGCCTCTGATCCGGATGACCTCACTTTTTAATCGCTTATCCTGAACTTTTACATAGCCGACTTCGTTCATCGAGACAATCCCGTCGAAGCGAACGCCGACCATATTGCCATTAACGGCTACCACTGTACCCTTAGTTCCGATCATTTCGGTTCTCCCGCGTATATTCTAGATTGGGCTGCATCCATAATGGAATTATACAGACCCTGGTAAGCTTCAAAGCCTTCATCAACCTTAAATTTCTGTTTCCGTTCCAGGAGCTGAAGCTTAAGATAATAAGCATAGACCGTATCCCGGCCAAAATAATCGAACCCCTGCAGGGCTTCTATTGCAGACCACCGAGCTCTATCGAGATATAATTCTGCTTCAAGAGGAGATTCTATGGACACTGCATTTTTAGCTACCAGGGCTGCGTCTATGGGATCCGCTGGTGCATCAGCTACTACCGGATTTTCCTGTTTCACATGCTGGAGTCTGGATCGAGCCAGATGGAGCCTGAGAGCCCGTTCCCAAATTCGCCAGTTATCCAGCAAGTGAGATCCGACAGGTTCGGGCCTGATTTGGTATGCCTGGCCAAGTGAAAAGGGTGTGTTCCCCTCTGGATCAAGACGACAATAGTCTAACAATTTAAAATCCTGGGGTGATAAAAAGGACCTGCACAATTCTATAAAATCTTTGGTTTCAACAGCCGCCGATACACCATAAGAAAGGGATGGCAGTTGTGAAACCAGATAATAATAGGCTCCCACGATTTACTGCCCCTTTGCGACAGACTTAAGCAGTTCCGAGAGACGGGGATTTACATATGCAGACATAAGTTCAGCCACCGCTTCTGCGGAAAAGTCATAATAGGCAGAGCCGTCTTTGGAAGCAATGCGGAACCCGGCTTGCAGGTTTCTGTCGGATTTTAATTCCACACCCTTTGAAAGTTCTGATGCAAGCTTTTTAGCAAAATAACCTTCCAGCCGCTGCAGAGCATCGCCAGGAAGCAGAACAGCCAGATTATCACTTTCCTTTTTAGCCCATTCGGTTACAATTTGTGGAATGGCAGCTTTGAGGGCTTCATCATCAAAGGCGGCAGTTACTTCACGTTTTACTATAGTATCCAAAAGTTTTTGAATCTCAGCCTGGAAACTTATAATGAGGTTTCTTGCGGCCTGTTCAATAGCTGCGATCCCGGCCTTTTCAGACCGTTCAGCATCCCTTTTACCTGCAGCTACAATTGTTTCAGCTTCCTTTTTTGCGGCCTCGACAATTTTTCGAGCCTCTGCCTGGGCTTCCTGAATTATTTTTTCTGCCTGGGCAGAAGCGGATTCAACGCCGTCCTTTTTTATTTTATCAATCAGTTCCTGCAGTTGAATATCCATAGGCTCCTCTCTTAATATTGATTTGTTCCTTCGTTCACATATCGTAAGACCTTAAGAAGTTTACGCTTTGCAATTTGGTAAACCGCCTCGGGGTCTTCATATTCCTGTACCTTCTTTTGTATCACAGCATCGACAGCAGCAGCAAGAGCATCTACATTCTCATATGTATCTATATTTATAAATTCAAGGGAATCAAGGGCTTTTCGAATGCCGTTCAATTCACGCTTAAGGAGGGCTTCATTTTCATTGTATACATAGTTAGTGACATCGTTTTTAAGTAATCGTCGTTCATAGAGGTTTTCCAGATCTTCTACATCTTCTAGGCAATCTTCCAGTTCGGCTTTAAGTATTTTCATGAAAAGTCGTTTCCGCTCCGGCATAGAGGACCTCCCTGACTATATTAGTCTAAAACTACGTCAAGGCTTTTGCAAGCCATTACTTACCAGTCAAAACTAAAAAGCGCTTCTTCATGATATTTCCGATCGGGTCCAAAAATACAGGAAGGGAATTCAGGTCTGTTGGGGCTGTCAGGATAATGTTGGGTCTCAAGACAGAACCCTCCATGTTTTATATATCGGGATCCGGATTTTCCAGCTTCACCATTCAGGAAATTTCCTGAATAGAACTGCACACCCGGCTGGGTCGTATAGACCTTCAGCATACGGCCCGTGTGGCCCTCATACACCTCTGCACAGGGCCGCAGTTTACCCAGTTTTCCATCAACCGTATAGCAATGATCATAGCCACCCTTTACCTGGGCTATATCCCTGCCGATAGGTTTCCTCTGTAAAAAACTAAAGGGGGTATCCTTTACGGGTAATAAATTTCCGGTTGGTATCAATTGTGCATCGGATTCTACAACATGGGATGAGAAGAGAGTCAGCTCGTGGGAAAGGATGTCACCGAATCCTTCTCCCTGCAGATTAAAATAGGCATGATTCGTGAGATTGATAGGGGTTGGCGCATCGGCTTTTGCTTTGTATTCACAATGTATCTCATTATTGTTATTTAGAGTATAGGTTACCGCTGCTTTAACGGTTCCAGGGAACCCTTCATCTCCATCGGGGCTTTCCAGCTCAAACCGGACAGCTACTGAGCCCTTATCTTCATAAGCTTCGGCTTTCCAGACCCGTTTATCAAAACCCCTTCGTCCGCCATGCAGGGTGTTTTCTCCATCGTTCTTATAAAGCCCGTAGGTTGTACCATTAAGGGTAAAACGGCCATGGGAAATTCGGTTTGCAAAACGGCCTACGGTGACTCCGAAAAAATTGGGATTATGGGTATATTCGGTTAGGGTCGAATAACCTAAAAGCACATCATCTTTTAAGCCCCGCTTTGACGGCATATACAGGGAAACCCAGGCGGCTCCATAGGTTGATAGGGAAAACTGCAAATCTCCAGCCTTAAGGGTATAGAGCTCGACCGATTCACCGCTTGCAAGTATACCGAAAATGTTTTTGGTAATTTTCATGGCCACTCCTATATATAATCTATATTTTTTTCACGATATGACTATATCAAATATAAACCATTAAAATCAAGCCAAATCCAGTGTTCATTCATCAATTTTGAGATATCCTTCATTGATAGTATCTTATAAAATGAGGTAAAATGCCAGATATGGACAAATTTTTTGACCGATTAGGAGAGGTACTTAAGAATTTTCTTGATGAAGATTCGGAGCATCTTTTTGGAAGGCCCCAAGGCCGGCGCCCCTTCGGCGATCCTGATCTGGATGAAGCATACGATGAACTGGAAGAATTTCTCAATTCTGGTAAGGGCGAACATAAAAAGACCTCTGCATGGTCAGACACTTATACCCAGGGTACAAAAAAACCGGCGTCTAAACCATCTATACCAGAAAGCCTGCGCAAAGATTTTGAAGAACTTGGATTGCCCTTTGGGGCCAGCGAAGAAGAGTGCAAGGCCGCTTATAAACGGCTGTTAAAGGTACATCACCCGGACCGACATGCGGGCCATCCCGGTAACATGAAGAAGGCGACAGAAAAATCAGCCCGAATCAATGCGGCTTATCAGAGGATTGAGACCTGGCGCCAGACCGGCAAGGTGGAATAGCTAATCTTCCTCGTCTTCACCGCTGATATCTCCCCACTCTGCGAGTTTACGATGCAGGGTTTTACGGCCAATTCCGAGAATCTCAGCGGTTTTACTCTTATTTCCCTTCTGGGCACCCAGGGTTTCCCGAATGATGATTTTTTCAGCCTCATCCAGAGGGATTCCAAGGGGTATATGGATTGATGTGGTCTCCGAGGATTTTCTAACCGTGGGCGGAAGGTCATCCAGGGTAATGACCGCTCCCTTTGCCAGGACTACCGCACTTTCCATACAGTTCCGCAATTCCCGTACATTTCCAGGCCAGTCATAGCTGTAAAGGGCGGTTCGTGCCCGGGGGTCTATACCATCAATCTGCTTGCCGTTTTCCTTTGCAAATTCCTTAAGGAATGCGGTTGCAAGAAGGGGTATATCCTCCTTTCGTTCCCGCAGGGCCGGTACATGTATATTCACTACATTAAGCCGATAATAAAGGTCCTCCCGGAAGGTTCCCTTTTCAATCTCAGTCTTTAGATCCCTGTTTGTGGCAGCCACGATGCGCACATCCACTTCCAGGGTTTCTTCTCCACCGACCCTCTCAAATTTCTTTTCCTGCAGGACCCGCAGAATCTTTATCTGCACGTTCTGATCAATTTCTCCGATTTCATCCAGGAAGAGGGTCCCTTCATGGGCCAGTTCAAAGCGGCCCCGTTTTCTGCCCACCGCACCGGTAAAGGCACCCTTTTCATGTCCAAAGAGTTCACTTTCCAAAAGGGTGGCGGCCAGGGCCGCGCAGTGAACCTTAATAAGCGGTTTATGTTTCCTGGGTGACAGCTCATGGATTGCATTGGCCACCAGCTCTTTTCCGACTCCGGATTCACCGGTTATCAGCACCGAGGCTTTAGTGGGAGCAACCTGTCGGATCGTGTCAAAGACCTTCCGCATGGCGGGGCTGTTCCCGATAAACATTTCAAAGGTTTTATTATGTTCCAGTTCTTCTTCGAGCCGGCGGTGCTGAAGAACCAGTTCCCGGTTTTGCAGGGCCCGTTTGACAAGAAGGGAAAGACGATCCAGATTGAGGGGCTTGGTGAGAAAATCATAGGCTCCATTACGCATGGCGTCCACCGCAGTTTCCACGGTTCCATGGCCGGTAAGCACAATGACGGGAACTCCAGGACTCTCGGTATTAATTTTTCTCAGCAATTCTTCACCGCTCAGACCAGGCATACGGAGGTCCGTAATCACCAGATCTATATCGCCCCTTTGAAACCGTTTGTAAGCCTCATCCCCGTCGGCGGCCACAACCACATCGTGACCTTCCAGTTGCAGCGCTGCAGCGAGACCTTCCCGAATATTTTTTTCATCATCCACTACAAGCAATTTAAACTTCATGTTTGTTCGCCCCCATAGGCAATGAGTTTTGTCTCTTTCTGTGGTATCGGAAGGGTAATCATGAAACTGCTCCCCTCCCCTTCCTTGGATTTAACGGATATTTCACCCCTATGTTCCTTGATAATTTTAAATACCAGGGTGAGTCCAAGGCCTGAACCTGTTTCTTTTGTGGTAAAATAGGGTTCAAATATTTTTGATATATTTTCTTCACTGATCCCTATTCCGGTATCGTCGATATAGATATGAATTTCCGAGCCTGTGCTTTCTGTTTTAATGGTTAATGTTCCCCCTTCGGGCATGGCGGCGATGGCATTTTTTATCAAGTTTAACAGGGCCTGTTTAATATACCGTTCATCGTAGCAGAAGGGCGGAAGCTTTTCGTCCAGTTCGAGTTCTGTTTTGATGTGGTTTTCTTCCAGTTCGTAATGGACAAAATCCACTAGTTCATGGATAAGATTATTAAGATTGCCCTCCCGCAGTTCCATATTCATGGGACGGACTGCAAAGAGGAAATCCACCACAATACGGTTAAGCCGGTCTATTTCTTCGTTTACCACGGCCAGATATTTTTCTAAAAGGTCAAAGGGGGCAGCTCCGATTGTCACTGGTTCAGGGTGTTCCGGATCATCGGAACAGGCGGCCCGGCTTGCCTGCAAAGCCTTTTGAATAAGCTGGATATGGATAGAAATAGATCCCAGGGGATTCTTAATCTCATGGGCCACTCCAGCCGCCAGGGTGGTGAGGCTTGCAAGGTTTTCTGCCCGTCTCAGCCTGGCTTCCTTTGCACGTTTTTCAGTAATATCTTCCACATGGATAAGAGACCCGGTCACCCTCCGATCCTTAACGAGGGGTAGCACACTGATGGCTAAAAGCCTCTGGATTCCCTTAACCTCCACATCAAATTCCCGGTCCAGCACCCGGTCTCCCTCTATGAGGGTTGCATGGAGAAAGTCCGCAATCCGGTCATCGGCAATGCTGGCCCAGAGGGGCCGCTCCAGCTGGTCATGAAAAACCAGGGGCAGGAGCCGTTCCGCGGACTTATTTACCAGGATCAGATTATATTCCGCATCACAGACCAGAAGTCCCTCTGCAAGGGAATCGAGGACTGATTCCAGCCGTTCATTTTCGGCGGCGGTTCGGATGAGCAAATCGGTTATCTGTTCTGCGGTCATCTTGGGCAGCTTTTTCAGCGCCCGTTCAATAAAGGTTCTCATTTAAATTGCTTCCAGCATCGAGATAAATAGCCGTTCCAGACTGCTTAAAGGATTTTGATTAAAGGTGGAAACCGCACTGTCCGCTTCTTTTATCTGATCCTTCCAGTATGTAACAAGGGTAATAAGCTCAGGACCTTTCTGATAGTTCTGCAACAGGGATGTGCAAAGTTCTAACAGTTGCATTAAAAAGTCTGTAAATACTAAAGGCATTGAAAAATTATCCAGTTCCTTCATTACCATGGTGAGTATGGTCCGTACCGTTGCATTCTGCAGTCCCTCCGGTTCTGGTAAAGCTTGAGTAAAGGATTGTAAAATCAGACGATTTTGTTCGCTGTGAACAGAGAGCATACGTTGGGCCTTCTGAATCAGGGAAGCTAAAAAGAGTCCTGCAGTTCTGGTAATCTGTTCCGGCGGAACGGGTAAAAAAGATTCCAGATATTTTTGAAGCGAAGGAGAAGACCCATCATCAAAGGCTCTTGAATCCCGAAAAACCCGCCGGATCACTTCCTGTTCGGTCCTCTGATCCCGTGGTTCAAAGGTATAGGGCCGAAGACGGGACCGGATTGTGGGCAAAAGGGCTGACTTTTTTGCGGTAGACAGCACAATCTGGGTTGTATCCGGGGGTTCTTCCAGGATCTTTAAAAGGGCATTACGGGCACTATCCTGCATCCGATCCGCATTTTCAATTACTAGCAGTTTACGTTTTCCTGAGGGGGCAAGCCTGGCCCAATAGGCAGCGCGTCGAATCTGAAAAATTGGTATTGTATCCGAGATACCTTCCCGTTCAAGCTGAAAGACATTTTTTAAGAGATTAGCAGTAAGCTTTTCCCGGTCCGTTCCATCATCCTGTCCAATACTGAGTTCTTCGAGAATTTCATTACAGGTGGTGATTAGCGGGGCGAGCTTACCTAGACGGGCTTCTTCACCTTCCCATAGCTGAGGATTAAATCGATTAAGCAGCTTTCGGACTGATCGAAAAAAAAGCAATTTAGCAGCCGATTCTGGCTCCCGAATATAGGCAGCAGAGGCGGCAGCAATTTCTGCAGAAAAGTCTCTGCTTCCTACCAGGAGGAGATCAGGATGCAGCAACTGCCGGTGTTTAATACATTCAGAACAGGTGCAGTTCCAGGGGGCTTCCGGAGTAAGACATGAAAGGGTCCTGCCTAGTTCGAGTGCCGCAGTTCCCTTTCCGGAAGCTGGGGGACCTTCGAACAATATTGATGGAGGCAAGACACCTCCCTTAAGGTCCGCCATAAGCTGCTGCACCGCAGGCTGGCCCAATACATTTTCAAACATGCCTAAGCTCCCAGTTTAATCGCAGGATTCCGCTTCAGTTCTCCAATAAGGGGTAATAACAGCTTTGCAAACCAGCTGTTATCGAGCAAAAAGCCGGGATTGAACAGGGGCTGGTATGCAAGTACAAACAAAACAAGGGAAACAACCAGGGTGCCCTCCACGAGTCCCAGCAGAAAGCCGAATATATGGTTCAGAGAATCCAGATGGATCCGTTCAATAAGGTCATGTAAAATTGCTTCCAGGATTTTAATGACCACAAAGGTGATGAGAAAAAGAATGACAAAGGCAGCTAATTCAGGGAAGATGGTGAGACCAAATTGGGTTCGTAAAAAGGCTGCACCATTTTTAAAAAGTAAAAACCCCACAATGAGCCCTGACACGATGGATGCAACGGCCATAAATTCCTCGATGAAGCCTTTAAGAGTACAGCGGAGTACGAAAATGATGAGCAAAGCGCCGAAGATTATATCGATGGTGGCGATATTCATATTGAGCCTCCCCTTATGTGGTTAATAATCTGTTCTGCAATCAACTGGGACGCATTGGTGGAACCAATCGCTTTTGCCGCTTCTGCCATGAACTGCCTTTTTTTATCGTTCTGCGCAAGTTCCTGAACTAAGGCAATCAATGTTTCCGGTGAAGCGTCAGAACCTACAAGGACCTCCGCAGCCCCGGCTTTCTGGAAAAACCGTGCATTCACAACCTGGTCTCCCCGAGTACCGGAACCTGCAAGGGGTATTAAAATCATCGGTTTGCCCGCTGTGGCAGCCTCCCAGACCGTACCGGCGCCGCTGCGCCCCACTATAAGTTCCGCTGCGGCAAGCACATGGGGAAGTTCATCCTTTATGTAGGGATAGGGTTTATACCGGTCAGAGGGAGAAAGGGCAGTTTCCAGATTCGGTCCGGTTTGATGAACGACTACATACTGTTTAGCCAATTCTGGGAAAGCTCTAGCCACAAGTTCATTGACCTGCCGGGCTCCCTGGCTACCGCCTAGAACAAGCAATATACGGGACTTTGGATCCAGTCCCAAAAACTTGCGCCCCAAATCTGCATTGCCTTCATAAAAGGCCTGCCGTACCGGGTTCCCCACCGCCTGGGCTTTACTGCGGTACTGGGGTTTAAGCATATCGATCGTGTCCGCATAGGCTGTAAAAATACGTTTTGAAAAGGGAAGATTGAGTTTTGTTGCAAGACCGGGGGTGTAATCAGACTCATGGGAAAAAACGGGGATTCCAAGAGAAGCTGCCGCTGCGCAGGGAGGCACACTCACAAAACCACCCTTGGAAAAAAGCAGGTCCGGCTTTAGGGTGGACAATATGTGACGGGCTGCAAAAAAGCCTCCTGCAATATTAAAGATGTCTGTAACATTCTTAAGTGAAAAGTACCGCCGGAATTTACCCGTAGGGATGCCGAAAAACTCAATCCCAGCCTCTTCGACTATGGTTCTGTCCATTCCATCCCGGTTTCCGATCCAGATGATTCGGCAAGGATACTGCTTTTGCAATTCCCAGGCAATCGCTAAACCGGGATATATATGGCCGCCGGTGCCTCCACCGGTAAAGGCAATCGTAGTCATAAAACAAAACTACACAATTATTGCAGTTTTCGCAACCGAAAAGAGGAAGGGATAAGATAAAAGTATAATCAGGAGGGCATCATATTGATGAGGGCCTCATTACGGAAGAGTTTTGCATATTTTCGAGCGCTGAGTCCCAGTTTATCTTCTATATCCGGATCTGCCCCGGCATCCAGGAGTTTTTTACAAAGTTCGACATCGCCCTTGCCTACTGCGATAATGAGGGCTGTCTGGCCGTCCTTGCTTTGAATATTAACATCCGTACCTGCTTCAATAAGATCCTCTACAATCTGGCTATAACCTCCGGCTACCGCATCCATGAGGGCCGTATTACCCCGATCATCTGACCGCAGATTAACATTCGCTCCTGCATCGATAAGAAGATCTACCATGGCTCTGTTAGCTTCTCTCGCAGCGATACAGAGCACCGGTACACCCTTTTTATCCCTTGTATCGGGAGGGAAGCCGGCCCGTAAAAAGAGATCCACCCCATGGGCATTACCTTCCCGGACCGTATCCGCAAAGGCATCCCCCCGTATGGAGATGCCCAGTTCCAGCAATTCTTTGCGGGCAGATCGGCGTTCAGCCACATCGGTCCACTCCTTCTTTTCCGCTTCTAAGAAACTGCCCAGGTCCTCGAGGGATAGAACAAGGAAAAAGGGGGCAAGATATGGGGCTTGCACCGGCTCCCGTGAAGGTCTGTAGAGTATCATTGGCTTTTCAGATCCAAGAGCAAAACCTGCCACAAAAGAAAGCCATGCGCTGGGGGCTGAATTCATGGAGTATACTGAAACCAGGTGAGTGGCCGGTCCCATAATTTCATCAAGACGATGCTTATCGGTACGCCAGTTTTTACCAATCTGGAAAGCATCGGCGGAAATTTCAAGGGTGTGAAGCATCTTTAAAATAGAGCGAGCCTGTTCAGCATCGGCTTTTTCGCACAGCACTAAGACTTTCATCAATATACCCCGAACCTTATGCCCGTACTTTCATCATACAATTATCCAGATAAAAAATAGCAGCCCCATCTTCGGGCATGATATCCAGAACCTTTCTAAACTGATACATAGCATCCGTAAAATCCTTGCGATAATAACTCATCATGCCCTGCTCAAAAAAGTTGTTTGCCTTCATTTTACGTTCCAGGAGCTGGGGGTCTAAACCATCAAATATTTCAAATACCGAAACTGGCTCCTCCTTTCCTTTTACCCGCACCTTTCCAATAAAACGATACATATAGGCTCCAGGATCCTTAAGGCTTTTAAAGGTTTCATCACTTATTGCAATAGAAATATTAAATACCTTGGTGATACTTTCCAGACGGCTTGCCAGGTTCACCGCGTCGGAAATCACCGTATTCTGCATCCTATCCTCCACTCCCACAACGCCGAGCATCAGCGTTCCCGTATGAAGTCCAATTCCCATAGAAAGGGGCCGGTAATTACATTTAGCCCGGTGGGTATTGTATTCGAGGATAATCCGCTGCATATCAATGGCTGAACGGACCGCCGCATCGGGCCCTTCTTCATTAGGGAAAAGCGCCATGATTGCATCCCCCATATATTTATCGACAAAGCCCCCATGCTGGGTTATGGCTGGAACGATACGAGCCAGATATGAGTTGATGAATTTAAAGCTTTCTTCAGGGGTCAAATCTTCTGATAAATTGGTAAACTGCCGTATATCAGAAAAAAATATGGTCATTTCCCGTTTTACATGATCTCCTAACCGTAAATCTACCACACTTGGTTTTTCGAGAATTTGTAAAAACTCCTTTGGTATAAAACGGGTAAGCGCTATGGATACCTTATCCACATAATCTGATAGGAGGGGCTCCTCCGGGATCGGAGGCGGATTCCAAAGGATCATGAACACAAAGAAACAGGCGAGGAGCAGCATCTGTCCACCAAGGATAACAAGATGGCTTTCATAGCTGATTGGAATAATAAGCGATAGCTGTAATATATATGGTACCGCAGAAAGCATAACCGCAAGACTGTAAAACAAAAGGATCGCCCCACCCTTCTGCTTGTTTTTCAGGACCACTAACCCATAGATTAAAATATAGATTCCTAAAAAGAAGGTTCCGATAAAAAAGGTAATTGTAAAAAATGAACTGAACAATCCCATGATAACAATCGCAGTCAATTCAATCAGTGCAACAATAAAGGATGACCGTATGGCGGGTCTGCTGGCACGGCTGGAAAAAATAAAAATCCCAAGTGCAGTCTGCTGTGCCAGAAGCAGGGCCAGAAGTCCCTGAATCATATATTGAGCCCTGGGCGGTTCCTTATTTATGTACAGCAGCAGAAGGGGGCTCATCACCAGCAGTGCAAAGAGCAGGAACAGTAATGAAAGCACCAGCAGCATAATCCGGGAAAAACCCTTTCTTTCCCTTAATGTAAAAAAGGAACCTAAATAAAAGGCTGAAAAGGCAAGCTCTAAGGCTCCGAGAAAACTGATAAGGGCCGCAGAAAACAGGGTTAATAAAACTTCTTTGGATTCAAACAGTTCTGTCATACTTTTACTTTATACTATAAATCGTTGCTTGGGTAGACTTTTTTGCTATGTTTAAGAAGGGTTTGTCTGATAGAACCTGGCGGCTATATGCGGCATCTGCACATTGTTGTCCGCCCAGCTCTGTAATAAGGCACAATATGTTGGAGGATGTAAAAGGCTGACCACAAAAAAAAGCCGGCTGTGAAATCCACAACCGGCCTTTGTGCCGCCAAAGGGAATCGAACCCTTGACACAAGGATTTTCAGTCCTTTGCTCTACCAACTGAGCTACAGCGGCGTCACGGTTAGTTTTATACCTAAGATGAAAAAAAATGTCAATATAAATTGAATTTTTTTTTTATTTTTAAGTTATCTGCGGCTCTATTAAAACTCAGGAAGTTTTAAAAGCGCCGTTTTTTTAAAAGACTCCGCGGTTGATGAAATATAATGCAACTATTCCGAATCAGTTTTTTGGTGTTCCTTATTGGTAAATTGAGAATAAAGGGCTATATTTATAGTATGCTGCTTTTACGAGCAGATTTCTTTGTACGGATATACTACAGGAGGTATGTATGACTATTTCTGTAAAGAAATCCCTGGGCGTCGCAATCCTAGCGGCTGCTCTTACGCTGCCCGCTTTCAGCCAAAGTATTGAGGATTTGCAGAATAGCGCTGATGCGATGGCTAAGAGCTTATCCGCCGCGCTGCCCTTTAATTCTACTCTGGGGCTCAACTAGTCCGACGCCTATATCGGACAGTTATTGGGGGTTCCACCCCACTTTGGAGTGGGTGTTTCTGCGGGGGCCACAACCGTTCAGGCTGATGAAATTATAACCCTCTTAACTACATTAGGGGTAGATACGGGAGCATTCCCCGGAATCGTTCCCATTCCTGCAGCGGTGGCAGAGGCTCGCATTGGCGGTTTCCTGCTTCCCTTTGATATCGGTGTAAAGGGAGGCTATATCCCCCCAAGCCTGGGTCAAACCATAAAGGATACCACCGGCGGTCTTAACCTGGACTACCTCGCGGCTGGCGCAGATCTGCGCTTCGCCCTCATTAAGGGCAATCTGCTCCTTCCCCGGGTGAGTTTGGGAGTCGGTGTAAACTATATGAAGGGTGGATTGAGCACCACCGTAGGCAGTGATCAAACTTTCACATATAATACATATAGCATATCTGCTACAAAACCTGAATTAGGCCTTTCCTGGGAAACCACCACCATAGACCTGAAGGCCCAAGTGTCCAAGAGCCTTCTTATCTTTACCCCCTACCTGGGTGTTGGAGCCGCCTATGGCATGTCTAAGGCAGGGTATTTTGTAAAGAGTGACATAACTTATGATGGAACTCCAATAAACGACAGTCAATTACAGACTATTAAGGATACCCTTTCTAATGCCGGTATCACCCCGCCGGACATTTCCGCCACGGGTATTTCCTCCTATTTTGCAAACAATGGGTGGGCATTCAGGGCCTTTGGCGGGCTGTCCCTTAATATCCTTGTATTGCGCGTTGATGTAACAGGACTTTACAACTTTAGCGATGGCAGCTACGGCGGCAGTTTGGGAGTACGGTTCCAACTGTAACAGGGTGAGTTTCCAGATTGCTGCAGAGGCTACAGAAGCCACTTAAACCTGCAGCTATGTGCAGAATATCCCAAACAATTAACGCCTGAGAAGATGATAATACAGCTTCTCAGGCGTTTTAATTTGACTCTGCCCATCGGAATATCCTACAATATACAATAGGTGATCTGAAAAAGTGGCAATTTGGAATTATGAGTAAATTACTAGAGGGAGTTCTGTGCTCCAGGAGGATTGTATGGGCAAAACAAACCAGTATTTGACCTTTCGTCTGGAAGATGAACAATATGCGGTAAGTGTATATTCTGTCCGGGAAGTTTTAGAATATGTACCCATTACCCGTTTGCCGCAAAGCGCGGCTTATTTAAAGGGGGTCATAAACCTTAGGGGTATGGGGATTCCTGTTATCGATCTCAGAACAAAGTTTGGTATGCCCGATGTGCCCATAACTAAGGATACAAGTATCATAGTGCTGGATATACAAGGCTGGGAAGGACTCCTCATCACAGGGGCCCTCGCAGATTCGGTTCAGGAAGTAATAGAACTGGAAGATACTGAAATTGAGCCAGCTCCCCGGTTTGGAAACAATCTATCGGTCAATTACATTCAAGGAATAGGTAAAAAGGACGGGAAATTTATAATCATCCTCGATATGGATAAGATCCTGAGCACCGATGAAGTGATAGATCTTTCCCAGGTAGATACCCGAATAGCTGAGGGACAGGTTCCAGAAGGCAAAGTCTAAGACTCTTTACGAATTTCTTTTTTTTCCAGATACATTGATGGCCAGATCGACCTCTGCAACCGTTACTTTTAATTTACTTGCAATGAGTTCCGGTGAAAATCCAGCAAGATATAATTCCAGTACCTGTTCAGAAAATGATGGGGCCTTTGGTTTTAATTCCGTTTCTGCTCTTACAAAGCGGGGTTGCGAAGGATTTTCAGCAGGTTCAGCGGAAGAATCACCTGCGGTTGCAGCTTTTTCCTGTTCAAATAGGGGTGCATCCTGTGCCAGATCCGGCTTTATAACAGGCCGCCCCTGTCTTCTTCCCAGCTCGGCATAGGCCTGTTCTTCAAGGGTTCTACGCTGTATTTCTTTTTTATACGCTAAAATCCGTTTATCCGTATCTTCCAGCAAGGATTTTAAGGATTTCACCCTGTCTTCTATAAGGGCAATATCCCGGTCGGTTGCAGCATCGATATCCGCAATAAGCCGGTCTACTTCATCTCTGAATTCTGCAAGTATTCGTTCCTTACTTGTCTGTCTAATAATTAAGGACCGTACATATACAAAACTAAAGGCCCATAGAATGAGGCTCGCAATTGAAAATAGTAAGGATATATTCATCAGGCTTAACCGCTCACATCTATATGTTTACCTAAATCGGGATCTTTTATAACATCAACTTTTTTTTCATCAATAGAATCTTTCTTTTCATCTTTTTTTTCAGAGGTCTCTTCCTGACCTTGTTTTTTTGCATTTTTATCCTTAATCCGCTCAGCCCCATCTTCTGGGTCTTTGGTTTCATTGACCGAACGGACCTTCTCTTCTGTTTTTTTTAAATTAACCGCCCCTTGCAAAGATTGCTGTAATACTAACCCTTCTTTTTCTGCAGACTTTTGTTTTGCCACCTTATCCATTTGAGTAAAAAGGGTTTGCAGGTCAATTGGTTGTATAGCCATCGGGGCCTCGCTTTGCTTCCTCGTCCGGTTCTTCATATTTTGTAACCCGGATAAGGTTGTTTTCCAGGACAAAGGTTACAGCACGGTATTCGTTTTTTACATCCTCTTTTGCATCCCTGATGATGATCTTTACGCCGGGGTATACCTTGCTTGAGGCCGATACTTTTCCCCGGATTTTTAAGGTGTTTAAATAATTCTGGATGGATGTAATTTCCTCGGTAATTGCCTGAATGTCCCGCAGCATAAACTGCCTCCGCTCCAGGAGCTCCTGCAAATAGGCTTCCTTGTCTTCTGGTAGAGATTTCCGTTGCTTTTTAATACTGCTGAGGGTTCGCAGGTTCAATTCAATATCTTCTAATTGTTTATCCAGACCATCCTTTTTTGCAAGCAGTTGATCCAATTTTTCCTTACTCTTTGGATCGAAGCCTACTTCACAGATGGTTTCAGTGCCGCTGACAGGACTGCCAAGGACTTTTGCATTAATCTCTTCTGCGGCTACAAGCCGGCCACCAACTATATTAGCCCGTTTACCCTGGCAGATGATACTCTTATTTGCATTAACCTGGGAGTTGATGATACCATCGGATACCACAACCATGTTTCCCGCTTCTACAATGGCATTTTCTATAAATCGAGCCCAGATGGAACGGCCGGCCCGTACAAAACCGCTGTTCTTTCCTGTTATACCCTGGTGCACTATGATATCACCCTCTGCATCCAGTTCTGCCTTCTCGACCGTGCCATGAACCTCTATATTACCAGCCGCTTTTACCGAAAAACCATCTTCCACATTTCCAGTTATAATAACCGTACCAAGGAATATGATATTTCCAGTCCGGAGATTAACGTCTCCCTGCACCGTATAGACCGGTTCAACATTAATTTTACCACCGCTTATTACAACCTGACCATTCATATCAGCAATGATAGTCAGCTGATCATCAGCCACATGGACATTTTTCCCCAGAGGCAAGGGAATATCCTTGCCGTTTTTAGCGGGAATTACCTTGCCCGTAACGGTCTTACCGGGTATCCCCCGTTCAGCAGGGACTTTTCGAGCCAAAGGCTGACCTTCTACCACATTCTGAATGATATTAAGTTCCTTAAAATCGACCCGGCCGTTAGCACCTTCCTTAAGTTTTATCTTTGATTGATCCGTATCAAAATTATATTGAATATAGGCATCCCGTCCGTTTACAGGGCGGCTGCCTTCAGCGACGAGCACCATTTCCTTGTATTTTGGTTTATCTGTAAATTCCTGCAGTACATCCTCTTTAACCCCATAAACCACCCGGTTGTTGCGTAAAAAACTCAGTATGGTCTCCGAAGACAGGTCGCAACCTCCAGGACCGGGGGGGGTAACATAGATATAGGCCTTCATCTCCTGATCCGCGATATCTACGGTGATAATTGCATCATTGGCTGGATTCTGTATAAAGCTTCCAACCAGGACGTATTCACCAGCCGTTTCCTTTACAATTCTGGATACCAAGCTGTCATCTATATCCCTCACAGCCCTTCTCATTAGGGCTTCCATGGCCTGTTTTTCTGTCGCCCGTCTCCCCTTTCCTTTCGGAGCAGTTACCTTTAAGAAGGCTCCTTCGGGGCTTAAATGGACAAAGACTTCCCCATCCCGATCTTCAATTATTGGAGCAGCAATGGCAAGTTCGGGCTCCAGGGTTTCCAGAATCGAAGCAGCTTCCTTTTCTTCTGCTTTTTCATAGGCATTAATTCGCCAATTTTTTTTGCCCGTACCTAAAAATCCAGGATTGCCCCGTTCGATGATCTCGTACTCAATTTTTTTTACACCTACCCCGAGCAAGGTGGCAGCATTATATACCGCTTCTTCCAGGGTCTCCCCCTCAGCTTCCACAGATCGGATTGTCCGGTCCCGTTCCAGCCGTTCTTTCATTCTTTGTTGTAGCTGGACAAAGTCGATCATGGAGAGCGCTCCTACATAATTCCTTTTCGGATATTGGTTAATTTTGCTCGAAGCCTGAGAATAGCCTTAGTATGAAGCTGTGAAACCCGTGATTCGGTGACTTCCAAAACTTGTCCGATTTCTTTTAAGGTTAGATCTTCGTAATAATAGAGCACCAGTACCTTTTTTTCCTTGTCGGGCAGCTCGTTAATGGCTTCTATGATGATACGTCGTATTTCGTCTTTTTCTACAATAATGTCAGGATTCAAGCTGGAAGGTGCTTCTATACTTTCACCGATGGAAACCTTGTCGTTCTCGTCCCCTGAAAACCAGACATCATTGAGGGATAATATGGATGTGCCTGAAATCCGCATCATTGTCTTTAAAAATTCATCTTCGGTCATTCCTAAGGCCTGGGCGATTTCCTGATCCGTTGCTGTGCGACCTAGCTGGGCTTCCAAAGAACCAATAGTTTCTTCCAGTTCCTTAGTTTTTTGCCGAACTGACCGGGGAACCCAATCGATCGATCTCAGCTCATCAAAAATAGCCCCCCTGATCCTCGTTACTGCATAGGTTTTGAATTTTACGTTTTTTTCCGGATCGAATTTTTCTATAGCATCCAAAAGGCCAAAGGTTCCAAACCCCACAAGGTCATCAAATTCTACATTATGAGGCATGCCTACAGCTACTTTACCGGCTACATATTTAACCAGCGGTGCGTATTGTTTAATAAATGTTTCACGGATTTTTGGATCCCTGGTTTTTTTATAGGCCAGCCAGAGTTCTTCTTCCGTTTTCTGCTCCAGGAGGACATTCCCCATACCCTATCCTTTCTGGTCCCGTTTCAAAATTGTTTGTATTGCCATTGCCATTTCTTTTGGATCAAAATCAGCCGAGGTTCCAGCCTTTTTAATTGGAGTGGATACTTTAGCATCCGCTGATTCACTCTCCTCTCCAAGCTCCGAAATGGGCATCACAAAGGCATCTGACATTCCTTCGAGGTCAGGCAATTCATCAACATCATCGATGACCCCAACGGGGAGTGCCGGACTTGGACTCGAATCTTCATTACTTTCTGTTCGGGCCGTACCATGTTCTTCTCTAGTATAGCCTTCTTCAACGTTCTGGTCCAGAGCTTTTTCAGAAATGAATTCATCTTCCTCAATGGTTTCTTTAACTAACTGTGAGGAAAGGGATTTTTCAGGGATCGTTTCATCATCTCCTACGGAAATATTTACCTTTGATCCAATATCAGGAATATCAACTACCGAATCTGTAGACTCCTGGGATGGTGGCTCTATAAGTTCAGGAATGAATTGCGTAATAAGCCAATACACGATACCAGAAAAAACAAAGAAAAATACCGCAAATATGCCTGCCCGTAACAGGGCAGTTAAAAAGGCTGCACCTGCTAAGAGACCAAAGAGCAGAGAAAGAATAAAGGCTATACCAGCAACTATTCCGCTGATTTTTGGATCAAACACCTATAAGCTCCCCTTACAAGACTAGGATAGAACCGGAACAGCGTCAAGCCGCATTATTCTCGATTAAAGAGGCGCTTTATAAGGTTCCCCAGACCACCATCCTGACGGATCTCAGTCTTTTCCATTCGTCCCACAATATGCTGCATGCAAAGTGATGCCTTGCTCTTGGGATCCAAAACCATAAAGGGTTTTTGACGTAAAACCGCCTGAGGTACCGCTGGATCGTCATAGATAAAGCCCAGGTAATCCACCTTAAGGTTTAGGAATTGGCCTGCAATATTGATCATCCGATCCGCCACCTTTTTAGCCTCCGCCACGGTTTTAACCCGGTTTACCACCAGTTTAAGTCCCATATTCAGGTTATCAATTTCTGTGGCAATGATTTTAATAATCCCATAGGCATCGGTGATGGCCGTTGGTTCAGGAGTTGTAACGATAACCGCATCATCCGCTGCGGCTACAAAGGAAAGTACATTATTGGAGACCCCGGCGCTTGTATCTATAATAATAATATCCGCATTGGAGAGGGTATACAGTTCATTTATAAAGTTTTGCCGCTCATCCTCACTAAGATTGGCAATTTTAGAAAAACCTGAGGCTCCTGCGACGATCTGAATTCCGTATTCTGTATCAAGCAGTATGTCCTTCATTGTTTTTTGTTTACGGATCACATGATACAAATTATATTTCGGTATCATGTTCAGCATGACATTGACATTGGCTAGTCCCAGGTCTGCATCCATGACAATGACTTTTTTACCAAGACGGGCGTAAGCCAGTGCCATGTTAACAGATACATTTGTTTTTCCGACCCCGCCCTTGCCGCTTGCAACAGTGATAATACGGGTTTTCCTGCTCTGTTTAGTGTTGGTCGGAGCTGCAGATTGGGTGCTATTATTTTTTGCTCTCATCAATTCTCGTAGCTGTTCTGCCTGGTCTTCCATGAATAACTCCGTTAAATTACTTCTCTATTTGCTAATGCAAACTTTTCTTCGATTCGCTGGCGATTTATTTTAAAGCCTTCCAGATTGATTAAAAATCTCACCGCACTGGCCCGTTCTATATCCTGTGGAACCCGTTGACCGTTTGTAATGAAAGAAATAGTCTTGCCCCGTTCAGCCAGGGCGCTGATAATATTTCCGACCCGGGTAGTTTCATCAAGCTTGGTTACAATAATGGACCGGTAATTAAAGGGCTCGTATTGCTGCATAATTTCTTTGATATCGCTGGACTTTGTAGAAGCCGAGAGTGCAAGATGCACTTCGGCACCGCTGCCGCAGGCGGAAAGGATCTGTTTCATTTCAGCGAGCTTGACCGCATCCCGGGGACTTTTGCCGATGGTGTCAACCAGCACAAGATCAACCTCCTGAGAATACATGGCTATGGTTTTCCTCAGGTCATCATAGGTTTCCACACAGGATACGGGGATTTGCATAATATCCCCATAGGTTTCAATCTGCTGTTTTGCTGCAATACGGTAATTATCTATCGTAATCATCCTGACAGAGAGTGGATTATTTCCATTAATGCCAACAATGCCATACAGGGCAGCCAATTTAGCAATGGTCGTGGTTTTTCCAACCCCGGTGGGACCGACCAGGATAAGGACCCGTGGCTTCGTGAGCATAGAAGGTTCCTTATAGAGGTTGATACTTTCACCAATCCAGTCTACAACCTGATCTTGCAGCGAATTAAAATCCTCAAGAGCTTCCAGGGAAAATTCCTTTTTTATCCTGTTTTGAATAGATTGTGTATAGGTATGAGAAAAATCGTTAAGATAGAGCAGTTCCCCGATTTTTAATACATTGTGGTGTTCATCATTTACCTTTGCTTGAATCTGGGATGTCTCCAGCTTTTCCTTAAGACTCCTGACTTCCTGTAATACGGTCTGTATGGTTGGATCTGTTTTAGTATTTGCCGCCGCCAATATTTTTCGTTTTTCTTCTTCCAGATCCAGGGGCTTCTTCACATTTTTCAGGGGCTCCGCCGTATATCGCAGGGGTTCATTGTTTACTATCCCTGTCATTTCAACCCCATCCCGGGCAAAAAGCCCCAGAAATCCCCCAATACGGATCGATTTTCGCATGAGTATTTTTGCATTTTCCCCATATTTTTCTTTTATCTTGCGGATACATTCCGCATGGGTAGGTGCCTGTTCTGTGAAATATTCCATACTTAATCCTTTATTCTATTCTTATTTCGCCTACCGCTTCTACGGTTATATCTGATACAATTTCCGGGACTGAGAGCACAACCAGATCCGGAATTTCCCGTTCTGTACTGGATTTTACCAGGGGCCGGCCTGCTTCTGAGCAGAGGACAAGGGGAATCATACCCTGTTCCTGCATTGCTGCCACCGATCGGGACAGGGCCTTTATCCAGGCCCGCTGCAGGGCTGGTTCGAGGGCCGCAACCACCCCGCTCGACGTTTCTACCCTGCTGTCTATAATTTTCTGCTCCAGGGACTGTTCTATAGTGAGGACCCTCAGGGTCCGCTCATCATCCGCATATTGGAGACAGATTTGACGGGCCAGGGCCTGCCGCGCCTTTTCGGTAAGGAACTGTGTATCCTTAGTAACCGGAGCAAAGTCAGCCAGGGCTTCCAATATGGCTACCATATTCCGGATAGAAACCTGTTCCCGTAGCAGGGCCTGTAATACCTTTTGGATTTCACCCAGCGAAAGCACTTTCTGGGCTTCTTCCACCACTGCGGGGTATTCTTTTTTAAGGGTTTCCAGAATTGCCTGGGTTTCCTGACGGCCAAGAATTTCCGCCGCATGACGTTTTATTATTTCTGTGAGGTGGGTCGCAATAATGGAGGGCGGATCCACCACGGTATACCCTGCCCGTTCTGCTTCTTCACGACGATCTTCGCTGATCCAGAGGGCAGGAAGTCCGAAGGCGGGATCCTTTGTTTTCTCTCCGGGGATCTCTTCTGTAACACCGCCGGGGTTTATACAGAGAAAATAGCCCATGCGAATTTTTCCCCGACCCACATCTACCCCTTTTATCTTAAAGCAGTATTCAGAGGGTTCAAGACGCATATTATCGATGATACGGATCCGGGGAATCACCAGTCCTAAATCGAGGGCCGATTCTCTTCTAATCCGATGAACCCGTTCCAGGAGTTCCGCACCCTTATCTCGATCGACCAAAGGAATCAGGCCATAACCTAATTCCAGAGACAGGGGGTCCAGGGGAACCACTGGAGACATTTCCGCAGCCTCATCGGCAGGTTTTTTTGACGCAGCGGTCTTTGTTTTTTCTGCTTCCTGGGCTTTTAATTTTCCCTGTCCCAGCCGATATGCGGTAATACCTAGAATAAGTGAGAGCGGAATAAGAACATACCAGGGAAAACCGGGCATAAGAGCCAATGCAGCCAGCACAAAGGATCCTATCCAATATATTCGGGCATCCCGGGAAAACTGGCTCGTTACATCGGAGCCAAAGGTACCATCGGAAATAGATCGGGTTACAATGATGCCTGTAGCGGTAGAGACAAGCAGTGCCGGGAATTGAGAAAGGAGTCCATCACCGATGGAGAAGGTTGTGTAGGTTCCCAGGGCCGATAAAATATTTTCACGGTGAAGGGTAACTCCAATGATAATACCGCCCAAGACATTGATAACCGTGATAAAAATACCCACTTTTACGTTGCCGGACACAAATTTGCTGGCACCGTCCATGGCACCATAAAAATCTACTTCCCGCTGGAGTTCATTTTTTCTCCGGAAAGCTTCCTCTTCGGTGATGGCACCGGAATTATATTCCGCCTCTATCGCCATCTGCTTTCCTGGCAATGCATCCAGGGCAAAACGGGCAGCAACCTCAGCAACCCGGGTTGCACCCTTGGTGATGACTATAGCTTGGACCGCAATAATAACAATGAAGATGACAAATCCAATGACCAGTCCTTCGGTTCCTCCGGAGCCAACGACAAAACTAGAAAAGGCTTTAATCATCTTTCCATCGAACCTGGCGCCTTGAGAAAGAATTAGCCTTGTAGATGAAACATTTATAGCCAGGCCGAAAACTGTAGAAACCAGAAGTATGGTTGGAAAAATACTGAAATCGGTTGGACGTTTTGTATAAAGCACTATAAGCAATATGAGAAGTGCAAGTACCAGGTTTAACGCCATAAGGGCATCGAGCAGTACCGTGGGCAGAGGAATAATCAGCATCATGACCACGGCCACAACACCGACTGCTACAAAGAGATCGCTTCTGTCCTTTAAAAAACTGTCGCTTAATATTCTACGTGCATCGGACATGAATTAACTTTTCCTCTAGACCGCTGTTTTACGGCGTTCTTCGTTAATCTTATATACATGGGCCAGCACTGTGGCAATGGCCTGATAGTATGTTTCTGGTATTATATCCCCAATTTCCACTTCTGCGTACAGGGCACGAGCCAGGGGTTTATTTTCTACAATGGGGACCCCGTGTTCATTGGCTATGGCCTTTATCCTTTGTGCAACCTCATCGGCCCCCTTGGCGGTGACCATGGGGGCTGGCATGGTATCCTTGTTCCATTCCAGGGCTACCGCAAAGTGGGTCGGGTTGGTAATAACCACATCGGCTTTAGGCACATTGGCGGCCATATTACGGGATAATAATTCCCGCATACGCTGTCTGAGGCGGCTTTTTATGAGCGGATCCCCCTCATACATTTTACGCTCTTCCTTAACCTCCTGCTTGGTCATCTTTAAGGATTCCATATACTGCCAACGCTGAAAAAGATAATCAGGTATTGAAAGACCAAGTAACAAAAGGGCCGCAATTATTAGTAGCTGTGCCGTAAGGCCTGCCACGGTGGTAAAACCAGTCCAGAGAGTGGCTGTTTGCAGCCGGGCAAGCCGCTGAATTTTTGAACTTATGACAATATATGAAACAACACCTATAATGACGATTTTTATAATAGATTTTGCAAAATTAAAAAGTCCTTCCACTGAAAAGAGGGTACGCTGAAAATACTGACCGAATCGGGGAACGATTTTTGAAAATTTAGGAACCAGGGGTTTTGTGGTGAATAAAAAGCCAGTCTGAACAAGGTTTGCGATGATGCCCGAAAGCATAGCCACCGCTATAATAGGCAGGGCTAGGCGGGCAAAATAGGTAAGAAACACCACAAAGAAGGTCCCATTCAAGAGGTTGTCGGTTTCATTCAAGCGGGTAAAAAAGAATCGAATCATTTCCAGGGATGTTTTAAACATGGAAGGTCCAAGAAAGATAAGTGTTAGAGTCGGCAACAGCAAGCCTAAGGCTCCAATCAGTTCCTGGCTTTTTGCGACCCGTCCTTCTTCCCGGGCTTTTCGAATCTTATATTCGGAAGGTTCTTCCGTCCTACCTTCGTCTTCCGCAGCGAACCACTGCAGATCGATAGCAAGGGCATTTTCAAGGGAACAGGCTTCTTCAAAGTATGAAGAAAAGTTCCTGTTATTACTCATAGCTGCCTCCCCATGGAAGCTATAAGTTTTTCGATGACGTTAAAACCATTATTAATAACATACGCAAAGGATTCTACCAGAAATGGCATGGTCGCTAAAATAAGAACGAAAGCTACGGTTATTGATATGGGGAAACCTTCGGTAAGAAGATTCATCTGAGGAGCCGCTTTGGAAAGGAGGCCCATGGTGAGTGATACGAGAAACAGGGTTCCCAAAATGGGCATGGAAATTACGAGGGCATCTATAAAAAGCTGACTTAACCCCTGTAACAGAAGGGTCAATAAACCATCCCGAGCAGTAAGCAAGGTAACCACATTAAAGGATTGTACAGAGCGTTGAAAACCGCCAAGAAACAGCTGCTGAAATCCATCAACACTTAAGAATACAAGCATTCCAATGAGGTTCAGATACTGCCCCATGAGGGGGTTTTCGATCTGTGCCAGGGGATCGTAGGTTTCCGAGGCTCCAAAACCCATCTGCAAAGAAAAGAATTGTCCCGCAGAGGAAAAGGCTGAATAAATAATGGTGAGGTAAAATCCAATTATAATACCGATAAAGGCTTCACCGATAACCAGTAACAGATAGGTAAGATTAAAAACTTCCTGGGGGAGTTCAATCGGGGCGGCCTGGGGAAACACAGCAAAGGCCGCAAAACCAGCAAGGGCTACCTTTGCAACCTGGGGTATTGAATCGGAAGAAATAAGGGGAGCAACTTCGATCATGGCCAGCGCCCGTACAGCGATGAGAAGATAGAGGGGTGCATTCGCCAGGATCTGATCTAACATAGCTTACCTCACCATAGCGGGTATCATTTTAAATAATTGGATCGTGTAATCCCCCAGAGAAGAAAACATGAATCCCCCTAAAAGGGCTAACACAAGAAGGATGGCAATAATCTTTGGGACAAAGGTCAGGGTCTGTTCCTGAATCGAAGTGGTAGCCTGTAAAATCGAAATAATTAAACCAACTACGAGGGCGGTAATTAAAATGGGCGCTGAAAGTATTATTACCTGAAAAATTCCGCCCCGCATCAGGGTGACTATATCGCCAATTCCCATAACCAGCTCCTAAAAAAATGACCGGACAAGCTGTTCAGTTAACAGCCCCCACCCATCAACCAGCACAAAGAGTATCAGCTTAAAGGGCATGGATATCATGACCGGCGGCAGCATGATCATACCCATCGACATAAGCACACTGGCTACCACCATATCGATGATAATAAAGGGTATAAATAACAATATGCCAATCTTGAATGCCACCGTAAGCTCATTCAGTATAAAGGCTGGAATGAGGACATAGGTGGGAACATCCGCCAGAGTGTTTGGCTTAGGAAGCCCCCTCATGGCCATAAAGAGCCGAATATTATTTGGATTGGCCTGCATTTGTTTATACATAAAAAGCCGCAGGGGTTTTTCAGCCTGAGTATAGGCCTCTTCGATTCCTATTTTCCCATCCGACAGGGGCTTAAAGGAATTATCATATATTTCCTGAAAGGTTGGCCACATGATAAATAGGGTTAAAAATAAGGAAATACCCAGGATCACCTGGTTTGGCGGAGCCTGCTGAAGCGAGAGGGCCCGTTTAATAAAGTCCAGCACGATAGAAATACGCAGAAAGCTGGTCATTAATATCAAGAGGCTTGGTGCAAGGGAGAGTACGGTGAGCAGTAGTAATAATTGCAGCGAAAAGGCTACCTCTTTGCCAGAGCTGGGGTTCCTCACGGTTAGATCGATGAAGGGAACCACCGGCGGAGCCTGAGGGGTAGGAACACGGACAGTCCCCTGGGTGGAACGGGTCGGGAAATCCTGGTTTCCAGTGGTTGTCTGTGCAAAGAGGGAGCCCATTCCGAATAAAGTGAACAATAAAACAAGGAGTAATAACCTTTGAATCCCCTTCATCTTAGAGCCCCCGAAGCCGTTCACGCTGTTTTTTTAAGCGTTCAGCATTAAGATCGATTGGATTCTGGGCTATTTCCTCATTTTTTGGGGACACAAAACGGCGTAAAATGGACTTAAAATCATTAGCATTTTTACCAGTCTCAGAAAGTTTCTTGGATTCGTCCAAAAACATTGCATCCAGTGTTTCCTGGTCTGTAATTTCTGCGATTGGCTGAACCGAACCATCGGAGGATCCCACAAGCCAGGCTTTGGTACCCACCGCAACAATATGCACATAACGATTTGATCCCAGGTGGGTGCTTGCAAGTACTCTGAGATAGGGGTCCCTGGGTTCAGCGGGCCGGGCAATTTTTTTTAAGAAATATACGATACCATAAATGGCAGCAACGGATAGTCCAAGTACCAGCACAAGGCGAAATACGGTCCAAAAGGTAATCCCCCCCTGGGGATTCGTCGTAGTAGTTCCCGGAGCATCACCTATTTGGAGAGAACCTTCGTCAGGAGCAGTAATAGTTTGTGCTTGTTTTTCCTGATTAGTAGTTGCTGTCTGACTATACAGTAATGAAGTGCCCCATATGACCATTACTATGGTCAGGGCGTAGATGCGAAGCTTCTTCAGTTTTCCCCTCCCAGGGAACAAAAGTCCCTACTTCGCGTCTATTTTACCCCATATCGGACATTCTTTCCATAGGTGAAACGATTTCAGTTACCCGGACACCGAAATTTTCATCAATAACTACTACTTCGCCCTTCGCAATAAGCTTATGGTTAACCAATATATCCACCGGTTCACCGGCTAATTTATCCAGTTCTATAATGGTGCCCTCACCCATTCCAAGTATTTCTTTTATTAATTTTTTTGTCCTTCCCAGTTCTACGGTCATTTCCATGTATACATCCATGATAAGACCGATGTTTCCCTGTTCCGCAGAAGATGCTTGAGGAACGAGGCTTGGGAATTGTACGGGCTGAACATTAGTAGCAGATGCCCCCATGTTAAAACCACCAAAGGCGGGTGCGGGATTCTGCCCCATTGGCGGATAACCTGCCATTGCACCCATCTGCATTCCTCCCAGCGGAGCACCACCCATCCCCATTCCACCCATGGCGGGCTGGGATTGCATACCAGGCATCCCCATGCCCCCCATCGAAGGGCCAGTTCCAAAACCGCCCATACCAGGCCCTGACATACCTGCCATTGGCTGGGAGCCGGAAGCCTTGCCTACAGAACCTCCGCTCAGGGCAGTCGCAATATCCTGCACAACCGAAGCGCCATAGACTTCCCAAAGTGGTAAGGTGCTGCCGTCTCCCAAACTGAGCTGGTAGGTCACCCGGGCAAAATCCCCATTTGGCAGAGCAACCACAGCCTTGGGAACATAGGTTGCTTCAGGTGAAATAGAGGCGATAGATTTATTGCCTGTTTTTTCTGAAAGGGTTGTTATCTGAGTTCCGGTTAATTGTGAAATAATTTCACTAATTACCGAAAGGGCCATGTCATCAAGCTCGATATTTTCTTCTTTATTCATCAAACTGGCTATCTTTTTTGCCCCCTCTTCCGAAAGAACAAAAAGATGCTCACCGGGAAAACCGGAGGTAAAATCCGCCTTGACAGCTACTACCATATCAGGGACTTTCTGTAAAAAGGATTCCCGATTTACTCCGTCAACCTGAGTAAGCTGCATGATGACATTGGTTCCTGTCATCATTGAAAGATTTGAAGATTGGGTCTGTACTGTAGAAACGAGATAGTCCTGTAAAAGGGCCTTGCTCTGGTCGTTTATACCACCGCCGGGGGCAGGGGTAGGCATACCGAGACTTGAGGAATCAACTCCTGCTAAGAGGGCATCTATTTCATCCTGGGAAAGGGCGCCGTCACTCATAGGTTTTCATCTCCTTCTGATGCAAGTTCCTCGAACTCTTCCTGTTCAAGCTCAGCCAATTTTTTTACAATCTGCACTGCCATTTTTTTTCCAATAACACCGGGTCTACAGAGGAATTTCTTTTTGTTACCCACATTCAACGTCATCGGGTCCCCTACCCGTACATTATATAATCGGATTACATCGCCAACTCTTAAAGAAAGAACGTCCCGAACTGGTATTTGAATTTTTCCTACCTCCGCAACCACATTCACATCTACGGATGATAGTTTTTCTTTTAATATATTCAGGTTTTCAGTGGTGGTACCCCGTCTAACCGAAGAATACCAGTATTGGGCAGAAAGTTTACCGATAATGGGTTCTATGGTGAGATAGGGAATACAGAAATTCATCATCCCTTCAACTTCCCCGACCTTGGTTTCCAGAGTTACCAGAACCACCATTTCAGTGGGAGGGACAATCTGGGCAAATTGGGGATTCGTATCAATCTGACCAAGCCGGGGCCGAAGATCGATAACGGTTGCCCAGGCTTCACGCATATTGCCTAAAATTCGGACAATGATACCTTCCATAACCGATTGTTCTATATCGGTCAGTTCATGCTGGGCCTTGGTTCCCTCACCGGTACCGCCAAAGAGGCGATCGATTATAGAAAAGGTTACTGCAGGGTCAATTTCCAGAATAGCGTTTCCCTTTAGGGGATCCATATTGATGATAGCCAGGGTTGTCGGTGTCGGAATAGACCGTATAAATTCCTCATAGGTAAGCTGGTCGACCGACGCAACATGTACATGGACCATGCTCCGCAGGTTTGCAGACAGGGATGTGGTTGTTAAACGGGCGAAGGTTTCATGCATGATAGATACGGTCCGTATCTGTTCTTTGGAGAATTTGTCGGGCCTCTTAAAATCGTAGATTTTTATTTTACGGGTATCCGTCGCCGGCTTAAAGTCTTCGGGCTCCGTTTCACCCGCATTTATCGCAGTGAGAAGCTGATCAATCTCTTCCTGGGACAGTACTTCGGTCATGCCTTTCTTCCACCCTTTGTTATCACATCTCTACCACGTCTAATTGCTGGAACAGTATTTCCCGAGCCTTAGCGTCCTGCAATATTCTTTCATTCAACTCAGTACGAATTTGAATTTTTAAATTTTGTTCATTTTCAGGTCTAAGCTCTGCAGCAGTCTTATTACTAAAGAAGTTACGTACAAAATCTTTAAGTTCATAGAGACGATTTGTCAGTTCGGTCTGGGCATTCTTATCATTAAGGTCATATCCAATAATAACATTTACCACAACCGAATAGGGAGTGGAATCTTTGGTTCTAGTTCTGATTACCCCTATAGTGGTAAACCATGAAAGCTGAGGTTTTTTGCCGAGATAGGGATCAGTCCCTGAAGTGGCTACGGTTTGCGGTTTGCCCGACCCTACCATAACGCGGTAGGTAATAACCGATACGGTAACGATAAAAATTAGTGCTCCAAGCCCGATGGCAACAAATTTCAGGATTGTCGGCAGAATTCCGCCAAGGCCGCCGCCTTTTTTTGGAGTACTTTCTACAGTAGATTCAGAATCATCAATATTAAGCTCATCCTGGTCTTCAGCCATGGTGAAGTACCTCCGTATTTCCGATAATAATATACGAAAAAGAGCGGCTGTGCAAATAGATCTACTACAGATGGCCTTCGTCGAGAATTACAATATCTACTCGCCGATTGTAGGCCCGGCCTTCCGGCGTATCGTTGGATGCAATGGGTACCGTATCTGCAAAACCAGCTACCTGGAACCGCTTTTCTTCTACTCCAATATCGGTAAGATATTTCAGAACGTTAATAGAGCGGGCGGTAGAAAGTTCCCAATTAGATGGCCAGGGGCCATTCGGATCAACCGGTGAAGAATCGGTATGGCCCTCTATTCTGAATTTACGCTTCTGCAATTCTTCAGAATTCAGAAGCGCACCGAGCCTCAGTAAGATATCCCGTGTTTCTTCGATATTTACTCGCGCACTGGCGGGGGCAAAAAAGGCATCCGACGCGAGGCTTATTACTAACCCCCGTTCATCGACGGTAACGCGAATTTTATTAGATTTTACTTCCGGGGCAAACAGGCTGGTTGCCTTTTTCTTAGCAGTGGAAAGGGACCGGCCCTTTTCCGATGACGGAAGGGACATGATAGTGTTTCCCAAATCGGCATTCCTTCCAGCTGTAAGGGTCGCACCACCCTCCATAGCCCCCATACCGATATTATTTAGGGATGAAATCATCTGCTGGAGCTGCACTTCATCCACTTCAGATACGTTAAAAAGGGCTGCAAAGAAGGTAAGAAGCAGGGTGACCATATCCGAATAGGTAACAATCCACTCTGGGGCGCCCCCGCCTCCCTCGCTTTCCTTCTTCTTTTTCGCCATAAACTAATCCTTAAGAATTTCAGCTTCTACGGATTTACGTACATCAGGGGCCAGGAAGGAAAGCAGTTTAAGGGCAAGAATACGGGGATTATCACCAGCCTGTATAGAGAGAACCCCTTCGATAATCATTTCTTTAACCTGGGTCTCTGCCGCATCGTGGGCTTTAAGTTTTCCGAGCATAGGGATGAGCAGAATATTGGCCATGATGGCTCCATAGAAGGTTGTGATAAGAGCGACGGCCATATTCGGACCGATGGAGCTTTTATCCTCCAGGTTTTTCATCATGGCGATAAGACCTGTTACGGTACCTAACATTCCAAGACCAGGAGCCAGTTTGGACCAGGCATCAACAATCGACATTTTATCCGCATGGCGGGCCTGCATCTGGTTAAGCTCGGTTTCCATAAGGGTACGAATGATCTCAGCATCGGTACCATCTACAACAAGGCGCAGGCCCTTTTTCATAAACTCATCATCCAAATCTTCAAGCTCTTCCTCCAGAGCCAGGAGACCTTCACGGCGAGCCCGGTCAGAAAAAGCCATAAGCTTTGTGATTATTGCCTGTTCTCCAAAACTGGGAACCTTCATAGTCAGTCCAATAACCTTAAATACCCCCAGGGCTTCGGACATACCAAAGTTTATAAACAGGGTGAAATAGGAACCGACAACGACCATTAAGAACGAGGGAAGGTCCATGTAGGTAAAAATGGTACCACCTGAGGTAAAGATGGACATGACCAACATGGTGAAGGCACCGACTAATCCTATAATCGTCGCTAAATCCATGACCTATTACTCCTCGTTCTTGAAACCGCCAATCAGTTTTCTATATTCAATAATTCGCTGCAGAATCTGTTCCGGTTTTTCACGGACAATTACTTTTTTACCGGATAGCATGATCAGAGTGGTATCAGGGTGGGTCTCGATAGACTCGATCTGATGGGGGTTGATGTAATATTCTGTGCCATTAAGCCTGGTTACCCGTATCATGCTATCCTACTGTATCATACTATCGCTTTAAGGTTAAGAGTTCCTGCAGCATCTGATCCGAAGTCTGTATGGTCTTGGAGTTTGCCTGGAAGCCCCGCTGGGTAACGATCATGTCGGTAAACTGTTCTGCCAGATCCACGTTGGACATTTCCAGGGCGCCCGCAATCAGCTTGCCCTTACCTGCAATACCGGAGGGGCTGATATTTGCAAGCCCTGAGTTATTCGACACCACATAGGTGTTTTCACCGGCCTTCTCAAGCCCTCCGGGGTTCGTAAAGCTTGCCATTGCGACCTGACCGATGAGACGGTTGGTTCCATTTGAATAAACCCCTGTGATAACCCCGCTCTGGTCAATCTTGAAATTTTCAAGGTATCCCATGGGGTAGCCATCCTGCATAAAGGCCTTGGTAGAGCTTTTTTCCGCAAACTGGGTAACCGTATTTACCACGCTGCCGATCTTTCCCAGATTGATGTTAAATTCCTGCCGTATGGGGTTTCCATCTGCTCCGGGGGTAGAGCCCCGTACATCAAAGGCAACCCGGACATTCACATCACCTTCGGTTGGCGATTGATTCCCATTGGCATCTACCACGCCCGCCAGGGTTCCCAGATTGGAAAAATTCACTGTAAAGGTATTAGGTCCTCCAGCTTCGGTGGTACCAGGTGCCAGACCTACCGCAGTATTTGTCGGAGTTTCCCCTTCAGGGTCTACGGTAACCCGGGCTTGCCATTGGTTATTCTGGCCTGGGACTCTTGAGAAATCAACCCGGAGTGTATGTTCCTGCCCGAAATTGTCGTAAATTTTAAAATCCGTACTCCAGGTTCCGTCAAGAATTGCACCAGGTCCTGCATTCTCTGGAATCTCTGGGGTCCGCTTATCCAGGTTACATGCAAAGTTAACCGACGTGGTTGCCTTTGCGGGGTCCTTGGAACCGACGGGTATAATGAGATCCTCCACATCACGGGCAGCATCGATCCTCGTTGTCCCACCCACATCCCGGGCCATCCAGCCCTGGACTCGCAGGCCATTGGCGGGGTTTACCAGGGTGCCATCCCGGTCAAGACCAAAGGCTCCCGCTCTGGTAAAGAAGGTTTTTTCTCCATTCTTTAAAACAAAGAAGCCCTGACCCTGAATTGCCAGGTCTGTACCTACCCCGGTGGTCTGCAGAGATCCCTGGGTGTGAATCGTATCAATAGAGGCAATCATCATTCCAAGACCGACTTCTTTAGGGTTAACACCACCAACTTCTTCGGTCGGCCGGGCAGCCCCGGACATCTGCTGATAGAGCAGATCCTGAAAATTAACCCTTCCTTTTTTAAAACCTGTGGTATTCACGTTTGATATATTATTGCCCAGCACATCCATACGGACCTGATGATTCTGTAAACCCGCAACACCGGAATATAATGATCGCATCATAAGCCATTACTCCTCATAAACCTTTGAAACTTGTTCCCAGTTATAATAGGTACCGTTTACCAGAACCTGAGGAACCGCTCCTCTGGTAACGGCTTTAACTACCCCTTGAATGACCTTGTCACCCTCGGTTACTTCAACCGATTTGCCCAAAGCACCGGTGGCCTCACTGCCTGAAAGCAGATTCGCAAGACGGTTAAAATCCTGGGCCATGTTGGTCATCTGTTCAAGCGACGAAAACTGGGCCATCTGGGCAATGAACTCCTTATCCTCCATCGGGGCCGTCGGGTCCTGATGGGTCAACTGGGTTATGAGAATTTTTATAAAATCATCCTTTCCCAAATTCTGGCTTGGTTTCTTGCCCTGCTCAATGGCCTTATTAAAACTGTCCACCTGCATACGAACAAGGGATTGTTCCTGGGCATTTAGGGTTGCACTCAGTTCCATCAGTATGGCCTCCTTAGGCTAACATATTTATCGATACATTTGGTCCGGAACTTGAAGGACTGTTCATATTTTGATCAATCAAATCCGGCATCGTTACATCGTAGGTGTTTGCGGCCAGCCGCTCTGAATAAAAGGGCTGCTGTTGCGTCTGCCCCTGCTGGAAAGTCCCTGCACCTCGGCCATCGGCAGAAACGGAAACTTCCAGACTGGCGCCCTGAAAGCCCCCATCCTTAAAGGCCTGCTCCAGAGAATGGATTTCTTTTTCAAATGCCCGCAGCGCCTCTTCAGTCTCCACAAGGATATGACCTGTTACCCTGTTATCAGCCATTTCAAGCTTTATACGGACATTTCCTAGAGATTCTGGCTTCAGGTTCAGCCTGATAAGCCCTTCCCCTCCATCCTTGAGAACCATGGAAGCATGACGAACAATATCGCCGTTCATCGAAGTCCGCAGTTCCTGGGCCAGCATATCCTGAAAAGATCGGGATGGAGCCTGGGAGGAGAG
>ERZ795052.1282-NODE-1282-length-34840-cov-14.976973_pt1 | contig 34840 bp, 31 predicted proteins | sample MGYA00375136_ERZ795052 | MGnify/ENA primary metagenome ERZ795052 (study PRJEB30181, sample SAMN05720156) | activated sludge metagenome | isolation source: Anaerobic digester | place: Japan | collected 2015-05-26 ... | reverse complement strand
GAAGTCAAAAGCATGTTGTTGGATGGTTTGGCAGTAGAATAATATCATCTATTTTCGTCGGTGGAACAACTTTTGCCTTTTGTGTAATTTTAGATATTAAGTTTGCTTTAATATGGGGGCTATTAGCAGGGATATTAAATATTATTCCAATAATTGGACCGGTTATTGCTGGAATACTAGTTGCCTTGTTTGTTTTATTTGATTCAATTCCTAAGGCAATTGCCGTTACGGTTTTTTCAATTATTATTCAGCAAATTGAAAGCAATGTTTTAATGCCGGTATTGACTAATAAAATAAATGGATTGCCAGTTTCACTTGTTTTAATTTCTGTTTTAATTGGTGGTGCTCTATGGGGGATTATGGGTGCTATTTTAGCAATTCCAGTAGCCGGAATTCTTTTTGAAGGTTTGAGAGATTATTTAAAAAGCAAGGGAGAATGAAAAAAGTTTTTGTTTCTACGTCGATCCCCTATGTTAATGCATCTCCACATTTAGGACATGCTTTAGAGCTTGTCCAGGCCGATGTGATTGCAAGACATCACAGATTATTAGGAGATAGAGTTTTCTTTTTGTCGGGAACAGATGAGAATAGTTTAAAAAATGTAAGAAGTGCTGAAAATGCAGGTGAAAATGTAGCCGATTTTGTTTATAAAAATTATCTTAATTTTTACAACTTAAAAGAAGTTTTGAATATTAGTTTTGATGATTTTATAAGAACAACTGAAAAAAGACATTTTGATGGTGCCCAAAAGTTATGGATGGCCTGCAAAAAAGATATATACAAGAAAAAATATAGTGGTCTTTATTGTGTTGGATGTGAGGAATATTACAAAGAAGATGATCTTATCAATGGACTATGTCCTGAGCATAAAGTGGCGCCAGAATTAATTGAAGAAGAGAATTATTTTTTTAAGCTATCTAATTATCAAGAAAAAATAAAAGAACTAATTGAAAAAGATGAAGTTAAAATTATTCCTCAATCAAGAAAAAATGAAATACTCAGCTTTATTAACTCTGGATTACAGGATTTTTGTATATCAAGAACGAGTGAGAGGGCAAAAGGTTGGGGAATAGATGTTCCGGGAGATGAAACACAAAAAATGTGGGTTTGGTTTGATGCGTTATCAAATTATATCAATGCTCTTGGGTATGGAAGTAATGATGAATCGAAGTTTTTAGAGTTTTGGCAAAATAATGATTTAAAGATTCATATAATAGGCAAAGGAATAAATAGGTTTCATTCTGTTTATTGGCTTGCGATGTTGCTTTCAGCAGAAATTAGTTTACCTAAAATATTATTTGTTCATGGCTATATCACGGTTGACGGTCAAAAAATGTCAAAAAGTTTAGGTAATGTTATTAATCCATATAACTTAGTAGAAAAATATGGAGATGACGCTGTAAGATATTTTTTATTAAGAGAGATTCCAGCTCTTGGTGATGGTGATTTTACTTTTGAAAAGTTTGAGAAGAGATACAACTCTGATTTAGCTGGTGGAATAGGAAATCTGCTATCAAGGACTTTAGTAATGATAAATAAAAAAAATGTTATTTTTAATAGGAATCCTGAAGCAATTTTTGTTGATAAAAACCAAGAAGTAAATAAAAAAATAAAAGACAATTTTATTCAATTTAATGATACCCTTAGCGAGATTTGGGAATTAGTTTCTTTCTGTGATAAATACATTGAAGAAAAGAAACCTTGGGCAATTAAAGACAAAGATGAAAATGAAATAGTTTTTTCTAATATAATTTATTCATTGAAAAATATATCTCAAATGTTAAAACCATTTTTGCCCGATACTGCAGAAAAAATAGAAGAACAAATTAAAACACTTAGACCGGAGCCATTATTTCCAAGGATATGATAATTGATACTCACGCACACCTTAATTTTTTAGAATTTGATAATGATAGAGAAGAACTGATTAAAAAATTAATTGAAAATAATTATCAAGTAATTAATATTGGAACAAACAAAGAAAGCTCAAAAAAATGTATTTCTCTAGCAAGGAATTGTGTTTATGCTTCGGTTGGTCTTCATCCGTTAAATATACAATCAACTCTGAAGCTGAAAGATGATTTTGATAAAAAAGAAGATGACTTTGATTACAATTATTACAAAGAGTTGTCTCAAGATAAAAACGTTGTTGCAATAGGTGAGATAGGTCTTGATTATTGGTACAGGCCCAAGGGAAAAGCTAAAAGAGAAGAATATATTAATAAACAAAAAGAAATCTTTGAAAAACAACTGGATCTAGCTAAAGAAGTTAATTTACCAATAGTTGTTCATTGTAGAAATGCATTTGATGACTTAATTGATATATTATCAAGGAAAAATATTCCAGGAGTAATTCATTGCTTTACAGGAAACAAAGACAATGTAGAGAGCTTGCTTGAGTTGGGATATTTTTTTGGCATCAATGGTATTATCTTCAAGGTCAACTTAGATGATTCTATTAGGGAAATTCCTTTAGAAAAAATGCTATTAGAAACAGATTGTCCCTATTTGTCTCCCCCTAATTTTGAAGAAAGAAACAATCCTTTTTCAATAGAGTTAATAATTGATGAAATATCAAAAATTAAAGGTATTTCAAGAGAGGAAATAATTGAAAAAACAACTCAAAATGCTAAAAACTTGTTTAGGATATAGATATTTCTTTTTCTGTTGATTTTTGGTATAATCCGAATATGGAAAATATAACAATAGGATATGTATTACATATACTAAGAGCGATATTATTTGGTGTTGCAGTTGGATATTCAATGTCTTTCTTTTTTAGATATTTTAAACCTATCACGGAGAATTTATTAGGAGGGAAAAGAATAAATGTTGATTTGTGGTGGTGGTCAGGGATAGCGATATCAGTAATATTAGGAATATTAGCAATGTTAATTCTTTTATGAAATACGATTTTAATAAAATAGAAAAAAAGTGGCAAAATTATTGGGAAAAAAATAACTGTTATAAAACAGATATTAATTCTGATAAAGCAAAACTATATGTTTTAGATATGTTTCCTTATCCGTCAGGAGAAGGTATCCATGTTGGTCACTTAAAGGGCTATGTTGCTACTGATGTTTATTCAAGATATAAGAGGTTAAAAGGATTTAATGTATTGCATCCAATGGGATGGGATGCATTTGGTTTGCCTGCAGAAAATTATGCTATCAAAAATAAAATTCATCCTAAGATAACGACCAAGAGAAACATAGAAAACATTAAACGACAAATGAATGATGTTGGTCTTAGTTATGATTGGGATAAAGAAATAAACACAACTGATAAAGATTATTACAAATGGACACAATGGATATTTATTAAGCTTTTTGAAAATGGACTAGCTTACAAAAAATGTCTTCCTATTAATTGGTGCCCTTCTTGCAAAACTGGACTTGCTAATGAAGAGGTGGTTGATGGTAAGTGTGAGAGATGTGGGACTCAAACAACAAAAAAAGATATTAATCAATGGGTATTAAAAATTACTGATTATGCTGAAGAGTTATTAAATGGGTTAGATGATATTGATTGGCCAGAAAAAATTAAAGAAATGCAGAGAAATTGGATTGGCAAGAGTGAAGGATTTGAGTTTGATTTTAAAATTGAGGATAAATTAGTTTCTGTTTTTACAACCAGAATTGATACGTTATTTGGTTGCACTTATCTTGTTTTATCACCTGAGCATCATTTAATTAACGAGCTTGATTTTGAGAATAAAAATGAAGTTAGCGATTATATAGAAAAAGCTAAGAATAAAAGCGAAAGAGAAAGAATTAGTGAAGTAAAAAACAAGACAGGAGTTGAATTAAAGGGGATTAAAGCAGTAAATCCTATTAATGGTAAAGAGGTTCCTGTTTTTGTTGCTGACTATGTCTTAGCTCATTATGGCACAGGGGCAATTATGGCTGTTCCAGCTCACGATGAAAGAGATTATGATTTTGCTAAAAAGTATAATTTGGAAATTATTGAAGTAGTAAAGGATGACATATTGATTAATTCAGGCCAATTTAATGGCTTAAAATCAGAAGAAGCAAAAGACAAAATAGGAGAATATTTGAGGGCTAATAAAAAAATAAACTATAAATTGAGGGACTGGATTTTTTCAAGACAAAGATACTGGGGGGAGCCAATTCCAATAATAAATTGTGAAAAATGTGGGCCGGTTGTAGAAACAAATTTACCCTTAGAACTTCCTGAAGTAGAAAAATATGAACCAACGGGAACAGGAGAGTCCCCCTTAGCAGGAATTGATTCCTGGGTTAATGTTAAGTGTCCTAAATGTGGTGGTGATGCTAAAAGAGAAACAAACACAATGCCTCAATGGGCTGGTTCTTGTTGGTATTATTTTAGATATCTTGATAATAAAAATAACAAAGCTTTTGTTGATAAAGAAATAGAGAAAAAATGGCTACCAGTTGATTTGTATGTTGGCGGAGCAGAGCATGCAGTATTACATTTGCTATATGCTCGTTTTTGGCATAAGTTTTTGTATAATATAGGTGAGATTTCAACAAAAGAACCTTTTTATAAATTAAGAAATATTGGATTGGTTTTGGCTCATGATGGTCAGAAAATGAGTAAATCAAAGGGAAATGTTGTTTCTCCCGATGATGTTATTAAAAATTATGGAGCAGATACACTAAGGGTATATGAAATGTTTATGGGTCCATTTGAGCAATCTATTCAGTGGAATGAGCAAGGAGTAAAAGGGGTGCACAGATTTTTGAATAAATTATGGGGATTAGAAGTAAAGGAAACAAGTTCTCCGGAAGTCATAATTTATATAGACAAGATGATTGTTAGAATTGAAAAGGAATTAGAAAAAATGAAGTTTAATACACCAATAGCATTTTTAATGGAGTTTGTTGATTTTGTTTCAGACAAAGACCTGGGAAAAAAAGAAATGGAAAAGATACTGATAGTTTTTTCTGTTTTTGCTCCCCACTTTTGCGAAGAATTATGGAGTATGTTAGGAAATAAGGAAAGTATATTAAAGCAAGAATGGCCTAGCGTTAAATTGGTAGAAGATGAAGAATTTTATTTGATGATTCAAGTTGATGGTAAGTTGAGAGATAAAGCTAATTTTAATAATGACATATCAAAGGAAGAATTAATTGAGAAAGTTAAAGAAAGAGAAAAAGTTAAAAAATGGATAGAAGGAAAAGAAATTAAAGATATCGTCTATGTTCCTAAAAGATTAATAAATATAGTATTATGTGCGGAATAGTGGGATACATTGGAAAACAAGACGGGTCAGAAATTATTCTTTCGGGATTAAAACGTCTTGAGTATAGAGGTTATGATAGCTATGGAATTTGTTTTATTGAAAAAGATAAATACTCTTTATTCAAAAGAATTGGTAAAATTGAGAAAACAGAAAAAGAATTTTTAAGCAATAATTTTAAGGGCAATACTTGTATAGCTCATAATAGATGGGCAACAACCGGAATAGTAAGCGAAGAAAATGCCCATCCTCATTGCGATTGTAAGGAGGAGTTTTTTGTTGTTCATAATGGCATCATTGAAAATTATAAAGAGTTAAAAAATATTCTTATTAAAGAAGGACATATATTTAAATCAGAAACTGATACGGAAGTAATAGCTCATTTAATTGAAAAATATTATCAAGGAAACTTAGAAAATGCAGTTAAAAAATCTTTGAATGAAATTAGGGGAACGTATGGCTTGGTAGTTGCATCTACAAAAGAACCAGAAAAATTAGTAGTTGCAAGAATGTCTTCACCTTTAATTATTGGTGTCGGAGATAACGAATTTTTAGTTGCGTCTGATCCATCAGCAATAATTTCTAGAACTAGGCAAATCATCAATTTAGATGATGGTGAAATTGCTGTTATTAGAGCTGATGACATTCGTATTTACAAAGAAGAGAAAGAGTCAAAAAAAGATGTACAAACAATTGATTGGGATATTGAGGTAGCTCAAAAAGGTGGTTATGACCATTTTATGCTTAAAGAAATAATGGAAGAACCAAATGTTATTGAAGACGCAATGAGAGGTAGATTATTGGAAGAAGAGGGAATGGTTAAATTAGGGGGGCTTGAATCAGTAGAGAGTCAAATAAAACAAATTAATAGTTTGTGTTTAGTTGGTTGTGGCACGGCATATTATGCTTGCAAGGTTGGAAAATATATGATTGAAGAATATGCAGATATTCCAGTTGAAGTTGATTTTGGCTCAGAGTTTAGATACAAAAAGCCAATCGTTAAAAAAGATGGAGCCGTATTATTTGTTTCTCAATCAGGAGAAACTGCAGATACCCTATCTTGTCTAAAAGAAATGAAAGGAAAAGGTGTTTTAACGTTGGGAATTACTAATGTTGTCGGCTCATCTCAAGCAAGAGAAACAGATGCAGGAGTGTATACTCGTTCTGGTCCAGAGATTTCAGTTGCTTCAACCAAGGCCTTTTTAGGTCAATTAACAATTCTTGCTTTAATAACAATTTATTTAGGAAGACAAAGAAATATGTCAATGGTAATGGGCAGGAGAATAGTTTCTGAGTTAAAGAAAATACCAGACCTATCTAGAAGGATATTAGAGCAAAAAGAGGAGATAAAAAAAATAGCAGAGAAGTATAAAGAATATAAAAACTTTTGGTTTATTGGAAGAAAATATAATTATCCTATTGCCCTTGAGGGAGCATTGAAATTAAAAGAAATTTCGTATGTTCATGCAGAAGGTGTTGCTGGGGGAGAATTGAAACATGGCCCATTAGCATTAATAGAAGAAAGTTTTCCAACAATAGCAATTTGTCCAAGTGATTCAGTTTATGATAAGATGGTGTCAAATATAGAAGAAATTAAAGCAAGAAAAGGACCCGTGATAGCTATAGCGACGGAAGGCAATGAGGAAATTAAAAAGATAGCTGATGATGTAATTTACATTCCTAAGACATTAGAAATGTTAACACCACTATTGTCAGTTATCCCATTACATTTATTCGCTTATTATTTTGCGAAATCATTAAAAAGAGATATTGATAAACCAAGAAATTTAGCTAAAAGCGTAACAGTTGAATAATATATATATGAAAAAAGATTACTCAATTTTAATAGGAGGAGAAGCTGGTCAGGGATCAAGAAAGGCCGGGCTAATTATAGCAAAAATATTTAATCAAATGGGATATAATGTTTTTATTCATGACGATTATCAGTCGCTGATTAAAGGAGGTCATAGTTTTTCTCAAATTAGAGCATCAGATGAAGAGTGCTTGACTCATAGCAAAAAAGTTGATTTTATTTTAGCTCTTGATAAAAAAACTATTGAAAAACACAAAACAATTCTCAATAAAGGAGGAATTATTATTTCAGGAGAAAGACCTTATGAAATAGTGAAAGAATTAAATGGCAATAGAATAATGGGAAATATTGCAATGATAGCTATTTTTTCAAAACATATTGGTATTGATTGGAAAACCTTGTCTAGCATATTAAAGAAAGAAATATCAAGAGATATTGAAAAAAATTTAGAGATAGCTAAAAAAGCATATAATGAAACAAAAGAATTATTTAAAATAGAAAAAATAAAAAAGAAGGTTAACCCACTTGTAACGGGCAATGAGGCTATTGCTTTGGGAGCGATTGATGCGGGACTAGATATTTATTCAGCTTATCCCATGACTCCAGCAACAAGCATCCTTCATTATTTAGCAGAAAAAAGAAAAACTATAACTACTCAAGCAGAAAATGAAATAGCTGTTATCAATTCAATTATTGGTAGCGCTTATGCGGGAAAACGTTCAATGACAGGAACTTCTGGGGGTGGTTTTGCTTTGATGACAGAAGCAATTAGTTTTGCTTCTATAGCAGAAATTCCTATTTTAGTAGTTAATAGTCAAAGAGCTGGTCCTGCCTCAGGGGTTCCTACATATAGCGCGCAAGGAGATCTTCTTTTTTCACTTAACTCTGGACATGGAGATATAGTAAGATTTGTTGCTTCCCCTGGAGATGCTAACGAAGCATATTATTTGTCAGGAACTCTTTTGAATCTTGCTTGGAAATATCAAACACCAGCAATTCTTTTAGCAGATAAAGAACTTTCTGAGAGCACCTATGAATTTTATCCTAAAAAAATTAAAAAAGAAAAAGAATTGTTATGGGATAATAAGGGAGAATATGAAAGATATGCCCAAACCAAAAATGGAATATCCCCAATGGCTTATCCAGGAAAAACAATTGTTAAAGCAACAAGCTATGAGCACGACAGAAAGGGCTATACAACAGAAGATGCGGAAACAATTATCGCAATGCAAGACAAAAGATTAAGAAAATTCAAGGAAATGGAAAAAGCCCTAGACGAATTAGAAACAGTCAAGGTCTATGGAAATAAGAAATCAAAAAAAGCAGTAATTTGCTGGGGCTCAACAAAGGGAGCCGTTAAAGAGGCCTCTTTAAAATTAGGGCTAAAAGTAATTCAAATATTATTTTTACAACCTTTTCCAATTAAAGAATTAAAGAAGGCATTAAAAGGAGTTGATAAATTAGTTTCCGTAGAGTGTAATTCTACGGGCCAATTGTCAGTTCTTCTATCTCAAAATGGAATAAAAGTTGATAAGCAAATTTTGAAATATGATGCGAGACCTTTCAATCCAGAAGACCTAGAATTAAAATTAAAAAAGATATGAAAATAGAAACAAATTATCCAAATACATGGTGTCCCGGTTGTGGAAATTTTGCGATTCTTGAAGCAATGAAAAAAGCTATTCAAGAAACAGGACAAGAGAAAGTGGTTTTAGTTGCTGATATTGGTTGTAATTCTAAAATAGTTGATTACTTAAATGTTAGCAGTTTAGGATCTCTTCATGGAAGAGCAATTCCATCAGCATCGGGGATTAAAATAGCTAATCCGGAATTAAAAGTAGTTGTTTTTACTGGTGATGGAGGATCTTTGAATGAAGGTATTTCTCATTTGATTCATGCCGCTAAAAAAAATACAGATATTACAGTTATAATGCACAATAATAGATTGTTTGCTTTAACTACTGGACAATATACAGCATCTTCTCCAAAGGGATTCAAGGGCAAATCAACGCCCGATGGTTCAATTGAAGAACCATTGAATACTTTAGAATTAATGATGGCGGCAAAAGCATCCTTTATTGGAAGAACTTATTCTTCAAAAATTGATTACACAAAAAAAATGATAATTGAGGCAATCAATCACAAAGGATTTTCGTTTATAGAAGTTTTACAGCCTTGTCCATCTTTCTTTAATACTTTTCAATTTTATAATGAAAAAGTATATGAAGCCGATGCAAATGAAAAGTTAATCAAAGAATGGAATTATGATGAAAAAGGCAGAATACCATTAGGCATTTTTTATAAGGAGGAAAGACCAACATATGAAGATGAAGTTTAATTTATTTTCAAATAAAAATATAGTCTGTATTGGGGGAGGTAATGCTATGCCTAAAACTGTTTTAAGGGGGCTTAAAAATAAAAATGTTAATTTAACAGTTGTAAGTGCTGTTCTTGACTCTGGTGGTTCATCCGGAAAATTAAGGAAGGAATACGATATTATTTCTCCGGGTGATTTAAGACGAGCATTTTTAGAGCTTTGTAATTTGCCCGAAGAAGAAAAGGAACTATTAGATTTTCGTTTTCCTAAGGGAGAACTATCTGGTCATAATTTAGGCAATTTATTTTTTACCGCATCATATTTGAAGAATAAGAAATATAGAAAAATATTTAAGAAAATGAACAGTCGCTTGATTGGAAATCATAAGATATTGCCATCAACAATTTCCAAGTCCGACCTAGTAGCGGTATTAGAAAATGGAGAAGAAATAGTTGGCGAAGCAAACATTGATGTTCCTAAACATAATTCTAAATTAAGAATTAAAAAATTATTTTTGAATCCACCTGTTGGTGCCTGTCCTCAAACATTAAGAAGAATTAAAAATGCCGATGCAATAATTATTGGACCGGGAGACATTTTTTCTTCTTTAATGCAAGTTTTGTTAGTAGATGGAATAATAGATGCAATTAAAAACAGCAAAGCAAAGAAAATATATATTACTAATTTAATGACAAAAGATGGTGAATCAAATAATTTTAGTGTTAAGGATTTTGTGTTTGAAATAGAAAATTGTCTTGATTCTAAAGTTGACTATATTATTTACAATAACAATATGGCAAATCAACAAATAGTAGATGATTACAGAAAAAACAATCCGCAATTTTTAGAAATGGTTGATTTTTCTTCTGTTAAAGATGATGATAGATATATTGGTAGCGATCTTCTTGGTGAAAATGGTATTGTTCATAGTCCAGAAAAATTAGCCCAAATAATATTAAAAATATGCAAGCAATAATTTTAGCGGCGGGAAATGGAATAAGATTTTTGCCTCTTTCAAGCAATAGACCGAAGCCGTTGTTTAGCTTGTTTGATAAAAGCATTTTAGAGCATAACTTAAGCGAGCTTAAGGGAATTGTTGATGAAGTAATTATTGTAGTTGGCTACAAAAAAGAAATGATAATTGATAAAATAGGAAACAATTTTGATGGAATTAAAATAACCTATATTGAAGACAAAGAAATAACAGGGACTGCTTCAGCAGTAAAAATAACAAAAGAATTAATAAAAGATAATTTTATTCTTCTAAATGGAGATGATTTTTATTTCAAAGATGATATTAAAAAATTAAAAAGTCCAGGAATACTTGTCAGAGAACATCAAGATCCAAGCTCTTTTGGAGTAGTTATTAAAGAAAACAATTATTTGAAAGATATAATTGAAAAACCATCAGAATCAGTTTCTAATTTAGTTAATACTGGTCTTTACTACTTGCCAAAAGAAATTCTTGATATTGAGGTGGAAAAATCACCAAGGGGGGAATATGAATTTACAGATTGTATTAAAAAATATAGCCATCAAGAAAAAATTGGTGTCTATGAAGCTGATTATTGGTTTCCTAATTCATATCCATGGGATATTTTTAATGCTTTTTCTTATTTGTTTTCAAAAGAAAAAAAAGAAAATAACTTTAACAAAGAGAAAAATGCTATGATTTCAAAGGAAGCGGTAATTAAGAAGGGAACAATAATTAAATCAGGATCATATATAGAGGGAAAGGTTTATATTGGAGAAAATTGTGTAATTGGACCTAATTGCTATATTAGAAATGGGTCGGTTATTGAAAACAATTGTAAAATTGGTGCTAGTGTTGAAATAAAAAATTCAATTATTGGAAGTGGAACTAATATAAATCACCTTTCATATGTTGGTGATTCAATTATTGGAGAAAATTGTAATTTAGGAGCAGGAACAATAACAGCTAATTTAAGACATGATAATTCAACTATTAAGGTTAAAGTAAAAGATAGATTAATTGATACAGGAAAAATAAAATTGGGAGCAATTATTGCTGACAATGTAAAAACAGGTATAGGAACATTAATTTATCCCGGTCGAAAGGTTCTTGAAAATACATTACCAGGAGAAAAGATTATTTATTAGTGCCGAAGGAGAGACTTGAACTCTCACGGGATTGCTCCCATGGCATTTTGAGTGCCACGCGTCTACCAGTTCCGCCACTTCGGCATCTAATTATATTTATCATAAAGTTTGTAAAATTAAAAGCGGTGTGATAAAATTACTTTAATGACTCGTGTTATTGCCATTGCCAATCAAAAGGGGGGAGTAGGAAAAACTGCAATAGCTGTTAATTTGCCGGTTTTTTTGACGGCATTTGGGAAAAGGGTCTTATTAGTTGATTTTGATCCTCAAGCAAATGCAACATTTTCTTTAGGAATTAAACCAAGAGAACTTTCTGTTTCTTTGTATGAAGCTCTCTTAGGTCAAGTAATGCCAAAAGATATTATTAAAAATACTCCTTTTTTAGCATTTGATATTATGCCAACATCGTATAATTTAGCCGGAGCAAATATTGAGCTTGTGAATATGAAAGATAGAGAATTTAAATTAAAGGAAGTGATTGATGTTGTCAAAGATGAGTATGATTTTGTTTTAATTGATTGTCCGCCAAGCTTAGGACTTTTAACACTTAATGCTTTAATAGCCGCTGATGAAGTAATGATTCCTGTTCAATCAGAATATCTTGCTATGGAAGGTTTAGACCAATTGTTATATAATATTAAACTAATCAATGAAAATTTAGGAAAAAACATTAAAATATTAGGAGCGGTTTTAACGATGTATAATAAGAAGAATATAGTAAGCCAAAAAATAGCAAAGGACTTAAGGAGAAACTTTCCGGGATATGTTTTTGAAACAGTAATTCCAAGAGTAGTATCTTTATCAGAAGCACCATCAACTGGAAAAACAATATTAAGACATTCTCCTAATTCAAAAGGTGTTCATGCTTTTAGAGAATTAGCACGTGAAATAATATTAAAACAATGATAGGAAAAGGAATAGAATCATTAATCCCTAAAAAGGATTCATCAACAAATGAAGAAAGAGTAAGAAAGGACTTTATTTTTTGGATTGAAACAGAAAAAATAAAACCAAATCCTTATCAACCAAGAAAAGAATTTGATGAGGATTCCTTGCAATCATTAGCTGATTCTATTAAGAAATATGGAATGCTTCAGCCAATTATTGTTAATAAGATTGAGAAGAAAAATGAAAAAGGAATTTCTTGTGAATATCAAATTGTTGCTGGAGAAAGGAGATGGAGAGCGGCAAAAATGTTAGGATTAAAACAAATTCCTGCAATAATTAAAGAGCAGACAAACAGAGAAAGATTAGAAGTTGCACTAATTGAAAACATTCAAAGAAAGAACCTTAATCCAATAGATAAAGCAGAGGCCTTCAATCAATTAAAAAAAGAGTTTGGATTGTTAGATAGAGAAATTGCCAAAATCTCAGGATCAAGTAGAGAGGCCGTGACTAATACTTTAAGAATATTAGGTTTGCCAGAGGAAGCTAAGGCCGCATTAAGAAATGGTGTTATTTCTGAAGGTCATGCAAAAGCATTATTAGGAGCAAAGGAAGCAAAACTAATTAATGAACTTTTAGAGGAAGTTATTTCTAATGGTTATTCTGTAAGAGAAACAGAAAGAAGAGTAAAAGAAAGAAATGCTGGAGCAATGGCAAAAAAACCAGAGATTAAGAAATCTGTTGAAAGTGGACTAGATGAGTTTTTAGAAAAAAAAGTAAAACAAGTTCTTAATTTAGAAGATATTAAAATAGAAAAAAAGAGAAGCTTTATTCGACTAAGTTTTGATTTTAGTTCTGAAGATGAGATTAATCAGTGGCTAAAGAAATTAAGAAAATAATTATTTACAATTTTTGTTTGAGCATTTTTCCTTGCCATTTTTTTCTACCATTAGAGAATTACATTTAGGACAAAAGTTTCCTGTTGGTTTATCCCAGAGAGCAAAATTACAATCTGGCCAGTTGGGGCAGCCATAGAAAATCTTACCTCGTTTTGTTTTTTTCATTACTAGTTCTGCCTGATCGCACTGGGGACATTTTACCCCAGTTTTTTTTGTTTCATCATTAATTGTTTTAGTTGATTTACAATCTGGAAAACCAGAACAAGCCAAAAACTTTCCAAATCTTCCTGTTTTAATCATCATTCGCTTTCCACATTTTGGACATATTTCATCAGTCATTACTGGTTCTGGGGTTTGTTTTTCAACATCGTTGTATTTTTCTTCTAAGTTTTTGTTAAAAGGGATATAAAACTTTCTTAATAATTCTTTCCAATCTTCTTTTCCCATAGCAACATCATCTAAATTATTTTCTAATTTAGCAGTGAATTTAATATCTACAATTTCAGGAAAATGAGTAGAGAGTATCTCATTTACACTTGTTCCTATTTCTGTTGGTTCAAATCTTCCGTCTTTATTTTTCTCAACATAATTTCTCATTTGTATAGTAGAAATAATGGGAGCATATGTTGATGGTCTTCCAATTTCATTTTCTTCAAGAGCTTTAATTAGTCCAGCTTCATTATATCTGGCTGGTGGTTGTGTAAAATGTTGTTGAGGATTTACCTTAACAAGATTTAGTTTGTCGCCCTTGCTTAATTGAGGCAACTCTTTCTCTTCAAACTTCATTGGATAAACCTTCAAAAAACCATCAAATCTCAATGTCGAACCATTTGATTGTAATAATTTTCCATTATTTGTTTCAATTTCAACTTTAACTGAATCAAAAATAGCCTGTGCCATTTGAGAGGCAATAAACCTATTAAAAATTAAATTATATATTTTTGAATTGTCCTTTTTTTCAGTAGAGGTTGGCCTAATTGCTTCGTGAGCTTCTTGAGCTCTCTTTTTTGTTTTGAAAATTCTGTGCTGATAATAGTTTTCTCCAAATTCTTTAATGATATAATCTTCTGCCATTTTTAATGCTTCATCAGAAAGATTTAAGGAATCAGTTCTGTGATAAGTAATTAAACCTTCTTCATATAGTTTTTGAGCAAGTCCCATTGTTTTTTTTGAAGAATAACCAAACTTTTTTGCGGCTTCTTGTTGTAATGTAGAAGTAATTAGTGGTGGCAAAGGAGACCTTTTTATTTGCTTTTTTTCAATTGACTTTATACTGTATAAAGATTTTTCTAACTCTTTAGTAATTTTATCTGCGTCTTTTTTTGTTTTGATACTCATCTTAGGAACTTTAAGAATTGCTTCTATCTCCTTGTCCTTTTTAAGAATTACAGCAATACTCCAGTATTCTTCTGGCTTAAAATCTTTAATTTCTTTTTCTCTGTCTACAATTAACTTAAGAGCAACTGACTGGACTCTACCAGCAGATAATCCTCTCATTATTTTTTTCCATAAAAAGGGAGAAAGTTTATATCCAACAATTCTATCTAACGCCCGTCTTGCTTGTTGGGCATTAACTAGATTGATGTTAATTTCTCCTGGATGAGATAGTGCACTTTCTATAGCTGTTTTTGTAATTTCGTGAAAAGATATTCTTTTGTATTTCTTTAGATTAAGAGCTTCAACCAAGTGCCAAGCAATTGCCTCTCCTTCACGGTCAGGGTCGGTGGCGATATAAGTAATATCGCTTTTTTCTGCCTCTTTTTTTAATAAATTAAAATTTTTTCTTGCTTTAGTGGGAATTACATAACTAATTTCAAAATCATTATCGATATCAATTCCAATTTTACTTTTGGGCAAGTCCCTAATATGTCCGTAGGAAGATAAGACATTTTTATCTTTGCCCAAGAATTTTTTAATAGTGTTAGCTTTTGTCGGACTTTCAACGATTATCAAAGTTTTCATGCTTTAATTATTAACACTTTTGAATAGTAAAAGCAAACAATAGTTATAATATGTTATTTCTTTTCTAGAATGGAGCATGCTTCATTAATTGCTTCTGAAACAAGTATTTCTTCTTCCTTACTAAATTTTTTTAAAACAATATCTTCAAGTGGGGAATCAAAAGAGTTATTAATTCCCATTCTTAATCTTTTGAAGTTTTTTGTTCCTAAGAGATCAATAATTGACTTAATTCCATTGTGCCCAGCTGATCCTCTATTTTTGCCTTCTTTTATTTTTCCTATATCTATATCCGCATCGTCATGAACAATAATAATATTTTCTGGTTCTATCTGATAATAATCAGCGATTGCTTTAACCGCTTTACCAGAGTTATTCATATAGGTTTGAGGTTTAGCTAAGATAACATCATCTTTAATGGACAAAAGAGAAAAGAGAGCTGGTTTGAATTTAGGAAAATTATTTCTTTTAGCAAATTCGTCAATAACAAAAAATCCATAATTGTGTCTGGTTTTTTCGTATTTTTTACCATAATTTCCAAGTCCAACAATTAATTTCATATAATTATTATACCAATTTTTAGATACTTGTCTAATTGCTTATTTTCTTGTATAATCAATTTATGAAATTACAAGAAGTATTAGATTTTTTATTGGACTCATTAAAGATATTAATTATTGCTCTTATAATTGTTATTCCTATAAGAACATTTCTTTTTCAGCCCTTTATAGTCAAGGGCTCTTCAATGGAACCCAATTATCGCTCTGGCGACTACTTAATTATAGATGAGTTGTCCTACAGATTAAGAGACCCTCAAAGAGGTGAAGTGATTGTTTTTGAATACCCACTTGATCCAACAAGCAAGTATATTAAAAGAATAATTGGTTTACCGGGAGAAACAATTGAGATAAATGATGGCAAAATTTTTATCAAAAAAGATGAAAATGAATTTGTTGTTGATGAAAGCATTTATTTATCAGAAAGTGATTTAGAAAAGTGGACAATTAATAATAATAAAGATCCAATTACCTTAAAAGAAAATGAATATTTTGTGATGGGAGACAATAGAAATTATTCCTCTGATTCAAGGAGATGGGGAGTTCTTCCGAGAGAAAACATTACCGGAAGAATGATGTTTAGATTTTCTCCAGCAGAAATATTAATAAACGCAATGTCAACAAATTAAATATAATATGGCAAAACCAAAATTTCAAAGTCCAACTGGTACTCATGATATCTTGCCTCAAAATCAAGCATATTATGATAAGATTTATAAAACAGTTAAAGATATTGTTAGTTTTTATGATTTTGGAAAAATAGATACCCCTATACTGGAGGATGCCAATCTTTTTATTAGGAGTGTTGGAGAGAATACAGATATTGTTGAAAAAGAAATGTTTATATTAAAAACAAAAGGAAAAGATTATTTAGCGTTGAGACCAGAAGGAACAGCTCCAATAATGAGAGCATATATTGAAAATGGACTTTTATCTCTTCCTCAACCGGTAAGGTTATGGTATTTTGGACCATTTTTTAGATATGAAAAACCACAAGCAGGAAGATTTAGACAATTTAATCAATTTGGAATAGAAATAATTGGAGAAAGTGATTCTATTGTTGATGTTCAATCAGTGCTAATAATGTATAAGGTTCTTCAAGAATTAGGGCTTAATGACTTAATAGTAAAAATTAACTCAATCGGCGATGATAAATGTCGTCCAATATATAGAAAAGACCTCATAAAAAATCTAAGAAACAATAAAGATTCATTATGTGCAGATTGCCAAAAAAGGATGAAAACAAATCCCCTAAGAGTGTTAGATTGTAAAAATGAAAAGTGTCAGCAAGTTTTATTAGGAGCACCGCAAAGTATTGATTATCTTTGTGAAGAATGTAAAAAACATCTTAAAGATACTTTAGAATACTTAGATGAATTAAAAATACCCTATTTATTAGAAAGTAAGCTTGTTCGTGGTTTAGATTACTACACAAGAAATGTTTTTGAAATAGAATCAACAAGAAGTGGTGTGGTCTTGGCAGGAGGAGGAAGATATGATAACTTAGCAAAAGTATTAGGAGGGGGAAATGTTAGTGCATGTGGAGCGGCAGCTGGAATAGAAAGAATTATTAACGAAATGAAAGAAACTAAAAATAGACCAATGCTTAAAGATGTTCCTGATATATTCTTTACTCAAATTGGTCCTCTTGCTAAAAAGAAAAGTTTGCCAATTTTGGAGAACCTAAGAAAAGCTGGATTGAAAGTTGGAGAAAGTTTTGGTAAAAATGGGCTAAAAGATCAATTAGGAAAAGCTAGTAGATTAGGAGTCAAGGCAGTAATTATTCTTGGTCAAAAAGAGGCAATAAATGATAAAATATTAATTAGAAATATGAAAACAAGTAAACAAGTCGAAGTAAAACAAGAAGAAATAGTAAAAGAATTAAAAAAAATACTAAAAGAAAAATAATATTATGAAAGTTCAGAAACAAACAAGAGAAAATTCACAATCTTTAATTTATCGCTTTACAAAAGCAGTTCAGAAAAGTGGTATTTTGATTGAGGCAAGAAAAAGAAAATTTTTTGAAAAACCAAAAAGCAAGAACTTAAAAAAAAGAGATGCCTTAATTAAAATTGAAAAAAAGAAAGAATTTGAGAAAGCAAAAAAGCTTGGAAAATTATGATAATTGAAAAAATTAAAGAAGATTTGAAAATTGCCTTGAAAGCTAAAAAAGAGCCGGATATTTCTGCTTTAAGAATGGTTATTTCTGCTGTTTTAAATAAAGAGATAGAAAAAAGAGGCACATCAGAAAAATCAGAATTAACAGATGAAGAAGTTCAAGCGGTAATTTTTTCTGAAATTAAAAAAAGAAGAGATAGCGTAGAGAGTTTTGAAAAAGGCGGTAGAGATGACTTAGTAGCAAAAGAAAAAGCAGAAATTGATATTTTGATGAGTTATATGCCCAAGGAAATGACTGAAGAAGAAATAAGGGAAATAGTGAAAGAAATTGTAAAAAATCACAAAGACATCGGAAGTGTTATGCGAGAAGTTGTTCCTAAGACAAAAGGCAGGGCCTCTGGATCTTTAGTAGCAAAAATCGTTAAAGAAGAGCTAAAATAAGCTCTTTTCTTGCAATATATCTTTTAATTTAGTAAAATATGATAGAAATAGTGAATCTTTCTTCTGAAAAAATAAATGAAACATTAATTAGAAAGATGATTAGAAATACCTTGAAAGAAGAAGGAGCAAAAATGTCTATATCAGTTGCGATAGTTGATAGCGAAGAGATTAAAAAATTGAATTATCAGTATCGGAAAAAAAACAAAGCTACTGATGTTCTTTCATTCGGAGAAGGTATAAATGAAATTGTGATTTGTCCTGAGGAAGTTAAGAAAAATGGAAGTGATTTTAATAAAGAATTAAAAGAGGTCGTCATTCATGGAGTTCTTCATTTATTGGGCTATGATCATGAGCAAAGTGAGGAAGAGGCAACTAAAATGTTTAATAAGCAAAATAAATATCTAAAAATTAATTAAAATGGCAAAGGCAAAAGCAACAATAGGTATTGATATCGGAACTTACTCAATAAAGATTTTAGGGATTAACAAGGAGACAAATGAAGCATTGTTTTTAGAAGTTCGCGATTCTCATGGGGTCCAAAAAGGAAGAATTAAGGAGCCGTCAGAGGTAGCAAAAATAATCAATGAAATGATCGAAAGCATTGAAAGAAAACATAGTTATCCGATTGAAAATGTTTTTGTCAATATTAATGGTTCAAAACTTGAGTTAATTCCAAGCTCTGCATCTATATCAGTTGGAAGGGCTGACCAGAAAATTTCTGAAGAGGATATCAATAGGGTCAAAGAGGAGACCAAAATGATTAATCTTCAGTCCAATAATAAAAAAATAATAGAGATTTTTCCTGTAGAGTGGACCCTTGATGGAGAAAAAGAGTCAAGGGATCCTTTGGGTATGCAAGGATTTAAGCTTGAGTTAGAGGCAATGCTCTTATCTGTTTTTAATTCAGACATTGAAGCGGTTATAGATTCTTTAGATGGAATTGATATTAGTGAAGAAAACATTGTTCCTGGTCCCATTGCTGATGCGAATGCAATTTTAACTCCAAGTCAAAAGGAATTAGGGGTTGCTTTGATAAATATTGGAGCAGGGTCAACAAGCATTATTATTTATGAAGAGGGAAAGTTGTTGAATATGGCAGTTTTTCCAATTGGATCATCAAACATTACTAATGATATTGCTATTGGTTTCAAAACAGAAATTGAAATAGCAGAAGAAATAAAGAAAAAGTATGGAAGCTGTTTTAAGAAAACAGGACAGGCAAAGAAAATTAATTTTCCTTTGGAGATTGAAGAAGATGAAGATGAAGATGAAAAGAAGAAAAAAGAATATCTAACTTTTGCCGAAAAAGATTTAATTAAAATTATTGAAGCAAGGACCTGTGAAATATTTGATTTTGCTCAAGAAGAGATAAAAAAGGTTTCTAAACAAGGACTTCTTCCTGCAGGTATTATTATAACTGGAGGCGGTGCTAATTTATCGGGCATTGTTGAATTAGCCAAGAAAGAATTTAAATTGCCAGTGAAAATTGGATATTGTAAAGAAATTAAAGGATTAGAAAAAGATGTTACACTGTCAACTGTTTGTGGTGTTTTATTAAGTATGACTGGTAAAGATAGTTTATATTCTCCCGAAAATAAATTTCTCAAGAAAATTAAAAAAATATTTAGTAATTTCGCACCTTAAATATGGAATTAACAAAGATAAAAGTAGTTGGGATTGGTGGAGCAGGATCAAATACCATTGATAGATTAACAAAATCAAGGATTAAAGGCGTTGATTTATTAAGTATTAATACAGACATACAGGATTTAAAGAAGAAAAATGCACATATTAAGTTAAGAATAGGAGAAAAAACAACAAAAGGACTTGGCTCAGGAATGAAACCAGAAGTTGGTAAGCTTTCAGCTAAGGAAAATTACAAGCAAATAGAAGAATTACTTAAAGGAAGTGATATTGTTTTTTTAACGGCGGGTCTTGGTGGAGGAACGGGCTCTGGGGCGACACCGATTATTTCTGAAATTACAAAAAAATTAGGGATTTTAACTGTAGGAATATTTACATTACCTTTTTCTTTTGAAGGCAAAAAAAGAAAGAAAATAGCCTTAGATAGCTTGGAAGAAATTGAAAAGAAAGTTAATACACTGATTGTTATTCCAAATGATAAATTAATTAATCCAAATTTACCCAAATTATCAGTAGAAGATGCTTTTTTGAAATGCGATGAATTCTTAAGAGAAGCAGTGGAGAGTATTAGTAATGTCATTACAGCAACAGGAGTACTTAATTTAGATTTCTCTGATATTAAAGAGGTCTTGAAAGATGGAGGCACAGCTTTTTTTGGCATAGGAAGATCTCAAGGCAAAGATAGAGCAATAAAAGCAGTAGAAAATGCATTGCAATCTCCTATAACAAAAATTTCTCTCAAAAAAACTAATGGGGTGCTTTTTAATGTGGCATCTGGGACTCAAGATGTGTTGCTTTCAGAAATTAAGAAAATTGCTGAAATAATAAAAGGAAAATCATTACCAAACGTCAAAATTATTTTTGGGACATCTTTTGATGAAAGGCTTTTGAAAGATGAAATTAGAGTCACCGTTATTGCTACCAGTTCTGAAAAGCCATAAAACCTTAGCAAAATTTGTCAAAATTGACAGGATGATTTCAGAAATGTAGAATACTTAGTATGACAACAAAAAACCACATTACCAAAGTTCAAAAAAGAAACGGAGACATCGTAGAATTTGTGCCAGAAAAGATTTTTAACGCTGTTTTCAAGGCTATTACCGCAACTAAACAAGGAAACGGTAAGAAAACTCAGCAGATTTCAGACTCTGTTATAAAAATTCTCAATAGAAGGTTTAAAAAAGATGAAATTCCTAATGTTGAACAGATTCAAGACATTATAGAAGAAGTTTTAATCTTAGAGGGCGAGACAGTTGCCGCAAAGGGCTTTATATTATACAGGGAACAAAGAAGAATAATTAGGGAATCACAATTAACTGCTGAAGAAGCAGTTGATAGAGTAGATAACTACTTAGACAGGCTTGATTGGGAAGTTCAAGAGAACTCAAATATGACTTTTTCTTTGCAAGGATTAAATCATTATGGTGTTTCATATATTGTTAAAAAATATTGGCTAAACAAAGTTTATCCTTCCGAAGTAAGAGAAGCAAACCAATCAGGAGATATTCATTTACACAATTTAGATACACTTGCATGTTATTGTGTTGGTTGGGACTTGTATGATTTATTACTAAAGGGCTTTGGGGGAGTCAACGGAAAAATTGAATCATCTCCACCAAAACATTTTCGTTCAGCACTAGGTCAAGTTGTTAATTTTATGTACACTCTTCAAGGTGAAGCCGCTGGGGCAGTATCATTTTCTAATTTTGATACATTGCTTGCACCATTTATTCGTTATGATAATTTAAGCTATCCTCAAGTTGAGCAAGCGATACAAGAATTTTTGTATAACATGGCCGTTCCTACAAGAGTGGGATTCCAATGTTTATCAGAAGATACAGAAATTTTGACTAGCGAAGGGTGGAAAGGTTATGAGGATATTAAAGTTGGAGAAGAAATCAAAACATTTAATTTAAAAACAGGTAAAATAGAAAACAAAAATGTTTTGAAAATGTTTAAGAGGGACTACAAGGGAGAAATGTATAACTTAAAAAACAGAATTCAAGATCAACTAATTTCTCCTGAGCATAGAATAGTTCGTAAGAACTTTAATTCAGACAGTTTTGTTTTAGAAAAGATAGAAGATACGGTCAAGTTAAAATCACCATTTATAGTTCCTGTTGCTGGTGAAAACGGAAATAAAGATGCAAAAATAACCGATGAGCAGATAAAACTAATGGCATGGATTATAGCCGAAGGAACAGTAGAAAGACCGGGAGATAATTATAGATCTTGCCATCGGGTCAGTATTTATCAATCAAAAAACAAAAACAAAGAAAATTATGATGAGATTGTTTCACTATTAGATCATTTTAAATTAAAATATTCTACTTATAGTTCCGTTGGTTTAGGAAGTGCTGTAGAAAGATTAAGAATTGATGCTAAAAGTTCAAAGACAATACACGATTGGTTCAAAACAAGAGATAATATTCACTTTATTCCTGAATGTTTGGTTAATATGAGTCAAAGACAATCTCAGTTATTCTTAGAAACATACTTGAGAGCCGATGGAATAGAAGATTGTAAAATAGCCACAACAGATCCAGAGCTTCTTAATGGGCTTCAAATTATAGCAGTAAATGCAGGATATGGTTTTACTGTAAGAGAAAGGAAGCCCACAATTGGTAAAAAGATAATATACATTTTAAGATTAATTAAGCACAGAGAGACATATATTCAAAAAGTTAAAAAGATTAAATACGATGGTGTTGTTTGGTGTCCAACAACAGAAAATGAAACAGTTGTTGCTAGAAGAAACGGCAAAGTTTTCATTACTGGAAATTGTCCTTTTACAAATGTAACTTTAGATTTAAAGCCGGCATCTACTTTTGCTAATCAAAGTGTTATAATCGGTGGATCTCCTCAAAAAGAGACATATTCTGAATTTGAAGAAGAAATGAAGATGTTAGACAAGGCATTTTATACAACGATGATTAAAGGAGATAAAAGTGGACGACCATTTTCATTTCCAATTCCTACGATAAATATTACACCTGATTTTCCTTGGAATGATCCAGCATTAGATCCATTGTTTGAGGCCTCAGCAAAATATGGAATAAACTATTTTGCTAACTATGTTAATTCTGATATGAAGCCAGAGGATGCTCGCTCAATGTGTTGCCGTTTACGATTAGATATGACTCAGTTGTCTAATAGAGGAGGAGGAGGATTGTTCGGTTCCGGATCTTTGACGGGAAGCATTGGGGTGGTAACAATTAATTTACCAAGAATAGGATACTTATCTAAAACTAAAAAGGAGTTCTTTGAGAGATTAGAAAAAATGATGGAAATTGCCAAAGAAAGTTTAGAAATTAAAAGAAAAACTATTGAAGATTTTACATCAAAAGGACTTTATCCTTATTCTAAATATTATTTATCAGGTGTTAAAAAAGCCAGAGGTCAATATTTTGCAAACCATTTTTCAACAATTGGTATTTGTGGTATGAATGAGGCTTTGCTAAACTTTATGGGCGAAGACATCGGCTCAAAAAAAGGAAGAATATTTACATTAGAAGTAATGGACTTTATGAGGAGTATTCTTGTAAAGTATCAAAGCGAAACTAATAATCTTTATAACTTAGAAGCCACTCCTGCTGAATCAACAGCATATCGGCTTGCTCAAAAAGATAGAAAAATTTATCCTGATATCATTACTTTAGGAACTAAAAAAGTACCGTACTATACTAATTCAACTCAATTGCCAGTTAATTATACAGATGATATTTTTGAAGAAATAAAACTTCAAGATGATATTCAGTGTAAATATACAGGAGGAACAGTAGAACACATTTTTGTGGGAGAAGAACTTTCAGATATTGAAACAGTGAAATCATTAGTGAGAAAAATTTTTGAAAATAATAGATTGCCCTATATCACTATTACACCAACATTTTCTATTTGTCCTACTCATGGTTATATCGCTGGAAAACACTTTCATTGTCCTAAGTGTGCAATTGAACAACCATGCGAGGTTTACTCTAGAGTCGTGGGATATTTAAGGCCCGTTTCTCAATGGAACGAAGGAAAACAACAAGAATTCAAAGACAGAAAAGAGTTCAAGAAGTCATTATTTAAATAAAATTATGTTTTGTTATGATTGTAAAAAAGAAATAATAATTGAGGGTGAAGAAATAAAGAATGGTAAACTATTAAAATACTCTTTACCTAACGGAGAGGAAAAGATGATTTATAAATGCGATGATTGTTTTAATAAAGACAAGGCATTAAGAAATTATCAAGAAACAGAGGTTTATTCTAGAGTCGTAGGATATTTAAGGCCCGTTTCTCAATGGAACGAAGGAAAACAACAAGAATTCAAAGACAGAAAAACTTTTAAGATATGAAGATTGGAGGATTACAAAAGGTTACCTTGATAGATTATCCGGGCAAGGTTGCTTGCACGGTTTTTCTTTCTGGTTGTAATTTTAGGTGTCCCTTTTGTTATTCTCCCGAGCTTGTTTTACCTGAGAAAATAAAAAATCATCCCTCTATTAAAGAAAAAGACTTTTTTGACTTTTTATCAGAAAAAAAAGGGCTGTTGGATGGTTGTGTTATTTGTGGGGGAGAACCAACTATATATGGAGAAGAATTAATTGATTTTTGTAAAAAAATTAAAGAAATGGGATTTTCAATTAAGCTCGACACTAATGGAAGTAATCCAGATGTTTTAATTAAGGCGATTCCTTTAATTGATTACATTGCGATGGACATTAAGTCACCGTTAGATCAAAGATACAAGGAATTTTCTGTTATTGATTGCTTAGATAGAATAAAAGAGTCAATAGAAATAATTAAAAAATCAGGAATTGATTATGAATTTAGAACAACAATTACCAATCATTCAGTGGATGATATTTTAGAAATAGCAGAATATCTTAGTCCAGCGAAAAAATATTATATTCAAAGATTTGTTGGTGAAAAAGAAAACATTTCAGGAGAAAAATATACTCTTAAAGAAGAAGATCTTAAATTAATTGAAGAAAGTATTAAAAATCTTTTTGAAGTTTTTAAAATAAGGTAATGCTTCCTTTGTATGACAAAACAAAAATCAAAAGTGGGATTCCTTGGGGAATTATTTTTTTAGTTTTGATTAATTCTTTTTTCTTTTTTGTTTCTCCCGATGTCAATTTCTTCGGATTTTCTTTAGAAAATATTTGGAATGGAATGTTGTTTACTCTAATAACATCATTATTTCTACATGGTAATTTTTTACATCTTTTGGTTAATATGTGGTTTTTATGGGTTTTTGGATTAAATATTGAAATGCGATTAGGGACGTTTAGGTTTTTATTATTTTATATACTATGTGGCATTGCAGGATCAGTTCTTTTTGCCCTTTCAGCTGATGTTGTGGTTATAGGAGCATCAGCATCAATAGCTGGTCTTTTGGGTGGATATCTGGTTTTATTTCCTAAAAATAAAATAAAGGCACTTTTCCCTCCAATTTACTTACCATCAGTGGTCTATATTTTTATATGGTTTTTGTTTCAAATTTTTTCTGTTAGTCAAATGAATGTTTCAACTGCTTATTTAGCCCATATCGGGGGATTTATTGCCGGAATTATTTTGATTAAAAAGATATGACTAGTTCTCAAAAATTGATTATCCTGTGTTTAAGTTTTATTGGAGGCATTTTTTTTGCCTCCTATTTTTTTGCTTTAAATATTTTTATTTTAGGGATAATTATGATGTTTGATAAAAGATTTGTTTTTGCTGGTCTTTGTATTATATTTTTTTCTTTTGGTTGTTTTCGTGTTTCAATTGAAGTGAATAAAATTAATAATAATGAATTACTTTCTTTTCATGGAAAAGAAATAGTACTAACAGGAACTATTTCAAAAGAAGTGAAACAAAAAGACGAAAAAACAGAAATTGTGTTGGGAGATGTTTTAATTTTTACAGATAAGTATTCTTTTTTGAAGTATGGAGATAAAATTAAAGCTAAAGGAACACTAAGAATTGCCCAAAAAATTGATGATTTTGATTATCAGGGATACCTATCTAAGAGTGGTATTGTTGGAACAATGGCTTATCCAGAGATAGAGTTGATTAGTAGTGGCAATAATAATATATTCTACAATTACAAAGAGAAATCATCTCAAAAGATAAGAGAGCTGATGCCACCACAAGTAAGTCCAATATTAGAGGCAATGGTTTTAGGTAATTCAGGTAAAATTAGTAAAGAAACAAGAGATGTTTTGAGTAAAAGTGGGACAAGTCATATTGTAGCTATATCTGGAATGCACATCGTAATTTTTTCAACAATGATTTTTTGGCTATTAACTAATCTTGGTTTGTGGCGAAAGCAAGCGCTGGGACTATCAATCATTTTTATTTTTACATATATATTTTTAGTTGGTTGTCCACCTTCAGCTCTAAGGGCGGGAATAATGACTTCTCTTTTATTTATTGCAGAGATTTTTGATAGAAAGTCATTTAATTTAAGAACATTAATATTAGCAGCATCAATTCTTCTTTTATTTAATCCGTTGTTGTTAAAATATGATTTAGGCTTTCAGCTTTCTTTTTTAGCAGTTTTAGGAATTATATTAACGAGTGCTATTTTTAATGAATGGTTCAGTTTTATAAAATGGAAAAAAGTAAGAGAGATTATTGCTGTTACTGCTTCAGCTCAGATATTTAGTTTGCCAATATTAATATCTTCTTTTGGTTATTTTTCATTAGTTTCTTTTTTTACTAATTTACTTATTTTGCCAATTATTAGTATTATTATGATTTTAGGAATATTAATGGTTTTGCTTCCTTTTGGATTTATTCTTAGCATACCTTGCTCTTTATTATTATTTTATTTGTTAGCGGTTATTACATTTTTCTCAAGTATGCCATTTGCTACTGTAAACATTCCCATTTTTGTTATTTTGTTATTATATATTCCTTTATTATATTTTGTTTATAAAGGGAATAAAAAAGAGTTGGAATTTTTAAGACAATAGTATATAATTCTAATATGAGCAAAAAAGCTTGGATAGTTTCAATAAATATGGGTTATGGACATCAAAGAACGGCCTATCCGTTAAAGTTTTTAGCTAAGAATAATGAAATAATTTGCGCAAATGATTATCCTGACATTCCTCAAAGTGATAAAAAAATATGGGATAGTTCTCGCAATTTTTATGAAGCAGTTTCAAGGTTTAAAAAATTCCCATTATTAGGTGAATTTGTTTTTTATCTATTTGATTTAACTCAGAAGATACATGATTTTTATACTAAAAAAGATACCTCTATACCTAATTTTACCCAAAAAAGAACCTATCCGTTATTCAAAAAGGGGTGGGGCAGACATTTGATAGAAAAACTAGACAGTAAAATACCCTATATTTCTGCTTTTCACAATACTGCTTTTATGGCCGAATATTTTAATTATTCAGGAGATATCTTTTGTATTGTTTGCGATACTGATATTGCTAGAAGTTGGGCACCGTTACATCCTAAACAATCAAAAATTAAATATTTTACACCAAATAAAAGAACTACAGAAAGATTGATTTCTTATGGAGTTAAAAAAGAAAATATATTTTTAACAGGGTATCCTTTACCGATGGAGAATACAGAGCAGGAGGTCTTGAAAAATGATATTAAAAATAGAATTCTTAATTTAGATCCAGCTTCAAAATATAGAGAAAAATATAGCTTTGTTGTTCGTGAAAAATTAGGTAAACTTCCTCAAGAATCAGATCACCCATTAACAATTACTTTTTGTGTGGGGGGAGCAGGAGCTCAAAAAGAGATAGGAGTTAAACTAATTAGGAAATTGAAAAAACAAATCTTTGAAAGGCGACTCAAAATAATTTTAGTAGCAGGAATTAAAAAAAATGTAAAAGACTATTTTGAAAAAGAAATTATTAATGGCGGATTGGGGGACTTTATTGGTCATGGAGTTGAAATAATTTATGCCAATAATTTTGGTGATTATTACAATAAATTTAATTTAGCTCTTCACAAGACAGATATATTATGGACTAAGCCGAGTGAGTTATCTTTTTATACTGCCTTAGGATTGCCAATTATTATTGCTTCTCCAATTGGATCACAAGAAGATTTTAATAGAAGATGGCTTTTGAAATCAGGTTTTGGAATTGATCAAGGGGATATTGAACATGTTAAGGATTGGCTTTATGATTGGATAGATTCTGGATATTTAGCTGAAATGGCAATGGAAGGATATATTGAAGGAGAAAGAGATGGAGTGTTAAAAATTAAAGAACATATTGAAAAATGCTCTGGATTTTAGTAATAACTTTGGCCTATCTTTGCTTTGCTCTATCTTCCCTTGGAGATAGGATTATTTTGTCTGGTCATTCACGACCTAATTCATATACTTTTTTTGTTGGAATATTAAGTGCCGCTGTAATCTTATTAATTCCTTTTATTGGAATTAGTGTTCCTCAAGGGATATTGTGGCTATGGATTATATTAGCAGCTCTTTTTAATATATTAGGAATCTATACAATGTTTAGTGCCTTGAATGTATTTGATGTTTCTAAGATTATTCCAACCATTGGAGCATTGCAACCAATTTTTGTTGTAATTTTCTCTTTTTTAATTTTGGGAGAAGATGCAATGGGAAGTAGACAAATACTTGCCTTTGTAATCCTTTTATTAGGAAGTGTTTTAATTTCTATTGAAAAAAACTATCGAGTTACTAGGAGAAGCTTAAAATTGTCTTTTTTTGCAGCACTGTTTTTTTCTTTAGAAATGATTTTTGCAAAAATAGTTTATTTAGATCTTGCTTTCTCAGATGGCTTTATTTGGATGAAAATATTTGGATTAGTTTTTGTTATGAGTTTTCTTTTCAACAAAACATTTAGGAGAGATATCTTTAAGGTTGATCAAAAATTAGATAAAAAAAATAGTATCATATTTTTCTTAGGCCAAGGGTTTGGAGGGTTAGCAAATATTCTTCAAGGGTGGGCAATTTCTTTGGTGCCATTGACTTATTTAGGAATTATGAACGCTATGAAGGGCCTTCAGTATGTTTTTCTCTTTATTTTTGCGCTGATAATATCTGCTGTTTTCCCCAAACTATTAAATGAAAAAACATCAAAAACAATTATTATTCAAAGAATTATAGCTATTATTTTAATAGTAATAGGGCTTTTGGTACTGTTCCTTTGATTTTTTCTTGTTTTTTTACTATAATCATAATAATGTCCCTTATAATTAAGTACTTTTTGTGGATTTTGTTATTAATAATCGCACCAATAATTATCTATTTTTTTGTTGGTTTTAGCGAAAAGAGAGAAGATATTAAATGGGGGGTTAATTTTTCCTCTAAACAAGCTGAGTTTTTAGGAATTGATGAAAAAGAAACATATCTTGCTTTAATAGAAGATCTTGGTTTTAAGAATATTAGAATATCAGTTCACTGGGACCTGATAGAAAAAGATTTTGAGAAATATGATTTTTCTTTTCTTGATTGGCAGATTCAAAAGGCAAAAGAAAATGATGTTGACTTGATATTAGCAATAGGGATGAAAACTCCTCGTTGGCCAGAATGTCATATTCCTAAATGGGCAGAAGGATTAAGCAAGAAAGATCAGCAATCTAGTATTATTAATTTAATTGAAGAAATTGTTTTTAGATATAAGGATGAAGAAGCAATTGTTGCTTGGCAAATTGAAAATGAAGTTTTCTTAAATTTCGGAAAGTGTCCATGGAAAGACATTGATTTTTTTGAAAAAGAAATTGAAACAATCAAAGCAATTGATAAAAAAAGACCAGTGATTATTACTGAGAGTGGAGAATTATCTTTTTGGATTGCTTCTTCAAAAACAAAAGGAGATATTTTAGGGGTCACTACTTATAAAACGATATGGCAAAGTAATATTAAAAAATATATTTCATATTTTTTGCCACCAATTTTTTATGAAAGAAGGGCTAATTTAGTTAAGATTCTTTTTGATAAAGAGGTCATTGGAGTTGAACTTCAGGCAGAACCATGGTGTGTTAATTCAATAATGAATAGTTCATTAGAAGAACAAGCAAAAACAATGAATTTGGAACAGTTTAGAAAAAATGTTGATTTTGCTAAAAGGACAGGAATCAAAGAGTTTTATTTCTGGGGAGGAGAATGGTGGTACTATATGTTAACCACTTATGGAGATGATAAAATATGGAATGAAGTAAAGGAAATGTTAAATTAAAAATATGTTAAGTATAATTATACCAACACTAAATGAAGAAAAAAATATAGTTAGGATTTTAGAGCTTATCAAAAGTAGTAAGTTTAATGATTATGAGGTAATTGTAGCTGATGCTGGTTCAACTGATAAAACAGTAGAATTAGCAAAAGATTATAATTGTATAATCACAAAGGGGGGACCTCCAGCAAAAGGAAGAAATTGTGGAGCAAAAATTGCTAAAGGTGACATTCTTTTATTTCTTGATGCTGACTTAGATATTCGACCAAGAGATTTTGTTTTAGAAGCAGTTAAAAGATTTAACGAAAAGAAATTAGACATTGCTTCTTTTCCGATATATCCTCAAAGAAGTAACTTTTTTATAAATCCTATTACTCTTGGCTTGTTTTACAATATACCGCAATTTGTTTTTAAGGATATTTTTCCAATGGGAGCGATGGGAATAATGGTAAAAAAAGATTTATTTTGTAAGGTAGGCGGATTTGATGAAACAATAAGTTTGGCCGAAGACCATTACTTTATTCAACAAGCTGATAAAACAGGAAAATTTGGAATAATTTCTTCTGTTAGAATATATATGCCGTTAAGAAGATTTGAAACAGATGGTTATTTTAGGACAGCATTTAAGTATTTGTTTTGTGGCATTAGATTATTTTTTTCTAAACCAACAAGAAATATTAAATACGAATTCAATCATTATAATAAACAATAAAAATTATGTACGAGCTACCAGAATTTAATATTAAGAAAAGAGAAAGAAAACCATTTAAGGGCTGGTTTTTGATTGGGGCTTTTTTGTTTGGGGTATTAGGTGGTGCTTCAACAAGTTATGTTTTTTACTTAAAAATAAAACAAGAAGTTGCTGATGCAGGAGTTCCAATTATTCACTCAGAGAAAATAATTGAAAAAGAATATATTCCCCAAACAACTCAAGAACAAAAGATTATTGATATTGTAAAAGAAAACTCACCTTCTGTTGTAAGCGTTGTTGCTTATAAAGATGTTCCTGTTTATGAACAAACTTTTCAACAAGATTTCTTTTTCATTATTCCAAAATTAGAACAAAAAGGAACCGAAAGACAACAAGTTGGAGCAGGGACGGGATTTATTGTTTCTTCTGACGGATTGATACTAACTAACAAACATGTTGTAAGTGATAAAGAGGCGGAATATGTTGTTATAATGACTGATAATAAAGAATACAATGCTAAGGTTTTAGCTAGGGACCCAGTTCAGGATTTAGCAATAATGAAGATTGAAGGAGGAAATAGTTTCAAACCATTAAAACTTGGAAGCGTTGATGATATTCAGATTGGTCAAACAGTTATTGCCATTGGTAACGCTTTGGGAAGATTTCAGAATACTGTTTCAGTTGGAGTTATTTCTGGATTGGGCAGAACAATTGTTGCCACAGGACCCGATTTTGCTACTGAAAAATTAGAAGATATTATTCAAACAGATACAGCAATAAATAGAGGAAATTCAGGTGGACCACTAATTAATTTGAAGGGAGAGGTTGTTGGAATTAATACGGCGGTATCTACGGAAGGAGAAAATATTGGTTTTGCTATTTCAATTGACAAGGCCAAGAGAAGTATTGAGCAAGTTAAAACATTGGGAAGAATATCATATCCATATATGGGGGTAAGATATATTATTTTGAATAAAGAGATTAGCAAAGCAAGAGATATTGAAGTTGATTACGGGGCCTTAATTGTGGGAGATAATGAGCCAGCTGTTGTTGATGGTTCTCCAGCACAAAAAGCGGGAATAAAAGAGGGAGATATAATTTTAGAAATAAATGGAGAAAAAATTACAGAAAATAATTCATTAGCAAAAATAATTTCTAAGTATAATCCTTTTGAATCGTTGAACTTAAAAATCTTAAGGGATGGTCAAGAAATATATTTAAATATTATTTTAGGGGAATGGGAAGAATAAAAAAATGAATTCAGAAATAGAACAAATTAAATCTCGCCTTAATATAGTTGATGTTGTAGGTGAATATATCAAACTTGAAAAAGCCGGTATTAATTATCGAGCGCTTTGTCCTTTTCATAATGAAAAAACTCCCTCATTTTTTGTTTCTCCGTCTCGTCAAATGTGGCATTGTTTTGGTGGTTGTAATGAAGGGGGAGATATTTTTAAGTTTGTAATGAAAATTGAAGGTATAGAATTTATAGATGCTCTAAAATTACTTGCTAAAAAAGCAGGTGTTCAATTAAAGACATCTTCAAAGAAATACGAAGAAATAAAGACACAAAGAGAAAAATTATTGGATATATGTAAAAAGGCCACTATCTTTTTTTCTACTCAGTTAAACAAAAGCAAGACCGGATTAGAAGCGAAAGATTATTTGATGAAAAGAGGGCTCAAGGAGGAAACAATTAAGGAATGGAAAATTGGATATGCTCCTTCAACTTGGGATAGTTTGTGTAATTATTTAATTGGACTTGGATACAAGAGAAAAGATATTATTGATGCTGGATTGGCTTCAGAGAAGTTTTTTGATAGATTTCGTTCTCGAATAATTTTTCCAATTTGTGATTTTAATGGACAACCAATTGGTTTTACTGGTAGGGTTTTTAACTCAGATGACGAGGCAAAGTATTTGAATACCCCTAATACATTATTATATGATAAAAGTCAGGCATTATATGGATTAGATAAAGCGAAAGTAGAGATTAGAAAGAACGATAGCTGTGTTCTAGTTGAAGGAAATGTTGATTGTATTATGTCTCATCAATCAGGAGTTAAAAATTGTCTTGCTGTTTCTGGGACGGCTTTAACTCCGGCTCACTTAGGAATTATTAAAAGATTTTCTAATAACCTCATTCTATCCTTTGATATGGATTTGGCTGGAAATAATGCAACTAAAAAGGGAATAGATATGGCCTTGAAAAATGGTTTCAATGTTAAAGTTATCTCAATGAATAGCGAAAAAGATCCAGCGGATATAATATTAAGCAGTGGAGAAGATGAATGGAAGAAGATTATTAAAGAAGCTAAGCCAATTAATCAATTCTATTTTGATTTATCTTTCAAAGATAGAAATGTTAAATCAGTTGAAGATCAAAAGAAAATAGTTAGCGAGCTATTGCCTATTTTCAAGAAAATTGATAATACCATAGAACAGACATATTGGATACAAAAATTAGCCGAAAAGCTTTCAATCAGAGAAGATGATATTAGGCAAGAGATGAAAAAAGTTAATTTGCCTAAACAAGAAGTTGAAGTTCAAAAAGAAAAGACGGGCAAGTCAAGAAAAGAGTTGCTAGAAGAGACTATTCTTTCAATGGTTTTGATTGAGCCATCAATGGTTGAAACATTAACAGAAGAACAAAAGAAACTCTTTACTTTTTTAGAAAAAGAAAATAACGACAGCTATATTATAATGAAGTCAGAGCTATTAAAAGAAGAGGATATAGATATTAATGAAGAATGGCGTAAGTGTGTTTACGAAATTGAAAAGATATACAAAGAAGAAAAGAGAAAGAAAATAATGGCAGACATTAAAGAAAAAGAAAAGGAAGGGTCATTTGAAGAAGTTAAAAAACTTTTATTAGAGTTTAATAAGTTAACAAAAAAAGATGATAAAAAATAAAGAAAAAACTCCTAAAAAGAATCCTGTTAAAAGAAAGAAAAAGGTTGTTTCTATTATTGTGCCTGAGAAACTTGATGAACTTATTAAAAAAGGTAAGACTAGAGGGTTTGTTACTTTTGGAGAAATATTAACTTTTTTTCCAAACATTGAAGACAACATTCAGGAACTTGACGAAATGCTTCAAAGACTAGAACAGCTGGGAATAGAAATTAAAGAGTCAAAGGGATACTTAGACACAGGTAAAATTACAAAGAAAAAGAAATCATCTCCTGTTAAAATTAACTCTGTTCAGTCATACTTAAAAGAGATTGGAAAGATACCTGCTATTACGGCAAAAGATGAAAAAGATTTAGCTAAGAGGATTGAAGAGGGAGACAAAGATGCTAAAAGAAGATTAGCCGAAGCTAATTTAAGATTAGTTGTTTCAATTGCTAAGAAATACATTGGTCGTTCACCTAATTTAACCTTGTTGGATCTTATTCAAGAGGGTAATTTAGGTCTATTTCGTGCCGTAGAGAAGTTTGATTGGAGAAAGGGGTACAAATTCTCAACATATGCTACATGGTGGATTAGACAGACAATTACGCGTGCATTAGCTGATCAGGCTAGGACGATTAGAATACCTGTTCATATGATTGAAACTCTTACTAAATATACCCAAGCAAAAAGAAAGCTTTTGCAAGAATTAGGCAGAGAACCATTGGATGAAGAGGTTGCAGCCGAGATGGGGCTTGAGGTTGAAAAGATTCGTCATTTAGATAAAATATCACAAAAAGCAATATCACTTGAGACACCAGTTGGAGAAGATGAGAAAGATAGTGTTTTAGGAGAGTTTATCAAAGATGAAAAAATTGAATCACCATCATCACAAGCAGGAAGAACACTTTTAAGAGAACACTTAAATTATATCTTTGAGGACCTTGCTGAAAGAGAGAGAAAAATTATTGAAATGAGATTTGGTTTAGAAGATGGAGTAACTCACACACTAGAAGAAGTGGGACAAGAATTTAATGTAACTCGTGAGAGAATTAGACAAATTGAAGCCAAAGCAATAGAGAAGATTAGAGCACACAAAGATTTGAAAAGATTGGAGGGATA